>Ga0126307_10001781_pt1 | contig 14323 bp, 14 predicted proteins | sample Plot28_FD_89955 | JGI IMG/M metagenome (GOLD analysis project Ga0126307, IMG submission 89955) | Serpentine soil microbial communities from UC McLaughlin Reserve, CA, USA - Plot28 | ecosystem: Environmental > Terrestrial > Soil > Grasslands | place: USA: UC McLaughlin Reserve, Lake County...
ACGGTGCCCGTGTCCTCGATCGTCTCGCCGCGCCCGAGCTGCAGGTCACCGGCCGCGAGGTAGAGCGCGGTGCCGCCGAGCTGGAACATCCCCACCTCGAAGCTGACGCGCGTCCTCGTCGAGGGCTTCTGGAAGATCATCCCGAGCGACCTGCCCTCGAGGTGACGGTGCTCGACACGCTCGCGCTGGCGCGCCTTCAGCCGGTCGGCGAGGTCGAGGACACTCGTGAGCTCGTCCGCGTCCCAGTCGTTTATGCGCAGAAAGTCCCGCCCCTTGAGCTGTGCAGAGATCACGCGCGCATCCTAGGCGGGCGCGACGATGCGGGTGCCCGGATCTCCGGCTGCGAGCGCGTCCGAGCTCGTGATGAGCGCCTCACCACCCGTCTCGCGGACGAAGCGAAACGCGGCCTCCACTTTCGGGCGCATGCTGCCCGCGGGGAGCGAGTCGATCAGCCCGTCGTCTCGGCCGGGAACGAGCTCCTCGACGGCCTGCTGCTCGTCGGTGCCGAAGCCCGTGTAGACCGACGGCACCTGCGTGAGGACGACGAACCGCTCGGCACCGAGCTCGATCGCGAGGAGCGCGGAGGCGTGGTCCTTGTCGATGACCGCGTCGACGCCGTCGTGGCGTCCGTCGCGCGCGACGACCGGGATCCCCCCGCCGCCGACGGCGACGACCATCGCTCCGCTCTCGACGAGCGTCCGGATCGGCCCGAGCTCGAGGACCTCGAGAGGCTTGGGGGAGGGAACGACGCGCCGCCAGCCTCGGTTGGCGTCCTCGCGCACCGCCCAGCCGCGCTCCTGCTCGAGGGCACGCGCGCGCTCGGAGTCGTAGAAGGGGCCCACCGGTTTGGTCGGCTCGGCGAAGGCAGGGTCGTCCTCGGCGACGACGACGCGGGTGAGGACGACGGCCACGCGCCTGCCCGCGACCGGTTCGAGCTCGGCTGCTGCGAGCGTCCCGATCTCGGCCTGGGTCTGGGCGACGGCGAGGTACAGGGGAAGCGGAGGCGCCTCGGCGCTCGCCAGCTCCTGCCGCAGCAGCTCGTTCCCGACCTGGGGCCCGTTTCCGTGCGTGACCACGGCGGGCCCGTCGGTGAGGATCGAGGCCGCCGCCGCGAAGGTCTTGGCCAGGTTCGCCCGCTGCTCGGCCGCCGTCCCGCGCTCGCCCGAGCCGAGCAAGGCGTTCCCTCCGAGGGCGACGACGGTCAGAGCGGCCATAGCGCGTGCTTATTCGCCCGCACCGGCCGCGGCTCCTTGTACCCGGCTATGCTGAGTCGATGACGCCGCGCTCGGCGAGGAGCTGGGCGATCGTCGGCTCGCCGATCTCCTGCAAGCGGTAGGTGACTCGGAGCGCGGGCTTGTCGAGCTCGATGACGCGGCGGAGATCGATGGGCGTCCCGATGAGGACGAGCTCGGCGTCCGAGCGAGCGATCGTCTCCCGGAGCTCCTCCATCTGCTTGCGCCCGTAGCCCATCGCCGGGAGGAGCTGGGTCATGTGCGGGTACTTCGCGAAGGTGTCCTTGATCGAGCCGACGGCGAACGGACGCGGGTCGACGAGCTCGGAAGCGCCGCCTGCCTTCGCGGCGAGTACCGCGGCGCCGTAGGTCATCTCTCCGTGGGTGAGCGTCGGCCCGTCCTCGATCGCGAGGACGCGTTTGCCGGCGATCTGATGTGTGTCCTGCTCGACCTCGAAGGGCGAGGCCGCGCGCACGACCGCCGCGTCCGGATTGACGGCGAGGATCGAGGTCAGCACCGCCTCGACTCCTTCCTTGGGCGCGGTGTCGATCTTGTTCACGACGCAGGCGTCGGCCATGCGCAGGTTGGTCTCGCCGGGGTGGTAGCGGAGCTCGTGACCCGGCCTGTGCGGATCGACGACGACGAGGTGGAGGTTCGGGTGGATGAACGGGGTGTCGTTGTTGCCCCCGTCCCACAGCATCACGTCTGCCTCCTGTTCGGCGCGCTCGAGGATGGCGGCGTAGTCGATCCCAGCGAAGACGATGTTGCCCTCGGCGATGTGGGGCTCGTACTCCTCGCGCTCCTCGATGGTTGCGTCGGCCGCGTCGAGATCCTCGTAGCGCTCGAAGCGCTGCACGGCCTGCTTCGTGAGGTCGCCGTACGGCATCGGGTGCCGGAGGACCGCCACGCGCTTGCCTGCGCCGCGCAGCACCGCGGCCACGTGGCGCGTCGTCTGGCTCTTGCCGGAGCCCGTGCGCACCGCGCAGATGGCGACGACCGGCTTCGAGGAGCGCAGCTCGGTCGAGCGCGGGCCCATCAGCCGGAAGTCGGCCCCGGCGGCCAATGCGATGGAGCCGATGTGCATCACGTGCTCGTGGGTCACGTCGGAGTAGGCGAAGACGACGTCGTCCACCTCCTCGCTCCGGATGAGGTCGGCCAGCTCTTCCTCAGCGCGGATCGAAATACCTTCCGGATAGCCCGCGCCGGCGAGCTCGGCCGGGTAGACGCGGCCTTCGATATCCGGGATCTGAGTGGCGGTGAAGGCGACCACCCGAACGTCGTCCCGCCCACGGAAGGCGACGTTGAAGTTGTGGAAGTCGCGGCCGGCCGCTCCGGCGATCAGGACCTTGCGCATCAGGCGACAGTCTCGCCGATTCGCTCCGCCACCGCGCCGAGCTCGAGCTCGGCGCCCGCGACTTCGGAGAGAAGCTCGTCCGCGGTCGGCCTCTGGCCCTCCGCCCAGAGCTCCCGTAGGAGGGAGCCAGCCTCGCGGCGGGTGAACCAGGCGCGCCCGAACTCCTCCCGCAGGAACGAACGCAGGAGAGATTCGAAGGCCCACGCCCGCAGGTAGCTCGACGAGTAGAAGCCGGCGTCAACGTCGGCGAGGAAGTCGACGTCGGACACCTCGATCTTCAGTGCGTCCTGCATCCGCTCGACGTAGCGTCCGCGCATCGACTCGAGTTCCGCCTCGCCGTGGAGCTCAAGCTCGTAGAGAAACTTGGCGGCGTAGCGGCGGACGAAGTAGAGCTGCCCGGCCGACGCCTCGGCGGCGAAGTCCTCGGGTCTCGCGAAGTCGAGACGCCGCTCGAGCCACGTGGGTTCGTTGACCAGGAGCTCGAGCAGCATCGCCCACCCCTCGGTGACTGCGTTGTCGCCGAGCCGGCGTGCCTCGACGGGAAGGTCCGCCGAGGTATGCGCGTAGTGCTCCGTGTGTCCCGCCTCGTGGAAGAGCGCATGCCAGTCGTCGGGGCCTCCGATCGGCTGGATGACGAGCATGACGCGGCCGGGAACCTCGATCGGTGCGCAGAAGGCGCGCGGAGACTTCGTGGGCCGCGACTCGATGTCGAGGTGGACGTTCTGCTGCGTCTCGAGGTCGATCCCAAGTCCGGCGAGCGTAGCCTCGAGAGCGGGCAGCATCGCCTGGCCGGGGAAGCCCGTGTCCCATTCGTTGGCCCGGAAGAGGCGGGGTACGTCCCAGCGCTTCGCCTCCTCGAGCGGGATTCCGACTCGCCGCCGGAAGAGCGCGCCCATGGCGCGCACGTACATGTCCTCGGTATCCGTCAAGAAGAGCTCGCACTGGGCGGCGAGCTCGTCGAGCGGGAAGCCGAAGCCCGTGTAGAGGTCGCGGTAGGTGGGCGCGCCGAGCTCCTTCGTCGCGGACCTTCGTACCTCCGCGATGTGGATGTGGCGCTCGTTCAGGTGCTCCTCGGTCAGTGTTACGCGCGAGCGGTCGAGCCGCTCGCGGCGGCCGCAGTCCGGCTCGTTGGCGATCGACGGGCGCAGGAGCCGGTAGCCGATCTCCTCCCCGTCGACGCTCGCGGTCAGAGAAGCCTCCAGGCCGGCGACCTCCTCGGCGTCGGCGCGTGTGAGGTCTCCCACGTAGCCCTCACAGCCGAAGCGCCAGAGCTCGCGGGCGCCGCGGCCCTCGATCTCCGCCGACGCGGAGAGGCGCCGGCACGCGTCGAGCGTCGTCAGGTCGGAGAAGCGCTCGTAGATCGGGGAGAGCTCGAACTCGTCCTTCAGGCCCGCGAAATGGAGGTAGTACTCCTCGTCGAGCGCGGCGATGAATCGGTCGGCTTCGTCCCGGTACGCCTCGAACTCTGCCACCGGGGCGGTCGCCATGAGTGCCGTAGGATAGCGGCCGTGCGGCAGTTCGACGTGCAGACGGAGAAGAAGACCGAGCTCGTCAACATCACCGAGCAGGTGCGCGATGCGGTCAGGGGAAACGGGGGAGGCTCGGCGGCCCTCGTGTACGTCCCGCACACCACCGCAGCGGTGACGATCAACGAGAACATCGACCCCGATCTCGTGGACGACCTCGAGCGCGCGTTCGGCAAGGTCGTCGGAGAGGACTGGGAGTGGCGCCACGACGACGCCGACGGCCCCAACGCGCCTTCGCACGCGCGCTCGACGATCGTCGGCCCGCAGATCATGGTGCCGCTCGACGAGGGCGATCTCGCTCTCGGCACCTACCAGGGGATCTTCTTCTGCGAGTTCGACGGCCCGCGGACGCGGAAGGTCTACGTCACGACGCTGGCCTGACGCGCAGCGTCCGCGAAGCCGGCGACGAGCGGGTGCGGTGCGTCGTCCCGCGAGCGCGTTTGGAAGCAGAAGAGCGTCGCAATGAAGAACGGGTGGCCGTCGAGCTCGACGATGCGCGGCTCGCCTTCCTCGTCGACCCCGCTGACTCGCAGGCCGGACTGTTCCATCCGGGGCCGGTACTCCGGGCTCAGGCCGTAGCTGCAGAAGTAATCCTCCATTGCTGACTCGACCCCGTAGAGGCCGGCAGCACGGGTGCCGGGCACCAGGACGACCGGGTGTTCCTGGCCCCAGAGCGAGCAGGAGAGCGAGGTGACCACGAGGTCCGCCGCGTCCGGGCTCGTCTCCGCGTGCTCCGCGCCTTCCGCTCCCAGGACGTTCCGTGCGTACTCCACGAGCACGTGCTGGAAGCCGCCTCAGGTGGCGACGAGCGGGATGCCGCGCTCTCGTGCGGCGGTTACCGTGGCTAGGGCGCCGTCCATGCTCCGGTACGGGCTCGCGGGCGCGAGCCAGATCCCGGCGAAGCGCTCCTCAAGCTCGTCGGCCGAGGGCACGGCGTCCGTCGAGATCCACTCCCCTTCGGCGCCCGCGTGGGCGAGACTCGCGTCGAGCATCATGTGCGTCTCGTTCGCGGAGTTGTAGTCGCCGACGACGCCGATGAGCACCTGGCGACTCTACCGCTCCAGACCGCCGATACCATCGGGCCGTGGCCGCCCCCCTGAAGAAGGACCAGGAGCTCGATCTCAAGATCGATTCGCTTGCCTACGGCGGGAACGGCGTCGCACGCCTGAACGGCTTCGTCGTCTTCGTCCGCCGTGGCCTGCCGGGAGACACCGTGCGCGCCAAGGTGACGAAGGTGAAGCGAAATCACGCGGAGGCGACTGCGCTCGAGATCGTCGACGCGGGAGCGCCGCGCGTCGAGGCGCCGTGCGCCCACTACCCGGCCTGCGGAGGTTGCCGTTTCCAGGATCTCAACTACGAGGCGCAGACGGCCGCGAAGGAAGCACAGGTCGCCGATGCACTCGCCCGCATCGGCCGGCTCGAAGGCTTTCAGCTCGATCTGATACTGCCGGCCGAGTCCGTCTTCCACTACCGCAACAAGCTCGAGTACTCGTTTACGGAAGACGACGGGAAGGTCGCGCTCGGGTTCCACCGAGCGGGCCGCTGGGACGAGGTGCTCGACATCGAGCGCTGCTGGCTCACCACCGATCTCGGCAACGCCATTCGCAACCGGGTGAAGGAGTGGGCGAACGAGAACGGCCTGCGCGCTTACGACCAGGAGTCGCAGGAGGGCTACCTCCGCCATCTCGTCGTCCGCGAAGGGCGCAACACCGGGCAGGCGCTCGTCGTCCTCGTCACGGCGCCCGGCGAACTGGACGAGGAGAGCTTCGTCGGCGCCGTGCAGGAGTTCCCCGAGGTGCGCTCGGCCTACTGGGCCGTGAACGACACGCCGGCGGAGATCACCAACGTCCCGTCGCGACTCCTGTGGGGCGAGGAGGCGATCGAGGAGGAGATCCTCGGCCTGCGCTTCCGCGTGCGGCCGAACGCCTTCTTGCAGACGAATACGGAGATGGCCGAGCGTCTTTATTCGCTCGCGATCTCCTACGCGGGGCTGACCGGCGAGGAGACCGTCTTCGACCTCTACTGCGGCACGGGAACGATCGGCCTCTCCATGGCCCGCGAGGCCCTGACCGTCTGGGGCATCGACTCCTCCGAGGAATCCATCGCCTGCGCAGTCGAGAACGGTCAACTCAACGGCCTTCCGAATGCCGCGTTCTTCGCCGGCGACGTGGGGTCGGACGTCGAGGAGCTCCGGGACCGCGCCGGTGATCCCGACGTCGTCGTAGTCGACCCGCCGCGCGCCGGGCTCTCCGGCAAGGCGCTTGCCCACATTGGCGCGCTCGAGGCGCCTCGCCTCGTCTACGTCTCCTGCAACCCGACAACGCTCGCCGGAAACGCCAAGACGCTCGTCTCCGAGCACGGCTACACGCTCGAACGGGTGCGGCCGGTGGACATGTTCCCGCACACACCGCACGTCGAGTCTGTGTCGCTCTTCAAGCGCGCATGAGGGTTGCCGCGCTCTACGACGTGCACGCGAACCTGCCGGCGCTCGAAGCCGTGCTCGCGGAGGTCGATGCAGACTCCATCCTCGTGGGCGGCGACGTCGTCCTCGGGCCGATGCCCAAGGAGACGCTCGACCTCCTGCGAGATCGCGACGCGACCTTCATTCGTGGCAACTGCGACCGCGAGGTCGCGACTCCCGGCGAAGGGGAGGAGCTCTGGGCGCGGCGGGCTCGTTGGGCGCACGGGCAGCTGAACGACGCGGAGCTTGCCTTCCTCCGCGATCTGCCGCACCCGCTTCCGCTGGAAATCGAGGGTCTCGGGGAGGTTCTCTTCTGCCACGGCTCGCCGCGGAGCGACGACGAGATCCTGACGGCGATCACCCCGCCGAAGCGGCTCGACCCGATCCTGGAAGGCGTCACGCAGGATCTCGTCGTCTGCGGCCACACGCATGCCCAGTTCGACAGCCTCGTCGGCGACCGGCGGCTGGTGAATGCGGGCAGCGTAGGGATGGCTTACGAGGGCGAGCCGGGAATCGCTGCGTGGGCGCTACTCGGCCCGACGGTGGAGCTTCACAGGACGCCCTACGACGTCGAAGCTGCCGCCGCGCTCGTTCGCGAAACCGGCTTCCCGGACGCCGAGGAGCTCGTGAACGAGGCGCTCCTCCATCCGCCGAGCGCGGAGGAGGTCACGGCTCACTTCGAGTCTGTCGCAGAGCGCCAGTCCCTGTAGTAGCGCCACATGTGGTCGGCGTTCGCGAGTACGAACCCGACCGAGAGGAGCGGCAGCGCCGGCAGGCCCGAGATGTCGAATCCGACCGCGAGCGCCAACGTCGCTCCAAAAGACAGCGTCATCAGGATCCACGTGAGCCCCACGCGCAGGCCGAAGCGGTCGGCCGCGCCGAGGAACAGGGAGAAGAAGAGGACGTCGGGCAGGCCGAGCTGCGCCGAGTTGTGCTCTCCGGGGAGCGGGAATGAGATCGAGAGCGCGTTGAAGACTTGCGGCTGGTTCTCGACGATCTCCTTCGTCGGCCCGCGGGCGACCGAGAAGATGTCCACCGGGACGATGAGCACGGCGATGAGGAGCACCCAGCTGAGCGCCTCGAAGAAGGAGAGAAACCACCACGCGACGCAGACGACCGCCGCGATCTTCATGAAGTTGGCGGCGATGTCGAGATCGCCCCACTCGAGCAGGACGCTGACCGCGACGAGCGCGATTGCCGCCCATCCGAGCCGCTCCAGCCTCGAGCGCCGCAGGGGCAGGGCGATGAGCGGAAGCAGGAAGGTGAGCGGGATCAGGCCGAACGAGAGGAAGACGACGTCGCCCCAGATTCCCAGCGCCGGCAGATCTTCCGAGACCGCGTAGTACCAGGCGAGTACCGCGAGAACAGCTAGTACGGCGGCTGTTCGGACCACCAGGGCCCGATCGCCTTGAACGCCTCCCAGAAGTCTTTCTTCGCCGGGGCCTCGTCCAGGGACGCGTCCAGGTCCGGGGTCACCACCGCCTCGATCGTCGGCGTGAACCTCTGGATCGACCCCTGCTGGCTCGTGATCTCCACCGCGAGCGGGAAGCGGACTGCGTTCAGACACGTGAGCGCATCTTGCCCCATGACGACGATGAGCTTGGGCTGGACGATGTGGATCTCCCGTGCCAGCCATTCCCGCGCCTGCTCCTCGTCGGCTCCGGCGAACTTCAGGCAGTTCGTCCCGTAGATCGCCGTCGGGTCGACATGGAGGCGCTGGAGCGACTTCAACACCGCCTGCCCGGCGCGGCCGAAAAACGCGACGCCCTCGTGCTGCTCGGCGGTCTGTGGCCCGTACTTGAGAAGGAAGAGGTCTGCCTGCGGATGGCCGGAGCCGACCACCGACGCGCGGTCCTCGCCTGCTTCTTGCGCGATCTCTCGGCTGAGATCGTTGATCTCGGCGATCGCCTTCTCGAGGTAGCGCTGTGAGATGTCGTCCGTGGGCACGGGCAAGAGCGTTCCGGAGAGTAGTTCGGGGCGGGGAGCCCCTCTTCCTACACGGCGGCCTTCGAGCGCCGGGCCCGCGACTGCGCCACCCACTTGAGGCCCTGGAGGTAGACGAGGGACTTCGGCCGGCGCACGATCTCGGCGGAGCGCAGGCTGATCAGGAACTCGGCGGCGTTCTTGAAGGCACGCATGCGGGCGAGGCCCGTGCCCACGCCCTGGAGGACGTGCGCGTCGGAGCCGGCGCCCATGGTGAGGTTGTACTTGCGCGCGAAGCGGAGGGCCTCGTCGTTGAACCCATCGAAGAGCAGGCGCGCGTTGTAGACCTCGAAGACATCGATTTCGGGCAGGTGGCGGTGCAGCGTGGGAGCGTCGGGGATCGTGTGCAGGCGGTCGAACGGGTGAGGTAAGTAGACGACGCCGCCCTGCTCCCGGATCGCGGTGATGGTGTCGGCCATCGGCAGCCCCCGCTCGATCTTCTCCTCGAGGAAGAGCCCGATCACCTCACCTTTCTGGGTCTTGATCTCTTCGCCGGGGATGACGACCAGATCGCGGTCGCGCGCCAGTCGGACTGCCTTCTGGGCGCCAGTGAAGACGTTGTGGTCGGTGATCGCGATCGCCCCGATGCCCTGGGCTTCGGCGTAGTCGAGGAGGTCGGCCACCGGGACGGCGCAGTCGTGGGAGTGGTCAGTGTGCATGTGCAAGTCGGCGAGGATGAAGGGGCGGTCTGCGAGCGGCTCGGCGGGCGTTCGCACCACCTTTCGCCTCCGGCCCAGCACGGACTCGTAGAGCTTCTCGAGCTCGTTCCCGAGCGCCTCCGCGCTTTCCCGCTCGGAGGATTCCCTCGCTTCGGCGGACTGCTGGCGACGCCAGTCCGGGTCGGCCGCGAGCCGGCCGAGAGCGGCGCCGACGAGCTCCGGCTGCCCGCCCGCCGCCGCAGGGTTGACGAGCGGCACGCCCGCTGCGGCGGCCTCAGCGCGGAAGCGGCGCAGACCCCGCTGGCCAGGGACGAGCCCGGCGGCGGCCACCAGGAGGCGCGCCCTGCTCTCGCCGTCGAGGGCGGTGCGAACGGTGACGCGGTCGCGAAGCCCCCGGGGAATGTAGGGGCGGCCGGACAGCGCACTCGTCCGCACAAAGACGAGCTCCCAGCCCGGGAGCTCGCGCAGCGCTCGCAGCGCCGCCCGCCCGCGCGGGAGCTCGTCGGCTCGCCACTCGAAGAGGAACCGGTCGGCGGGCCGGGCAGCGCGGAGGCGATCAAGCTCGATCCCGTACGGAAGCGCGCGGTAGTCGCCGGGGAAGCGCGCCCGCGCCGCCGACAGCGTCTCCTCGCCGACTGCGGTGAGGCCGTCGATCCGGGAGAGGAGCCGCTCGCGCTGCTTCTTGCCGGGCGGGTAGGCAAGCCGCTCCGGAGAATGGAAGGTCGCGACCGAGAGGGCCTGCGAGTCGCGAAGGGCGAGGTAGGAGAGGCTCGGGAGCCCGGGCTCGTGCGCGTGCAGGACGTCGAACGAGCCCGCACCGAGGGCGAGCTCGAGGTTTGCACGGACACCGATCGGGACGCCCAAGCGGCTCTTCCTCGAGACGGGGACGGCCGGGCCGAGCGTCACCACTCCGGAAAGCGCCTCCCCCTGTGCGCCGAGGCGCTTTAGCGCGCGCCGGCCCCGGGCGAGATCGACTGCGCGGTTCGACGGGGCGAGCACGACGACCTCGTGGCCGCGGCGGCGAAGCTCGTCAGACGCGGCCTTCACGTGCTCGTTGACCGGGTGCGGCTGCGACCACGCGAAGGGCGTGACCATGCAGATCCGTAGGCCCACTCCCTGAGTCTAGTCCGTTGCCGGGCGGGGTTGGTTTCCCGGGCGTGAACTCACGTCCCACGGTCTCTGACCTCATCCTGCGGGGCTTCGACGTGCCGGACACTCGGCCCGCGCCGGCCCTCGCTGCCTCACAGGGCTAGTAGGCGAACCGCAGGCTCCAGGCGACGATCTGCCCGCCGTGCCATCGGTGATCTGAAGCCGCCACTCTCCGGATCCATCCTCGCCGGCAAATTCTGAAAGCACCTCGGCTCCCTCGGGGTTGAAGGTCCCGGTGATCGCGCCGACGGTCGCGTTGTCGGCTACGCCCATGTCGGTTGCGGCAGAGTCGAGGATCCAGACGAGGAAGCCGTCGTCGCTGTTGCCGACGTTCGTGAAGAGCGGCACCGAGGTTCCCGTCGGGAGGTGCAGGAGCGTCACCGAGAGGTCCTGGTCGTTCGTGTGCGAGATGCCGAGGAATACGGACACCGCCAGGATCGGCCCCGCAGCCTCGGGGAGCACGAGGCGGGGAGTCGTCGTGCCGTGTCGTCGTCGTAGATCTTGACCTGCTTCGAGCCGCTCGCGGCTCCGGGCGCGGTGATGACCTCGTCGCCCGTGAAGTCGCGATCGGTGTCGCCCCCTGCGAGCCGCACGCCCTTCGTCCAGCCGGAGCCGTAGGGGAAGAACGAGTCGAAGATCACGTCGTTGGCCAGATGGCGGTGGCGCCCACCGGCGCCCTGCGCGGTGACGAGCTCGGTGGCGCTGGTTCCTACGGTGTTGACCGCGGCAACCCTGACGCCTCCGAGGAAGTCCTGTGGGAACGGGAAGAAGGACTGGTAGAAATCGAACGGGTTGCCGTCGCCTCCCTCCGGCCGAAATCCCTGGAAGGAGGCCGATCGTGATAGCAGCCGCGAGCGCGGTCAACCCGCGCGGGCGGTGGGTCTACGCGCTGACTGCGGTCTTCGCCGTCTTGAGCGCGTTCTTCTTGATGAACTGCTCGACGAGGTCGTACGCCTCGTCGTCGGCGATCTGCTTCGGGGGCGACTTCATCAGATACGAGCTCGGGCCCTCGAGTGCGCCCGACACGCCTTTGTTCATCGCGAGCTTCGCGAGCCGGACGGCGTCGATGACGATCCCGGCCGAGTTGGGGGAGTCCCACACCTCGAGCTTGAGCTCCAGGTTGAGCGGGACGTCGCCGAAGGCGGAGCCCTCCATGCGGATGTAGGCCCACTTGCGGTCGGTCAGCCACGGCACGTAGTCGGAAGGGCCCACATGGACGTTCTTGGCGCCGAGGTCGTAGTCCAACATCGACGTGACCGCGTTCGTCTTCGAGATCTTCTTCGACTCGAGGCGCTCGCGCTCCAGCATGTTGAGGAAGTCGGAGTTGCCGCCCACGTTCAGCTGCATCGTCTTGTCGAGGTGCACGCCGCGCTCGCGGAAGAGGCTCGTGAGGACGCGGTGCGTGATCGTCGCGCCGACCTGCGACTTGATGTCGTCGCCGATGATCGGCACGCCCGCCTGCTCGAAGCGTCGCTGCCAGTAGGCCTCGCGCGCGATGAACACGGGCATGCAGTTCACCATCGCGCAGCCGGCGGAGAGGATCTGCTCCGCGTACCACTTGGTGGCCTCCTCGGAGCCGACGGGGAGGTAGTTGACGACGACGTCCGTGCCGGTCTCCTTGAGGATGCCGACGACGTCGTCGGTCTCGCCGGGCGCCTTCTCGAGGACCTCGGAGAGGTACTTGCCGATGCCGTCGTGCGTCATCCCGCGGGAGACCTTGATCCCCGTCTTCGGCACGTCGGCGAACTTGTACGTGTCGTTGGGATGTGCCCACATCGCGTCGGACAGGTCCTTGCCGACTTTGTCCTTCGTGACGTCGAAGGCGGCGGTGAACTCCACGTCTGAGACGTGGTAGCCGCCGAGGTCGACGTGCATGAGGCCGGGGACGAACTGCTCGGGGTCCGCGTCCTTGTAGTACTCCACTCCCTGTAGGAGCGAGTTGGCGCAGTTGCCCACGCCGATGATCGCCACGCGCACCTTGCCGTTGCCGCGCGTGCGGCCGTTCTTGGAGCCGTTGCTCGAAGCCATCTCTTCCTTTCTGGTTCCGCCGAAGCGCTCTTCGAGCGTTTCGACGACGAGTTGATTCAGCGTCCGCTTCCGCTCGCGCGCTCGCCGTGAAAGCTTTTCCTTCAGCTCGGGAGGCATTCGGAGCAGCACGTCACCCGAGGTGCTGGGTGCGCTCCCTTTACGCCCACTGGGCTCGAAGGGGACGGCGAAACGGGAGGCGAGAATGCCGACCGTGAGATCGTTGAGACTCCCTTCACCAGCCTCGACCTCGCGTGCGAGATTGCGCTTGAGATCCGCGGGCATGCGGACGAGTACGTCTTTGCGCTCCCGTGCCATCCGCACTATTGATAGCACAAATGTGCTATCAGGCGCTGCGAAGCTGCTTGCGAACGAAGAGGATCCGCTGGACCACGGTGATCCACGCTGTCGTCGCGAGGAGGGCCATGGTCGCGGGGAGGATGAGCTCGTGGAGGGGGGCGAGAACGAGCCCGGCCGTGATCACGACCACCCGCTCGGCGCGGCTGCCGAGGCCGACATCCCCGCGCAGGCCGAGCGCCTCGGCCCTCGCGCGGGCGTAGCTGACGAGGAAAGAACCGGCGACGGCGGCGAACGCGAGTCCCACACCCCACATCTGATCGTGGCGCATGAGGACGAGGCCGATCGCGCCGATCATGAAGCCCTCGCCGACGCGGTCGACGGTCGAATCGAGGAAGGCGCCGAAGGGGCTTCCGATTCCCCGGCTCCGCGCGAGCGCGCCGTCGAGCACGTCGAGCACGGATCCGACCACGAAGAGCACCGCGCCGAGCCAGTAGAAGCCCCAGCCCGCGTATTCGAAGAAGACGGCCAAGGAGCCCGCGATACAGAGGGCGACGCCCGAGATCGTCAGCGCGTCGGGGGTGACCTTCGCCTCCTCCAGCTGGGCCATGGACTGGGCGGCCAGCCGGCGCGCCTCGACCGTGTAGGCCTGCTTCGCGCGCTCGAGCTTCGGGCTGGGCACGACGCGAGCCTACTCCTCAGCCGCCGATGTAGGACATCTCGACCTTCGGGAGGTCAGGTGTCGCGGACGACCGGAGCTCCGAATAGCGGTCGGTGCGCTCGCGCCAGATTCCGCCGAGTGCCGCGGCGATCTCGTCGTCGGCCGCACCCTCGCGCATCAGGCCGCGCAGGTCGTGGCCGGTCGTGGCGAAGAGGCACGTGTAGAGCGAGCCGTCTGCGGACAGCCGGGCCCGCGTGCAGGCGCCGCAGAACGGGCGCGTGACAGAGGCGATGACTCCGATCTCGCCGCTGCCGTCTCGATAGCGGTAGCGCTCGGCGACCTCGCCCGGGTAGCGGGGTGGCAGCGGCTCGAGTGGCAGCTCCGCGTCGATGGCCGCGACGATGTCCGCGGCGGGCACGACGTCGTCCAGACGCCAGCCGTTCGTATGCCCGACGTCCATGTACTCGATGAAGCGCACGGTGTGGCCACGGTCGCGGAAATGGCGCGCCATCGGGAGGACGCCGTCCTCGTTGACGCCGCGTTTCACCACGACGTTCACCTTCACGGGGAGCCCGACGGCCGAGGCCGACTCGATCCCTTCGAGGACGAGCTGCACGGGGAAGTCGACGTCGTTCATGGCCCGGAACACCTCGTCGTCGAGGGAGTCGAGGCTCACCGTGATCCGGCGGAGCCCCGCGTCCTTGAGCGCCTGCGCCTTCTGCGCGAGGACGGCGCCGTTCGTCGTCAGCGTGAGGTCGAGACCGGGGATCTCCGCGAGCATCCCGACGAGGCGATCGACCTCCCGGCGGATGAGGGGCTCGCCGCCGGTGAGCCTGATCTTCTCGACGCCCAGGCCGGCGAAGACCCGGGCGAGACGCGCGATCTCCTCGAACGTCAGGAGGTCGCGTCGGGGGAGGAAGGCGTAGTCGCGCCCGTAGACCTCCTTCGGCATGCAGTAGACGCAGCGAAAGTTGCA
>Ga0126307_10001782_pt1 | contig 14321 bp, 15 predicted proteins | sample Plot28_FD_89955 | JGI IMG/M metagenome (GOLD analysis project Ga0126307, IMG submission 89955) | Serpentine soil microbial communities from UC McLaughlin Reserve, CA, USA - Plot28 | ecosystem: Environmental > Terrestrial > Soil > Grasslands | place: USA: UC McLaughlin Reserve, Lake County...
CCGCCGCGCCGATGCGCTCGAGCGCGCTGGCGATTAGGTTGGCGACGGCCTGCAGGAACGCGACGTCGTCCGCGCCGACCTGCCGTGGTCGGCGGCCGTGCGCGCTGAGGATGCCCCAGGGCCGCGGCGGGCGGCCGATGGTCACCGACACGGAGCTGCGGATCTTGCCCGTCATCAGCCGGGTCGGCCGGTCGAAGCGCGTCTCGGTCTCCCAGTCGTCGATCACGACCGGCTCGCCCGTGCGCACGAGCTGCCCGACGTGGTAGCGCGGCGAGTCGAGCGGCATGCGCGTGTCGCGGTGGTTGGTGAGCCGGCCGTGGCCGGCGCGCACCATCACCCAGTCCGCGTGCTCGGGGTCGACCTCGAGGATGCCGACCACGTCGAGCTCGAGCGCCGCCGCCACCGCGTCGCCGGCGAGCTGCATGAGCTCCTGCGGCTCCAGGCCGGCGAGGGCGACCTGGCCCAGGTCGGCGATCGCGCGCTGCTTCTCCTCCGCGCGCCGGCGCTCCGTGACGTCCTGCGTGAAGCCCTGCAGGCCCGTGATCGCGCCGTCGCGCCCGCGCTGGGCGAAGCCCTTGTTGAGGATGAAGCGGTCGGGCCCGTCGTCGGACACACGGCGGACCACGGCCTCCCAGGGCTCGCCGTGCTCGAGAGCGCGGTCCAGCGCGGCGTCGAGCCGCCTGGCGTCCTCGGCGGCGATCGTGGCGAGCCACGCTTCGGGGTCGGGTCCGCGCGCCGCGTCGAGCCCGGCCTGTCGGTAGACCTCGGCCGACCACGTGCGCCGTTGCGTGCGTACGTCGAGCGTGAACGCCCCGATCCGGGCCAGCCGAAGGGCGGCGGCCAGCCGGGCCTCCGGCGTCTCGGCCTCCGCGCCGTCGAGCGCGACCACGGCGGCCGCGTGGTCGCCGAGGGCGTGGAGCGACGCCACGCCGCCCTCGACCTCGACTCGGGCGACCGGCTCGCCCGAGTCGCGCACGTGGGCCAGCAGCGGGGCGAGGCGGCGGGGGAGGCCGTCGACGGCCGCGGCGGAGGGGGAGATCAGCACGGCCCGCCCCGCGGCGTCCTCGACGACGACGCCAAGCGCCGCGCCAGGCTCGAGGGCGGCGATCAGCGCGGCCGCATCGGGGCCCGGGCCGCTCATTCGACCGCCGAGCCCACGCGGCCCGCCGCGGCCGCGAGCAGCTGTGCGGCGATGTCGCGCGGTGGGGTCTCCTTGCCCAGCAACGCCGACGCGCCGGCCTCGGTCGCCCGGGTGGTCAGCGCGCGGTGGGGCGCGCCGGTGATGAGGACGACGCGCGTCCCGGGCGCGAAGGCGCCGGCGCGCAGCCGCCGGCACACCTCGAGCCCGTCGATGCCGGGCATGCGCACGTCGAGCAGCGCGACGTCGGGCCGCAGGTCGGCGATGGCCCGCAGCGCGTCGGCCCCGTCGGCGGCGTGCCCGACGAGGTCGACCGCCGGGTGGTCGGCGATGAGGCGCGCCAGGCCTTCGCGATAGCCCGCGTGGTCGTCGGCGATGAACACGCGCGTGCGGTTCATGGCGCGCGGGGGAGGAGGACGGCCACCACGCCGTCGGCGCGCTCGACGCGCCCGCCGACGGCCTCGACGCGCTCGGCGACGCCGGCGATGTCGCCCCCGCGGCCGGCGACGTCCAGTCGCACGCCGCCCGCCGCGGGCGTGACGCTCAGGTGGACGGGGTCGGCGTGCCGGCCCGCGTTCGCCAACAGCTCGCGGGCGAGGGAGAGGACCAGCTCGTCACGGCGCCCGGCGGCGGCGGGATGGACGTGGACGCGCGCGTTGCCCTGCTGCTCGGCGACCGCGGCCAGCGCGGCCTCGAGGCCCCCGTGGCGCAGCACGGTGGGGTGCAGGGCGCTCATCGCCTCCCGTAGCGACGCCACGATGGCTCGCAGGCGGTCCTGCACCGCCCGGACCTCGGGCCGCCCGCCGTCGGGGTCGAGCCCGTACAGGTCGTGGCCGGCGGCCAGCAGCTCCTGGAGCACGCCGTCGTGGAGCCGCTCCGCCACCGCCGCCCGGGCGCGCTCCTCGCCCTCGAGCGCCTGGCCGACGAGCCGGCCGCGCGCGGCGGCGAGCTCGGCGATCTCCTCGGCCGAGCGAGCCCGGTCGATGGCGTCCGCGAGCACGTCGGCGACGGCCTGGAGGAAGACGACGGCGTCGGGCCCGAAGCGATCCGGCGTGCGCGACTGGGCGCCGACGACGCCGAACGGGCGCTCGCCGCGGCCGCGGATCGGCGCGCAGGCCCCGCTGCGGGCGCCGACGGCCGCGACCGAGGCCGAGCGGCGGAAGCGGTCCTCGCGCTCCCACTCGGCGACCACGACCGGCGCGCGGGTGGCGACGCAGTAGCCGGCCTGCGAGTCGGTGCCCGCCATGGTGTGGGCGGGGCCGGTGTAGGGGGCGACCGACCAGCCGGCGCGCATGGCGAGCGTCTCGCCGTCGGGCTCGAGCTCGAACACCGCCGCCATGTCGACGAGCAGCGTTCGGCCGACGAGCGCCGCCGCGCGCTCGAGCAGGCGCTCGACGGACTCGCCGGCCAGCGCGGCGCGGCCCAGCTCGGCGACGGCGCGCTGCTGGCGCGTGGCGCTCTCCTCCTCCGTGACGTCCTGGGAGAACCCGTGCAGTCCCACGGTGATCCCATCATCGTCTCTGAGCGGCTCGGCGCGGGCGTGCAGGACGCGCGGCCGCCCGTCGCCGCCGCGGACGCGCAGGCGGATGTCGAGCTGCGTCCCGTCGCGCATGGCGCGCCCGACGGCGTCGGCCGCGGCGGCCCGCTCCTCGGGGATGACGGACGCCCGCCAGAGGTCGGCGGAGACCTCGTTCGCGCCCGCGGGCTCGAGGTCGACCATGGCCGTGAGGTGCGGGGACATGCGGACGACGCCCGTGCCGACGTGCCAGGACCACCAGCCGACGCGCGCCATCTCCTGCGCGGCGTCGAGCAGCTCCTCGCTCTCGCGGCGGCGAGCGCCGGCGTCGTCGCTTCCGGTGACGTCGAGCGCGGCGAGCGCGACGCCGCCCGCCAGCGGCCGCACGTCCGCGCGCCAGACACGGCCGCCGTCGTCGCGGACCTGGACGGCGGGGGTGGCGCGGGCGTCACGGCGCGCGCGCTCGAGGGCGGCGGCGAGCGGCGCGGGCGGGGCATCCGCCCACGTCCGTATGGACGGGGAGGCCAGCCTGAGACGCAGGTCCGCGTCGAAGAGCGCGAAGCCGGCCGCGGCGCCCGCGCCCAGCCCGTCGACGAGCGCGGTCGCCGCCACCGCGTGCTCGCAAGCGTCCACCGGGCGGTTCTACCAGACACTCACAATGGTCGGGTGGACCCGTACGAGATCCTCGGCGTGCGGCCGGACGCGGGTGGCCGCGAGGTGGCGCACGCGTACCGCGAGCTGGCCAAGCGCTGGCATCCCGACCGCGCCGGCGGCGGCGAGGCGCAGCGCCGGATGGCGGAGATCAACGCGGCCTACGACGTCGTCCGGGCCGCCGAGGCGCGCACCGGCGTGGCCGCGCCGCCCGCCGCGCGCCGCCCGGCGAGGACGCGGATCCCGGACGCCGTCCGCCGCGCGCTCGGCCCCGAGCTGCTCGACGCGCTGGCCGCCGAGGAGCCCGTCCGCCTCGTCACGCCGGCCAGCACGTGGTCGAGCCCGCGCACGATCCTCGCCGTCACCGACCGCCGCCTGCTGTGGCTGCTCGACGACGCGCCGGTCGCGCGCGTCCGCTGGGCCTCGTTCCGCGAGATCACGTCCGCGGAGCACCGCCTGCGCCGGCCGCGCCGCCGCGTCGCGACCCTCACGGTCCGCACCCTCACCGGCCGCCGCCACGAGTTCACCGATCTGCGCCCGCAGACCGCGGGGGCGATCGAGCGCCACATCGCCGCCGCCCGCGCTCCGCGCTGATCCAACGCCCGGGAACATGGGTTCCGTAAACCTGGAATGCGCTTTTTGCAGGGCTTTCCGTCCGCGCTCGTGCTTAAGGTACGCGTATGGATCGCCGGTTCGCGTTCCTCATCCCGCCACACTTCGGCGATTTCCTCGCCGGCTTTCTCGATGCCGAGGCGCATCTCGGCATCGCCGAGATGAACGGTGGAACGTCGCTCTCCTGCTTCGCCTCCGTGAAGGTGCGCGACGCTGACGCCGAGATCCTCGAGTGGCTGGCGGCGTGGACCGGCCTCGGCTCACTGCACGCCGTGAGCGCGCGCGCGGCGTCGCGTCGGCAGGTCTGCTGGACGATTAAGCGCCGCGACGAGTGCGTAGAGCTCGGGCGCCTGCTGCACGCGTTCCCGCTGCGCAGTCGCAAAGCCCGCGAGTCCGAGATCTGGCGCGAAGCCGTCGGCCTGTGGTGCTCAGCGGGCGCTGCCCGGCGCGACCGGCTGGCAGCAAAGCGGCGCCAGTTGCGGCGAGCGCGCATGTTCGTCGCTCCTTCGCCGGTTGACATAAGCGTGCCCTTCCGCGACGAGGTGCCTCTCGCCTACCTCGCGGCCTTCGTCGCCGGCGAAGGCCACTTCGGCATCTTCCGGGACGTTCCGCGGCTCGTGGTGAAGACGCGCGCGGATGACGCCCCTCTGCTTCGCGCACTTGCCGGCGCGACCGGGCTGGGCCGCGTCTACGACTATCCGAATCGCTCTGGCGCCAACCCGATCACGGCCTCGGTCGTCTACCGCCGTGCCGAGGTCCGCGAGATCGCGCAGCGGCTGTGCCAGGTGGCCATTCCGGGCCGCAAGGGACGTGAGATCTCCGCGTGGCGCGTCGCCGTCGAGGGGCTCACGCGGCCGGAGCTGCGGCTCCGCGACGCGCAGGAAATGCGGCGGGCGGTCGCCGCGCACCGAGCCGCGCGCGCGTATCCGGGGCCGCGGACGGAGCCGCTGCCTCCGTTCGGCCGCCGGAACCGCCGCGCGGCGGCTGTGGCGGCGCTCTGGGCCTGGGGTGCGGAGCAGGCCGGGAGCCTCTCATCCGGGGATTACGCGCGCTGGCGGCAGCGTCGACCCGAGGCGCCGAACCGCAACACGGTCGCGGAGGCGTTCGGGTCCTGGCACGCCGCGCTCGACGCCGCCGGCCTCGGCGCTCGCGCGGCTCGCAAGCCGCGGCGCAGGCGGCCGCGTTCACCGGACGTTCGCCGAGCGCGCGTCGTCGCGGCGGTACGGCGCTGCGAGCGCGAGCTGGGCCGGATGCCGCGCGTCAGCGACTACTCGGCCTGGCGGCGCGGCGTCCCGGGTGTTCCAGCCGCCGCCTCGGTGTACCGCGCGTTCGCGAGCTGGGACGACGTGGTGCGTGCGGCCGGCGGGTAGCCGCGTGACCGCCAGTTTCGCTCCACGGGCGCGTTTGAGCGGACATGCCCCTACTGCGAACCTTCCTTGCGGCGCTCGTCATCGGGCTCTGCGTCGCCGCGCCGGCGCAGGCCGTCGTCGGCGGCAAGGACGCCTCGCCCGGCGAGTACCCGTACGTCGCGCACATCCTGATCGACCGTGCCTTCCAGTGCACCGGGACGCTCGTGACGCCCACGCACGTCGTCACCGCGGCGCACTGCGGCTCGATCGTTCCCGGCGGCGTGGCCAACGTGCCCGTCGGCCAGCCGGGGCAGCTGATCGAGGTCAGCGTCGGCGCATACCGGACGCCGTCCACGAGCCTGACCGGCGGCTACAGCTCCGACGGCGAGCAGCACACCGGCAAGGCCGTCTCCGTGAACCCCGGCTGGCTCGGCCTGGGCAGCGTCGGCCATGACGTGTCCGTCATCGAGCTCGACCGGCCGTCGGCCAAGACCCCGGTGAAGATCGGGAGCGCGGCCGAGCGATCGCTGTGGGCCGCGGGCGCGATGGCGACGATCGCCGGCTTCGGCGTCACCGAGTCCGGCGGCGACCAGCCGGCCATCCTCCAGGAGGCGCAGGTGCCGATCGTCGCCGACTCCGTCGCGGCCGAGGCCTACCCGTACCTCGTCGAGGGCGTCGACCCCCTGTTCGGCGGCTTCGAGAACCGCACGCAGGTCGGCGCCGGCTTCCCGCAGGGCGGCGTCGACACCTGCCAGGGCGACTCGGGCGGCCCGCTGCTCGTCCCGTCCGCGTCCGGCATGCGCCTCGTCGGCGACACCAGCTACGGCGCGGGCTGCGCCGAGCCGGGCTTCCCGGGCATCTATGGCCGCGTGGCCGACAGCGAGCTGCGCGAGTGGATCGCCACCGTCGCGCCCGGCTCGGTCTCGACCGGCGCCGCCACCACCACCGCGAAGACCACCGAGCAGCGCACGACGGCGCCCGGCCAGGCGAAGTCCGCGCGGACGTACAAGTAGGAGGGCGGCGACGGCCGGACGGCGGCGCGCCGGCGCCGCCGTCCGGCCATGATGTGGGCCGGCATGGGTGACGGCATCCCGGTCACGGGCGTCAGCGAGCTGGTGCTCGAGGTGCTCGACCTCGAGCGGGCCGAGGCCTTCTACGCGGGCGTCCTGGGCCTCCCGGTGGTCGAGCGCTGGACCGACGACCGCAAGGCCGTCTGGGTCATGGCCGGCGACCGCACTCGGATCGGCCTGTGGCCGCCGCAGGTCGGCATCGCCGGCGGGCGCGGCGGCATCCACGTCCATTACGCGATGCACGTCGACCCGGCCGACTACGCGGCCGCCGTCGCGCGCCTGCGCGAGCACGGCCAGGACGTCGAGGAGGTGTCCTTCGGCGACCGCGGCTGGGCGGTCTACGCCACCGACCCCGACGGCAACGTCGTCGAGCTCTGGACCTGGGACGTGGCCGGGCACCTACGGTGACCGCCCCGATCGCGTTCGCCGGCGCGCGGCTGGACCGCGCCGGCGAGCGGCGCCGCGACGACGGCTGGCTTGCCGCCCGGCGCGCCGACCCGGCCGCACGGGCGGTCCTGGTCGGGGACGACGGCGTCCGCGTCACGCCCGACGAGCCGCGGCGGCTCGCGCTCGTCCCGCTCGCGCACGCCGGCGGGGCCGGCGAGCCGCTCCTGCTCGGGCTCGACGACGAGGGGCCCGTTTTCGCCGTCGACCTGGACCCCGGCAGTCGCGCGCTCGTCGGCGCGCTGGGCGAAGCGCGCGAGACGCTCGGCCTGCGGTCCGCCGCGGCGCTGCTGCCGGCGCCGGACGCCGGCCTGGCCGCCTTCGCCGCCGCGCTCGTGAACTGGCACCGCCGCCATCCGCACTGCGCCCGCTGCGGCGCGCTCACGGACGTCGTCGCCGGCGGCAGCACGCGCCGCTGCCCGGCGTGCGGCGCCGAGCACTTCCCGCGCACGGACCCCGTGGTGATCATGCTCGTGACCGACGGCGACGCCCGCGTGCTGCTCGGCCGCCAGCCGTCGTGGCCCGCCGGGCGCTACTCGGCGCTCGCGGGCTTCGTGGAGCCCGGCGAGACGCTCGAGGAGGCCGTCGTCCGCGAGGTCCGCGAGGAGGCCCGGGTCGAGATCGGCCCGCCGGCTTATGTCGCCTCGCAGCCTTGGCCCTTCCCCGCCTCGCTGATGCTCGGCTTCCTCGCGCCGTGGTTGTCGGGCGACCCCGACCACACGCACGACGAGCTCGACGACGCCCGCTGGTTCAGCCGCGACCAGCTCGCCGCGGCCGCTGCGGGCGGGGGGCCGCACCACGTGCCTCCCCCTTACGCCATCGCCCGCGTGCTCATCGATCGCTGGCTGGCGTGAAACGACTTGCCATGTGGCCTAAATTGAGAGTCGAGGTGACGCTCGAGGGGTGGATCTTCATGATCGGACTGCGCGTCTTCGACGTCGGCGCCCTGATCGTCTGGCTGGTCTGGTTCTTCCGCCTGCGCGAGGACGACGGCGACGACGACGACTTCCGCCGCGGTGACGACGAGCCGCCGGATCCCGAGCCCGACGACGGCCCCGGCGGGCTCCAGCTCCCGCTGCCCGACGCCATGCCCTGGCACGCCCGCCGCCGCGACCACGGCGGCGACCGCACGCCCGCGCCGGCGCGGCCGCGCCGCGGCGTGCCGGAGCCCGTGCCGGCGCGCGCGCCGGTCAAGCGCCGCGTCGCCGGCTGATCGCGCTCAGCCGAGCGGCGTCAGCGCCTCGAGGACGCCCATGCCGGGGTCCTCGGCCTGCGCCGCGTTGCAGCTCACGGGCCGCGGGCGCCCGGTCGGGATCCAGCGCACGTCGGCGCGCAGCACCCGCCCGCCGGCCATGAGCCAGACCGACGCGCGGTTCGACGCGCGCTCGGTCCAGCGCAGCACCTCGACGTCCGAGACGCCGCGCAGGCCCTCGCTGGCGCGCACCGCGGCGTCGGCCACCTGGACCGGCCGGGCGTCGCCGACGCGGCCGCGCAGCAGCTCGACGAGCACCTCGCCGCGCTCGTGCGCCTCGGCGAGCTCGAGCGCCCGCGCCGCCGGCACCTGGCCGTAGCACAGGCCGTAGGGGAAGGCGACCATCGTCGGCGAGAAGCGGTGGCCGCCGAGGTGCGCCGACTCCCACGTCTGGTCGTCGCGGTGCGCGGCGAACGCCCGCCGCAGCGGCCGGCCGCGCTCGGCGCAGCACGGGTCGCGGCGGCCGTGCGTGCAGACGGCGTAGACCGGCTCGCGCCACGCGGCCGCCGGGTCGGTCGGCCGGCCCGCGCCGAAGGCCGCCAGATCGAGGTCCAGGACCTGCTCGGGACGCTCGAGCGGGTGGCGCTCCATCCACGAGTTGCCGCGCTCGGTGCTGACCAGGAAGCACGCGCGCGGGCACTCGATCTCCGGCCGCGCCGCCGTGCGGCGGATGAGGTGGACCTTGATCCCGTGCTCCTCCTCTGCCCGCGCCAGCGCCTGCGCCACGTCGGCCGGCAGGTCGCTGCCCGTCAGCGCCTGGCGGTCCCACGGCCCGGGCTGCTCGATCAGCAGCCAGCGCGCGTCCTCGGACGCGCTGCCGGCCAGCGGCTCGCCGAGCCGTTCCGCCTGGTTGGCGCAGTACAGCCGGCGCGAGGGACGTGCGGTCGGGGGCATGCTCACCAGAGAGGGTACGGTCGGCGGATGCGCGCCATGGTGCTCGACGCGCCGGGCCGGCCCCTGCGCCGCGCCGAGGTGCCCGAGCCGGAGCCCGGCCCCGGGCAGCTGCGCCTGCGCGTGCGGGCCTGCGCCCTGTGCCGCACCGACCTGCACCTGCGCGACGGCGAGCTCGAGCCGGGGCACCTCCCACTCGTCCTCGGCCACCAGATCGTCGCGGAGGTCGAGAGCACGGGGGAGCGCGTCGGCGTCCCGTGGCTGGGCTGGACGGACGGCACGTGCGCGTACTGCCGCTCGGGCCGCGAGAACCTGTGCCCGAACGCGCGCTTCACGGGCCGCGACGTCGACGGCGGCTACGCCGAGTGGTGCGTGGCCGACGAGCGCTACTGCCTGCCGCTCCCCGACGGCGTCGCCGACCTGCACGCCGCGCCACTGCTGTGCGGCGGCCTGATCGGCCTGCGCGCCCTGAGGCTGGCCGGCGACGGCGAGCGGCTCGGCCTGTACGGCTTCGGCTCGGCCGCGCACATCATCTGCCAGGTCGCCGTCCACGAGGGCCGGCGCGTGTTCGCGTTCACGCGCCCCGGCGACGAGGGAGCGCGTGCGCTGGCGCGCGAGCTCGGCGCCGAGTGGGCCGGCGACTCGACGGCTCCCGCGCCCGAGCCGCTCGACGCCGCGCTGATCTTCGCGCCCGCCGGCGAGCTCGTGCCCGCGGCGCTGCGGGCCACGGCGCCGGGCGGAGTCGTCGTCTGCGCCGGGATCCACATGAGCGACATCCCGTCGTTCCCGTACGCCGACCTGTGGCGCGAGCGCGTCCTGCGCTCGGTGGCCAACCTGACCCGCGCCGACGCCCGCGAGATGCTCGACCTCGCCCCCAGGATCCCGATCCGCACGACCGTGCGCACGTTCGCGCTCGAGGAGGCCGAGACGGCGCTCGCCGAGCTGCGGGCGGGCCGCATCGAGGGCACCGCCGTGCTTCAGCTCGGCAGGTCCGCCGCCTCGAGCTGACGGTCGTACGGCGCGCGGCCGGTCATCTTGTGCGCGCCGCAGCGCGCGGCCAGCCCGAGCGCCTCGCGCATCGGCATCCCGGCGCCGAGGCCGAACGTCAGGCCGGCCGCGAACGAGTCGCCCGCGCCGTAGGCGTCGCACGGCTCGCCCGGCAGCTCGGCCGCCTTCCAGTGGTTGCTCACGTGGTCGCGGCCGACCCACTCGCCCCCCTCGCGGCCCGCCGTGGAGACGACCGTGCGCGGCGGCGGGTCGAGGTCGTCGCCCGAGCCGCGCTCGCCCGGGTCGCGGCCCGAGCGGACCAGCACGTCGAGCTCCACGCCGGAGCCGCGCAACGTGCCGTAGGCCCGCGGCGTGGCCACAAGCACGCGCGCGGCCCGCGCCGCGCGCAGCGCCCCGGTGTCCCCGCCGGTGAAGTAGACGGCGTCACACTCGGCGAGCCGCTCCCACGGCAGGTCGTCGCCGCCGTGCGGGACGATCCGCTCGCCGAGCACGGTGATCGTCCGCTCGCCGTCGGCGTCGAGGTAGGTGAACCCTCGCCGCTGGGGGCCCTCCCGCCGCCCGGCGTATACGCGTACGCCGAAGGCCTCCAGGCGCTCGCGGGCGGCGTGCCCCAGCTCGTCATCCGCCAGCGCCGTGAAGAACTCGGCCTCGCCGGCCAGCTTGGCGAGCTGGACGACGGACACCGAGCCGCCGCCGCCCACGTCCTGCCACCACTCCGTCGCATGGACGATCTCGCCCGGGCGCGGCACGTGCGGCACGCGCGCGAACTCGATCCACTCGACGTGCCCGACGACGGCGACCCGCGGCATCGCTAGTGCGGCATCCAGGCGTCCTCGTCGGCCGTGAGCGCTCGCACGTGCTCGGGCAGCTCGCCCGAGGCGACGTCGGCCAGCGTGACCCGCTCGAGCACCGAGCGCAGCACCGCCCGCACCGCCACCCAGACGTCGCGCAGCGGCTCGGCGTTGCCCGTGAAGTCCAGCTTCTCGGGACGGTCGCCCGTCACGCCGGCGAGCGGGCCGTCGATCGCGCGGATGACGTCGGCCAGCGTGATCTCCGCCGCCGGCCGCGAGAGCCGGTAGCCCCCGTCGGCGCCGCGCCGGCTCTCGACGAAGCCGGCGTGGCGCAGCTCGAGCAGGATGTTCTCGAGGAACCGCAGCGGGATGCCCTGCGCCGAGGCGAGCCGCTCGCCCTTCACCGGCCGGCCGTCGGGCCCCGCCGCGGCCAGCTCGACCAGCGCACGCAGGGCGTAGTCCGTCTTCGCGGAGATGCGCACTCGGCGCGGAGCCTAATGCGCGGGCACGCGCGCCGGCTGCGCCGGGTCCACGCGCACGTGGACGATCTGGCCCTCGGCCAGCTCGAGCTCCTCCGCCTCGGCGCGCGAGAGCTGCGCGATGAGCGGGTCGCCCTCGGCGGGCAGCAGCTCCGCCCGCACCTCGAAGCCGAGGCGCAGCAGCCGCGTGACGACGGCCTCCTTGGCCGCCTCGCCGGGCTGCGAGAGGATCTGGATGTCGTGCGGGCGGACGAGGTGCCCGTTCACGCGCGTGACCGGGCCGACGAAGCCCATGACGAACTCGTTCGCCGGGTTGTCGTAGACCTCGTGCGGCGCCGCGCACTGCTCCACGCGGCCGTGGTTGATCACGACGACCTGCTCGGCGAGCTCCATCGCCTCCTCCTGGTCGTGCGTGACGAACACGGTCGTGACGTCGATCTGCTCGTGCAGGCGGCGCAGCCATGCGCGCAGCTCCTCGCGGACGCGCACGTCGAGCGCCCCGAACGGCTCGTCGAGCAGCAGCACGCGCGGCTCGACGGCCAGCGCGCGGGCCAACGCCATGCGCTGGCGCTGGCCGCCGGAGAGCTCGGACGGCTTGCGCTGGTGGTGCTGGTCGAGCCCGACGAGCTCGAGCAGCTCGTGGACGCGCCTGGCGATCTCGGGCTTCGGGCGCTTGCGGACGGTCAGGCCGAAGGCGACGTTGTCCTCGACGGTCATGTGCTTGAACGGCGCGTAGTGCTGGAAGACGAAGCCGATGCCGCGGTGGCGCGCCGGCGCGCGCGTCACGTCGTCGCCGTCGAACAGCACGCGGCCCGTGTCCGGCGCCTCCAGCCCGGCGATGACGCGCAGCAGCGTCGTCTTGCCACCGCCCGACGGGCCCAGCAGCGCGGTCAGCGAGCCGTCCGGCACGCTCGGCGACACTCCGTCCAGGGCCTTCGTCTCCTCGAACTGCTTCGAGACGCCTTCCACGCGGATCATGCGGTCCTCCTCTGCAGCAACAGCATCGTCGCGAGGACGGCCATCGCCAGCAGCGCCAGGACGACCGAGGCGGCGAACGCGCCGGTGAGGTCGAAGCTCTGGAAGCGGTCCTCCACGTACAGGGTCATGGTCTCCGTGCGGCCGGAGATGCGGCCGGAGACGGCGGAGACGGCGCCGAACTCGCCGAGCGCGCGCGCCGACGAGAGCACGATCCCGTAGGCGAGGCCCCAGCGGATCGTCGGCAGCGTGATGCGGCGGAACACCTGCCAGGCGTTGCCGCCCAGCGTGCTCGCGGCGAGCTCCTGCTCGTTGCCCTCCTCCTCGAGCACGGGGATCACCTCGCGGACCACGAACGGCAGCGAGATGAAGATGGTCGCGAGCACCATGCCGGGCAGCGAGAAGATCACGCCGGTCATCGCGAACCAGCCGTCGCGGCCCCAGACCAGGATGAGCGCCAGGCCGACGACGATCGGCGAGACCGCGAACGGCAGGTCGATCAGGGCGTTGAGGAGCCGCTTGCCGGGGAAGTCGCGGCGCGCCAGCAGGATGGCGGCGATCACCCCGAACACGGCGTTGGCGGGCACGGCGATCGCAGCGATCAGGACGGTGAGGTAGAAGGCGTGCTGCGCCTGCGGCGTGGTCACGGCCTCCCAGGCGGCGGCGAAGCCGTGCTCGAACGCCCGGTAGAAGACCATCCCGACCGGCACGAGCACGAGCGCGGCGAGGTAGCCCAGGGCGGCCGTCCGCAGTCCGATCCGGCTCATCGGCGCGCGAACCACGAGATGCCGAGGAGGATGGTCAGCGACGCGACGATCAGCACGACCGACACGGCGGCCGCGCTCTCGACGTTCGCGCTCTCGATCTGCGCGAACACGAACACCGACGCCACCTCCGTCTTGAACGGCAGGTTGCCGGAGATGAGCACGACCGAGCCGAACTCACCGAGCGCGCGCCCGAAGGCGAGGCCGACGCCGGCGAGCACCGACGTGCGCAGCGCCGGCAGGATCACCCGCCGGAAGACCGTCCACGGTCGCGCCCCGAGCGACGACGCGGCCTCCTCGACCTCCGGGTCGAGCGACATGAGCACCGGCTGCACGGCCCGGACGACGAACGGCAGAGTCACGAACAGCAGCGCCATTCCGACCGCGATCTGCGTGAAGGCCACGTTGATGCCCACCGGCCCGTTCGGGCCGTAGAGCGCGAGGAGCGTAAGGCCGGCCACGATCGTCGGCAGCGCGAACGGCAGGTCGATCGTCGCGTTCACGAGCGACTTCCCGCGGAAGTCGTCGCGCACGAGGACCCAGGCGATCAGCGTCCCCATCACCGCGTCGATCGCCGCCACGACGACGGACACGCCGAGCGTGAACTTCAGCGCCGCGACCGCCCGCGGGTTCGAGATCGCGTCCCAGAAGTCGCCGAGGCCGCCGTCGAGCGACTTCGCCACGACGGCGGCCAGGGGGATCAGCACGATGACCGTCAGCCAGCCGACGGTCACCGCCCCCGCCGCTGCCGGCCCCCACGGGACATGGAGGGTCCGGCGCGGCGGCCGAAGGGTGAGGGCCTCACTTGTCAGTGGAGACCCCCAGGTCCTGCTCGATCTTCGCCACCGCGCCGGCGTCGGGGTCGAAGAACTTGGTGTTCACGGCGTCCCAGCCGCCGAGCTTGTCGATCGTGAAGAGCTCCTTCGGGGTCGGGAAGGTCTTCTCGTCGACGAGCTGCTTCTTGACGGAGCGGTAGCCGTGGTCGGCGAAGATCCGCTGCGCCTCGTCGGTTCGCAGCCAGGAGACGAACGCCCTCGCCTGCTCCTGGTGCTCGGACTCGGCGGTGACCGCGATCGGGTTCTGGATCAGGATCGTCTGGTCCGGGATCACGTAGTCGAGGTCGATGTCCTCCTGCTGGGCGGTGATCGCCTCGTTCTCGTAGGCGAGGAGGACATCCCCCTGGCCGCCGGTGAACGTGAGCAGCGAGTCGCGGGCGCTCTTGTCCTGGATCTTGACGTGGTCGGTCAGCAGGGCGTCGAGGTACTCGATGCCCGCCTCGGTATCGCCTTCGATGGCACCGTTGGCGCCGTAGCCGGCGAGCAGGTTCCACCGGGCGCCGCCCGACTGGAACGGGTTGGCGGTCACGACCTCGACGCCGTCC
>Ga0126307_10001783_pt1 | contig 14316 bp, 16 predicted proteins | sample Plot28_FD_89955 | JGI IMG/M metagenome (GOLD analysis project Ga0126307, IMG submission 89955) | Serpentine soil microbial communities from UC McLaughlin Reserve, CA, USA - Plot28 | ecosystem: Environmental > Terrestrial > Soil > Grasslands | place: USA: UC McLaughlin Reserve, Lake County...
GAATGTTCGCATAGAATGTTCGCATATAGTATTCGGACGGATTATACTCGTATTGCTTATCCGCTTCGCGCTTCCGACACCAAGATGTAAATGTTCAGCTCGGAAGTCCTTATAGAGACTCCAAGCCGGCAAATTCGAAGCCGAGGCCGGCGATGCGTACGGCAGCATCCTCTTCTAAGGCAGCAGGTAACCTAGACCATTTTGAGCGAGGTCTACCACCACCACGATCCCGAGCGAGATCAGCATGAAGACGCACCCGGCGTCGAGGGCATCTCGGACACCTACCAGCACCGGTAATAGAATCCAGGCGGCGAGCAGGGCGCACAAGAACACGGTTCCAGCCCCGGCGATCGAGGAAGCCGACACCGAAAACAGCAGCAAGCCCATGATCAGTGGGCCAAGCAAGGATCTATCCCCGCACCAATCCTCCGGACGTTCTCGGCCTGCACGGAGATCCAAGAACCACCTCATCGGATATTCTGGCGTCCTCAACGAGTGCCCTGAGCGCACCGCCCTGAAAGGCGGCTACACTGGTGAAGCAGACCAAAAGGTCGCCTCCCCCATCTTCTCCGACGATGTAGCCCTCGCCTATCTCGTCGCTGAACCCCATGACCACCCAGGTTCGCGCTCCCACGATTATACCTTCAACCCTGCTTTCAACGTCGCTTCCATCTCTTGAAGCCCACCTCTCGATACCAAGACCTACCACATAATTCTATTTTGTCTATCGGACTCATATGTTTATCTAACGGTAAGCAAGAGCTGAGCCAAGGAGAATAAGCAGTCTCGGGGCGTGCTCTGCATGGTGGGGAACGAACCGTTTGCTCCGTTGGTTGCTCTACTGGGGTGGCAGCTTCGTCCCCGACGCTGCAGGCTGGCCCCGTTCACGAGGACGTCCCGGTAGAACGACCGTAGTTTTTCTACTAATATTGTAGAGAAAGTTTACTTTGTACCAGAAGATATCGATAGAAAGGGAGTAGAGACATGCGAAGATTGGCGAGAACGAGCAGGTGAGGCGGTAGTACGATGGTACCGAAGCTCTCATATCTGATCTGTGCGACGCCGCGCAGCGGGAGCACACTCCTCTCTCAAGCGCTCAGGGACACGGGGATCGCGGGCTGTCCGGAAGAGCGCTTCGAGGTCCTGTTAGAGACGGGACAGCGCAGACAACCGCGCGACTACTTCCAGCGCTCAAACGACCCAGAGGTATGGGTGCTCCTGGACGATCCTGAGTTTCAGGATGTTCTCGGCGAGTACGGAGGCCGGTACGCCGAGCATCCGGCGCACCGCGATCCCTCCTGGCACCCACCTGACTTCGAGAGGCTGCTGGAGGAGGCGCTGCGCAAAGGCACGACTGAGAACGGTGTACTCGGGACCAAGATCATGTGGGCCTACTTCCGCGACTTCGTCCGCCTAGCGCGCCGGACACCGGGGCTGGAGAACGTCAGCCCCTGCGAGGTGCCGGCTTCCGTACTGCCCAACCTAAGGAAGTTCGTCTGGATCCGTCGCAGGGACACCACCCGTCAGGCGATCTCCCTGTGGAAAGCACTCCAGACCCAGGAGTGGCGCCGGGATACCGAAGAAGACGTTGGCGGGCAAGGGCTACGTTTCAGCTTCGCCGCAGTGGATCATCTCAAGCTGCGCATTGAGGAGCATAACGCGGCGTGGCAGGTATACTTCGAGCGATGCGGCATAGAACCCTTGAGAGTCGTCTACGAGGAGTTCGTCGAAGCCTACGAGGAGAGCGTGCTCGGCCTCCTAGAAGATATCGGTATCCCCCTCCCGAAAGGCTTCACCGTCGTGGAGCCGAAGATGAGGCGACAGGCGGACGAGACCTCGGACAAGTGGGTGCGCCTGTACCATCAACGCAAGGCTGCTGAATCGAGCAGTCGGACCTAGAAAGGACTATGCGTGGCGGACTATCCCAACATCCTCTACGTACACTCCCACGATACGGGTAGGTGGGTAGAGCCGTACGGATACCCTGTACACACGCCGAACATCCAGAAGCTCGCCGAGGAGGGTGTGCTCTTTCGCAAGGCGTTCTGCGCTGCACCGACGTGCTCCGGGAGCCGGGCGTGCCTCCTGACGGGGCAGTACGCGCACTCCAACGGGATGGTAGGCCTCGCTCACCGCGGCTTCCCGCTTAACGACTACCGCCAGCATATCGTCCACACCTTGCACAAGCTCGGTTACTGGTCTGGGCTTGTAGGCGAGCAGCATATCTCAAAAAAACCTGAGGTGATCGGTTACGACGAGGTCATTAAGATCGACACCAGCCACGTCGACGACGTCGTGCCGGTTACCCTCGACATCTTGAATCGGAAGCACAGGCAGCCGTTCTTCCTCTCCGTCGGGTTCTTCGAGACGCACCGTGAGTTCTTCCACCCCAGCTCCCCTAAGAAGGCGAACTACGTGCTCCCGCCGCCGAACCTGCCCGACGCTTCAGAGACGCGCCAGGACATGGCTGCATTTCACGCGAGCGCTCGCTCGCTCGACCAGGGCGTCGGCACGGTTCTCGACGCGCTCGACGCGTCCGGGCTCGCCGAGAACACACTAGTCATCTGTACGACGGACCACGGGATCGCCTTCCCGGGCTGCAAGGCTACACTCTACGACCGGGGCCTAGGCGTCATGTTCATCCTGCGCGGTCCCGGTGGCTTTATGGGCGGAAAAGCTATCGACGCCCTCGTCTCCCACATCGACCTCTTCCCCACGGTCTGCGATCTCATCGGCGTCTCGCACCCCGAGTGGCTCCAGGGCGAGTCGCTCCTGCCACTCGCCAACGGACGGGCAGATGAGATCCGTGACGCGCTCTTCGCCGAGAAGACGTACCACGTCGCGTACGAGCCGGAACGGTGTGTGCGTACGCACCGCTGGAAATACATCCGGCGGTTCGACGACTATCCGTGGCTTGTTCTTGCGAACACCGACGATAGCCCGAGCAAAGACCTTCTCCTCGCACACGGCTGGGCGGAGCGGCCCATCCCCACCGAACAGCTCTACGACCTCGTCTTCGACCCCAACGAAGCGCGCAACCTCGTCGACGAACCCGCCGTCGCGGATGTGCTCAAGGAGATGCGTGGGCGTCTGAAGGCGTGGATGCAAGAGACTAAAGACCCACTCCTCGACGGGCCCGTGCCAGCCCCGAAAGGTGCCGAGCTGAACGGCCGCTACCAGCTGTCTCCCCAGGATCCAACCACCTTCGTCTGAACGCCGGACAACTCGGTAGATATACAACCGGAAAGTTCTTGCACCCTTGATGGTGGCTTTCCGCCGCGCCTCGTAAGAAAGACCGCGAACCTGTAAAAACGTCGAAACCTGACGTAGCGGCTACTTGACAACCCTGAAACCAACTGGGTAGTATCTCAATTGTGTACTATGTAAGTAGACAAAATAGATAATAGAAACGGTAAGGAACAACGTTCTATGGCTGGTTTGGCGAGAAGCGCTTACCTGGGCGAGGTAACTAAAAAAGTAGCAGAAAGCAACCCCGCTGTCGGCATCGAGGAACTCGACCGTCGGGTTCTCTGTGTGGGCTTTCGATGTATCTTCGTGGCTCAGTGTGTTTTTAAGTGGTTGAAAGGCTTCTCTCTTTCTTCGGAAGGGGAGTGCATAGAGGGAGAGCACAACGTCAGCAGTTTCGCGGCTTACACAAAATCTAGAGGGGTTAGTCGGCCTTGATCTCGCCCATGGCCTGCAAGAGGACCGCTAATAGGGTATTCGAGCTGTTCTCGAGCGGATAGATGGGCGGCTTGCCCGGTAAGAATACTACACACGTTTGACAGATCACGCGGTTGTAGGGTCCGTTGGAACTAGCGGCCGCCGAAGGTCGTTACCTAGGGTGATGCAGAAGGAGAACAAGCCCAGGATTCTGACTAGATCACCTCTAGCGCCGCTACATAGGATTCTGCAGAGGGTCATCGTCTATGAATACGAGCTTCAAGTTCACGCCTCGTCAGGCCACCACTGCCAGAGCCGGATCGTTGATGTCCATATCTCCACCTTCGGGACGCCTGCGTCTACCGATGCCCCGGCAAACCGTGAGTTTGACCTCACCAAAATGACCGTATAAAGTGCCGCACGTTGATTCTCTATTAAGGTAGTAGACAAAGTAATCTATAAGGAGATCCCTAACCAGGGACAAAGAAACGCGGAGAGATGCAGACAAGAACTACGAACAACACCACGCGCCAGATCGCAGATTTCTTGAAAAGCCTCGATAGAGCCGCCGCTACCACCCATAACGGCGACGCCGACGCCATAGGTAGCGCCGCCGCCCTCGTGTGCCTGGATACAGACTACCACGAGGACAACCCCCTCTATGGACGGCTAAACCTCGTGGACGCTTCGGCCGCCGCCAGCACCCAGATAGTAGCCGCGCGCTACGCCGAAGCGGGCGTGCCTTTGAGCAGGGAGGCGGCCGAGGCGATCTACGCCGACGTCTTTACCGACACTGGCGGTTTTCGTTTCCGCAACATCTCGCCCGCAGCCCACGAACTGGTCGCCAAGCTCTTGCGCTTGGGGGTAATCCCGGCGGAGGTCAACGAGCGCATAAACCGCACCGGCACGATAGAGCAAATGAACGTAGTAGGGGTCTCCATGGCAAACGCCGAGCTCTACGGGGAGGCGTTGATCTCGATAGTAGGCGAGGAGGACTACGAGCGCACGGGGGCGAGCGAGCTAGACTCCAAGGAGGCGATAGACCTCCTGAGGAGTGTATCCGGAGTAGAGATGGTGGGGCACCTCAGGCAGGTAGAGGGAGGAACGAAGGCGTCTTTACGGTCCGAGAGCGTGGATATAGGGGAGATTGCACGGCTGTTTGAGGGAGGAGGCCACCGGCTGGCGGCCGGCTACACCACGCCGAAGTCCCCCGAAGAAGCCAGGGAGGAGTTGCTGGCGGCCCTGAGGGGATTGGTGGACCTTGGAGAAGATGCATACGTCGGGGAGGTCGAAAGGGCTTGATCGCTTGTCCCTGATACGATCGTGTAGAGAAACCAGGACGGCACAGGAGACGGACATGTTCGAGAAAGGCGGAAGCTAGACTTGCCAGACTTTCTGGGCGAAGATTTTTTTGTCCGGCTCTTGTTCGTGCTTGGGGTCGACCTAATTCTCGCTGGCGACAACGCCATGGTAATCGCCCTGGCTGTTCGTGGGCTTGAAGGCTCCAATCGCCGCAAGGCCATTGTCTGGGGAGCCGCCGGGGCCGTGTTTCTGCGGCTCATCTTCGCGGCCTTCGTCATCTACCTGCTCAAGATCCCGTTCCTCCAGGCGGCTGGAGGACTGCTACTGCTATGGATCGCCTGGAAACTGGTGAACGATGACCCCGGAGAAGGACACGACGAGGTACAGGCCGGGAAAAGCACTTGGGAGGCGATCAGGGTAATTATTCTGGCCGACGTGGTGATGTCGCTCGACAACGTGTTCGCCCTCGTTGGCGCCTCGGGCGGCAACCTGCCGCTTCTCGCAATCGGGGTGGCGATGACCATACCACTGGTGATTTTCGGCAGCACCCTGCTGACCTCCTTGCTGGATAGGCTTCCCATGCTCGTCTATGCTGGAGCCGGGCTCCTCGTATACATAGCGGTGGAGATGTTCTTCGAAGACCCTGCCCTCCACAACTACCTCGAGTCGTTGGCACACATCGAGCGGCTCTTGGGCCTAGGCTTCGCCGCGCTGTCCGTCGCCGTGGCGTGGTTGTGGGGCCGGCGCGTCGGGAGGATAGCATAGGTGGTCGAAGACCCGGGAAGAGCTAAAAGAATAATCCGTCAGGGCGTTTTCAGAAAGGAATAGATATGGAGAAAAAGCGTGGGTTTACGTTGTGGTTCACGGGGCTCTCCGGGTCCGGGAAGACCACCATCGCCGAAATAGTGGAGCACGAGCTGCGAGAGAGAGGTCGCCAGGTGGAGGTCCTCGATGGGGACATAGTCCGTACGAACCTCTCCAAAGGTCTCAGCTTCAGCCGAGATGATCGCAACATAAACGTTCTGCGCATCGGTTTCGTGGCCAACTTGCTCGCCCGCAACGGGGTAGCGGTAATCGTCTCGGCCATCTCCCCATATAAGGAAGCTCGCGACCAGGTGCGGCGGAGGATTATAGACTTCGTGGAGGTCTTCGTGGACGCCCCGCTGGAGGTCTGCGCAGAGCGGGACGTGAAGGGCCTCTACAAGAAGGCGTTCGCCGGAGAGATAGAACAGTTCACCGGGGTTTCGGACCCCTACGAACCTCCGGCGGCTCCGGACCTCGTCCTCAAGACCGACGAGGAGATGCCGGAGGAGAGCGCCCACAAGGTTATAGAGAAACTAGAGTTCTACGGGTACCTTTGGTCCCCGGCAAAGGACACGGAGTACAACTGGGACTCCCGCTAGCAAACCGCTCTAGTTCATTTGTGTCGAGCACGGCGAAAGGAGCTGACCGTGAAAGGCACAGAAGAAACGGAGAGAGACCAACCTGACCAGGCCCCCCGAGCAGCCGGGACCGACCCGTTTCAGGCGACGACGCGGAATCGGACGCGGAAGGCGCGAGGGCTACTATAAGGGAGAAAAGTGTCGGGTTCGGGAAGGCGCTCCGGTTCTGGGTGAAGCTCGGCTTCATCAACTTCGGAGGGCCGGCAGGCCAGATCTCGATCATGCACCGAGAGCTGGTCGAGCAAAAACGTTGGGTCTCTGAGAACCAGTTCCTGCGGGCGCTCAACTTCTGCATGCTCCTACCCGGCCCCGAAGCGCAGCAGCTCGCGACCTACATCGGGTGGCGGCTGCACGGGATACGAGGTGGCCTCGTCGCGGGATCTTTTTTCATCATCCCGTCTATCTTCGTCCTGCTCCTTCTCTCCTACCTCGCCGTCGCCTACTCGGACGTGCCCGCAGTCACGGGGTTGCTCTACGGGGTAGGGCCCGTCGTGGTCGCCGTGGTTCTCGAGGCCGTGCTCCGCATCGGCCGTCGCACCCTACACCACGCCGCCCTCGTGGCCTTTGCAGTAATCTCCTTCGTAGCCATCTACTTCCTCTCCGTGCCTTTCCCCCTCGTAGTGTTAGGGGCCGATCTTGCAGGCTTTCTGCTGCACCTCCGGTACCCGGACGTATTCCGGGTTCGCGGTCACGGCGAGGCAAGCGTGGAGAGCCCACCCGAAGAGACCGCTTCGAAAGGCCGTCCTTCGAAGCTACGTGCCCTGAAGCTTTGGGGATATTTCTCCTTCTGTGGATCACCCCCGTAGGTGCGCTGTGGCTGTGGCGGGGCGGGGAGGATGTGCTCCTGGACCAGGCATTCTTCTTTACAGGCGCTGCTCTCGTTACGTTTGGGGGGCGTACTCGGTCTTGAGCTACATCGCGGACGTGGCGGTGAACCATTACGGGTGGTTAACCGCGGAGCAGATGGTACAGGGTCTGGCGCTCGCAGAATCCACGCCTGGACCCCTGATCATGGTCACCCAATACGTCGGGTTTTTAGGCGCGTGGAAGTTCTCCAGCGCCTTGGACCCCCTGCTCTACGGTACTTTAGGGGCGCTCACCACAACTTACGTCACCTTTTTGCCCTGCTTCCTGTTTATTTTTCTACTCGCGCCATACATCGAGCTCTTGGGAAAAGAGCGACGCCTGCAGGCAGCCCTGGTGGGCGTGACAGCGGCCATCGTCGGCGTGATCGCCAACCTCGCCGTCTTCTTCGGCGGCAACGTCCTCTTCCCCAACGGGCGATTCGACGCCTTTGCTTTGGTTCTCGCGGCCATCTCATTCGTCCTGCTCTACCGGTTCAAAGCACAGATCTACCTGCTGGTCCCGGCAGGAGCCGTCGCCGGGATGTTGTGGACGTTGCTGTGAAAAGCTAACCAGCTGCTAGTCGGCCTGTCAGATCCTTGTTTTCGCCGGCCACCCCACCCGCTATGTTGGATGCCACGATATATGCTCGCGCTCCCGGCACTAACCCTGCTCTTTAGCGAGCTAACCTTCTTTATTCTCGGCCTGAAGCTCCATCTCGAACAATCGGACGCGGTCTTCCTGATCGGGGGTCTCCACTGCGCCCTCGCGTGCCCCGCGTACCGTCTTGATAGCCGCCTCGGCGGAACGGCCCAGCGCAACAAGGATCGAGGCAGCGACCAGACCGCTACGCCCCAGGCCCCCGCGGCAGTGGACCACCACGGTCTCGCCTTCCTCGATGCGATTCGCTATATCTTCGATAAAGGGCCTGTAATCGTCATCCTCGGAGGCACTCGGGACACCGTAGTCGGGAATGGGCAGATAGAGCACTTCCATACCCTGCTCCTCGGCCTTCTGAAAAAGCTCGGGGATCTCGAGATCAGAGTACTCATCGCGCTCCATAAGGGAGGCAAGCACCCCAACCCCGTACTCCTCCCTGAGCCTCTTAAGGTCGGTCTCGAGGTCCCGCTCCCACCGAACGTCCTTCTCGTCCGTCTTCTTGCCCGGCGCGAGGGTCAGCCCGAGCTGCCCGGGTAGCTCGAGCTCCTCCTGGGGCAGGAAATCTACCACGATAGGGTCTGATTCAGAAGTTTTTTCGTGGTCGCTCATCGGTCTCTCTTTCCAAAGTATCGAAGCTTGCGCGTTCGTCTTGCGTGGCCCGGTCTTCCTCGCCCGGAGAAACACGGTATACAGACCCTACACCCCACCAAAAGCTTCGGCTTTTACGTAAAGATGTCTAGCGGTAGCAAGGCGGTCACCAGCGGGTTCGGCACGTCAACCGTCTGGCTGATGCGTAAGTCTACGGCCGCGCTGCAAAGCGCGTAACCCTGCTGGGGCGTGTACCCCCGCGTCTCGAGGTGATCGATCATGTTGAGCAGCGCGTTCTTGGCGGCGACGTTCAGGTCTTCGCTCTTGTTCGTGCCATCCTTACGCACACCGATACCGGTGGTTGCATAGAACCGGCGCGGCACGGCCAGCTCAGGCGTCAGGAAGTAGTCGTCCCGGAAGAGCTGCAGGTACTCGATGCCCCGCCGCTCGGCCTCGCCCTTCTGGACCTGAAAACGAAGGTGGACGCGGGAGCGCATCTCGATCGCCGTACCGGAAGCCTCGCAGTCGCCCTGGGCATAATGGACGTCACTGATCGAGGCCAAGCCGCCATCGACGTACACCGGCAGCAGCAGGGTGGCGCCGGGGGAGAATTGCTTTATGTCGAGGTTGCCGCCGGTCTCGCGCGGGGGGAGGGAGCGCAACCCCTCCTGCGCGATCTTCTCATCGGCTGGCACGGCGTCCGTCGGGTCCGGCGGCAGTACGAACCCTCCCCGCTCGGCCAGCTCGGCTTCGCGCTCCGTGACGCGCTGGCGCAGCTCGGCACTAGGAGCCAGCCCGATGATGCCCGGGTGCGGGTTGCAGCGGATACGCACGCCGGGCAGCTGGTCCGACTCCGCGTACTCGTTGCCCTGGAGCCGCCAGTGGACGATGAACGGGTCCGGGAACTCGTCGCGCAGGAAACCGAAGCCCGGCACCTCCATCGTGTAGCCCCACTGCTCCCATGGATCAGCCTCGACGGCTAAAAGATGTGCCTCGAGCAGATCCCCCGGTTCCGCGCCCTTTACGTAGACGGGACCGGTCATCGGATGCACGACGTTCAGGTTCAGCTGCTCGACATCCTCCGCCGTCGATTGGCTGTTCAGTTGCCCGTCGAAGGCATCACGCGTCTCGAACACGACCGTGTCGCCCTGCTCGACCTCCAGCACCGGTTCGATGGCTTCGTGCCAACGGTTGTGCCCCGTCTCAGGCTCCTCAGAGAGCGGCTTGAGCGGATCTACGCTTAACACATGCTCTCGTGGCATGGCTTTCCTCCTTGCGGCCTAAACCACACTTCCCTTCTTCCCTTGTGCACCTATAATTCTAACTCAGTACTTTCTTCGTTAGTAAAGTGTGAAACCTGGCTCAACATGTTGTCCGGGCGTCACATCCGTTCCGAAGCTAGCTATAACTCTAATGATGGATCCAGGCTTCGGGGTCGCGGGTGAGTTTCTCAATGGGGGTGGGGAGCGAGCCTCCGACGAGGTCCGCCAACGTGACGGTCTCGAGGACGGCGCGCAGGTTGGCGCGGACCGCGATCCAGACCTCCTTGAGCGGTTCGGCGGCGCCACGATACTCGACGGCCTCCGGCCACTCTCCCCGGATGTTAGCTAACGGCCCTTCGACGGCCCGTATCACCTGCGCCAGCGAGATCTCCGAGGCGGGACGAGAGAGCCAGTACCCCCCCGCGGCGCCCCGCTGGGTACGCACGATTCCGGAGTGCTTCAGGTCAAGCAGGATGTTCTCCATGAACTTCTTCGGGATGACCTGCTCCTGGGAGATAAGTTCCCCTTTGAGTGGTCCCGTCCCCTCGATCGCCGCACGCGCGAGCTCGGCTGCCGCCCGAAGCGCGTAATCCGCCCTTGCCGAGACCTGCATATCCCTACTACCCTCCTTCTACAAGGGTCGTTCTCAGCCGATCTTTTCCTCGACTCGACGCTGCTCCGGAGAGCGGGCCGACGTTACCACGAACCAATAAGAGCCGATCAAGATAACTACAAGCAGGGCCACCGCCCCCGCGAACTGTACGTACTCGGACAAAACTTCTCCTCTCTCAACCACCGCCGGGTGCGGGACACTGCCCTAGAATTCTACGACAGCCCGGACCCCTCCGTCACGAAAAGTTAAGAGAGCAGGCTTTAGGTAGCCTCCTCTACGCCCTTGTTTTCCCCGAGGGCCTCTTGATAGAGGCGCTCGGCCTCCTCCTCTTCCCTGCGCCGCGCTTCCTGTGCCCGTTGCTGGGCGTAGCCATCGCCCCCCGAGCCGCCTCCCGGGAGGTAAGGCCGGAAGAGGTCCATCGGCACCGGTAGGATAACCGTAGAGCTCTGCTCGCTGGAGATCTCGGCCAGCGTCTGGAAGAGCCTTAGTTGCAGCGCTGTCGGGCTCTCCAATCTCTCGGCGGCTTGGTGGAGACGTTGCGAGGCCTGGTACTCGCCCTCCGCCGCGATGATCTTCGCTCGCCTCTCGCGCTCACTCTCGGCCTGGCGTGCCATCGCCCGCTGCATCTGCTGGGGGATCTCCACGTCCTTGACCTCCACCACGCTAACCTTCACCCCCCAGGGATCGGTCTGCTCGTCGATTATCGCCTGGAGCTCCTCGTTTATGGTCTCGCGGTTGGTAAGGAGATCGTCTAAGTCCTTCTGGCCCAGGACGCTCCTTAAGGTGGTCTGACTGATCTGGCTGGTGGCCAACACAAAGTTCTCTACCTCTATCACGCTCCTGTTGGGATCCATCACCCTGAAGTAGACGACGGCGTTGACCCTCGCGGGGACGTTGTCGCGCGTGATCACATCCTGCGGCGGCACGTCCATGGTAACGGTCCTAAGGTCCACCTTGACCATCCTGTCCATTATCGGGATTAGAAAAAAGAGCCCCGGGCCTTTAGCCGTCCCCTGCACCCGCCCGAGCCTGAAGATAACGCCCCGCTCGTACTCGTTAACGATGCGCACCGCGCTGGCCAGGACGAACAGAACGAACAACGCAGCCGCGAACAGAACTATGATGAGCCCAAACCCGATCGTCGCTGCCTGTATTAGACCCAAACTCATCTCCTGAGATCCTCCTTACTTTTCGGGCGGATGGTCGAGTGCACCGGCTCAAAGGGTATTATCACGACTTTTCCGTCTCTAAGTCCAACCACCTGCACCGTAGCCCCAACCCCTATCACTCGCTCGTGCTCTTGCTTGCGCGCATCTTCAGGCGCAACAGCGGCTATAGCTCTCCACCACTCGCCATGCACGAACACCCAGCCCGGAAAGCTGGTCCCGACCAGTCTTTTGACGACTCCTACCTCCCCGATCATGCCTTCGAGGCCGGTCGTTACCGGCCTCCCTTTCGCCGCACGCACTTCGCTCAAAGCCACCACAAAAAGCACCCCTGTAAGGATCGCAACCACTACAACCACTACAAAGGTTGCCGACAGTATCCAAGAATAAGGGGCTATCACATCAAAAAGCATCAAGCTCCCCAGGACAAGCACCGTGATTCCTCCGATGGTAGGCAGCCCGTGGTTGGTCGCTTTAAGGTCTACCGCGAACAACACGAACGCCAAGAGCATAAGAGCTACCCCAAGCCAATCCGCTGGCAGAACCTGAGGTGCGTCTGAAGGGAGGGTCAACGCATCCCTCCCACTATCTTCGGAAGTTCATTCTGAGACTACACAGTTTTACAAACATTCCCATCACCTACCGACCCTGATTATAACCGCCACGCCGGGATCCACCAGTATCCGCAAGAACTTTTCGGTGGCGAGTTGGGTAGCTGCTAATCATTGACGACCCTATCACGTGGTAGCGTCCAAGTCCGAAAACACCTGTCAATCAAGCGTACCAGTACCGGTGCCACCTTCGGCTCTTCGGGTGGTTTTTATTCTCCCTGATCGAGCGGCGCCCCTCGGCACATCCCTATAAACGGCCTGCCCGGACGGGTTGATAGTGGACCAACGCAAGAAGAACTTCGCTCCGCTTTACCCGGCCTCTATTGCCGAGCTGTAGGCGCCGACCGCCAGGATCTAAGTCCTACGAAATAAGATACGTAAGTACGCCTGAAACGCGGCGAAGCTGGAGCGTTGTTATGCCTAGAAGGCAGACAAGCGTACGTCTACCATCCCCAAGCCCGGCCCAAAAACTAAAAAACGCCAAAGAATACCTCCACCCCCCCGCTCCTGGCTCGTGCTGCACTTGCGTTGAGTTTAGTAGCTTCTCGCAGAACACACCGAGAAACCGAAGCCTTAAAGACGAACCTCAAGCGTTACGCTGTATCGCCTCCCGGTGTGTGGCAACGCGCTCGATATAGGTGCGTACGCCCCGGGCGATGTCTCGTGCCTGCTCTTCCGTCACCTCACCAAACCGCCTGGCCGGGACACCGACTACGAGGCTTCGGGCAGGGAACTTGCGTCCCTCGGGGACGACGGCCCCGGCTGCCACGATTGAGCCTTCGCCTATCTCGGCTCCGGTGAGGACCGTGGCGTTTATTCCAATGAGACACCCGTCCCCAACTTGGCACCCATGCACGACTGCTTTGTGGCCGATAACACACCCTTCGCCCACTATCACCGGATACCCCGAGTCCGCGTGTAGAACGCAGCTGTCCTGAACGTTCGTACGCGCCCTATCTGGATAGGTTCCGTGTCACCCCGCAGCACAGCCCCATACCAAACGCTCGACTCCTGCCCCAAATGCACCGTACCGATTACGTAAGCCCCCGGCGCAACAAAGGCGGAAGGAGCAACGTCCGGCTGCTTGTCACCAAGAGGTAGCAAGATCCCGCCGCTCAACGAAGCGCTCCCACAGACTAGACCTCCTTCGCCTGAGCGTTGCCCCGATCTTCGTCAAAGCAGATGGCCGCGAGTCCCTTTTCACCTCCATGCTTGAGCTCGTGAAGGAAGCGCCACCGGGATACGCGTCCAGCAGGCACCCAAGAGCACATTGGTGCGGCTTGGCAACAGGTTGATAATTCGCAACGGGCTCACCGAGAGATAATAACCTAAATAAGACTACAGGGGACGAGCAATACCGCGCCCGGATTTTTGAACTGTTGCTTGAAGGACACTGTACTTTCCAAGGGCACAGAGATCGAAGAACAGACAAGGAAGTGGGTCGTGAAGTAGAAGTTGCTGTTGCTGCTTGCCGCAACGTTGGCGTTGGCGATCCCAGTTGCGCCTGGCAGGAGAAGGCGCAGGACTTCGGTGTGGTAACGTTCGAAGAGGACACGACACTACCGACCGAGACTCCTCTCGGTAAAAAGACCAAGAGCCCGCATAAATAAGGAGCGTCACGCTTACGGGCGTGATCGAGACACCCGAGATCACTCCTTACATGGATGGCACCCACGCCATAACCGATGAAGCGTCGGGTGCCAGGTACGCGCTAGGAAGCGACGACGAAGCGCTATTAGACGCCTACACCAGCCAGAGGGCCAGCATCTTCGGCACGCCGGTGCCTAGCTACGAGGATGGGGCCATCGAGGGCGGTCCTCCCCTTTTCAGCATTACCCAGGTAGAGCCGACCACGAGGAGCGCGGCTACCGGCGAAGAGGTTGTCAGGTTCGATCTCTTTGGTTGAAGAAGAGGCGCCGGAGGACAGCTCCTTATATGAATAGAGCTCCGTAAGAAAAGAGCTTGAGAGTTCACAAGCTCCTGGCAGTTCTAAATAGCTACGCCTACCCTAGTACCCTCAATCGCCTAGCTATCCAAAAAGAGACTTCTGCTAGGCCAGCTTGTGTCCTCCTGTATCGCTTTATGTGTAGTAGCCTATGCCTTCGATGATCGGCCTCTGTGTTGGCTCCTTTACCACCTCGAAACTCACTGCCGCGTTCTCCCCCA
>Ga0126307_10001784_pt1 | contig 14310 bp, 14 predicted proteins | sample Plot28_FD_89955 | JGI IMG/M metagenome (GOLD analysis project Ga0126307, IMG submission 89955) | Serpentine soil microbial communities from UC McLaughlin Reserve, CA, USA - Plot28 | ecosystem: Environmental > Terrestrial > Soil > Grasslands | place: USA: UC McLaughlin Reserve, Lake County...
ACGAGGCCGACGCGATCGGGCTCTCAGCGCTCCTCGTCTCCACCTCGAAGCAGATGCCGACCTGCGTCCAGGAGCTCCACGAGCGCGGTCTCACCTTCCCGGTGCTGATCGGCGGTGCGGCGATCAACCGCGACTTTGGGCGCCGCATCCTGTACCCGGGCGGCAAGGAGTCAGACGACGTCTACGAGCCGGGCGTCTTCTACTGCAAGGACGCCTTCGCGGGGCTCGACACGATGGACGCGCTGATCGATGACGAGACGCGTGCGTCGCTGGTCGAGCGAATCCGCTCCGAGGCGCAGGAGCTGCGGGAGAAGCCCGTCGAGGTCGACGACGCCCCGCCGATGACCGACGACAGCGTCCGCTCCGGCGCGCGCACCGACGCGCCGATCCCGGAGCCGCCCTTCTGGGGCGTGCGCGACATCGAGGTAGACCTCGACGAGGTGTTCCCGCACCTCGATCGCCACGTGCTCTTCAAGCTCCACTGGGGCGGGCGCGGGAAAAAGGGCGAGGAGTGGCGCCGGATCGTCGAGGGCCATAACGGTGAGGAGGGGTTCGGGCCGCGCCTCGAGCGGATGTGGCGCGAGCAGGACTACCTCCATCCGCGCGCCCGGCTCGGCTACTTCCCCTGCGCCGCTGACGGCAACGAGCTGATCATCTTCGACCCCGAGGATCCAGAGCGGGAGCTCGAGCGCCTCGTCTTCCCGCGCCAGCCGAAGCACGACCGAATCTGCCTGACGGACTTCTTCCGCCCGCTCGACGAATTGGAACCAGGCGAGCGCGACGTCGTCGCCCTCCAGGGCGTCACCGTCGGTCCGGAGGTCACTGAGCTGATCTCCAAGCTGGAGGCGGACGGCGAGTTCGCCGAGCAGCTCTACGTCCACGGTCTCGGCGTGCAGTCGGCCGAGGGTCTCGCCGAGTGGCTCCACTCCCGGGTGCGCGACAACCTCAAGATCGAACGCGACCAGGGCCGCCGCTACTCCTGGGGCTATCCCGCCTGCCCGGACCAGTCAGAGCACGAGAAGGTCTGGCGGCTGCTCGAGCTGGAGCAGATCGGAATGTCCCTCTCCGGCGGCTACGCCGTCGAGCCGGAGCAGTCCACGGTGGCGATCATCGCTCACCACCCGCAGGGGATCTACTTCGGCATGAAATCCGGCTTCATCCCCAAGGAGAAGGCGCCGGACGAGCTGATCGCCGGTACCGAGCGGGGTGGCGAGCTGCCGCCCGAGTCTGACCCGCGCGAGGGCACCGTCGAGGCGGAAGCGGCAGACGCCGGCGCGCCTCAGCCGGCCTGACGGGCTAGCGCCGTCTCGTCCCGTACCCGATAGACGCGCTGGGGATCGGCGAAGCCCTTGAGCTCGAGGCTCTCCCCGGTGGCGGTCAGATCGTGCTTCTCGAGCCAGCTCGACAGCCGCTGATGCGCCTCCTCGCTCAGCAGGATCTCGCCTGGCCCCGCCGCGGCCTGCAGCCGGGCGGCGAGGTTCGTGGCCTCACCGGTCACGGCGATGTTGTCGGTGGAGGCTCCCCGAGCGAGGATCCCGGATCCCACCGAGATGCCGATCCCCAGCGGCAGATCGATGAGCGCCGCCTTGTCCCGCAGGGTCAGCGCCGCCTCCAAGGCATCGACGCTGTGGTCGACCCGGTCGCCCCGCGCATTGAAGGTCGCCATCACGGCGTCGCCCGCGAACTTGTCGACGATGCCCTCGCGCCGCTCGATCGCGACGCGCGCCAGGCGGTAGAGCATCGCCAGACGCTCGGCGAGCTCGCTCGGGGCCATGCTGCCCCCGAGCTCCGAGTATCCGCGAACATCCGCGAACAGCGAGGTGACGAGCCTCTCGCCCTGCGGCAGGATCGCCGGCCCCGGGGGCTCGGCGGTGGGCTCCTCCGGGGCGGCCGGCGGGTCAATGCCGAGCTTCTCCGCCGCCTCCCTCGCCTCCCGGATGATCAGGCGCGCATGGAGCTTCTCGGCGTCGTCCGAGAGGGCCCTGAGCTCGCCCGCCGCCTCGTCAGTCGCGCCACCAGCCGCCAGGGCCCTGGCGTGGAGCGTCCGTCCGCGCAGTTCGACGAGCGGAAACCCGGCGGCGCCGGCGGCCGCGACCATTGAGCTGAACCGTCCCCCGGCCGACTCGATGTCCGCGGCAGCGAGTGCCCGCCTCCCCTCGATTTCGTCCAGATACGCGGTCCCGGCCGTGGTCGGATGGTCGCGGGCGGTCTGGGCGAGCTTCTCGATCTGCTGCGTGCGGCCCACCGCCTCGAACACCTCCGCGCCGAGGGCGAGGGTCTCCCGATAGAAGGCCAGCCCACTGGCCTCGGCGAGAATCTCCTCGGCGACCGGGAGCGCTGACTCGGGTCGGCCGACGGCCCGCGCCACTCTGATGCGGGCTCCCGCGTCGTAGACGATGTCCTGGAGCTCGGTTCGGCTGGAGACCGGAGGCAGCATCTCCTCGGCCTCCGCGCCGCGTCCGAGCTCCGCCAACACCTCGGCCGCCTGCACCCTCGCGCGCCAGGCCATCTTGCGGTACCCGAGGCGCTCGTGGCTCTGGATTGCGGCCTGTGCGCTGTCGAGTGACCCCTCGAGGTCTCCCCTCACCTTCCGGGCATAGCTCAGCGCGATCGAATCGCCCTCACGGTGCCCGACCCGATACGGCTGCGACTCCATGCGCTCGATGCGCTCCTCCAGACCACTCTGCATCAGGTGGGTACGGCTCCAGATGTCGTTCCAGCCGACGTTATGCGCGATCTGGGAGTAGCCCTTCTCCTGCGCCTCCCGGAAGCACTCGTCCATCACCGCGAACCCACGCTCGACCTCCCCGCTGTCGATGTAGCCGAGGGCAACGAAGGCGAGCGCCCAGACGCGCTCGAGGTCGGCTCCCGCTTCCTCGGCGATCTCAACCGCCCTCTGCGCGGACTCCAGGCACTTGCGGTAGTCGAGCTCGAACGCGTGGAGCCCGGCGAGGCGGTTGTGAACCATCGAGAGCTCGGCGGATGGGCCCGCCTTCGCCAGCACCCGGAGAGCCGCTTCGTACTCGGCGCGCGCCTCAGTCGGGCGCCCGCCCTCCCAGTGGCAGCGGCCGAGCACGATTCGGTACCGCGCGGCCTCGAGCTCCTCACCCTGTGCCTCCAAGCTCTGGATCCCCTCGCTCAGGTAACCGACGGCGGTGGCGGGCTCGCCGTTGCGCCACTGGTCCCGTCCGATCCGGCAGTGGACCCTGGCGCGCTCGAGTGGATCGTCGATGTACGGCAGGGCGCGCTCAAGCAGCGTGACCGCCTCTCCGAAGGCGAGCGCGTGCTCCGCCTCGCCGGCGCTCTCCAGGCAGACGGGCACGGCCTCCTCGAAGCGCGCCGCGCCGAGGAGGTGGTTTGCGAGATCGACCGTGCGCGCCGCCTCCACACTGCCGAGCACGTCGGCCGCCCGCGAGTGGATCGCCTGCCGGCGCGGAGTGACGGTCTCGGCGTAGATCGCCTCCTGCGTGAGCGCGTGTCGCCAGGAGTAGCGCCCGGGATGGCTCGGGTCCTCCTCGAGCAGCTGCTGCGCGGTCGCCGCCTCGAGGGCGCCGTGGACCGTCGATTCCGGCTTCTCGGAGACCGCGAGGAGGGTGGCGCTGTTGAAGCTCCGGCCGAGCGCGGCCGCGGCCTCGAGCACGGCGGAACGCTCGTCCCCCAGCCGCTGCACCCGGAGGAGGATCGCGTGCCGCACTGACTCCGGCAGCGGGGTCCGCCGAACCGCATCCCTGTCAGCGCCATTTCCGGACGCGGAGCTCTCCACCACCTCCCGCAGCATCTCCTCGAGGACGAAGGGGTTGCCCTCGGTCCGCTCGAGCATCAGCTCGTGCAACTCGCGATCGACCCCGTCGGACCCCAAGATCGCGGCGAGCATCTCCCCCACCCCTTCGTCCGAGAGTGGCTCGAGTTCGACGATGTCCGCTACGCCGGAGCGGCGCCAGCCCTGAAGCGTCGGGAGAAACGGGTGCCGGCGATGCAGCTCATCGCTCCGGTAGGTGACGAGGATCAGCGAGGGCAGTTCGGTGAGCCGGCGGGCGAGGTAGTCGAGCAGCTCGCGGGTCGAGGTGTCCGCCCAGTGCACGTCCTCGATGACGAGCAGGAGGGACCGGTCACGCGCCGGGAGGGCGAGCAGCGAGACGATCGCCTCGTACAGGCGCAGCTTCGCCTGGTTGGGATCGGGCGAGGGCTCGGGCGATCGATCGCCGCCGAGCGTCGGAAACAGCTGCCCGAGCTCTCCCAGCGCCGGGCCTAGGACCTCCCGCAAGCGATCAATGTCCTGTTCATCGAGGTAGTTGCCGATCGCCTCCACGAACGGGAGGTACGGCAGCGAAACCTCGGCGTCGGTCGCGCCGCCGACGAGCACAGCGCAGCCGAGATCGCGGGCCTCGCGGGCGAGTTCCCTTGACAGCCTTGTCTTGCCGATCCCGGCCTCGCCGGCGAGGACCACGAAACGGCTCTCGCCGCGGCGCGCCGCCAGGAGGGCGTCCTCGAGGACGCCGAGCTCATCGTCACGCCGGATCAGGACCGGGCAGAGAGCGGTTCGCGCCACGTCCGCAATTCTCGCGCAGCGGGGCGGGCCGTTGCCCGTCGGCGCTACGCGGAGATGCGCTCCGCGCTGCGATCCCGGGAGCGCGGCTTCGCCGGGAGGTGCACCGGCGCGGCGGACAGCGCGTGGATGCGCATGTCAGACCAGGTGACGCCCTCGCGCACCAGCGCGGGAACCCCGAGCGCGACGGCGGTCGCGATCTCGACGGCCTGCAAGATCACGCCGTAGGCGAGCGCGTCGGCGGCCGGGATGCCGAAGCCCTTGGTGAGCACGCTGATGATGGCCAGCTGGAAGATGCCGATGTTGGAGGGCGTCGCCGGCACGACCGCGGTCACGTTGACGGCGAACAGACAGGCCGCAGCCGCCCCGATCGCGACCCGGTGATCGAGACCGAGGGCGGCGAACAGCGCCCAGCAGGCGAGCAGCTGCAGGAGCCAGGCGAAGAGCTGGGCGAACGCCGCGAAGGAGCCTCGGCGCGGATCGCGGAAGACCGTCAGGCCCCGCCGGGCCTGCTTGATCGCGCCTCGGACGGCCTGGATCGCGCGCGCGACGCGGCCCTCGCCATTCACCTTGACGAGCGACGGTGCGAGCAAGACCGCCAGCAGGATCAAGAGAGGCGCGGTGGAGACCAGGAACAGCTTCTGCGTGCTCGCCTGGAACAGGTCGGTCGTGGAGACGATGATCCCGCCGAGCAGGACCAGCGCGAAGATGTTGATGGCGGTCTGAGAGACGAGCGTCCCGATCAGCACCGGAAATGTCTCACGCATTCGGCCGACCCGGCGGGAGAGGACCATCGCCCTCGCCAGCTCGCCGAGCCTGGCCGGCAGCGTTGCCGACATCAGCACGCCGATCATCGTCGCCGAGGTGACGTCGCGGCGCCGCACCACCCTGCCCGGCAACGCTGCGCGGGCGATCGCGACCCAGGACGCGGCCCGCGCGAACATCGCGCCGACCATCAGCGCGCAGGCGATCAGCACCCACTTCAGATCCGAGTCGATGATGTTGGTGGCCACGCGGTCGACTCCAATCCGCCTCGCCGCGAGCGCGGTGAGCAGGAGTCCCAGCGCTCCCGCGACGGCGAGGCCCGCCTTGCGCGCGACGCGACGTCCACGCCCGCCGTCCACGGCCAGAGGTGGATCGAGCGAGGGCAACCGCTTCGCCGGGCGGCGCGGACCGCCGTCGATCGGGACGAGTCCGGTCCGCCGCGCCGCCGCCTCAGCCTGGGAGACCGGAGCGGGAACGGGCTCGGTCACCCACTCGTAGACCTGCTTGATCTCGCTCGCGACCCGCGGCCAGGCGTAGCGCTCGGCGCTGCGCCGGCCGGCCTCGCCCATGGCCGTGAGGCGCTCGGGCTCGTGCGCGAGCAGCTGCAGCTCCTCGGCAAGGGCCTGCGGGTCGGCGGGCGGCACCAGAATGCCGTCGACGCCATCGGTGACGACGTCGCTGTAGCCGGCGATCTCCGAGGCGATTACGGGGGTGCCCGCGGCGAACGCCTCCGTCAGGACCATGCCGAAGCTCTCGCCGGTCAGGGACGGCGCGCAGAGAAGATCGGCCTCGCCCAGATTGCGCCACAGCACTGAGTCGGAGACCTTGCCGAGCACGTCGATGTGCGAGAGAAGCTCGGGGTCGGCGATCAGGCGGGAGAGATCCTCGGGCTCCGCCCCGATCACGGTCAGACGCGAGGGAACGTGCTCGACCAGTGCCTGGAAGGCCGAGAGCAGGACCGGCAGGCCCTTGCGCTCCTCGGCGCGGCCCACGAACAGCAGGCGCAGCTCATCGCTCGGGGTCTTGGGGCCCTTGGGCGCGGCCTCGACGTCGACGCCGTTGGGGACGATCGCGTACTCGCCGCCGAACCAGCGCCTGCCTGTCCAGGCCGCGGCCTCGGAGACGGCGATCCGCGCCGAGAGCTGATTGAACCGGCGCCGGGCGCCGAGCAGAGTGGCGACGTGGTTGGGGAAGCCCTTGGTCGAATAGGCGTGGAAAGTCCCGACGACCGGCGCATCACGGAACGTCATCGCATCCCAGCCCACTAGGGGCGCGAGCGGCTCGTGGACGTGGACGACGTCGTACTTGCCGGCACGCAGCTCACGACGCAGCGAGACCGGCCCCTCCGGGAAGGCGGACAGGTTGGAGACGGCGCCGTTCGCCCCGAAGCCGACGGTTCTGCCGAGCGGGATCAGGTAGTCGGGAGCCTCCCGCAGTTCGGGTTGGGAGCGGTGCAGGCGGCGGCTGATGAAGCCCGGCGGATCCCACGGAGCCAACACGCGAACGTGATCTCCCTGGGATATGAACTGCTCCGCCAGCGCCTCAACGTGCCTGTTGACCCCTCCCTGATACGTCCAGGAATAGGGCGAGACAAGCGCAATGCGCATAGGGCCAGGGTACCGGGGTGCCTGGTTGTTCTTAGTGGCGGAAGTCACACCGGCACAGCCGCCCCGGCGGAGGGGCGGCTACTACCCTTCGCATCGTGGCCGGCCGCACGTTCGTCAAGTTCACGTTCTTCAAGCTCGACCCCGCGTGGCGCAGGCGCAGCACCGAGGAGCGGGCCGCCGACAAGGCAGAGTTCCTGGCGGCCTGCGAGGACTTCGCCGAGGATCGCTCGCTGCGAGGGTATTCGACGGTCGGCACCCGGGGCGACGTGGACCTGGTGCTGGTCAGCCAGAGTCCCATCCTCGAGGACATCCACACCTTCCACGTCGTGCTCGGGCAGAGCGGCCTCGCGCGCTGGGCGACGACGCCGTACAGCTACCTGGCGATGACCAAGCCCTCGCCGTACTCGGACTCCGAGTCGAGGCCTGAGATCTGCACCTCCGACCGGAAGTACCTGTTCGTCTACCCCTTCGACAAGAAACGCGAGTGGTACGGCCTGTCGCTGGAGGAGCGCCAGCGGATCATGGCCAACCACATCGAGGTCGGCCGCCGCTATCCCGAGATCTCCATCAACACCGCCTACTCCTTCGGGCTCGACGATCAGGAGTTCGTCGTCTCCTTCGAGGGCGACGACCCCGGCGAGTTCCTCGATCTGGTGCAGGAGCTTCGCGGCACCGAGTCGAGCTCCTACACGCTGCGCGACACCCCGATCTTCACCTGCGTCGCGATGTCGCTCGGCCGCGCCCTGGATGCCCTCGACGGCACCGCGGCCACGGCGGTGGCGCCGGCGGCGGGCGTGCTCGAGTAGATCTCGCTCCAGGGCCAGCCACTACCCTTTCCGGCTCGCTGTGATCGGTACCGAGGAAAATCCCCTGCGCGTCGCCATCGTCGGCTCGGGCCCGGCCGGCTTCTACACGGCCGATCACATCCTCAAGCACGAGGGGACGCACGCCGAGGTCGATATGTTCGACCGCCTGCCGACGCCCTACGGCCTGGTGCGCTTCGGCGTCGCGCCGGATCACCCGAAGATCAAGTCGGTGATTCGCGTCTACGAGAAGACCGCCGCCCGGCCCGAGTTCCGCTTCTTCGGCAACGTCGAGGTGGGCAGGGACGTAACGGCCGAGGAGCTGCGCGACCGTTACCACGCAATTGTCTTCGCCTACGGGACCAGCGTGGACCGCCACCTCGGCATCCCGGGCGAGGACCTTCCTGGAAGCCATTCGGCCACCGAGTTCGTCAACTGGTACAACGCCCACCCCGATTTCGCCGACCGGGAGTTCGACCTCTCCTGTGAGCGCGCGGTGGTGATCGGCAACGGGAATGTCGCCGCCGACGTCGCCCGGATGCTCGCCCTCCCTCGCGAGGAGCTCGAGGGCACGGACACCGCCGACCATGCGATCGAGGCGCTCGCCGCCTGCGGCGTCAAGGAGATCCTCGTGCTCGGGCGCCGCGGCCCCGCCCAAGCCGCCTTCACCAATCCCGAGGTTCGCGAGCTGGGCGAGATGGTCGACGCCGACATCGACGTCGATCCGGGCGAGATGGATCTCGACGAGCTCAGCCGCGCGTGGCTCGACTCCGACGACGCCGACCCGACTAACCGGCGCAACGTCGACATCTTCACCGAGTTCTCCCAGCGCGAGCCGGAGGGCAAGAACAAGAGGATCGTGATGCGCTTCCTGCGCTCCCCGGTCGAGATCCAGGGCGACGGCAGGGTCGAGCGGATCGTGGTCGCGAAGAACGAGCTCCAGCGCGATGATTCCGGAAGGCTCCGCGCCGTCGACACGGGCGAGCGCGAGACGATCGACTGCGGCCTGGTCCTGCGCTCGATCGGCTACAAGGGCATCCCGATCGACGGTATTCCGTTCGACGAGCGCCGCGGCCTGATCCACAACGACGGCGGTCGCGTGCACGACGGCGAGGGGGAGCAGGTGCCCGGCCTGTACGCAGTGGGCTGGATCAAGCGCGGTCCCTCGGGCGTGATCGGGACCAACAAGAAGGACGCCCACGAGACGGTTGCCAAGCTCTTCGCCGACCTGGAGTCCGGGAAGGTGCCGGAGGCGCCGCTCGCCGATGACCGCGGCGCGATCGAGGCGCTGCTCAATGAGCGCAAGCCCGACCACGTCACCTTCGAGGGCTGGCAGGCAATCGACGCCGCCGAGGTCGAGGCCGGCAAGCCGCACGGCCGCCCGCGGATCAAGTTCTGCCGCGTCCACGAGCTTGTCGAAGCCTCAAAGGCGACCAAGACCGCCGCCTGAACCATGGCGATCTCGACCGACGAGGTGCGCCTGATGATCGAGGCCTCGCTCCCCGGGGCTCAGGTCGAGGTCGTCGACGAGACGGGCACCCAAGACCACCTGCGCGCCACTGTCACCGCGCCGCAGTTCGAGGGCCTCTCGCGGATCGAGCAGCACAAGCTCGTCAAGAAAGCGGTCCAGACCCGGTTCGACGACGGCTCGATTCACGCGCTTTCCATCAAAACCTCGGTGCCGGACTAGACCCTGCGTATAGTGAGTGTCGATGACTGAACCCACTCTCAAGGACAAGGTCGAGGAGCTGATCCGGGAGAACAAGGTCCTCCTCTTCATGAAGGGGACCCCGGACGCTCCCCAGTGCGGCTTCTCGATGCGGGTCGTCGGGGTACTCGAGAACTACGGCGTCGAGTATGCGGCGCTTGACGTGCTCCCGGCGCTCCAGCCTCTGCGCGAAGTCACCGCCGAGATCTCAGATTGGCAGACCTTCCCCCAGCTCTACGTGAACGGCGAGCTGGTCGGCGGCTGCGACATCGTCGAGGAAATGGACGAGTCGGGAGAACTCGGCCAGCTGCTCGACGCGGAGCGCACGGAACCGGCGCCGCAGTCGGCGAAGCAGGAGCTCCAGGCGGACGACCCGCAGCAGAGCCCGCCGATCCAGATAGAGCGCTAGGCGCTAACCCGAAACTGGGTTAGACCGCCGCGGCCTGCTCGGCCGCGTCGTCCTTGACCTGGAAGCTGGACCCGCAGCCGCAGGCTGCGACGACGTTGGGGTTGTTGACCGAGAAGCCGGCGCCCTGCAGGCCATCGACCCAGTCGACCTCCGAGCCGAAGACGAACTGCATGCTCGTCGTGTCGACGACGACCGCCACGCCCTGGTTCTCGAAGCGGTGGTCGTCCTCCTTGGGGGCGTCGAAGGCGAGCGCGTACTGGAAGCCGGAGCAGCCGCCGCCGCGAACCGCTACGCGAAGGGCCTGCTCGGCCCCGCTCTCCTGCTCGCCGAGCAGCTCCTTGATCTTGGTCGCCGCCTTGTCGGTCAGCGTGATCGGCTGAGGTGTCTCACTCATCGCCGCTCATTGTAGAGGCCGCTGCCGCGGACCCTGATCCCTCGCCTGCGTAGCGCCAATCGAGGTATTGCAGGATGCGACGCGAGTCGTTGACCACCTCGTCGCCGTCCACCAGCACCGGCACGTAGGGGAGCTTCGTCAGCTCGACGATCTCAGGCCGCTGCGAGCGGCGGCGGCGGACGCGCTCGGTGCGGTACTCGAGCCCCAGCTTGTTCAGCCGCCGGGCGACGGCGCCACACGGGCAGAGGGAGTTGGTCGGCGTCCCGCAGCGGTAGAGGACTCGGCGTGGCTCGCTCATCTGCCGAAGGGAAGCAGGCTGAATGCCCGGCCGGTCGTGCGTAGGGCGAGATCCGTGAGCCGATGCCCCTCGGTGCGCTCGCCGAGCTGCTCGAGCTGCCAGCGGACCGCATCCTCCAGCGTCTCCTCGTGCGGCCGCGGCTCCCAGCCCAGCTGCTGTCGCGCCTTGTCGTTGCGGTACGTGAACCACTGCGTACCCGATCGGACCTCGTCCGGGGAGGTGGGCAGCCGCACCCCGAGCAGCTCCATCGTCTCCACGCCTGTCACGACCAGTCTCCCGTGCATCCGCACAGGCGGCGTCGGCACTCCGGCGATCCGACTGAGATCGGCGAACAGCCGCTGCAGGGTGAAGTTCCTTCCCGTCAGGAGATAACGCTCCGCGCTCTCGCCGCGCTCGTCGGCGAGCAGATGGCCCCTGGCCACATCCCGGACGTCCACGATGTTGATCGCCCCGTCGACGTAACCGGGGATCCTGCGGAGCAGCAGCCGGCGAACGAGCGCGTTGGAGGTCCCGCTCGGATTCGGGTCGTCGGGCCCGAGCACGAACGAGGGATTGGCAATCACGACCGGCAGGCCCTTGGCCGCGACCCGCATCGCAACGAGCTCGGCGTCGTGCTTCGAGTTGATGTAGGCGATCCCGAGACGGCCGACGGTGAATGGGTGGTCTTCGTCGATCGTCTCGCCAGGCTTTGCCGCGCCCACCGCGCTCGAGCTCGAGGTGAGCACCGCGCGTTCGGCGCCGGCGTTCAGTGCCTCCTCGAATACGTTCCTCGTTCCCTCGACGTTCACCTTGAAGACGCGGATCCGGTCGCGGGTGCGCATCGAGGTCGTGCCGGCGACGTGGAAGACGCGGTCGACTCCCTTCATTGCCCTGCGCACCGAGCCGCGGTCGGTGACGTCGCCGCTTGCGCGCTCCCACTCGATGCCCTCGAGCGGATCGGTGTTGCTCCGCTCGCGGACCAGCAGCCGAAGCTCGTCTCCCCGACGGGCCAGTTCCCTGACCACGTGAAGGCCGACGAAGCCCGTCCCGCCAGTGACGAGCGTCTTCCCCATGCGCGGGCATGGTAGAACGCTTGCGATGCCCTCGACCGCGGTCGTCGCCGACACGACCTCATATCTGCCGCCCGAGCTGATCGAACGGCACGAGATCCGCCTCGTCAGCCTCTACGTCGGCATCGAGGGGGAACAGGAGCCGGAGGCGGACATCGACGATCTCAGGGGCTTCTACGAGCGCCTGAGGAGCTCCGATCAGGCCGTGACGACCTCCCAGCCCTCGGTCGGCGACTTCATCGCCGTATACGAGCCACTGCTCGCGGAGGGCAGGGAAATTGTCTCGATCCACCTCGCCTCGGGAATCTCGGGGACCTTCGAGTCCGCGATGCAGGCCCGCGGGAGGCTGACCGCCGATGGAAAGGGCGGCGAGCGGATCGTGGTCTGCGACTCGCGCACCGGCTGCGGCGGGATGGGCCTGATGATCCTCGCGGCCGCTAATGCCGCCGAGAGCGGCGCGAACGCCGCCGAGGCCAACGAGCGGGCGTGGGCGGCCCGAGAGGAGCTCAAGATCTGGTTCGCCGTGGACACGCTCGACTACCTCCGCCGCGGCGGGCGGATCGGAGCGGCGCGGGCCTGGATCGGCACCACTCTGAAGATCAAGCCCATCCTCACCCTCGAGGAGGAGATCACCCCGGTCGAACGGGTGCGGACCAGGAGCAGGGCCTTCGAGCGGCTGGTCGACTACGCCCGGCAGCGCAAAGAGGCGGGCGCCGACGCGTGGGTGGTCCAGCACGTCCAGGATCCCGAGAACGCCGCGCGCCTGGTCGAGGCCTGCAAGCCGATCTTCGGCAACGACCCGGTCTTCACCTCGGAGATCGGGCCGGTGATCGGCGCCCACGTCGGCCCGGGCCTGCTCGGCGTCGGCGGCGTCTCCTGGAACGCGCTCGAGGGACAATAGCCTGGCCACCCGATGGCCATCGAAATCGGCCGGGTAGGGATCTGGCATCCGGGACGCATCTGGGACGCCGCCGGTAACGGGGTGGATGAGGCAGCCGCCGAGCTCGAGGAGCTGGGTTACGGAGCGATCTGGACCGGGAGCTCGGAGGCGAGTCTGGCGCGGCAGGAGCGGATACTCGGCGCGACGAGCGGGATCGTCGCTGCCACCGGGATCGTCAACATCTGGCTGAACCCCGCCGACGAGCTCTCCGCCAGCTACCAGCGGCTCGAGGCGAAGCATCCCGACCGCCTGCTGATCGGGCTCGGCTCGAGCCATGCGCCGCAGGTGGAGGCGCGGGGCATCAAGTACGAGCGACCGGTGAGCAGGCTGCGGCGCTACCTCGACGAGCTCGACACGATGACGGAGGGGATCCCCGGGGATAGCCGCATCCTCGCCGCGCTCGGCCCGAGAGCACTCTCGCTTGCGGCCGAGCGCAGCCTCGGGGCTCACCCCTATCTCGTCACTCCCGAGCACACCCGCAGGGCGCGCGAGCGGATCGGTCCCGAAGCCTGGCTCGCTCCGGAGCAGAAGGTCGTGCTCGAGTCGGATCCTGGGAAGGCCCGCGCGATCGCCAGGGCGAGCCTGCCGATCTACCTTCGCCTCCCGAACTACACCAACAACCTGAAGCGCCAAGGCTTCACGGACGAGGACTTCGTCTCGGGCGGCAGCGACCGTCTGGTCGATGCGCTGGTCGCCTGGGGCGGCGTGGACGCGGTCCTGGATCGAATCGCTGCGCACCGGGAGGCCGGCGCCAGCCACGTCAGCATCCAGGTCCTGAACTCCGCCGAGGACGGCACGGACGGGCTCCCCCGCGAGGAGTGGCGCGTGCTCGGCGAGGCCCTGGGCCGAGCGGACGCCTAGCGGCGTCGCCTGAGCGCGATCAGGCCGACGAGGGCACCGACCACGGCGGCGCCAACTGCGAGCTCAGTGCGGTGCTCGCGGATCTGCCGCTTCACGTCTGTGGCCTCGACCCAGCGGTGACGGAGTGCGTCCACGGAGCGGGAGAGCTGCTGGCGCTGCTGGACGATGTCGCGGCGGATCTGCTCGGCCGAGCGTGTACCGGGGGGCGGAGGCATCCAGCGTCCGTTGCCTCCGGTTTGAAGCGTGCGGCTCGCAGGGGTGCTCATGGTGCCTCCTCTCCATCTCCGAAAGCGGCTCTGATCTCCTTGGCCTCCTCGATCGCCATGTCGGGGGTCGGCGGGGCGCCGCGCTTGAAGGAGCGCCAGGCGAACAGTCCAGCGGCCGCCCCGATCAGCAGGAAGAGCGCGGCCTCGACGAAGAAGCCGGCCCAGAAGTTGTCGAAGACGAGGTCGTTGAGCAGCCAGGCGATCCCGTGCATCAGCAGGACCAGCGCCGCGAGGGCGAAGATCCCGGCAGCCAGCCCGGCGACCGAGCCCTGGAGCAGGCGGTTGAACTTCTCCGTGACCTCGGTCTTGGCGAGCTCGATCTCCTCGCGGATCAGGACCGAGGCTCGGTCCGACACCTCGAAGACCAGCTCGCCGACGCTCATCTCCTCGGGCGACTTGGCGCCGTTGCCGGCTGTCTCCGCAGGCGGAGGCGTCTGCTCGGCCTGCTGACCGGGGCCCGAAGCCTGGCTCGACTCGCCGTCCGTCATTCGGGCGGGTCCTCGTTGAACACGCTGCGCCAGATCGCCTCGGAGAGCCGGTGGGCCGCGACGGTCGCCAGGGCCCCGGTTGCCGCGAGCAGGCCGGCCCAGGTCAGTCGCCTCATGATTTCGCTCTGCATGCTGCCCTCCTCGCTCGGTTCGCGCTACCCGGGCTCCTGCGAGGA
>Ga0126307_10001785_pt1 | contig 14310 bp, 15 predicted proteins | sample Plot28_FD_89955 | JGI IMG/M metagenome (GOLD analysis project Ga0126307, IMG submission 89955) | Serpentine soil microbial communities from UC McLaughlin Reserve, CA, USA - Plot28 | ecosystem: Environmental > Terrestrial > Soil > Grasslands | place: USA: UC McLaughlin Reserve, Lake County...
CGTAGACGCCCGCGACGTCGGTGGGCCGCAGCCGTTCGAACAGCACGTGGGCTCCGATCCGGAGCGGCCAGAGAGCGATCAGCGTGATCGCGGTCGCCGCGATCGCGCCGGAGTAGTAGCCGGCTCCGGCGGCGAGGCCGATCGCTGCGGCGACCCACAGCGTCGCGGCCGTGGTCAGACCGCGAATCGACAACCCCTGGCGGATGATCGCGCCGGCGCCGAGAAAGCCGATGCCCGTCACGATCTGGGCCGCGATGCGAGTCGGGTCCGCGCGAATGACCGGATCGCCCGACTCGAGGAACTCGCTGAAGCCGTACGCGGAGACGATCGTGAACAGCGCCGATCCGACGCACACGAGCATGTGCGTGCGGAACCCAGCTTCGCGGTCACGCAGCTCCCGCTCGAAGCCGATCGCACCGCCGAGCAGGGCCGCGACGGCGAGCCTGGCGGTAACGCCCTCCCAACCGAGCGTTGGAACGGTCAGGCTAAGCACCGACCGCCGCCAGAGCCGAGTGCTGGGCTTCGCCGAGCCGCTCGATCCCGACTGCGGAGAGGTCGAGCAGCTCGTCCAGCACGTCGCGGCCGAACGGCTGCCGCTCGGCCGTCGCCTGCACCTCGACGAGCTCGCCCGTGCCGGTCATCACGACGTTCATGTCCACCTCGGCCGCGGAGTCCTCGACGTACTCGAGGTCGAGAAGCGGCTCGCCCGCGACGATTCCGACCGAGACCGCGGCGACGGTTCCGGGGAGGGCGCGCGAGAGGCCGAAGCGGTCGAGCGCCCGGTGCGCCGCAACATACGCTCCGCAGATCGCCGCACAGCGAGTCCCGCCGTCGGCCTGGAGAACGTCGCAGTCGAGGTAAACCGTGCGCTCGCCGAGCGCCTCGAAATCCAGAAGACCGCGAAGCGCCCGCCCGATCAGGCGCTGGATCTCGATTGTCCTCCCTTGCTGCCGACCGCGCCGCGCCTCGCGCTCCACCCGCTCGCCCGTCGACGCCGGCAGCAGCGAATACTCCGCTGTCATCCACCCGCGGCCGGAGTTCCGGAGCCAGCGTGGCACGCCCTCCTCGATCGATGCCGTGCACAGGACGATCGTCTTGCCTTGCCTCCACAGCGCCGCGCCGTGCGGCTGCTCCAGGAAGTCGAGGCGGACGTCGATCGGGCGGAGCTCGTCGCTGCGCCGTCCGTCGGGACGCGCCGATGTCGTCACGCTGCTGCGCGCTCGAGGTCGGCGAGCGAGACCCGCTCGACGACGTCGATCGGAAGCTGGAGGAAGCGCGCGCCCATGCGCCTGAACGTCTCGGGATCTCCGGTCGTGACGAAGGAATAGACGCCGTCGCGCGAGACGTCGTTCTCGATCCGCTTCCGCGCGAGCGTCTCCGCAACCTCTCGCGCCGTCTCCTCCGCCGAGAAGACGAGCGTCACCTCCCGTCCGAACACGCGCTGGAAGATCGGACGGATCAACGGGTAGTGCGTGCAGCCGAGGATCACGGTGTCGCAGCCGACGTCCTTCAGCGGCCGCGCATACGTCCGCACCGCCTCGACCGTCTCGGCGCCGAAAGGATCCGCCGACTCGATCAGCGGCACGAGCCGGGGGCACGCGATCGGCGTCAGCCGCGCGCCCGCGTCGAGCGTGTGCACGATCGCCCCGTACCGACCTGCTTCGACCGTGGCCTGCGTGGCGAGCAGCCCAATGCGGCGGTTCCGCGTCGCCTGCACCGCCGCGTGCGCCTCCGCGGCGATCACGCCGACGACGGGCACCTCCATCCGCTCCTGTAGCTCCGGCAGCGCCGCCGACGTCGCTGCGTTGCACGCGACGACGATCAGCTTCACCCCGCGCTGCTCGAGCAGCGATGCGATCTCACGCGCGAACCGCCGGATCTGCGCGAGCGGCCGCGGGCCGTACGGCAGCCGCGCGTGGTCGCCGAGGTAGACGAAATCCTCGTGCGGCATCGTCACCAGGCATTCGTGGAGGACGGTCAGCCCGCCCACTCCGGAGTCGAACACGCCGATCGGACGCGGGTCCATCCGGGCGATTCTACGGTGGGCGTCAGCGGGATACCGTGTGGCGCAACGGGCCAAGCGCCGTTTCGTGCTCCTGGTCGCTGTGCTCGCGCTCGCCGCGCCTCACGCAGCAGCAGCCGCGCCGTGAACGAAGGCGGAGCACAGGCTCGTGATGGACGATGACGTCGAGCTCGGTACGACGCCGTACGAGCTGTCACGACGCGAGGCGCGAGCGTGAACAAGTCGCACCATCCGCATCAGGCTGTAGCCGCGCGCCTCCGGCCGCGCCGTCATCACTATCCTGAGCCGATGGCGACGGTGCGGCTCGGCACCTGCAGCTGGGCCGACGAGGGCCTCGTCAAGGTCTGGTATCCGCGCGACGTGCGGAACGCGGCCGACCGGCTTCGGTACTACGTGGAGCGCTTCGACACGGTCGAGGTCGACTCGCCGTTCTACCGGCTGCCCTCGCCCGAGACGGCAGCGCGCTGGGCCGAGCGGACACCGGCCGGCTTCGTCTTCCATGCCAAGGCGTCGAAGGCGATGACCGGCCACGAGCAGGCGGAGTCGCGTGTGGGGGTGTACGCCGAGTTTCGGGAGTCGCTCGCGCCGCTCGAGGAGGCGCGAAAGCTCCGCGGCGTCCTGCTCCAGTACCACCCGCGCTTCGTCAAATCGACGGAGGCGAAGGAAGAGTTGCGTGGTGTGGCCGAGCTGCTGGCGCCGCTCGTTCCGCTGATCGAGTTCCGTCACCGCTCGTGGATGGAGGAGGACGAGCGCGCCGACACGTTGTCGTTCCTCGAGCGCGAAGGCCTCGCCTACGTCTCCGTCGACTCGCCGCCGACGCGTGCGTCGAACGTCCTGCCGCGAATCGCCGCGGCGACGCACGAGGTCGCGTACATCCGCTTCCACGGACGCAACTGGAAGACCTGGAACAAGCGCACGCGCACCTCGGGCGAACGTTTCGACTGGCTCTACATTCGCGAGGACCTCGAGGAGTGGACCGAGTCGATCGGCGCGCTCGCGCAGGCGGGGCACGAGGTGTACGCGATGTTCAACAACAACCGCTACGACTATGCCCCACGCTCGGCGGCGGTCCTGCGCGGACTGCTCGCGGAAAGCGGAGTCGAGGCGACCGGCGCGAGAGAGCCCGCACCGGCGGAGGCGACGCTCTTCTGATGCGCGTCCTCTCGATGACGCACGGAGCGCAGGTTCGCGCCGAGCTCTTCGGCGACGTCATCCTCGAGGACGGCCACGAGTTCGAAGAGTGGTCGCTGGTGGACGCCGCCGAGCCGCCGCGCCCGATCGAGGAGTACGACTCGGTCTTCGTCTTCGGGGGCGCGATGAACGTCGACGAGGAGCACGAGCACCCGTGGCTCGCCGACGAGGAAAGCGTGCTGCGGGACCTCGTCGCGCGGCGCGTGCCGCTGTTCGCCGTCTGCCTCGGCGCGCAGCAGCTCGCGAAGAGCGCGGGGGCGCGCGTTGCCCGGCTCGCCAAGCCCGAGGACGGGTTCGTCCGCGTCGACCTAGCCGTCGCCGCGCGTGCGGATCCCATCTTCTCCCGCCTGCCGCAACAGTTCGACGCGCTCAACCTGCACCGCTACGCGTTCGACGTCCCGGAGGGCGCGGTCGAGCTCGTGCGCTCGGAGGCATGCACGCAGGCACTACGCGTGGGCGAGTGTGCGTGGGGCGTGCAGTTCCACCCGGAGGTCCGGCTCGGTCAGGTCGAGGCGTGGCTGGCGTCGGAGGTCGGGCAGCGGGACGCGGACGAGGTCGAGCGGCTGCGGAAAGAACTCGCCGAGGGCATCGGCGCCTGGAGCGACCTCGGCGCTTCGCTCTGTCGGGCGTTCCTCGAGACGGCGGAGCGCCTCGCGCCGGCGGCCTATTCGCCGAGGTAGTCGAGCAGCTCGGCGGAGAGGGCGGCGACGCGCGCTCGATCGGCGCTGTAGAGCACGTACCAGCCGTCGCGCGTCGAGGTCACCAGCTCCGCGTCGGTCAGCGCGCGCAGATGCTTCGAGAGCCCGGAGACGCTCAGGCCGACGAGCGGCGCGAGCTCCTCGGTCGTCCGTGGACGCTGCGTCACGAGGCGGAGCACCTGTAGGCGCACGGGGTCGGCCGCCGCCTTCAGCGCCGAGACGAGGGGCTGCGGCGCCGGCGCCCGCTGCGCGTCCGCGGCCACGAACGACGCCGGAAGGATGAGGGCGAGCGGCCACGGAGGGTCGCAGTTCACGCGCACGTGTGGCCAGACGTACGCGCTCGGGAGGAGCAGGAGTGGACGCTCCCGCGTCACCTCGACCTCGTGCTCGTGCCGCGACTGGCGCTCCAGCAGTCCCGTTCGCGCATCCGTCCGCAGCTCGGCCCGGAACGGCTCGAGCCGCTCGAACAGCCGCCCGGCGGAGACCTCCGCCCGCAGCTCCTCAGCCTCGGCGCGCAGCCGCGGCTCGAGCTCCGCCCACGTCTCCGCGAACGATTCGCGCCAGTAGCGGCGTAGGAAGGCGACCGCGCGGCGTTGCAGCTCGGCCGGGTCGGCGAGCGCGAGCTCGAGCAGCTCCCTGCACTCGGGGAAGTACCGGTCGACGCGCGAACGAATGAACTCGTGCACCTTCGGATCCTCGAGCGCTTCGATGTCCGCCGAAGCGGGCTGGGAGTAGAAGAAGAAGGGGCGGACGAGCTCGTAGACCGCACGCTGCGGCTCCATCGCCTCGAGCAGCTCGAGGCTGGCGTCGAACGTCAGCTCGCTGCGAGCGTTCGGCGGCAGGAAGCAGTCCGGCGCGGCGCTGTCGTAGACGAACCCCCAGGCGCGGACGTCGCGCTTGAGATCGGCGCGCAGCGAGCGCATTTCGCGCACCCACGGGTGCTGCAGGGGGTGCGCCCACGGGTGGAGGAGGACGTGCAGGCTCGTGCACGCCTCTGACATCGGCGACACCCCGACCACCACGCGATCCGAGTCCACGGCCGGCAACCGGAGCTTGATCGACAACCTGATCCTCTCTTCGGCGAAACAGTTGCCGCCCGCAGGAGGCCGCTCCTACCGTACCGCCCGTGCGCAAGACGCCTTTTGTGATCGGCCTGTTCGCCGTGGGGGCGATCGTGTGCGGCGGCGCGGGTTCGGCGACGCGTGAGGCGACCGCGGTGGTGGCGAAGATCCAGACGGGCGGGCGGCCGTGTGGCATCGCAGGGACGCCCGGACGTGTCTGGGTCACCGATGCGGAGAGCGCGGAGCTTCTCCGCCTGGATCCTGCGACCAATCGGGTCGTCGCACGAACGAAGCTCGACACGACGCCGTGCGAGCTCCGGTACGCGTTCGGCTCCCTCTGGGTCGTCACGCAGTCTGGCCGGATCGATCGCGTCGACCCGGCGACCGGGGAGGTCGTGGCACGGATTTCGGTCGGCGTCGTCTCGTACGACGTCGCGGCTGGCGGAGGCTCGATCTGGATCACGAACCGCGAAGGTCAGACGATCCAGCGCATCGATCCGACGACGAATCGCGTCGTCAAGACGGTCAGGTTCCCGCGCAGCGGCAAGCCGGCCGGGGTCGCCTGGGCGGCCGGCGCGGTGTGGGTCGGCGACGACTACGGGAGCTCGGTGTACCGCCTCGACCCGCGGACGTACAAGCTCGCTCCCGTGCGAAGCGGCGGCAGCGGCGCGTCCTGGCTGGCCGCGAACGGCAACACGCTCTGGGTCTCGAACACGTTCAGCGGGTCGGTGACGAAGATCGACGCGCGGCGGCGGAAGCGGGTGAAGACGGTGAAGGTCGGCGACTCGCCCGTCAACCTCGACGTGGTCGGCGGCAGCGTCTGGGTGCCATGCGACCGTGACGACACGCTGTGGCGGATCAACCGCGCGACGGGAAAGGTCGTGGAGCGTCTCGCGACCGCGCGGAACCCCGCCGTCGTCGCCGGCGCCGAGGGCGACGTGTGGGCGTCGATGCACGAAGCCGGCGCCGTCTGGCGCATCCACGCCTCCTAGCGCCGTGGCTCGTCGGGACGCGTCCTGGTGCCAGGCACCGGGGCATGAGCGTTTCAGCCACGACTGGAAGGGCCGTGACTAAAGGGCGGTCACGACCTCCAGCTCCGCCTGCACCGACGGGCGCGCGGCGCACTCCTCCAACCAGGCCTCGACGTGCGCCGGCAGCTCGACGTCGAGCAGGTCGCGAAGGCGGATCACCCACGGGAGGAACGCGATCGCGGCGAGACCCCACCCCAGCTCGTCCACGGGGAGCGTCTCGAGGCGCTGCGCGAGCGCGTTGTCGTCGCCACTCCGGTACGCGTAGTAGTCGTCGCCGAGCGCGTCGTCGAACCGGCGCACGTGCCAGCGCTGGAGCGCCCGCCCCGCCGGGTCTGCGGGAAGGAGCGCCGGCTCCGGAAACCGCTCCTCCAGGTACTCCATGATCACCTCGGACTCCGGCAGGACGAGCGTGTCCTCCTCGAGCACCGGGACACGGCCGGTCGGGTTCTTGTCGTAGATCCACGCCGGCCGGTCGCGGAGGTCGACCTCGACCGGCTCGTATGGAACGCCCTTCTCGGCGGCCGCGATGCGCACGCGCGCGCAGTAGGGGCACCGCGCTGCGTCGTACAGCGTGATCACGGCGCCACACCCAGAGCGTCCGCGAGCTGCTCGTAGAGCTCGCGCGGCTCGGGAAGCTCGTGCGCGGAAACAGCCGTGCGCGCGATGCGGCGCACGCGGTCGGGATCGGCGCCCGTCAAGCGCGCGACGACCGTCGGGTTCGCACGCAGCGCGAGCACATCGCCCGGCGGCAGCGGCCCGTAGTACTCCGGCAGCGAGAGGTACTCGTCGACGATCCGCCCCTGGTCGTGGAGGATGAAGTGAACGACCGCGCCTTCCTCGAGCACGAGCGCGAGGGTGACGCCGAAGCGGAACGACAGCTCCTGCGCGATCTTGCGGACGACCGCGCGGTCCGACGTCTCGACGCGCACACTCGTCCACGTCGCGCCACGCTCAACCGTCGCCGACGCCGTCCGATCGACGCGAGGCAGGTACTGGCGAAGCACGCGCTCGACGGCATCCGCGTTGTCCGTCTGCACATGGACGGCGCCGATGTCCGGATGTGCCGGCTCCTTCCGCTCCCGCAGCGCGCCGACGCCGACGTGCATGATCTTCGCGCTTTCCTCGAACCCCAACCGCTCGTAGAAGGCAATCGCGGCCGCGTTCCGCGAGTCCACGTCGAGGACGAGGTGCGTGCAATCCCTCGCGGCCGCGTCCTCGGCGGCATGGCGCAACAGCTCCGTGCCGATGCCGCGGCCTCGCGCCCGGGGGTCGACCCAGAGATCGGACACGTAGAGCGTCTTCGGGCCGTGCTCGCCGTAGCGCCCGAGCAGGTACCCCGCGGTCGCGCCGTCATCCTCCGCCACAAGCGCGACCCCAGAATCGATCATCTTCTCGACCTTGCCACGTTCGAGCTCGGCGGAATTCTCCGGATACGGCAGCCGCGGCAATTCGCTCTCCAGCCGCTCGACGAGCGAGAGTAGGAGATCCAGGTCGCCGGGTGTCGCACGCCGCACGTTCACGAGCCGACGCCAGCGTAGAGCCCGGCAAGGAGGTAGTGCGCCGACAGGTTCTGGAACGGATCGAGACGCGCGCCGAGCGCGCGTATGTCGACGCCACCGTAGAAGGCGGCCGCGGCTTTCCGAAGCGCGAGATCGCCGACCGGCCACGCCCGCGGCCGCGCGAGGTGCCTCGCGAGGAACCAGTCGGCGGTCCATTCGCCGAGGCCGCGGATCTCGACGAGCCGCGCCTTTACCTCGGCGTCCGGCAACTGTGCGAGCTCGTCCCAATCGGGCGGCCGGCGCGCGAGGCCGAGCACGTACTCGGCCTTGCGGCGAGAAAACCCGAGCGCGACGAGCGTACCCTCCTCCGCCGCGGCCAGCTGCTCCGCCGAAGGGAACGTGTACACGCGGCCGACGACCTCGCCGAAACGCTCCACGAGACGCGACCGGATCGCGAAGGCGGCGTGGAGCGAGACCTGCTGAGCCGTGATCGACGTCACGAGCGACTCGAACGGATCCGGCGCGAGCGGCGGCCGCAGGCCGCGCAGCCTCGGCACGATCTGGGCGAGCACGGGATCCGTCGCCGCGAACGCGTAAAAGGCGTCCAGGTCGAACTGTTCGCCGAGCAGCTTGCGCACGACCGCGCCGGTCTCGGCGTCCAGCGGCCGGACGTCGACGCCGCCGGCCGCCGCGCTGATCGCCACCTCGCGCCGGCCCACCGCACGGTAGATCACGCCGTCCTCCCAGACGTTGGCGAGATCGCGGCCCCACGTGCGATACCGCGTCGTGGACAGCTCGAAGTCATACGGCTCCGGGAGGCGCAGCAGCGTCACGGGCCGCGAGGCTATCTGCGCCCGAGGGCGGAAAATCCGGCCACACCGGCTACGCTCGTGGCTCGTGCCACACGATTCGAGGAGGAAGTGGATGAGACGCGTACTCGCGTTCGCGTTCGCGGTCGCCGTGTTCGCCGTCCCGGCGTCGCAGGCGAGCGCGGCCGGCCCCACCCCAGCGCAGTTCAAGGCCCTGCAGAAGCAGGTCGCGACGCTGAAGAAGCAGGTCACGAAGCTGCAGAAGGACCTCAACGACACGAGCGAGCTCGCGATCGGGGTCGGTGCGTACAGCATCTGCAACGCGGCGAATACCGCGGACGCCCTTCAGGGGACGTGGCAGGCACTCGACCAGCGCGAGACGGCGCAGGGCCGGCAGCCCGTGTTCGGGGCGCAGACGCCGATCACCGACGCGAACATCTGCCAGCGCGGCTTCAACGTCGTGCGGTCGCACACGATCCCGCCGAGTGCCACGGCATTCGTGGCGCTGAACACGGCCTTCGGCATCACTGCCTTCGAGTACACCGCCCTCAATCTCCTGTTGAGCTGAGCGAACTGCGGGTCGGCGGCGCCGCCCGGCGCGCCGCCGGCTCCGTCAGGCGACCACGCTGCGGAGGGTTCCGAGCGCACCGTGGGAGAACGCAGCGTCGTCCCCGCGGCGCACCGGCTCGACCTGCAGCGGCGGCGACACGAGGATCTCGCCCGGCCGGAGATGCGTGTTCCGCGCTGCGTGCTGAAGCGCCGCCGTCCACTCGAACTGAGGCTCGTACTCGTCCTCGGTTACGACCCACGGGCCAAGCGAGAAGCCGAAGTCACCGTCTTTCGGAGGCGGCAGGTCGCAGCGCCAGTCGTTGACGAGCGTGAAGCCGCCGATCGCGCCTTCGGCGCCGACCACGGCGCCGACACACCACCGCGCTTCGAGGGAGCGGGCGCCGGCGGGCCACGGGACGAAGGCGTCGGGACCGAAGATGGAGGCCGTGTTGCCGAACAGGAACGACCGCTCGTCCGCGAAGACGCGGATCGACGGCGGCCGTAGCACGGGAGCGCGCAGGACCACGTCGTGGGCCGCGAACTCGTCGTGCTCTCGCGCCGTGCCTCCGCCTGTGAAGAACGACTCCACCGTCTGCGCGGCGAGCTGGATGACGCGGTCGCCGTCGAGGCGTCCGGGCCAGCCGCGCTCGAGCTCGCGCTCGCGCGGCGAGAACATCACGAGCCTCACGGCACCGGAAGGCTCACGGCTCGGTGTGGACGATCACGTCGGCGATCTCGGGGCGCTCGCGCCTGATCCGCGCCTCGATCTCGCTCGCGCTCGCATGTGCGTCGGCGAGCGGGCCGTTCGGGTCCAGGCCGAGCGTCAGAAACGCGACGAGGCCGCCGTCCGTGTGCAGGAAGCGGAGCTCGCGTGGATCGCGCCCGAGCGCCTCGCGAACGACCCTCAGCACGAGCGCGCGCTCGTCGACGGCGTCCTCCGCCGGCCGGACCTCCGCGTCGCTCGCCAGCGGCTCGAGATGTGTCTGCACGCGCTCGATCTGCGGTACGTGCGTCACGATCGCCTGCTCGACCGCCTCGGCAATCTCGTGCGCGTGCGCGAGCGGGAGGTCACCGGGCAGCTTCAGGTGGAGCGACGTCTCGACCCGCCCGTCCACGTCCAGCACGGTCACGTTGTGCACCTCGCGCACGCCCTGGACGCTCTGCGCCGCCGCGTGCACGCCCTCGCGCAGCCCCTCCACCTCGTACGGCTCGACGTGCACGACGACATCGCTCTCCGGGAGGGCCGCCTGAACGGCCTCCTCGACGCGGTCGGCGGCGTCATGGCCCTGCCCGACCGGCGCCTCCGGGGGCATGCCGATCACGACGTCCGCGAATTGGCGGCCTGCCGCCTCTCGCATCCGCAGGCGCCTCAGCTCGACAGCGGGACTCAGACCGGCGATCGCCGCCCGCGCGGATGCCTCGGCTTCGGCGGGCACGCGGTCCATCAGCACGTCGACGTTCGTGCGCATCAGCCGCCCAGCCGCCATGAGGACGAGCACCGCGACGAACAGCGCGGCGAGCGAGTCCGCCCGGTCGAAGCCCCAACGCACGAGCACGAGACCGATCAGGACTGCGATCGAGCCGCCGAGGTCGCTTCCGAAGTGGAATGCGTTCGACTGCAGCGCCGCGCTGCGGTACCGGCGCGCCGCGCGCAACGAGACTTGCATCCGCGTCGCGTCGACGACGATCACGGCTGCAATCACGGCCAGGGCGTACCACGTCGCGTCGACATGGGTGTCGACGTTGCCCGCGATCTGCTGCACCGCGCGCACCGCAATGAACAGGCTCGCGAGCGCGAGCGCCGCGGCTTCGGCGAGCGCCGCCAGGTGCTCCGCCTTCCCGTGACCGTACGCATGCCCGACGTCTGCCGGACGCGCCGCGACGCCGAGCGCGAAGAACGTGAGGAGCGCGGCGACGAGGTCGGTGCCCGAGTGCATCGCCTCAGAGACGAGGCCGAGGCTGCCCGTCGCGAGGCCGGTCACGAGCTTGACGACGACGAGCGCGGCAGCCGCGAACACGGAGACGAGCGCCGTCCGACGTGGCGAAGGCGCGGCCATGCGCGGGAGGTTACGCCGCTTGCTCGAGGCTCCACACGACGACGTCCTGCCGCCCGCTGAAGTGTAGGAGCGGCGGGTCGTCGGGAAGCTCGACCGGCGCCATCGTGTTCAGCTCGATGTCCGCCTCCGCCTCGGTGATCTGCCACGGGCGGTGGTGGATCTCGGCGCGCTTCAGCTGCCCCGCATCCTCGGTGTAGAGGCAGTAGCGCTCCACCAGGAAGTGCTCCAGCGTGCCCGGCTCGGCCACGTGTGCTTCACCGGACGGCCGGTAGCGGCCGGCGAACACCGTCCCGGACGCGCCGAGCCGCGACGAGTCGTACACGCGCCAGCCGTGGTCGAGCGCGCACGTCATCCGCGCGTGGTAGTACGGCAGGCGGTATACGCGGCGGGCCGCTTCGACGGCGGGCCGCGACGCCGCGTCGAGGGAGAAGAACCAGATACCGGGCTTGCCTCCGTGCGTCACGTACGTCCGGACGTTCAGCTCCAGGAACTCCGACAGGAACGGCGCCGGCGGCAGGCCCCGCAGGCGCAACCCGGTGACCACAAACGGCGTGATCCCGAGCCACGCCGATCCGTCGTGCTCGTCGACATCGACCTTCGGCGAGACGAGCGGCCGCAGCGCCTCCGCGTCCACGCGCCAGTGAGCAAACAGCAGGTCGTCCCACGTCTGCCCCATCACCCACGACCGCTCCGGCGCCGGCCACGGGCGATGCTCGGTCTCCTTCAGCGACCCCGACTGCCGCGCCGGCGCCTCGAGCAGGTCGAGGAGTCCCTCCATAGAGGTCGCGTTGCACGTCAGCCGAGGGACGAAACCGAGTGCGGCGACGCCTACAGGTTGCCTCTGAGGGCCTGCTCCCGCTCGATCGCCTCGAAGAGCGCCTTGAAGTTGCCGTCGCCGAAGCCGCGTGCGCCGTGCCGCTCGATCACCTCGAAGAAGAGCGTCGGCCGGTCCTGCGCCGTCTTGGTGAAGATCTGCAGGAGGTATCCGTCGTCGTCGCGGTCGGCGAGGATCCGGAGCCGGCGAAGGTCGTCGTAGGACTCGTCGATGTCGCCGACACGCTCCGGCACCTCCTCGTAATAGGAGTCCGGCGTCGAGAGGAAGATCATGCCTCGCTCCTGCAACGCCTCCACGGTCGAGACGATGTTCTGAGTCGTCAGCGCGACGTGCTGCACGCCCGGGCCATGGTTGAACTCGAGGTACTCCTCGATCTGGCTCTTGCGCTTCCCCTCCGCGGGCTCGTTGATCGGGAACTTGATCTTCCCCTGCCCGTCCGTCATCACCTTCGACATCAGCGCGGAGTACTCCGTTGAAATGTCCTCGTCGCTGAAGTGGATCATCTCCGTCATGCCGAAGACACGTTCGTAGTACTCGACCCAGTGCTGCATCCGGCCGAGCTCGACGTTGCCGACGACATGGTCGATGGTGACGAGGCCGACGCCGCGGTCGGCGCCGTTCTCCGACTGGTGCGCGACGAAACCCGGCAGGTACACGCCTCCGTACTCGCCGCGGTTCACAAACGTATGGACGACGTCGCCGTAGGTCGCGATCGTCGCGAGCTCGACGCGGCCGAGGTTGTCGTCGACCCAGTGCGGCTCCGCGATCCCGCGGGCTCCCCGCTGCACCGCCTCGCGGTATGCGGCGCGCGCATCGGGAACGCGCAGCGCGATGTCCTTCACGCCGTCGCCGTGGAGGCAGGCGAAGTCGCCGACGCGCGAGTCGCGGCGGAGGCCGCTCGTGACGACGAGACGAACATCGCCCTGCTCGAGCACGTATGAAGCTCGGTCGCGCACGCCCGTCTCCGGTCCCGCGTACGCGGTGCGCCGGAACCCGAACGCGTGCTCGTAAAAGTACGCCGCCTGCTTCGCATTGCCGACCCACAGCTCGAGGTGATCCCACCCGTCGAGCGGCATGAAGTCGGCGTCAGTCACCCGCCGAGTCTATCGCGGGGCTACGAGACGGTCGTCTTGCCGCGGAGACTCGCGTGCCCGTCGGAGCGAAACGCGTACGCGCCTTTCTTCAGTGTCACCATCCACGTGGCGGTCCCCTTGAAGCCGAGCGCCGTCTTCTTGTTCACGCCGGGGCCGGTGAGGTGGAAGTTATCCGCCTTGCTCAGGTCGCGCACCGTGATCTGCGTCCTGCCCGCCTTCGCTCGCTTCGCGAACGAGAGCGTCATCCCCGGGCCGACGCGCGCGGTGAGCTTCTGCACGGTCTGAGGCGTCGTGGTCGGCGGATCGTCACCGCCGCCACCGCCGCCACCGCCGCCACCGCCTCCTCCGCCGCCCCCGGGCGGCGTCACCGGCGCCGTGCCGAACGTGAACTGCCTGGCGCCGACGTCGAGCTTGCTGCCTCCGGAGTCCCCCGATGCAGCGAACACGACCTCGACGAACTCACCTGGATTGCAATCGCACGGTGGTGGCGCAAGTGACACGCTGCACGAGAACCCGGTCGTGCCGTTCGCCTGACACGAGCCGACGCTGCTGGAGACGATGCTCGTGATCGTCAGAGCGGGACCGGCGGTGAAGGCGAAGCCTGTGATGATCTCGTTGCCGGTGTTTTGCACCCGAAGCTTGTACTGCCCGCCGCCGAGCGGGTCGAGCCTGACTTCGGCGTTGATGTCCGCGGGTGCCGCGGAGGCGTGCACCGTGAGCAGGAGACCCGCGGCGACGAGCGCCGGGAAGACGAGCCAGCGCTTCACGCCTCATAGGGTAGTACGTTCCTGGAGCGGCCGCTACCCCGCCGCCCCGGGCGACTCGACGGCCGCGTGCTCGGTCGCGTCGTCGACGCCGCGGCGCAGCGGAACCTCCTTGACGCCGATCACGGCGATCACCCAGACGAGGACGGCCACGAACGTCGCCGCGACGAACGCAGGATGCAACGCGTCCGCGAGCGCCTCGCGCGCCGCCGGCGGAAGCCGGTGCACGGAGGCACCTTCGCCGACGCCGACGCCGCGCGGAAGCCCCTGGTTGACGATCAGCCCCATGATCGCCACCCCAAGGGTCGCGCCGATCGAGCGCGCGAAGTGCGTCAGCGCAGTTGCGGCCCCCATCGACGCGCGCTGCACCGCGTTCTGCACCGAGAGCACGAACACCTGCATCATCGAGCCGATCCCGATTCCGGCGACGACCATGTTGCGCGCCGCCTCGGCGTTCGTGGTGTTCGCATCCATGCGCGACAGCAGGAACATCGCGAACGCGAGCACGATCGGCCCGAGGACCGCGTTCTGCCGGTAGCGCCCCGTCCGCGAGACGAGCTGGCCCGTGATGATCGACGTCGTCACCGCGGCGAGGATCAGCGGCGTGAGCACGACGCCCGACGAGGTGGCCGACGTGCCGATCACGCCCTGCACGAACAGCGGGACGTACAGGATCGTCCCGAACATCGCCATCCCCAC
>Ga0126307_10001787_pt1 | contig 14307 bp, 12 predicted proteins | sample Plot28_FD_89955 | JGI IMG/M metagenome (GOLD analysis project Ga0126307, IMG submission 89955) | Serpentine soil microbial communities from UC McLaughlin Reserve, CA, USA - Plot28 | ecosystem: Environmental > Terrestrial > Soil > Grasslands | place: USA: UC McLaughlin Reserve, Lake County...
CCGTGGTGCCGGCAGCATACGGCGCACCGGGAGACCAGGTAGGCAGAGGGCAGTAGCTCAGTTGGTAGAGCAGCGGTCTCCAAAACCGCAGGTCGGGGGTTCGAGTCCCTCCTGCCCTGCTCTTGAGCGTCAAGTAAGGTAAGGCGAGGAAAAGATGGGTAGAAGGCAAGGCTCTACGGGAAGAACACATCAGAGGGGCCGCTTCGGCGGAGCGGTGGAATTCGCGCGCAACGTCCGCGGCGAGCTCCGGCGGGTGAACTGGCCAAACCGGGACCAGCTCCAGCAGAGCACGGCGGTGGTTTTGATCATCGTGCTGGTGCTTACTGGCTTCGTGGCGTTTTGGGACTTCATCTTCAAGAACCTCGCCGAGCTCGTATTTCTATAAAGGAACGACGTTTTGAAGAAGTGGTATGTAGTCAACACGTATTCGGGGCACGAGAACAAGGTTCGCACCACAATGGAGCGGCGTATAGACTCGTTCGGCCTGAAGCGTTACTTCGGCGATATCAGCATACCGACCGAGAGCGTCATCGAGATCAAGGACGGCAAGAAGGTCCCTACCGTCCAGCGCCAGTTCCCGGGCTACATCCTGGTGAACATGGACATGAACGACGACACCTGGCGCCTGGTCAGGCAAACCCCCGGTGTCACGCAGCTCGTGGGTGCTGGAGAGAAGCCGACCCCATTGAGCAGGGCCGAGGTGGAGCGTCTCTTGCGACCAGGCGAGGTCGCCGAGACCCGCGAGAAGGTCAAGACTACCGTGGACTACTCCGTCGGGGAGACGGTGAAGGTTATCGCCGGTCCTCTGGCGGACTTTACGGGTGTGATCTCCGAGATAAACGTGGACCAGTCAAGGCTAAAGGTCCTGGTCTCGATCTTCGGGCGGGAAACGCCGGTCGAGCTCTCCTTTGGCCAGGTAGCGAAGCTGTAGCCGAAGGAGTAGCGTCGATGGTGCAGGGAAGCTCGGCGTGACGAACACGATCAGCGTTGTCCAGGTGGTCCTGATCGCGGTGGCGGTGGTGGCGCTTATCGTCGCGCTTTCCGTAGACGAGGGCTTCTGGTGCGGGATAACAGCGGCGTTTATCGGCTGCTCCGCCGTGACCATCGGAACCCTTGGTACCAGTCGTCGGTAGAATTTGGACATAACCCGTGGGAGTAGCTAGAGAGACAGAGGTGTTTTATGGGTAGAGGACGCGGTCGTGGCCGCAGGGTTGCGAGAAAACTGAAGTTGCAGATTACGGGTGGACAGGCGAACCCGGCCCCGCCAGTCGGCCCGGCGCTGGGTCAGGCGCAGGTGAACATCGGGGAGTTCGTGCGGCAGTTCAACGACGCGACGCGCGACCAGATGGGCCAGGTGGTGCCGGTGGAGATTACGGTCTATGAGGACCGTTCTTTTACCTTCATCACCAAGACACCCCCCGCGGCGTTCCTGCTCAAGCAGGCCGCTGGGTTGGAGAAGGGCAGCGGTGAGCCGAACCGCGCGAAGGTTGGGGCGGTTAGCCGCCAGCAGGTAGAGGAAATAGCGAGGACTAAGATGCCGGATTTGAACGCCGCCGATCTGGACGGTGCGTCGAAGATCGTCGAGGGCACGGCGAGGAGCGTGGGGATAACGGTCGATGGGTAGGAAGCTGTTAGAGCAGAAGGCGAAGATAGACAAGGAGCGACTCTACTCGCCGCGCGAGGCGCTGGAGCTGCTAAAGGACCTCGACGGGGCGAAGTTCGACGAGAGCGTCGAGGTTCACGTCAAGCTCAACGTTGACCCGCGCAAGGCCGACCAGATGGTGCGCGGGACACTCATGCTCCCGAACGGTACCGGCAAGGTGCGCAAGGTGGCGGTCTTCGCGGTCGGGGAGAACGCTCGAGAGGCCGAGGAGGCCGGGGCGGACGTCGTGGGGTCGGAAGACTTGGCGGCGCGCATTCGGGACGAGGGCTTCACCGAGTTCGACGTCGCGGTCGCGACCCCGGATCAGATGAGCATCGTTGGGAGGCTCGGCCCGTTCCTGGGCCCCAGGGGGCTCATGCCCAACCCGAAGAGCGGTACTGTGACGCCGAACGTCGGAAGGGCGGTCGAGGAGATAAAGCGGGGCAAGGTCGAGTACCGGGTGGACCGGTACGGGATCATCCACGGGATTATTGGTAAAAAGTCGTTTGACTTAGACAGCCTGGTCGAGAACTACTTCGCCCTGCGCGACGAGCTCCAGAGGGTGCGTCCGGCGGCTGTCAAGGGCCGGTACTTCCGCTCCGTCGCCATCACGAGCACGATGGGGCCGTCGATCAAGGTTGACCCCGCGGTCGAGAAGGATTAGTATCTTGCCTGCGTAAGCGTACAAAACACAAAAGGCCAGAGACAGCCGGGACCCGAAAGGGTTTAAAAACAGAAGCTCCCGGCCGAGGTCGCAGCGAACGGAGAGATTTACCAAAGCCCCGGGTGCCTGCGGCCCCGGGGTTTTCTAGTAGCGGAGGATCTAAGACGAGGTGAATCGGGAAGAGAAGGCGCGGGTGATCGAGGAGCTCACCGAGAAACTGAAGGGCGGCTCGGTGGTGTTCGTGGATTACAAGGGTATGAACGTCGCTCAGAGCACCCGCTTGAGAGCGCGGAGCCGCGAGTCGGGTGTGGAGTTCGTCGTCGCGAAGAACACCCTGGCGCAGCGGGCGGCGAACCAGGCGGGCGTCGAGGAGATATCGGAGTACCTGGTCGGACCTACGGCGCTGGCGTTCAGCGAAGATCCGGTAGCGAGCGCGAAGTTGATGGCTGAATTTTCGGACGAGATCGGGACGTTTGAGCTCAAGGGTGGCCTGCTCGACGGCGAGCAGGTCGTGGACGAGGAGGGCGTCGTGGCACTCTCGCGGCTGCCAGAGAGAGAGCAGCTGATCGCCCAAGTGGTGGGCGGCATCCAGTCGCCGTTCGCGGGCCTGGTGAACGTCCTCAGCGGCACCATCAGGAACCTGGCGGTCGTGTTGAACCAGGTGGCGGAGCAGAAGGGCTCCCAGGCGTAAGAGGTAGTAGGAACAGCGGTAAGCAAAGAATCAGGAGGAACCAGGAATGGCGACCAAGGACGAGATACTAGAGTCCATCGAAAACATGTCCGTTCTCGAGCTCTCAGAGCTGGTGAAGGCTTTGGAGGACCGGTTCGGCGTATCGGCGGCGGCGTTCGCGGCGGCCCCGGCTGCGGCGGCCCCGGGCGGTGACGGCGCTGCGGCAGTCGAGGAGGAACAGACCGAGTTCGACGTCGTTTTGCAGTCGGCGGGCGATAAAAAGATCCAGGTCATCAAGGAGGTCCGCGCGGCCACGGGTCTCGGCCTCAAGGAGGCCAAGGCGCTCGTGGACGAGGCGCCGAACCCCGTCAAGGAGGCGCTCTCCCGCGAGGACGCCGATGCCCTCAGAGCCAAGCTGGAAGAGGCCGGCGCCACGGTGGAGCTGAAGTAAGTTTCAGGTAAGAGTTGAGGCCAGCGGCGCTCCCTTCGTAGGGGCGCCGCTTCTGTTTGGATCGGGATCGCTTTTTGCACGGTCGAGTGGTCCGTGCCGGACTTCGCTTCCGCAGGTCTTGGAGCTAAGACCCGACACCTGATTGCCGAACGCTCCAAGTAATGCTAAACTCTCGGGCGCCGGTTCTGGTGAAGACCGACGACCAAATTTATTTGTGCGGATGTCTTGACTTCTCGGAACGTGAGGGGTAAGATATTCGTTTGCGTGTTCAGCCGTTCTTCAACGATCACCCTTGGAGGAGAGTTGATTTGGTGAGCCCTGTTGTGCGCCGAAAGCGGCACCCTTACTCCCGGATGAGGACCGATTTTGAGCTACCCAATCTTATTGAGATACAGCGGATTTCATTCGAGAGGTTTGGCAACGAAGGCGTTCGTCAGACCCTTACGGAGATCTCCCCGATAGAAGACTACACTGGCTCTTATGCCGTGGAGTTCGGGGAGCAGTATTTCGAGGAGCCGTCCTTCTCCATAGAGGAGTGCGTCTCCAAGGACAAGACATACTCAGCGCCCCTTTTCGTGCGGGTGCGGTTCATCGTCAAGGAGACCGGGGAGCTTCGGGAGCAGGACGTCTTCATGGGCGACTTCCCGCTCATGACTGAGTGGGGTACGTTCATCATCAACGGGACCGAGCGAGTCGTGGTGACGCAGCTCGTGAGGTCGCCGGGGGCGTACATCATGGAGCCCAAAGACCCCAGTAAGCAGGTCTTGACGGCGAGTTTGATGCCGGCCCGGGGGTCCTGGCTTGAGTTCGAGGTCGAGACCAAGGGGTACGTCTCGGTCAGGATAGACCGCAAGCGCAAGCTGCCGGTCACGGTTCTCTTGAAGGCGCTCGACCTGGGCGGTACGGAGGAGATCATATCGCGTTTCGAGGAATCGTGGCTCGTGCGCAACACCTTGGAGAGAGACGACACCACCTCTAGGGAGGACGCACTGCTCGAGGTCTTCCGGCGGCAGCGTCCCGGCGAGCCGGTCAACATAGAGAACGCGCAGAACCTCATGGACGGGCTCTTCTTCGACGCCAAGCGTTACGACCTTTCAGAGGTCGGCCGGTACAAGGTCAACAAGAAGCTCAAGCTCGACGTGCCCAGAGACACGCACACCCTTACCATCGAGGACCTCGAGGGCCTCTTGAAGCGCCTCGTGGAGATCGCCGAGGGGCTCGCCGACGAGGACGAGGAGTTCGGTCGCATCAACTACGAGCGCGTCCGGCACAAGCTCGACGAGTACGAGCATTTCGGGAACAGGCGTTTGAGGACCGTCGGGGAGCTGGTGCAGGAGGCGTTCCGGATCGGGATGTACCGCATGGAGAGGGTCGTTCGTGAGCGGATGACGACCCAAGACGCGGATGCGATCACGCCGCAGAGCGTGGTGAACACCAAGCCCGTCGCCTCGGCCATAAAGGAGTTCTTCGGCTCCTCGCAGCTCTCGCAGTTCATGGACCAGACGAACACCCTAAGCGGGCTCTCGCATCGCCGGCGCCTGAACGCGATGGGCGCGGGTGGTTTGAGCCGGGAGCGGGCTCCGATAGAGGTCCGCGACGTGCATCCGACGCACTATGGGCGGATGTGTCCGATCGAGACGCCTGAGGGTCCGAACATCGGGCTAATCGGACAGCTCTCGACCTTCGCGGTGGTCGACGAGTATGGTTTCGTGCAGACGCCGTACAGGAAGGTCATGGACGGGATGATCACGGACGAGATCGAGTACCTCTCCGCCGACGAGGAGGAGGAGTTCACGATCGCCCAGGCCAACACGCCGGTCGAGGAGGAGACGGGCAGGATACTGGAGAACGAGCAGATCCTGGCCCGGAGGCGCGGCGATGAGGTCGCCACCGTCTCCCCCGAGGAGATCGACTACATGGACGTGGCGCCTTTGCAGACAGTCTCCGTCGGGACGGCGCTCATACCGTTCCTCGAGCACGACGACGCCAACCGGGCACTCATGGGCGCGAACATGCAGCGGCAGGCCGTGCCCTTGCTTCGGAGCGAGGCCCCTTACGTCGGCACCGGGATGGAGTTTAGGGCGGCGACGGACACGGGGGACGTCTTGATCGCACGCTCGGGTGGCACCGTTGAGCGGGTCGTCTCCGAGAAGATCACGGTCCGCAGGGAAGATGGCGAGACCGACGAGTACATCTTGAGGAAGTTCGCCCGCTCCAACCAGGGCACGTGCGTCAACCAGCGACCGCTGGTGAAGGAGGGCGAGGAGATAGAGACCGGCACGATCCTAGCCGACGGCTCCTCGACCGACGAGGGCGAGTTGGCCCTGGGTAAAAACCTGCTCGTGGCGTTCATGCCGTGGGAGGGTTTCAACTTCGAGGACGCCATCATCATCTCCGAGCGGCTCGTCAAGGACGACGTGCTTACTTCGATCCACATCGAGGAGTATGAGGTCCAGGCGCGCGACACTAAGCTCGGGCCCGAGGAGATCACGCGCGACATCCCGAACGCCTCCGACGACGTGCTGATGAACCTGGACTCTGACGGCATCATCCGCATCGGGGCCGAGGTTAACTCTGGCGACGTGCTGGTTGGCAAGGTCACGCCCAAGGGCGAGTCCGAACCGACACCGGAGGAGAAGCTCCTGCGCGCCATCTTCGGCGAGAAGGCCCGCGAGGTCAAGGATTCTTCACTGAAGGTTCCCCACGGCGAGGGCGGCGTCGTCATAGACGTCAAGCGCTTCTCCAGGGACGACGGGGACGAGTTGCAGCCGGGCGTCAACGAGATGGTGCGGGTCTTCGTGGCCAAGAAGCGCAAGATCGCCGAGGGCGACAAGCTCGCCGGTAGGCACGGCAACAAGGGCGTCATCTCCAAGATCGTGCCCGAGGAGGACATGCCGTTTATGGAGGACGGCCGTCCGGTGGACGTGATCCTGTCTCCTTTGGGCGTCCCGAGCCGGATGAACGTCGGCCAGATCCTGGAGACCCACCTGGGATGGGCCGCGAGCAAGGGTTTCGGTGAGAACGGCGGCGAGCCGGTCTTCGTCTCGACCCCCGTCTTCTCGGGCGCCGAGATAGGGGACGTCAACGCGGCCATCGAAGCAATCCGTGGGAACGGCGTCGGCATGAGCGGCGGCGGCAAGGTTACGCTTTACGACGGACGGAACGGCGAACCTTTCGACGGCACGATCACGGTCGGCCACATGTACATCTTAAAGCTGCTCCACCTGGTGGACGACAAGATCCACGCGCGCTCGACGGGCCCGTACTCGCTCGTCACTCAGCAGCCTCTGGGCGGCAAGGCCCAGTTCGGCGGGCAGCGCTTCGGCGAGATGGAGGTGTGGGCGCTGGAAGCCTACGGAGCCGCACATACACTGCAGGAGCTCCTGACCATAAAGAGCGACGACAGGGTCGGTAGGGTCAAGAGTTATGAAGCTATAGTTAAGGGTGAGAATATCCCTGAACCCGGGGTGCCGGCGAGCTTTAAGGTCTTGTTGAAGGAGATGCAGTCTCTCGGGCTCTCAGTCAAGCCGGTCTACCATGCCGAGGCTGCAGCCGAGGATCAGGACCGCAGGGATTGGGACGAAGCGGCGCGGGCTCTGGGGATCAACCTAAGCCGCGAGGAACCAACCGGAAACCTGGACGACAGGCCCGACGCTTTTGCGAGCTAGCGATAGGGCACGTTCTCAAAAGTCGAGGAGAGAGGATACTCAGGGCGTGCAGGGTTTAGAGCGCGACATAGACATAAACAAGCTGGAGAAGATCTCCATCGGCCTCGTCGCAGCCGAGGAGATAAGGGAGTGGTCCCGCGGCGAGGTCACAAAGCCGGAGACCATCAACTACCGTACCTTGAGGCCCGAGAAGGACGGCCTCTTCTGCGAGCGCATCTTCGGTCCTTCGAAGGACTGGGAGTGCTACTGCGGTAAGTACAAGAGGATCCGCTTCAAGGGCATCATCTGCGAGAGGTGCGGGGTCGAGGTTACGCGTGCTCGCGTTCGGCGCGACCGGATGGGTCACATAGAGCTCGCCGCTCCTATAGCGCACGTCTGGTTCGTCAAGGGCGTGCCGAGCCGGATGGGCTACCTCTTGGACATAAGCCCGAAGGACCTCGACCGAGTTCTGTACTTCGCCTCTTCCATCGTCACCTGGGTGGATCGTGAGGGACGGGCGAACGATATGGACGTCCTGCGGGACAGGGTCGAGGAGGAGATTCGTCAGCTCGAGGAGGAGCGGGACGAGGAAATCGACCAGACCCAGGCCTTGCGCACCAAGCGGGAGAGCGTCATAAGAGGCGAGAGCTCCCCGGACGAGCTAACCGCGGAGTATGCTGGCATCCCCGAGGAGAACCGCGAGGCGACAGTAAACAAGGTCCGCACGGATGCTGAGGAGACCGTCGCGGACATCCAGCGCTCAGTGAACGAGCAGATAGAGCTCGTCCGGCGGGCGTGGGAGGAGTTCCAGACCTTGGAGCCGCGCCAGATCGTGGACGACGAGGAGCTTTTCAGGGAGATAAAGGACCGCTTCGGGGACGAGTATGGCTACGGCGTATACTTCCGCGGTGGCATGGGCGCCCAGGCCATCCGCGACCTCATAAGCCAAGTCGACCTCGAAGAGGAGGCCCAAGACCTCCGGGACACCGTAAACGAATCGAGGGGCCAGAAGCGCCAGAAGGCCATAAAGCGCCTCAAGGTCGTGGACGCCTTCCGCACGAGCGGCAATCGCCCGGAGTGGATGGTCATGGACACCATCCCCGTGCTGCCACCTGACCTGAGGCCGATGGTCCAGCTCGACGGCGGTCGCTTCGCCACAAGCGACCTGAACGATTTATATCGTCGGGTCATTAACAGGAACAACAGGCTCCGCCGTCTTCTCGACCTCGGGGCTCCGGACGTGATCGTGAACAACGAAAAGCGGATGCTCCAGGAGGCGGTGGACGCTCTGTTCGACAACGGCCGCCGAGGCAGGGCCGTGACCGGCGCAGGAAACCGGGCCTTGAAGAGTCTCTCGGACATGCTCAAGGGCAAGCAAGGCCGCTTCCGGCAGAACCTGCTCGGTAAAAGGGTGGACTACTCGGGCCGGTCGGTGATCGTGGTCGGACCTGGTCTGGAGATGCACCAGTGCGGCTTGCCGCGCCTCATGGCGGTCGAGCTCTTCAAGCCGTTCGTGATGAAGGTGTTGGTGGATCGGGCTCTGGCGCCGAACATTCGGAGCGCGAAGCAGATGGTCGAGCGCCTGCGGCCCGAGGTCTGGGACGTTTTGGAGGACGTGATCAAGGAACACCCCGTTCTCCTGAACCGTGCGCCCACGCTGCACCGCTTGGGTATCCAGGCTTTCGAGCCCGTTTTGGTCGAGGGTAAGGCGGTGCAGGTTCATCCCTTGGTGTGCGCAGCGTTCAACGCGGACTTTGACGGGGACCAGATGGCGGTGCACGTGCCCTTGAGCCCCGAGGCTCAGGCCGAGGCGCGCGTCTTGATGCTCTCGACGCAAAACATCCTCCTGCCGGCGAACGGGTTCCCGATCGCGGTTCCCTCACAGGACATGGTGCTCGGGCTCTACTACATAACCTACGCTGGGGACGACTTCGAGGAGGCGGAGCCCAAGGCCTTCCTCTCCTCCTTCGACGAGGCGGAAGCGGCGTACAAGGAGGGCTCGCTCAAGATTCACGACAAGGTCCTCTTTAGGCGCAACGGTGGCAGGGTAGAGACTACCCTGGGGCGTGTGATTTTCAACGAGAACGTCGAGGAGACCTTGAGGGATTACCTCGGCGAGGCCTACGGGCCGGAGGAGTACGAGTTCGTCAACCACGAGTTGAAGAAGGGTGAGATCAAGGCCCTCGTCGCCGAGTACGTGAGCCGCTACTCGACGGAGCTCGTGAGTCAGCTCTTGGACACCTTGAAGAGGATCGGTTTCCACACGGCCACCCGCGCTGGCGTCTCCATCGGCAAGAATGACATCGTCGTGCCCGAGCAGAAGGCCGAGATCCTTGAGAAGTACGACAACCTCGTCAACGAGGTCGAGGACCAGTGGGACCAGGGCTTCATCTCCGACGAGGAGAGGTTGGAGCGGGTCGTCGGCTTGTGGACCCAGGCCAAGAACGAGGTCGAAGCCGCGATGAAGGCCAACCTCTACAGGCTCAACCCGATCTACATGATGGCCAACTCGGGGGCGAGAGGTAACTACTCCCAGATCACGCAGCTCGCCGGCATGCGTGGCCTGATGACGAACACGAAGGGTGAGATCATAGACGAGCCCGTGAAGAGCAACTTCATGGAGGGTCTCTCCGTTCTCGAGTACTTCACCTCGACGCATGGCGCCCGGAAGGGGCAGGCCGACACGGCCTTGCGTACCGCCGATTCGGGCTACCTGACGAGGCGCCTGGTGGACGTGTCTCAGGACGTCGTGATCCACGACGCCGACTGCGGCACCGAAGGCTACGTCGAGATCCCGCTGTACCTCGATGGTGGACGGGGCGACGCGAACGATTCCGTCGCGGCCCGTTACCTGGCTCGTGACCTCGCGAACCCGGAGACGGGCGAAGTCGTGGCCGAGGCCGGCACGGACGTCACGCCGCGCGTCCTGGGCGATTGGCGCGAAAGCTTACCACGTGAGACCCTCGTTCCGGTGCGCACGCCTTCCAAGTGCGAGAGCCCGCAGGGCGTATGCCAGAGGTGCTATGGTAGGGCGCTCTCGACCTACCGCCCGGTGGACATCGGCGAAGCCGTCGGCATCATCGCGGCCCAGAGTATCGGCGAGCCGGGGACGCAGCTTACGATGCGTACCTTCCACACCGGCGGCATCGCCGGCGAGGACATCACGGCTGGTCTGCCGAGGGTCGTCGAGCTCTTCGAGGCCCGGCACCCGAAGGCCGAGGCCGTTCTCGCCGACATCGACGGCTCGGTGACGCTGGAAGAGACCGAGAGCGACCGTCTCATAAAAGTCGTCATAACTTCTGCGGGCGGTACCGAGAGCCGGGAGTACAAGGTCGAGCGTCAGCTCTTGAAGCCCCCGATCGCCGAGGGGACCGAGATCCGGGCGAACACCCCGATCACGGAAGGTTCGGTCTACCCGCACCAGATCCTCGAGAACGACCTGCGCTATGAACGCGGCACGACCGCGACGGAGCGCTACCTCGTGGACGAAGTGCAGAAGGTCTACCGGGCGCAGGGCGTGGATATCCACGACAAGCACGTCGAGGTTATCGTACGCCAGATGCTCCGCAAGGTCGTAGTGGACGATCCCGGCGACACGAATCTCCTGCCCGAGCAGGTCGCCGACAGGTTCTCAGCGCAGGCCGAGAACGAGCGCGTCGAGGCGGAGGGCGGCGAGCCGGCCACCTTCCACACGGTCCTCATGGGCATCACCAAGGCGTCGCTCGCCACGGACAGCTTCTTGAGCGCGGCCTCCTTCCAGGAGACCGCTCGCGTCCTCACCGACGCGGCCATTGAGGGCAAGGTGGACAACCTCGCGGGCCTCAAGGAGAACGTGATCATCGGAAAACTTATCCCGGCGGCCACGGGCATGCCGCGTTACAGGCAGCTCGCGGTGACGGTCGAAGGATACGGCGCGCAAGACGTTGAAGACCTTGACATAGCGGCTTCCTGAGCCTAAAATAACGCGTCGCGGTTACGAGCAGTTACGATTAGGTAGCTGCCTCCGGGAGATCTTCCCTGGACCGCGGCGCGTGGTTTTGTTGTAGGACCTTTCCCCAAGTTACAGAGAGAAAGGAAGGCGCGGCTGTGCCGACGACGAATCAGCTTGTGCGCGAGGAGCGGCAATTACAGACAAAGAAGACGGCGACGCCGGCGCTGCAGGGTTCGCCTCAGCGGCGCGGCGTGTGCACCCGCGTCTCGACGACGACACCGAAGAAGCCGAACTCGGCGCTGAGGAAGATCGCGCGCGTGAGGCTCACGAACGGCCATGAGGTCACGGCCTACGTCCCCGGAGAGGGGCACAATCTGCAGGAGCACTCCGTGGTGCTCGTGCGCGGCGGGCGCGTGAAGGACCTGCCGGGCGTGCGCTACAAGGTCGTGCGTGGGGCTTTGGATACCCTAGGGGTGGCCAACCGCAAGCAGAGCCGTTCCAAGTACGGGACGAAGAAGTAGGAGAGGGGATAAGAGTATGCCGAGGCGAGCAGCGCCGCCGAAGAAGTGGATACCGGCAGATCCCGTCCACGGGAGCGTACTGGTGCAGCAGCTGGTCAACAAGATCATGCTCGACGGCAAGAAGAGCACGGCGGAGAAAATAGTCTACGACGCCCTCTCCTTTATAGAGGAGCGGACCGGCTCGAACCCGGTCACGGTATTGGATAACGCTCTGGACAACATCCGGCCCCGTCTGGAGGTGCGTTCCAGGCGGGTCGGCGGCGCCACGTATCAGGTGCCGGTCGAGGTGCAGCCGCGGCGGGCGAACACGCTGGCTTTGCGCTGGATGGTGGGCTACGCTCGGGCGCGGCGGGAGAAGACGATGGGTCGCAGGCTCGCCGGTGAGATCCTGGACGCTAAAGATAACGTTGGCGCTAGCGTGAAGCGTAAGGAGGACACGCATAGGATGGCTGAGGCCAACCGTGCGTTTGCACATTACAGGTGGTGACGAGGTAACAAATGGCTGTATCCGTAGCTAGAAAAACACCGCTAAGGCGGGTCAGAAACATAGGGATCATGGCTCACATCGACGCCGGTAAGACGACGACGACCGAGCGCATCCTGCTCTACACCGGCCTTACCCACAGGCTGGGCGAGGTTCACGACGGGAACGCCGTGATGGACTGGATGGCTCAGGAACGTGAGCGCGGCATCACCATAACCAGCGCCGCGACCACCGTGTTCTGGGGCGGCACCGACGGCTCCTCCAAGAATGGCAAGAGCGGCAGCAGGGAGGGCCTCCACACCCGCATCCCCGAGCAGCACCGCATCAATATTATAGACACACCCGGGCACGTGGATTTCACCGTCGAGGTGGAGCGCAGCTTGCGCGTGCTCGACGGGGCGATCGCGCTTTTCGACTCCGTTGCGGGTGTCGAGCCGCAGAGCGAGACGGTTTGGCGGCAGGCGGACAAGTACGGGGTTCCGCGGATCGCGTTCGTCAACAAGATGGACAGGATCGGGGCGGACTTCTACAAGGCTGTGGACACGATGGTGGACCGGCTCGGGGCGAACGCGGTGCCGGTGCAGTTACCAATTGGGGCCGAGTCGGAGTTCGGTGGGCTCGTGGACCTCGTGGAGATGAAGGCGATCATGTACAAGGACGATCTCGGAGCCGAGTGGGAAGAGACCGAGATCCCGGTCGAGATGCAGGAGCGGGCAGAGGAGTACCGGGAGAAGCTACTCGAGGCGGTCGCCGACCAGGACGAAGAGCTCATGATGCTCTACCTTGAGGGCGAGGAGATAGACGCGGACGCCCTTAGGGCGGCGATCCGCAAGGCCACCCTCGACATCCAGATGACACCGGTCTTCTGCGGCTCGGCGTTCAAGAACAAGGGTGTGCAGCCGCTGCTCGACGGCGTAGTTGATTACCTGCCGAGCCCCTTGGACGTGCCGCCGTTCCACGGCGTCACCCCGAGTGGCGAAAATGCCGTGCGCGAGGCCGACGAGAACGGCCCACTGGCGGCGCTCGCCTTCAAGGTGCAAGCCGACCCGCACGTCGGAAGGCTGACCTACATAAGGGTGTACTCGGGCACGCTCAGGTCCGGCTCCTACGTCATGAACACCACGAAGGGCAGGCGCGAGCGCGTCGGTAGGCTCCTGCAGATGCACGCTAACTCGCGCGAGCAGCGCGAGGAGGTGTATGCCGGCGAGCTGGTCGCCGCCATCGGGCTCTCTCAGACCGGGACCGGCGACACGCTGGTCGCGGCTGACGATCCGGAGCAGATTGTTTTGGAAGAGATGATCTTTCCAGAGCCGGTCATCTCGCAGGCCATCGAACCTAAGACCAAGGCCGACCAGGAGAAGCTGAGCGTCGCGCTGCAGCGGCTCGCCGAGGAGGACCCGACCTTTTCGGTTCGGGGTGACGAGGAGACGGGGCAGACGATCATTAGCGGGATGGGCGAGCTGCACCTGGAGATCATCCTCGACAGGCTGCTGCGGGAGTTCCGCGTGGACGCTAATATCGGCAAGCCGCAGGTGGCTTACCGGGAGACCGTGCGCCGGAGGGTTGAGAACGTCGAGGGGCGTTTCGTGCGGCAGACTGGTGGTCGCGGCCAGTATGGGCACGCGGTCATCAACCTCGAGCACAACGGCGAGGGCGGCTACGAGTTCGACAATAGGATCGTCGGTGGCGTTATCCCGCGCGAGTACATACCGAGCGTGGACAAGGGCATCAGGGATGCCATGGATTCCGGCGTGGTGGCCGGCTATCCGGTCGTGGACGTGAAAGTCGAGCTCGTCGACGGCTCGTACCACGACGTCGACTCCTCGGAGATGGCGTTCCAGATCGCCGGCAGCATGGCCCTCAAGGAGGGCCTCAAGCGGGCCAACCCGGTCCTTCTGGAGCCGGTGATGGACGTCGAGGTCGTCGTGCCCGAGGAGTTCATGGGCGACGTCATCGGTGATCTTTCGAGCAGGCGTGGCCAGATCCAGGGGATGGACTCCCGCGGTGGCGGGCAGGTCATCCGGGCAATGGTGCCGCTCTCGGAGATGTTCGGGTACGCGACGACCGTCCGGAGCAAGACCCAGGGCAGGGCCACGTTCACCATGCAGTTCGATCACTACGCCGAGGTGCCCCAGAGCATCGCGGCCGAGATAGCCGAGAGGTAGGAGAGAGTAATGGCCAAGGGAGTTTTTGAGAGGACCAAGCCGCATCTGAACGTCGGGACCATAGGCCACGTCGACCACGGCAAGACGACGCTCACGGCCGCGATCACTAAGGTCCTGGCCAAGCGCGTGCCC
>Ga0126307_10001788_pt1 | contig 14306 bp, 13 predicted proteins | sample Plot28_FD_89955 | JGI IMG/M metagenome (GOLD analysis project Ga0126307, IMG submission 89955) | Serpentine soil microbial communities from UC McLaughlin Reserve, CA, USA - Plot28 | ecosystem: Environmental > Terrestrial > Soil > Grasslands | place: USA: UC McLaughlin Reserve, Lake County...
AACGCCAGTCCCGCCGAATCGTAGCCCCGGTACTCCAAGTGCTTCAAGCCGTCCATGAGGACCTCGACGCAGCGCTCTTTGCCAACGTAACCTACTATGCCACACACAGGTACATCTCCCTTGCTCGTCCCGCTCTATTGGTCTTCCTACCTTCCTTACGCAGCCGCATTTGTCCTGACTGTGTACGACAAGGAGAATGAGTTACCATAGTTACTCATCCGCTGCTTCCGAATCTGCGTCCAGCGCTCGAGTCCCGCAACGTGCAACGGCTTGAAAGCGGTGTTTATCGGCGCTCTTACTGGTTAGCATAGGTAGTTGCAGCCTCGGTTCCACGGCGCCGCCACATCTAGTCACTCGGCTTATTACACTTGTGTCAAGTTAGATAGGTTAAAGCCTGCAAACATCGGGCGAAAGCGTGTTCGCATACCGATAGGCGCGAAAAGCACCTTAAGCAGCGCAAGGTACAGTAACGCTGACACCTTGGTACAGGTGCTGGTCACAACATCGCACTCGAACAATCAAGGGTTTCCGTGAGCAAGCAGTACTTTGCAGGTCGTTGTCTCGAAGTTTGTGAGTTTGATCTTCTTACTGCTTCGAGGGCGTCCATTGTAAGGTAGCCCTTCAGCGCCCACTGCTCGCTGCTACCCAAGCATATCTCCATCGCCAATGTCGCCACGCTTCTCACGTTTTCTTTCTCTCTACAAATGTAGGATTCGCTCCGGTCTATCGTCTCTGCTACGCCCCTTCGAGTCCCTCCCGCGTGCGCCCTCGGTGTCGATGCCGTCCTGGCGCGGTTTGCATAGAGCGAATCAGGCGAGTCTCCTAGTTCTCAGCACCGATGCGCCGTTGCAGGATGAAAAGCGCGGCCGCAACACCCAAGACCGAAATCGCTCCTGTGAGGAACAGAGTCGCAGGCCGGATGCCGCCGGTGTCAGGCAGGGGGGCCAGATCCGCACAGGCGATCCCAGGAGGGACCCCCTCGCCCTTCTTGGTCTCGGCGTGCAACAGTATGAAGCGCTCCTTCCCTTCGCCGAAGAGCTCGGCTACCGAGACGCCCTCGATGGTGGTTGTGGCCGATCCCGTCCCGTCTTTGTGGGCCGTGATGGTCTCAAGAGGGATGGTAACGGGGGCTGTCCTTCCTGCCCGATCGTCGGCGCAAGTTCCGCCAGCGTGGATGTGGTTTATGTGCTTTATGCCGGGCTCTGGCAGGTTTTGGATCTGGAGCGTGACCTTCACGCCGCCCTTGACGTCTTCGAGGGTTGCGCTCCCGCTCACTCCGGAGCCGCGGCTCTCGGTAAGGTTTACTTCCATGGTCTGATCTTCCTGGGCCCCTGCGCTTGCTGACAGGGCCAACGCTAGAGCCACGGCCGCAAACATCGTGATCGCCAAGGCTGCTCTACTAAGCCATCTCGCTCGGTACATCATCCTCATTCGATATCATCCACTCCCGCTATACGTACGTCGGGGACGCCGCATACACAGCTAATGGCAGCACTCGAACCGTCCTCGGCGGTGGGACCATTCCCTGCCCAACAGACGATTGCTGCATCGCCCTTACCCAAGACTGATCTCCTGCGCCGCTCCGGTCGTCTTGTAGTCTTTGCCCAATATTTCGTTAGACCTCCTCAGGTAAGCGGTGGCTCTATCCACGTGGCGGTCGTACGCTTCGAAATCCGCTTGGGTGGCGGAGAAAGGGTCGCCCGCCAGGCGGTAAGCCAGCTCGTTAGCATCTCGGAGTTCGCCGATGGCGAGAACAAATACTTTGTATTGGTCCTCATTCTCCGCAGAAGGAGCGAGATCCCTGGCTCGGCGAACAGAGCTTTCGAGGGTAACGTAGTCGGCCTTCATTTCCTCGATGTCGTCAGCGGTGAGCCCATCGTAGCGCAGCAACTTGGCGTTGCTCCGGAGGGAGGCCTCCACAGATTCATTCTGTATGCTAGCGACCTTATTCAAGTACGCAGCTCCACTCGACGCCTCGGAACCTTCGTCCTTGGCATCCTGTGCATTGGAAGCTCCCTTCTCGGCACCCTCCTGCGACCTACCGCCCTGCTCGGTTTTCGCTCCTCCGATCCGCTCGGGCATTGCTCCTTGCGACGAATCCCCATCCGGACCCAGTGTGAGGGCGGCAATTATACCCACACCCGCCGCCACGGCCAGCAGCGCGGCCGCCGCAGCCGCTGCGTATACTGCTTTCTTGAGAGGGACCGGGAGTGTTCGTAACCTTTGCATCGTGCCAAGCAGGGCGCTCCTCGAGTAGCGTAGTTAGTGAGCGATCTTACGACAGCTTCATCGGGTCGGTCAAGCCTTCCATCGCCTCGAGACCGGCGCGCGCGCCGGTATGGGGACCGTCAGCGAAGAAACACTCGGGCTCTATCGGGAAGGCGATACTGACGGTGCTTCCGGGGTAGCGGATCTTCGCGGTCTGCTCGATCTCCCGGAGGCTCTCGGCGGAAACCACGGTGGTAAAGCTCCCGTCCTCGTTGACCACCCGGACCCGGGCCCCGATCATCCCCGTCCCGCCCGTCGCACCGAAGGGGCACTCCGCGAGCCAGAAGGCCGCCCCTCCTCTACCCCGTACGTCCGCAAGACCCTGTATCGTTCGCACCGGCAACCGGGGCCAACTGCACTCGATTGATGTGCACCAGGATTACGCATTTTCATCTTTCCGCACCCGTGGCGATCTGTGCCTCTCTTCGCTCACTTACTTACAAGCAGGCTCTACATTGTCGGCGAACAAGAGGTTCTGCGAAAGACCGCATAAAGCCAGGAGAGCCAAGGGTGCCCGCTAGCTGATCATAAGGCTGTTGTGGTGAAGTTCGAACGTAGCACCAAAGTGTTGTATAGCCTATGCCTTTACTACCTCGCGTACGGTCGGCGCGGGATCCGGGCAGACTATTGTTCGTAAGACTCCGGTATGGCCTCTGGCATTACGGTGCTACGGCTCCGTATGAGGTGGCGGGGGTATTCGACTCAGGACGCCAGCATGTTCAAGGCCACCGCAAGGGAGGTGAACCACGCGATCAAGACGCCGAGGAGTAAGCCGACCACCAGGATGGGTCTGCGCCACCACGGGCGGCTTGTCCTCGATGCGGCGCGGGAGGGTGCTCGCTTCTGACGCTTCAGCTCTGCCTGCGACCGCTCGAGCTCTTGCTTCAAGCGCGCCAGTTCCTGCTCTTGCCGTTCGGCCCGTCTTTGCACCTCCACGCGCTCCTCGCGCCCTCTCTCGAGATCTTCGGCCAACCGCTCGCGCTCTTGCCGTAACCGTTCCGCTTCTTGCTGAACCCCGGACACCTCCGTCTGATCTCGCTCCAGCTCCTCGGTCCGCTGCAAGATTTCTTGGTGCCCCCGACGCTCCCGCTCCAGCTCCTCCATGACTCGATGGTGCTCCTCCTGCAGGCGCCGACCTTCTTCCTCCAAGTGCTCGGCTCTCTGCTGGGTTGCAAGGCGCTGCTCTCGTTCTGTCTCGAGGTCTTCTATCAGTCGCTGGTGCTCCTGCCCCAACTGCTCTGCATCTTGCTGAACTCTCGAATGCTCCTCGCGTTCTTGCTCGAGCTGTTCGGCCCACTGCTGCACTTCCAGGTGCTTCCGACGCTCCTGCTCCAGCTCTTCCCTCAGTTGCCGGTGCTCCTGCTCCAGACGCCGCCGTTCTTCCTCCAAGCGTTCGGCCTCGCGTTCGCTTTCTATTCGCGCTTGTCGCCTTCGCTCGAGGTTTTCCATCAATCGTGGATCCGTCTCCTCCAGATATTCCGTTAACTGCCGGCGCTCCCGAGACTCTCGCTCCAGCTCTTCTATCAACATGCGCCGCTCTTCACGCAATATTTCTAGCCGGTCGCGTTGGTCGCGCAGTAACTCGTAACGGCTCTCGCCGAGCTCCTCCGACTTCCGTACACTCAGCATGTTGCGAATGGTGACGGCCAAGGTCACGATTCCCACCACAAGAACCGCAGGAAGTAATAAGTCGATCATCTCGTCCTTCTCATGAAAACATCCTCTGATGCGCCCTTGGAGTTGCTGTCCATTCTACTACGAGCGCAAGACACGTTCTTACACGATCTAGCCTAGCTTACGCGAACGGCCTACGCCAAGCTTGCTTACGATTGCGTTATGCGGCGAGAGGTGAGTACGTAACCGTAGGAGTAGTAGCGGTTGGCTGGCGAGCAGCCGCGGTGACGACGGCAACGTATGGTGGGCTGGTAATAGCAGCAGCGCCGCTGGCGAGCTCGGCGAGTGTCACGGTTCCGACAGGCTCCCGGCGCCGAGGATGTGGATACTAGAACTGTCACCCGAGCATGTCAGCTTTCTTGCTAGTGTTTCGCCTCGAGTCTCAGATCGCGAGGTTACCGATCCGCTTGCGCAGTCTATCGACGAAGTGGCCTATCAAGCTCGAAAGTTGTGCATGCAAAAGTGCACCGAAATGGTGCATAGCGTCATTACCATCCAACGAACGCGCCTCAGGAGCTTAACGCGCTCCTCGACCGAGGGCAACACACTTGACGGTACGAGCCAGGATGATTAGATCCAGCCAGACCGACCAGTTACGCACGTAATACGAATCCATCTCCACCCGCTCGGCATAGCTTGTGTCGCTTCTCCCACTGACCTGCCAGATGCCAGACATACCTGGCCTTATGCGCTTGTACAACGCGTATACTTTCCCGTATTTTGGCACCTCGGCATCCACGATGGGGCGGGGACCTGTGAGGCTCATCTCCCCGCGCAGGACGTTCCAGAGCTGGGGCAGCTCATCCAGGCTGGTCTGGCGCAAGAGACGACCGACGCGGGTAACGCGGGGGTCGTCACGTAGCTTCTGGTTCTGTTCCCACTCGGCCCTCAGAATGGGACTACCCTGCAAATACTTATCCAGTAGACGCTCCGCGTCGACATGCATCGTACGAAACTTCCAGCAGCGGAAATGCTTGCCCGCGGCACCCACGCGCTGGTGCCCGTAAAACGCAGGACCTCGGGAATCGAGCTTTATCAGGACGGCGATGGCGAACACCAGCGGACTGATAAGCACTCCGCCAAACACCGTCCCCAACAAGTCCAACGCACGTTTGAGCCTTTGGGACCAGGGGTCCAGGAGATTTTGCTTGATCTCAATAGCTAGGGTTCCCGTGAAATCTCTGGCTACCACCGCCGAGTTTGTTACGCCATTGAGGTTGGGCACGATCAGAACGTTGCGGAAGCTTTCGCTCGCCACACTCACCATGTGGGCCAGTTGCTTGCGGCGGGTGTAGGGCATAGCGAAGATGAGGGTGTCTACTCCCAGCTCGCGACCCAGATTCGCCGCGTCGGTCAAAGTCTCATCACAGGAAACCTCCTGGTAGGACTTTCCTGCAGCTACCAGGTGGTGATCCAGGAGGGCAACGGGAAGGTATCCTATGCCCCACTCCTGCTTGAGGAGCTCCTGAAACCTTGCTCCGGTCTCCTTGTAACTCAGTGTTATCACCGGCTTGCCCCAAAGACCGGCCTTCTTCATACCCAGCTTTATGAGGTGTAGCACGAAAGGGGTCAGGAACAAAAGGCCCAGGAAGGCGCAGGCCAGTAGCAGGCGCGAAAGCGCATCTCCGACTTTGAAACCCACAGCGAAGACCGCCAGTACAGCCAGGGTAGCGAAAACGGAGTAGACGTGCCGACGCAGCCTGTCCGCCGAATCCAAACCATAACCCGGATACAGTCCCAGCAACGCGCGCAGCACGACCCATACCATTACGCTAGGCACGATGGCGGCAACAGCGACCTCTGAAAGTTCGGCAGGCCCCCAGATGCTCTTGCCAAAGGCTGCCGCTCCCCAAACCACGAGCGCCAAAAACACGTCCGCGAGAACAAGGGTGCTAACTATCAGGCGTTGCTTCCAGACCGGCTTCCAGCGCTTCTTGTTCGTAGCATGCACCAACCCCTCGCGCTCAGCGGGGGCTAGCGTCACCGATAATCTTTGTTCCGTAGCACCACTATCCAACACAAGCAGCCACGCTTCCGTCTGAAAAGAACCCAACCATCTACCACGCATCCGTCCTTGTGGCCGGCACGGATCACTGAGACGTTGATATTACATGCGTCGAAAGTCAAAACGGAAGGTCTCTTTGAGAAACGTAGAGGTGAAGTGTACACAAAGCAGCACGAAGTACGTCCTAGGTATTAATGCTGGTGTGTACTCAAGGGGGGGTAGACTCCCGACGTTCCGTAAGCCTTCCGTGGTGGCTGGTCGGATTGCAACATGCTGCGCATGCGCGCGCAATCCACTCATCGGCGATGCAGCTCGGCCTTCGAAACTTGCCAGCTAAAACCTTTCGCGTACCCCGGCAAGGCGCAACTCCTGCCAGAGTACGAAGCAGGGCCCTTTACTGGCCCACTTTCGGTACCGGTGTCGAAACCTCCGGCCAACGGAGAGGCCAAGGCTTACGCAAGCCACCCCGAGAGATCCCGGTGTATGAGTTCTTGGACCTTCAGGATGTCTTCCCGGTACGATCTGATCAGTTGCCGGCGAACCTCCGGTTGTAACGGCGGAGGCTCGACGAGGTTTCGAGTTTTCAGATCGTCGAAAGCCTTGGAGAGACGCCAGCGCATCCTCGCCGGCAAGTACACCGCGTAGGTGTGCCGGCGCAATTGCTCGACGGGATCCAACCCATAACCCGGGTACAGCCCGAGTAACGCGCGTAGCCCTATTCATGAGGAAATTACAGCAACCATGGCGAAGGTGGTCATCTGCGACAACGCACCGTTACCCCAAAGACTTTGTAATTTAGAAGACCCCGTCCAAATCAGCAGCGAGAGCAAGAAATCTGTGAGAATCAAAACGGCGGGGACTAAGTGACGCTGCCGACCTAGTCTCCAGTGCTCTATTTTCGTGTCCCGCAGCTGTTCATACTCGGTGGGAATCAGGGTGAGCTGCGGCACTGTCAACCTCTGTTCCACGAAGCTAACGTCGCGGAAGAGCGGCACAACATCGTGGCGACATTGCCCTCCGAACTGGGATCATCGACCCAACCGGCATCTATGTTAAGTCTTAGTTGGCTTGCTCATTAGCCTCTATTCTATGGAGCTTGAGAGCTTGCCAACACGAAGTTAGCCCATACGTGGACATAGTCTGCCAACGAAACACCACACAGTGTAAGTCGGTATTGGCGATGTTATGCACCCAAGTCCTACGCTGTGGACTTAGTATGATCTGGATAGACCCCATGAGAGGAAGAGAGCCAGTCGTAGCGCTGCTTGATCCTCCCATTAGCCTGCAGTTGCTCCTGAAAGCTACGAGTACCCACCAGATAGAAGCTGCTCATATAAGGTTAGTAGCTTCCTCTTTTCGCTTTCCCAATTGTATAGTTCCTCGACCGCTCGGCGTCCCCTTTGCCCCATTTCCTCGGCTTTTTGAGGATTGTGGAGCAAATGCGCCATGGCGGTGGCTATAGCGCGAGGATCAAGCGGGTCAACAAGTATGCCACAGCCAGACTTGTTCACGACCTCTCGCCAGAGAGGAAAGTCAGAGGCCACCACAGGAATGCCGGCCGCCATGTACTCGAACATCTTGTTCGGATAAGCGTTAGTGTAATTGAGTCCTGGGCGAAAGAGCACCAATCCGGCCTTGACCCTTTGCAATGCTTGCTTAACCCCTTGCCGGTCCAGAAAGCCAAGTTCTCGTACCCGCTTCCAGCCGCGCAAATTCGCCACGTCGTTCCGCAAACCCGGTGGAGAATAGGTTCCGGCCAGGTGCAGTTCCGCCGAAAGGTCCTCCGGCAACAACTCGATAGCAGCGATCATTTCCCGTATACATCTCATTATCGTTATGTTGCCGACGTAGATCACCGCTGCTTCCCGACGCTGCCATGGTGTTGTGCGCGTACCATCGACCAACTCATTGAGAATTGGGAAGTTCTGCACTATAAACACAGGCCTGTCAAGATGGCGGAATCGCTCTGCAATATGTGGAGTTGTAATTACAAGAGCAGAGAAACGGCTGACGGCAAGGTTCTCTATTTTCTCTACCACTCTTGCCAGGAGAGGACGTAACCATACTGGCACGTAATACTTCGAAAGAATCTCTCGGGGATAATCCTCGTGGATATCATAAACTACTCTGTGCCTGCGTAACCTTAGCAGCATTCCCACAGGGACAAGCTCCACGTCGTGAAAGTGATACACATCGGCTCTTTCCTGCACTGCAGCACGATATATGGCCCATGTGGTTCTAAGCATCCGTTCTAGTTTCGCCCTCGTCTCGGAGCGCCGCACGATCCGCGGAACCGCACGTATCCTCACACCGTCCTCTACGGTCCCATCTTGGTCGTGCGGGACGATATAGGTTACGTCATACCCAGCTCTTGCCAGTGACTTACATTCTTTGTGGAAGATGCGAGTGTCGGAGGCGGGGTGGACGGAAGTCAGGTGGGCTACCTTTAGCCTGGGCAACGCTCCTCCTTGTGAGCATCAATAGTCCGAGGATGCCGAACATCACATTGTTGTAACCTATATCGCCGGTGACCTGTGCGTTGACGAACACGTTGACGAACAGCATGAGGATAAGTATTCGTACTGGGTCCTTGGCGATCGAACGCCAGGAGCCCAACGTTCGCAGTCCGAGGATAGTCATACCAATAAAAAGCACTAAGCCTATAAGACCTAGTTCGACCATGATCTCCAAAAAAATATTGTGTGGATAGTTTCTGATATCGCCAAGCCCGATAAGAATGGGCCAACTGCCTATACCATGGCCTACAATCGGCATCTCCAACCACAACGGAATTGCGGCCTCGTAGTAACTAAGGCGTGTGGCCGCAGAAGCTTCCATACCTGGTTGCAACAATGCCAGCAACCTATTGATGGTCAACGTGTCACTGAACACTGAGGTGTAGTAGACAAATACTATGGAACTTACCGCGATTATCCCTAAGAGGGGCACTATATAATGCCTCAATACTATCCCTTCTGAGGCTCTTAGCCTCCAACCTATCAACAAAGGCACCAATGCTGCTATGACGGTCGCCAATAGTGGGCCGCGAGCGCCTACAACGAGTAACAAGAACAAGAAGAAATCGAACAGTATGAATGCGGCCACCTTAACCCAAGCGTTTGGCGCCCAAAAAAGCGCGTACGCTAGCGTGATCAGCGCGCCAAGGCCGAGAACTCGTGCTGTCGCCAAATAGTAAGCGTTGTCCGGGGTAACAAAAGTAATGGGGCCACTCTGTAGATAAAACAGGAAGGTTTCAAAGGCGACCCAACAAGCGAACAGGAAGATTGCTACCATGAAGCGGTAGAAGCGCCTCACATCGTAGGCGATGATAAGAGCGGCCCCAGCAAGAGACCAAAATACGTACGTTGTGATTAGCAGCACCTTCTCCAGAGCGTAAGCATGGCCTGGTGTCCAAGCTAGGCTGGCCACCGCATAGGCGGCAAAGATCAGGAAAATCAGTATCAGAGTGAAGGCACTATGTTGCATGCGAAATCCACGACGCAAGAAGACGTAGAGCCCGCTTATGATACTTAGCACCATGAACAGCACCGCCAAATCGCCCTCCACCCACTGAAGGTGGGGTATGTCCTTAAAGTAATTTATGAAGAGGAAGGTAGCAAACAGGCTCTCGAACGAGAAAATAGTGCTCACTACGCGAGATGCCAATCGGTGCGTCAATGCAGTGTCATGCTGGCGGCGTGGAATTATCGCGGTTCTCATAGATACACCTCTTGCCGCTCCGTACACAACCACATACTCATAAAATTCTAACGCTATTCCTTACTCGTCCGCTTTCTAACTGCGCCTCGTGCGGTGCCCAGTCGCCTTCGTGCACCGCCTACATGTGTTGGAACACATTCGCCATTCTACACTTTGATTCTTGCACGGCACAGCGTGGTGCGCAGGCGAAGAGGGCCTGCGAGATCGAGGCATGGCAACCACTCTCTTGATCTCGCCCTCGATCAGCGACCGGTTCATAGCGTTACGGCCGTACTCCCTCAGGGAGCGGTTTGCTTACCCGCGCATGATGAGTGCGTCGAGGCTAGACGGCTAGTAGACTTTTCGCCAACCTTGTCCGCTCAATGACTGCGCCAGATTTCCTCTGAAGGTCTGTGCTCAACCAGGTCGGCTATCGACTCGATGATTTGCAGCGCACTGTCTCCGTCACCAAATATTCCTTCTGGGGCGTAGGATGGTGGGCGAAAGGTCTGAAGGGCCTTGGCGAGTTTCCAATGATCATTACCGGTCTCGACGGCCCACCCAGCCTCCACCACTTCAACCCACCAACTATTGGGCAGGGGAATGATGCACGGCTTGCCTGCAAAGAAAGCCTCCCGCGAGACGCCACCGGAGTCCGTAACACACACGTCGCAGTCCATAAGGAGGTCGAGTAGTTGGAAATAACCCAAAGGTCCGATGAGGCGCAGGTTTTCCTGTGGAGTCCAATTCCACCTCTTTAGCGCGTTACGCAACCTGGGATGGGTAGGAAGGATAACTGGTTTGCTGGACGCATCCAGCGTCCCCAGCAGAGAAAGCGTCGACTTACGGTCGGTCGTGTTCTCTACCCGGTGAATCGTCGCAAGGTGGTATTCACCTTTGGATAGACCCATGGCCGCGCTGCTCGTGTGCCCGGCGGCGTGTCTGGTCGACGCCCACTTGAACAGGTCGTACATTGGATCTCCGACAAACCGCACGCGGGCGGGAGACATACCTTCGTGGAGAAGGTAGTTTCGCGCCCGCTCCGTAGCCGTGAGGCAGAGCATCGCGGTGTGATCCGTGAGAACTCGGTTACTCTCCTCGGGCACCAGGGTACGTCGGTAGGCACGCTCCCCGGCCTCTACGTGCACTACGGGAACATTGCGATACGTAGCGCACAACGCCGCTGCAAGCGTCGATGTCGTGTCCCCGTACACCAGCAGGGCCTCTGGCCACTCTTGGTCGAAAATCGGGTCGAGACGTTCCAAAATGATACCGGCTTGTACGGCTGGTTCATGGGAACCAACCCCAAGATGATAGTGGGGCGGAGCCATATCGAGTTCCTTAAAGAAAACATCGCTTAGCATCGGATCGTAATGTTGGCCGGTGTGGACGAGTATCTCTTCGAAAGGCGCAGTGGACATACCACGTAGGCGTCTGGAGATCACAGCCGCCTTAACGAACTGAGGGCGTGCTCCTACAACGGTTAGCACCCTTTTTCTGTCACTCGTAAGATGGGAAGACATTCGAGCAAATATATCATGAGCCATTGTGGCACGGGCAACGTATTAAGATATTGTGGGTTGTGTCTCTTGCGCCTCTCTACCTGTTACGGCACCATTGCCTGTGTCCGATGCGAATGTCAGACAGGATTGACCGGGAAGCGGGTGGAGCAATGCAGGCCCCGGGTTGCGAATAGGGTCCCAGGCTTATGAAGAAGATCGTTTTCATAAGTACGATTCTCCCTTTCCCAGTCGACACGGGTAAGAGAGTGGTTTTGTCCGGCATCCTGAAGTACTTGTGCGAGCGATATGGTGCCGACCGCGTGACATACGTATTACTAGGAAACCCAAAGGATCGAGGGTCCTTGAGGATCGCCATGCCTTGTGAATTACTGGTCGTGAAGCGGCCGGGCATCCTGGCTCAGTCATGGAGCGTCTTATGGTTTGTCTTCGCGAAAAGGGAAAAGACCATACAGGAGGCGATGCTTTACTCTGCTGGGCTTGGCCGCAAGATACGAGCTCTCGTTGGTGGCCTCGGTCCTGCTCTAGTCGTTTGTGACACATTCCGCGTGGGCCAGTTTTTTGAGACTGAGGAGCGTCCCGATGGTTCTTATTTCTTGTACATGGATGACCTTTTCTCTGTAAGATACGGGAAAATGCTTGAGGCGTTGGCACGTTACCCACGAGCCCACGTAGATCCGCTAGGAACCTTCGCCCAGTTTGTACCATCCTCCTTACGGGTACTGGCCCAACCTAGATCCGCGCAGAAGTGGTTGTTGAAAACAGAGCAGAAGAGGGTCGAGAAGAGGGAGCGAGGGTGTGTCAAGTGGTTTGATAAGACGTTGCTGATCAACAAAGAAGAGGTAGACCTGCTGCAGAGAAAAACACAACAAACGTCGGTACAAACGATCAAACCGTTTCTCCCAAGCGCCGAACGGGAGATAACCCGCCGGTATGATGGTAGTCCGGTGTTCATTATTTTGGGCGCGCTTAACTTCCCGCAGAACCAATTCTCCGTGACCTATTTCTTAGAGTCGCAGATGGACAAGATCATAGATAGGATCGGCGGCGTCAGAGTGCGAGTGATCGGCCGTGGCGCGACGGACGAACTTCTTCGACTTGCAACAGAATATGAACAGAATGTCAGTGTGGAGGGTTACGTTGAGGACCTGGACTCCGTATTCAGCGAGGCTTGCGCGATGCTCGTTCCCCTACTCTTCGGTAGTGGGGTCAAAATAAAGACGTTAGAGGCCTTTGCTCGCGGTCTACCTGTTATCTCAACCACATACGGGATCGAAGGCATTCCCATAGAAAATCGGGTCAATTGTGTGGTTGAGGACGATATCACTCGGTACTCAGCAGCGATGTCGGAGCTTCTGGATATCGACGTCAATACGGAGATCTCCCGCCGAGCATACAAACTCTATCGAGAAAACTATTCAAGAGACCGTCTGCTACGAGAGTACGATGCTATATTCGGTGAAACTCTGCGGTAGCGATGACACATAGTAACTTTCGAGTCACAGTCAGATCGACATTTTGACCTGCTGAAAGAGACGAGGTTGGTGTTTGTCAGGTTGGAATCTCGATCCGGCAAGAGTTGGTGACCAAGGATAAGAACCAGCAGGGTTGAGCACAGATGCTATAAACCGAGTACCGGCTGCTGTCGATCACTCCAGGCCTTCCGCTACAACGAGTTCATTATAGAGCTGTGCCAACTTCTTATCGACTAGCATGTGATTATGCCATAATAGTGTAAAAGTACCCTCGTATGCTCTGCAGCGTTCTCTAAGCCTGATGACCCGTTCCCAGACCTCGCTGAGTGGCAGGTTCATATATTCCTTACGTAGCAGAGTGTCTTCCATAACGATCAGTGGTTGTTCCCTCAAGTTCAACGGCTGGCGGGTCCTCAAGTTGTACACCGGAAAATCGTAGCAAACCCCACAGCGAAAGCCGACATTATCAGCGAAGGTTAACGTGCTGTCGTAGTCAAGTCCTGCATCCTCCCAAGCTTGCCAGGTGGTTGGTGCTTCCCAGCGCAAGAAATGCTGCCGTCCCCCCCATCGCTCCTGGTGTATGTTCTCGGCATCAGCCGTCCACTGTAAGCCATCGAACTCGCGCCGGATCTGTGAGGGGTTGCGGAAAGTGTTGTAGCTAGGGTGAAGGCCGATCTCATGGCCTCGTTTGTGAATCTGCCGCAACAACCTCTGGATCCAGGGATCGTTTATAGAGTAACTGCCATCGATCTTGCCTGCGGTACGACCAGCAATAAAGTTGAAGCAGCTCTTTATGCCGTGGCTCTCACTGAGACTCATGATATTGTCGAATGTATTACATAGATCAAAATCCGATCCCTTTTGCCTGCTTTGCACAAATGAATCGAGCCGCCTGAGAGCAAGTACCGGCTCTTTTCGCTTGACCACATCGCCGGCGGCGCTCTTGAGCACCTGGACGAGCGGTCTGCCGGCCACACACAGGGGTACGTCTACATCATGACTCGGGCGCACGAGGAAGCGGCGCGGTTTGCGATGCAGCCTCGGCCATAATCGTATAAGACAGCTCCACAACACTTCAATATACTCGTTGATAATAGGCCGCTCGAGAAAGTTCTCCTGAAAGGCCAGAGAAGCACTAGCTGGGAAGCGCTCATGCTCATCACGGGCCGCCGACTTTACCATTTCCTCGTAGCGAGTCAGCATGAAAAAAGCTGCGCCGAAGATGTCGAGTCCCAAGCTGATTTGATCTTCGGAGACCGTGAAGAAATCCGCCGAATCAGGATCCTTTCCGTAGATCACCGGAACTGAGCTGCTCACCGTCAGCGGGTCGATCGCTGCTGTCCTCAGGTTCCAGATTTTTAGCGGCTGGCGCGGTAACGAACCGGGCTGCAACCACTGGTCTTCCGGCATGGCGAAGAGTCCATCGGCTATCAGGAACTCGCGGCCATCGCCAGTTGTGACTTGCACATCGTTCCGGTCCGCCAACAGGATCTGGACGTTCAGACCCAGAAACTCACGAAATAGCAGGGAGAGAACGTAACGGCGTTCGGACTCGTAGCTGGCAGGTGCCCGTATGGTTATCATCTGGGCGGGCCGAGAAGAGCCCTGACCATCTCTCGCCCCGCCAGCAAAAACTGCATCCGGCGACTGAAGCGAGTAACGTGA
>Ga0126307_10001789_pt1 | contig 14303 bp, 13 predicted proteins | sample Plot28_FD_89955 | JGI IMG/M metagenome (GOLD analysis project Ga0126307, IMG submission 89955) | Serpentine soil microbial communities from UC McLaughlin Reserve, CA, USA - Plot28 | ecosystem: Environmental > Terrestrial > Soil > Grasslands | place: USA: UC McLaughlin Reserve, Lake County...
GAGCGTTTCGGCCTCGAGCTGACCGACGTCGGCTTCGCGGCCCGGATGCGCCGCGATCCCGAGCTCCGCGCCGAGGTCGAGAACTGGCTCTCGGCCAGCGGCGTGCACACCGTCCACTGGGTCGACTGGGAGCAGCAGAAGCACGAACGGCTGCTGGTCGCGTGACCCCCGGCGAAACCAACCCGCTTCGACAGGAAGAGAGCTGATGGCTACTACCAAGCGTTACGACGTCAAGGATCTGTCCCTCGCACCCGAGGGTCTCCGCAGGATCGCGTGGGCCGACCGGCAGATGCCGGTGCTTGCGGCGATCCGCGATCGGTTCGAGCAGGAGCAGCCGCTCTCTGGCTACCGCGTCGCTGCGTGCCTGCACGTCACAACCGAGACGGCCAACCTGATGCGGACGCTCAAGGCGGGCGGCGCCGACGTCGTCCTCTGCGCGTCGAACCCGCTCTCCACGCAGGACGACGTGGCGGCGGCGCTCGTCGACGAGTTCGACATTGCCGTCTTCGCGATCAAGGGCGAGGACAACGACACTTACTACGCGCACATCGAGGCGGCCGTCGACCACAAGCCGCAGCTGACTATGGACGATGGCGCCGATGTCATCGGCGTCCTCCACTCGGCCCGGCGCGAGCAGCTCGGCGACATCATCGCCGGAACCGAGGAGACGACGACCGGGGTCATCCGCCTCAAGGCGCTCGAGCAGGACGGCGCGCTCGGCTTCCCGATCATCGCCGTCAACGAGGCCAAGACGAAGCACCTGTTCGACAACCGCTACGGCACCGGGCAGTCGACGATCGACGGGATCATCCGCGCGACGAACGTCCTGCTCGCCGGGAAGCGCTTCGTCGTCGCCGGCTACGGCTGGGTGGGCCGGGGCGTCGCCTCGCGGGCGCGGGGCATGGGGGCCCACGTCATCGTTACCGAGGTCGATCCGCTGCGAGCGCTCGAGGCCGCCATGGACGGCTTCGAGGTGCTGACGATGGAGTGTGCAGCCGAGCGCGGCGACGTCTTCTGCACCGCCACGGGAGACAAGAACGTGATCTCTCGGGAGCACGTGGAGCGGATGAAGGATGGCGCGATCCTCGCGAACACTGGCCACTTCAACGTCGAGATCGAGATCCCCGCGCTGCGGCAGCTCGCCGTCGAGACACGGGAGGCCCGGCAGTTCGTCGAGGAGTTCACGCTCGCGAACGGCAACCGTGTGTACCTCGTAGCCGACGGGCGACTGGTCAACCTTGCGGCCGCCGAGGGCCATCCGGCGCTCGTGATGGACATGTCCTTCGCGAACCAGGCCCTCGCCGCGGAGTACGCGATCGCGAACGCCGCCACGCTGGAGCGGAAGGTCTACCCGGTGCCGGACGACATCGACCGCGAGATCGCCCGCCTCAAGCTGGACACGATGGGAATCGAGATCGACGCGCTGACCGAGGAGCAGGCGCGGTACCTCGCCTCGTGGAACGAGGGAACGTAGGCGGCCGATGGAGGCCGTAGTGCTCGCAGCCGGGTACGCCACCCGGCTGCGACCGCTCACCAACCGGGTCGCGAAGCCGCTCCTGCCGCTGGCGGGGCGGCCGATGCTCGACTACCTCGCCGACAAGATCGACGAGGTCGCGGACGTGGAGGCGATCCACGTGGTGACGAACTCTCGTTTTGCGCCCGACTTCGAGGCGTGGGCTTCGTCGCGGCCGGGGCGGGTGCCGGTGCGCGTCCACGACGACGGGACGACCTCGAACAACGACCGGCTCGGTGCGATCGGCGACCTCCGGTTCGTGATCGAGCGCGGAGGCCTCGAGGACGAGGACCTGCTGGTCGTTGCCGGGGACAACCTGTTCGACTTCTCGCTGGAGGACTACGTGGAGTTTTGGCGCTCGCGGGGCGGGAGCGCGATCGGCGTGCACGACGTGGGCGACCTCGACCTCGCTCGGAAGTACGGGATCGTCGAGCTCGACGACTCCGATCGGGTCGTCTCGTTGGTGGAGAAGCCCGAGCAGCCCGCCAGCACTCTCGCGTCGATCGCGGCGTACCTGTTCCCGCCTGAGCACGCCGCGTTGGTGCAGCACTACCTCGACGAGGGCAACGCGCCGGACCAGCCGGGCCGGTTCGTGGTCTGGCTGTACCCGCGCGTCCCTGTCCACGGCTACCGCTTCCAGGGCGACTGGCTCGACATCGGCGACCGCGAGCAGCTGCTGGAGGCCGATAACCGGATGCGTCGGCGGGCCGGGCTCTCGGAGCAGGACGAGTACAGCCTGCAGCCGTTACAGACCTGACAGAGAGTCGGCACAGACACGCGCGCTTTCCGCGGCTAGCGTCGTGGGCGTGTGGGCCTGCTGCTCGATCTCCTCCTTCCTCTTCGCTGCGTCGTCTGCGGCGCGCCTTCTCGCGCCGTCTGCGAGTCGTGCCTCGCCGGGCTTCGACGGCTGCGCGGTCCCCGGTGCGCGCGCTGCGGGGCGCCGACCTCGTGGCCCGTCGCCCGTTGTCTCGAGTGTCAGGGCCGGAAGCTCGCGTTCGCCTCCGCCCGCTCTGCGGTCGCGTACGACGCCGCTGCGAAGGCGCTCGTCTCCGCGTGGAAGGAGCGCGGGCTCCGAGGGCTCGCCGAGGACGCAGGCGCGCTCGTAGCCGAGGTCGTACCACGCCCGCGCGCGTACACGATCACATATGTCCCGCCCGACGCCGACCGGGCGCTCGAGCGCGGCCACCATCCCGCCGAGCGGCTGGCACGGGCTCTCGAGTCGCGGTGGCAGCTGCCCGTGGTGCCGCTCCTCGAGCGGACCCGTCCGGCGCGACCGCAACGCGGGCTCGGCCTCGCCGAGCGGCGCGCCAACGTCCGCGGGGGCTTCCGAGCGGCCGGACGCGCGCCCACCAGGGTCGTGCTCCTGGACGACGTCTACACGAGCGGGGCGACCGTGGCGGCTGCCGCGTCGGCACTCAGGAAGGGCGGGGCACGGCACGTCGACGTGATTACGTTCGCGCGCGCGGTTCGTTAAATTGAGCGCGTGAGGCTGCAGGTCAAGGGGCGCAACGTCGAGGTCACCGACTCGATCCGCAGCTACGCACAGGAGAAGCTCGGGAAGCTCGAGCGGCAGGTGCACGACACGACGCGCGTCGAGCTGGAGCTGGCTGTCGAGCGAAATCCCTCGATCTCGGACAACCAGATCGCCGAGGCGACCGTCTGGACCAAGGGCCCGATCCTGCGTGCGAAGGAGTCGTCGCACGATATGAAGGCGTCCATCGACCAGCTCGTGGACAAGCTCGAGCGCCAGGTGACGCGCTACCGCGAAAAGCGGCAGCGGAAGGGCTCGCGTCGCGACGCGATCGCCACGCCCGAGCAGACGCCAGGGGTGCCCGTGGAGGGAGACGGGATGATCGTCAAGACGAAGCAGTTCCCTGTCAAGCCGATGACACCGGAGGAGGCGGTGCTCCAGATGGAGCTGGTCGGCCACGACTTCTTCGTGTTCCGCAACGCCGAGTCGGACGAGGTCAACGTCGTCTATCGGCGTCGCGACCGCGCCTACGGCCTGATCGAGCCGCAGTAGGTCGGAAGAGCGCCTGGCCCCTCGCGAAGGCGGCATGGACTTCGGCGACATTCCGCCGCACGACACGCGGCCGCGCTGGGGAGAGGCCGGCATCCACGGCATCCATCGTTTTCGCGAGTGGGACGCGCTCGTCCGCGTGACCGGCGTCGAGCTCGACGTGAGCGAGATCCGCTTCGTCGCCCTCGGCGACGGGACGCTCGTAGTGGACGGCGACGAGGACCTCGAGCTTGCGCCCTTTGCCGAGGCGATCGAGCAGGAGCTGCCGGCGCCCTACCGCGCGCACGCTGTGCGCGCGGACGACGACGCCTGGACGGCGGCCGCGGAGGCGATCGAGCTGGTGGAGCTCCCGCGCGAGCTCGAGGGCGAGCAGCTGGAGCTCACCGTCCGCCAGGGCGAGCGCACGCTGATCGTGGACGGCGTCCCGGCATTCGGCGACACCAGCGAGCTGGAACAGCTCGGTGCGGAGCGCGGCGACGACTACGTCGTCCAGGCGAACCGCGTCGACGGCGACCTCTGGGACGTACGCGTCCTGCCGCTCTAGGCGGCGAAAAAGCGCTATCGGGAGCGCGGAAGCGAACCGATACCCTGTACCCATGCCACAGCTCGGAAGCCTCGAAAAGGCACTTCGGTTCGGCGAGGGCCGCCGCCTCAAGCGCCTGCGCCAGCAGGCGGAGTACGTCGGCACGCTCGAGCCCGACTTCGAGTCGCTCTCCGACGCGGAGCTCGCCGGCAAGACCGCTGAGTTTCGCCAGCGGCTCGAGAACGGCGAGCCGCTCGAGGAGCTGATCTTCGAAGCCTTCGCCGCCGTGCGAGAGGCGGCCAAGCGCGCGCTCGGCCAGCGCCACTTCGACGTCCAGGTGATGGGCGCAACCGTTCTCCACGAGGGCGACATCGCCGAGATGAAGACCGGCGAGGGAAAGACGCTCGTCGCGACGATGCCGCTGTACCTGAACGCGTTGCCGGGCACCGGTGTCCACCTCGTCACGGTCAACGACTACCTGGCGAAGCGCGACGCGGAATGGATGAGCCCCGTCTACGAGAAGCTCGGCATGCGCGCCGGCTTCATCCGCAACATGATGCCGTACGCCGAGCGCAAGGAGGCCTACACCGCCGACATCACGTACGGCACCAACTCCGAGTTCGGCTTCGACTACCTCCGCGACAACATGGCCGTCGCGCTGGAGGGCCTCGTGCAGCGCAGTCATTCGTACGCGATCGTGGACGAGGTCGACTCGATCCTGATCGACGAGGCCCGCACGCCGCTGATCATCTCGGGTGAGCCCGAGACGGCGGCCAAGATCTACTACGACTTCGCCCGCGTCGCGAAGACGCTCGAGGGCCAGCAGAGCGAGCCCAAGACTAAGGGCCAGGACGAGCTCGCCGGCCTCGACCTCGACTACCTCTTCGACGAGAAGCACAAGACGGTCTCGCCGGGCGAGCAGGCGATCGAGAAGGTCGAGCGCGCGCTCGGGGTCGACAACCTCTACGACCCGGCCAACGTCCAGCTCGTCAATCACCTGATCCAGGCCCTCAAGGCGCAGGCGCTCTACAAGCGCGACGTCGACTACGTCGTCCAGGACGGCGAGGTCAAGATCGTCGACGAGTTCACGGGCCGGATCATGGAGGGCCGCCGCTGGAGCGAGGGCCTCCACCAGGCGATCGAGGCGAAGGAGGGCGTGGCGATCCAGGAGGAGAACGTCACGCTGGCCACGATCACCCTCCAGAACTACTTCCGCCTGTACGAGAAGCTCGCCGGGATGACCGGCACGGCGAAGACGGAGGAGAAGGAGTTCGTCGAGATCTACGGCCTGCACGTCGTCGAGATCCCGACGAACGTGGCGGTCGCCCGCGCCGACCAGAACGACTTCATCTACAAGACCAAGGACGCGAAGTACGACGCGGTCATCGAGGACATCGTCGAGTGCCACGAGGCCGGCCAGCCCGTTCTCGTCGGAACGATCGCCGTCGAGACCTCCGAGTACCTCTCGCAGCTGCTCACGCGGCGAGGGGTCAAACACAACGTCCTGAACGCGAAGCAGCACGAGCGAGAGGCCGAGATCATCGTGGACGCGGGCCAGATCGGCGCGGTCACGATCGCGACGAACATGGCCGGCCGTGGCGTCGACATCAAGCTCGGCGAGGGCGTCCGCGAGGCCGGCGGCCTGTACGTGCTCGGCACCGAGCGGCACGAGGCGCGGCGGATCGACAACCAGCTCCGCGGCCGCTCAGGTCGCCAGGGCGACCCCGGCGAGTCGCGCTTCTACCTGTCCGCCCAGGACGACCTCGTGCGGCTGTTCGCGGGCGACCGGATCTACTCGATCATCGACCGCTTCAAGATCCCGGAGGACCAGCCGATGGAGGCCGGCATCCTCTCGCGCCAGATCGAGAACGCGCAGAAGAAGGTCGAGGAGCAGAACTTCGTCGCGCGGAAGAACGTCCTCAAGTACGACGATGTGATGAACGTCCAGCGCCAGGTGATCTACGAGCAGCGCCGGCGCGTGCTCGAGGGCGAGGATCTCTCCGAGGACATCAAGGCGTGGATCGACGAGGTCGTCGAGCGCGTCGTCGACGAGTACACAACGGGCGAGTTCGCCGAGGAGTGGGACCTGGCCGAGCTGGTCACCGCCATGGCCACGATCTACCCGACGGGCGTGTCCGTCGACGAGCTTCAGGGCCTCGGCCGCGAGGCGATCGTCGCGGAGTTCCTCGAGGACGCGCTCGACGAGTACGGCGAGAAGGAGACCGAGCTCGAGGGCATGGAGCCCGGCCTGATGCGCTGGCTCGAGCGGTACGTGATCCTCCAGGTCGTCGACACGCGCTGGCGCGAGCACCTCGAGAACATGGATTACCTCCGCGAGGGCGTGCACCTCCGCGCGATGGCGCAGAAGGACCCGCTGGTCGAGTACCGCGCCGAGGGGCACCAGATGTTCGAGGAGCTCGGCGTGGCGATCCATGAGGAAGTGGTGAGCAACATCTTCCACGCTCAGGTCGCGCCGCAGGACGCGTCGGCGATCCAGGCGCTGCAGGAGGCGGAGGCGACCGACGGTGACCTGTCCTACCAGCACGAGTCGATCGCCGGCGCCGACGCGATCGCCGCCGCCGGAGCCGAGGCGGGCGCGCTCGCAACGGCCGCCGCCGCGCTCGGAGGCGGGGCCGCGGTCGCCACCCAACAGCGCGTGACGTCTGACCACGAGAAGATCGGCCGCAACGACCCGTGCTGGTGCGGAAGCGGCAAGAAGTTCAAGAAGTGCCACGGCGCCTAGCGGCGGCGGCAGCGACAGCAGCAGCTCTTTTTCTGGCAGCCGCTCCCATGGCCGGGCAGCCGGGCGTTCGAAAACCCCTCGCCGTCACATCCGACGAGAGCTGCTCGTCCAGTCTCGTCGAGCTCGAGCCGAACACGTTGCTGGCGCGTTCGCCCCGTCTCCGGCTTGGTGGGTTCTTCACCGGTCCAATCGTGTCGCCCGACGGGCGCCTCGCGGCCGTCGGCTCGGCAAGTGAGCCGCAGATCGTCGTCGCTCGCACCGAGCGACTCGATCGGGTTGCGACGATCAGGCTCGGGACGCAATACGCAGCGACGAGGGTGATCGCTTGGCCCGCGCAGCGGCGGCTTGTCGCGCTCGTCGTCCGCAGCGACGCTCATCGGGTCGGTCTAACCGACGTGGTCGTCGTCGATCCCGTCGGAGAGCAGGTGCTCGCCCGCGCGCCGTTCGGGTGGTGGGCGAGCATGGGAGAGGGCGTGACTGCGGGCGGCCGCGTAGCCGTGCTGCTCGTGCCCTGGACGCATCGTGGCGTCCCTCGCCTCGTCATCGTCGGCTCTGACGGCCGCCTACGTGGCGTCCGGCTGAAGCTGCTAAGCGCCGGCGTCGGCTATGGCCGACATGGGGAGGTCGTCGACTTTCCTGCGCTCGCAGTCGACCGACGTGGGGAAACTGCGCATGTCGTCACGGGCCGGCAACCGCTCGCCTCGGTGGATCTGCGGACGCTCAGCGTGCGCTACCGCTCAATCCGGGGTCTTATGCAACCGTCGCCTTCGGAGTTCGGCCGGCCGTACGAAACGGGGACGGACAATCCCGAGCAGGGGACGCGGCGTGTCGCGGAGTGGTTGGGCCCGGGTGCGATCGCCGTCTCGGGGGAAGACCTGAGGTGGGCGCCCGAGCACCGCGAGGCGTCGGCGCCGGCCGGCTTGCAGGTGCTCGACCTGCGTACACGCCGCGCGCGATCGGTCCGGCGAGCCGTTCGCGAGCTGCAGCTCGCCGGCGGTCGGCTTCTGACGCGCGATCGCGGTCTGATCGCCTTCGACCGCCGGGGGCGGGAGGTCTATAGGTTCGGAACCTCGGACGCCTGGTGGCACGTCGCGTTCGCGCGCGTGTATATCGACCTCCCGGGCTCCCGTCGCGCAGCCGTACTCGACGCACGGAGCGGTCGGACGATCGGCCGCATCCCGCAGGCCCGCGTAAGCGCGTTGGTGGGATGGGGCTGCTAGAGACGCGTGGACGCCGTTCTCGTCCCCGCTCACTTCCCGAGGCCCTTCGCCCGCAGCTCTTCGACGGCTTTCTCGCTCTTCTCCAGGTCGCCGAGCTCCATCCGCTCTAGAACCCACGGCGCCTTCGTGAACTGGATGTCGCGGTAGTCGACGACCTCGACCTGGTTGCCCCACGGATCCCGGAAGTCGAGGCTCCGGCCGCGCGACACCTCCACGCCTGCCTCGACGAGCGCGGCCCGCACCGACTGCTTGTCGTCCACCACCAGGCCGAAGTGCCGGTGCCTGTCGGGGCCGCCCGAGCGGCCCTCCGAGAGCGCCAGGAACTGGTCGCCGATGTCGACGAACGCCATCCCGCGCACGCGGCCGCGCAGCTCGAGCTCGAAGAAGCGGCCGTAGAACTCGAGCGCCTCGTCGACGTCGCCCACCTCGAGCGCGACGTGGTTGATCCCGACGAGGCGGGCTCGGCTCATCGCTCTCCGTGCGGCAGCGCGACCACGAACGCATGGCGGTTGCCGTTGTCGGCGGGCCGGTACTCGAGCAAGCCGCCGTGCGCCTCGACGATCCCGCGGGAGATCGCGAGGCCCAGGCCCGTGCTGTCGGAGGCGCCGCCCCAGCGCGCGAAGGGAACGAAGACGTCGGCGACGCGTTCCGCCGGAACGCCGGGGCCGTCGTCGCTCACGTCGCGACCCCGGGGCGTCCGAGGCGCACGAACTCGCGCTGCCGCTCGATGCCCTCCAACCTCGACCGAATGTACCATCGACACCGGCATGGAAACCGCCGCGCCACTGGATCAGCAGCTCGAGGAGATCGGGGCCCAGCTCAGCTGGGTCCGTGATTACCTTTGACCCGGATTCGCTCTCAGCGCGGCTGAGCGAGCTCGAGGGCCAGCTCTCCGCGCCCGGCTTCTGGGACGACCAGCAGCGCGCGGCCGCGGTTTCGGCCGAGCACGCGCGCATGACGAGACGCCTGGAGCGTTACCAGCACCTGACACGCGAGTACGAGGAGGCGAAGGAGCTGCTGGCGCTCGACGGCGAGCTCGAGGACGAGATCCGCGAGCAGGTGCAGCCGATCCGCCAGGAGCTCGAGCGCCTGCGCGAGGACGCGCTGTTCACAGGTGAATACGACGCGGGCGACGCGGTCGTGACCATCCAGGCGGCCACCGGCGGCACGGACGCGCAGGACTTCGCGGAGATCCTCCTGCGGATGTACGAGCGCTGGGCGGAGCGGCGCGGCTTCGCGCTCGACCTCGTCGAGGCGAGCCCCGGGGAGGAAGCAGGCCTCAAGTCGGCCACGTTCTCCGTCCGCGGCGACAACGCCTACGGCGTGCTGAAGGCCGAGCGGGGTAAGCACCGCCTCGTCCGCCTCAGCCCGTTCGACTCGGCGCACCGGCGCCACACGTCCTTTGTGCAGGTGATCGTGGCGCCGCTGCTCGCGGACGACGGCGAGCTCGAGCTCGACGAGGGGGATCTCCGCATCGACACGTACCGCGCGAGCGGCGCGGGCGGGCAGCACGTGAACAAGACGGACTCGGCCGTGCGGATTACGCACCTGCCGACCGGAATCGTCGTCCAGTGCCAGAACGAGCGCTCACAGTCCTCGAACAAGCAGACGGCGCTGCGGATCCTTCGCTCCCGCCTGGCGGAGCTAGAGGAGGAGCGGCGCGAGGCCGAGCTGGCGAAGGAGCGCGGCGAGGCCCCGGACACCGGATTCGGGGGTAACGCCATCCGGAGCTACGTGCTGCACCCCTACCAGCTCGTCAAGGATCACCGCACCGAGCACGAGACCGGAAACACGCAAGCCGTCCTCGACGGTGATCTGGATGACTTCGTCCAGGCGTATCTACTCGCGAAGGCGGCCCGCAAGGTCGTCTGAAAGCCTGTCCAGCAGGTCGTTGAGCTAGACTGCGGGGCCGTTCCGAGCGACTGGGCCGCCGCGCTGCGAGGTCCGAACGATCACGGTGACCGACTCCATTCTCGAAACCCCCGATCCTGCCGTTGCCGTTGCCGAACGTGACGGGCAGCGTCCCGTCGCCAGCGCGCGGTCGATGATCGTGTTCGAGGGCGTGACAAAGATCTACGAGCCGAACGTCCACGCCCTTCGCGACGTCTCGTTCGTGATCGACAAGGGCGAGTTCGTGTTCGTCGTGGGCGCCTCGGGCTCGGGCAAGTCGACGATCATCCGCCTCCTCCTGAAGGAGCTCGAGCCGACGCAGGGCCGCATCATCGTCGGCGGCCGCGACCTCGCCCGGCTCAGCCGCCGCAAGGTCCCGTACCTGCGACGCAACGTCGGCTGTGTCTTCCAGGACTTCAAGCTCCTGCCGAACCGCACGACGTCCGAGAACGTCGCCTACGCGCTCAAGGTGCAGGGTGAGAGCCGCTCTGCGATCCGGAACAAGGTGCCGGAGGTGCTGGGCCTCGTCGGTCTGTCGCACAAGATGAACTCGTACCCCGACGAGCTCTCGGGCGGCGAGCAGCAGCGCGTCTCGGTCGCGCGCGCGTTCGTCAACCACCCGCCGCTGCTGATCTGCGACGAGCCGACGGGCAACCTCGACCCGGACACGTCGGTCGGGATCATGCAGCTCCTGTACCGGATCAACCGCTCCGGGACGACCATTTTGATGGTCACCCACGACCGCGAGATGGTCGACAAGATGCGCAAGCGCGTGATCGCGCTCGAGGACGGCGTCCTCGCACGCGACGAGCGGCGCGGGGGGTACACGTCCGAATGAGGCTCCGGATGATCGGCTCCGAGGCGCTGCGCTCGATCACGGCCAACCTATCGACGACGATCGCCGCGACGGTCACCGTCCTGATCGGGATGTTCCTCGTCGGCCTGCTGATCGCTTTCGGGACGTGGGCTCGCTCGTGGAGCGACCACACGAAGGAGAAGCTCGTCGTCAAGGCCTTCTTCTGCACCGAATCCACGTGCTCCAAGCCGGCGACCGAGAAGCAGATCGACCAGGTTCGCATCCTGTTGGAGTCGAACGCGAAGGTGAAGACGGCAACCTTCGTCACCAAGGAAGAGGCGCTCGAGCGCATGCGGAAGCAGAACGGCGAGCTCGTCAAAGACCTCGCGTACAACCCGCTCCCCGACGCCTACGAGGTGCAGCCGGTCAAGGGCGAGTACACGAAGGACATCGCCGCCTCGATCGAGCACGCCGTCGCCGGCAAGCGGCCGCCCGGTGTGGAGAAGGTCACGTACGGCGAGAAGACGGCGAACCGGATCCTCAAGGTCGCCCGCGTCATCGAGGTGCTGTTCCTGCTCGCCGTCGTGATCCTGCTCGCCGCGTCTGCGCTCCTGATCGCAAACACCATCCGCCTCTCGATCTTCTCGCGCCGGCGTGAGATCGAGGTGATGAAGCTCGTCGGTGCGACCAACTGGTTCGTCCGAGGCCCGTTCATGCTCGAGGGACTGATCGTCGGCTTCATCGGCTCGCTCTTCGCCGTCTTGCTGCTCCTCCTGGGCAAGGAAATCGCGCTGCCGCAGATCCTCGGCCACATCGACGACGGCGACGACGTCCAGGCGATCGCGTTCGGCCTGAACGCCGCGATCGTCGTCGGCATCGGGCTCCTGCTAGGCGCCGCCGGCTCGGGCCTGACCATCCGCCGCTTCCTACGGGTCTAACGCCTACCGTCGTCGAGATCGCGGGGCGCGGGAAGCTCGTCGTCGGCGAGCCCTACTTCACGCCCGGCCCGCCGATCCTGCTCGACAAGAAAGGGCGCGACGAAGCGCGTCCCGGCGACCTCGCGGTCGTCGCGTCGGACCGACGCGGCCGGGCGCGGCTCGAGCGGATCCTCGGCCGGGCCGACTCGATCGAAGCTGTGCTCGAGGGCCTGCTCGTCGAGAAGGGCGCCCGCGTCCGGTTCGAGCCCCATACGCCTCCGGAGCCGTCCCTCGACGGGCGGGTGGACCTGCGCGACCAGCTGACCTTCACGATCGACCCCGAGACGGCCAAGGACTTCGACGACGCGATCGCGGTTCGGCCGGAGGGCGATGGGCTGCGCGCATGGGTTCACATCGCGGATGTCTCGTACTTCGTGCCGGCGGGATCGCCGCTCGACCGCGGGGCTGCGGCCCGGGCGCTCTCGACGTACGTGCCGGGGCTCGTCGCCCCGATGCTGCCGCACGAGCTCGCGGACGAGCTCTGCTCGCTACGGCCGCACCAGGACCGGCTCTGCGTGACGGTCGAGGTGCCGTTCCACGGCCCCGAGCTGACGCAGGGCGAGCCGGTGTTCTACCGCTCCGTGATCCGCAGCCGCGAGCGCTTCACGTACGGCGGAGTCGAGCAGATCCTCGCGGGCCGAGAGTCGACGGAGCCCGAGCTCGCCGAGGCGCTGGCCAACGCCGAGCGACTCGCCCGGTTCCTGCGCGAACGGCGTTTCGCGCGGGGCGCGCTGCGCGTCCAGAACCTCGAGCTTGCATTCGAGTTCGACGGGAACGGCGGAGTCGCCGAAGCTCGCAGGGAGGGCGAGCCGCACGCGCACATGCTCGTCGAGGAGTTGATGATCCTCGCCAACGAGGCCGTCGCCGAGCTCCTCTCGGCGCGGAAGCGGCCGGGGCTGTACCGCGTCCACGAGCCGCCCGAGCCCCAGTCGGTGGAGCTGCTGCTCTCGCGCCTCGCGGAGCTCGACGTGCCGACGCCGCCGGCGCCCGAGGCCGAGACGATGACGCCGCGCGAGGCGGCACGCGTTGCCGCGACCGCGAGCGAGCTCGTCGCCGAGTACACGCAGCGGGCGCAGCGCGGCGAGGAGGCGTTCCGCACGCTCGTGCTCCGCTCGCTCAAGCAGGCCCGCTACGACCCGCGCAACCTCGGGCATTCGGGCCTCGCAAGCCGCGCCTACGGCCACTTCACCTCGCCGATCCGGCGCTATCCCGATCTCGTCGTCCACCGCGCGCTGCTCGACGAGCTCGGCGTGGGCGAGACAGAGGTCGCCGGCGACCTGGGTGAGCTCGCCGAGCGCTGCTCCGTCCGCGAGCGCGAGGCGGCGGAGATCGAGTACCTCGCCGACGAGCTGTGCCTCGCGTGGCTGCTCGAGACGCGCCTGTTCGAGCTCGGTTGGGAGCACACCTTCGCGGGCGAGATCGTCAGCGTCATCCCCGGCGGGCTGTTCGCGCGCTTCGGCGAGGTCTTCGAGGGCTTCGTGCCGGCGCGCCGGCTCACGGACGACTATTACGAGCTCGACGAGCTCGCGACCGCGCTCGTCGGTCGCCGCCGGGGCCGCCGCTTCAGGCTCGGCGATCCGATCGACGTCCAGGTCGCGGACATCCGTCGCTCGGAGGGTAAGGTCGAGCTGTCGGTCGCAGGTGCAGGCAACCGCAATCGGGGAAAGGCTGGGAGACGATGAAGCTCGAAGGCGTCCATCACGTCACCGCGATCACCGGCGACGCGCCGCAGAATGTCGAGTTCTACGCCGGCACGCTCGGCCTGCGGCTGGTCAAGAAGACGGTCAACCAGGACGACCCGACCGTCTATCACCTCTTCTATGCCGACGAGAAGGGCAGCGCCGGCGCCGACATCACGTTCTTCGAATACCCGGGTGCCCGGCGTGGCCGCGGGGGGGCCGGGATGGTGCACACCGTCGTCTTCCGCGTCGGTTCCGAGGACGCGCTCGCCTTCTGGGAGGACCGCCTCGGCGCTCACGGCGTCCAGACCGAGCGCACGGACGGGCGCCTCCGCTTCGCCGATCCCGAAGAGCTGGCGCTCGAGCTCGCCGTCGTCGACACGCCCGACGAGCCCCTCGTCGCCGAGCACCCCGACATCCCACAGGAGCACGCGATCCAGGGCTTCGACGGCGTTCGGGCGTACGCCGTGGAGCCGGAGGAGAGCCGCGAGCTCCTCGAGCAGACGCTCGGCTTCCGATCACAGGGAGAGGAGTCCTGGGAGGTGCGCGGCGACCAGCGAGGCGGCTTCTACTCGTACGACCGCTCGCCGCCGGAGCGCGGCTTCGGCGGCGCCGGCACCGTCCATCACGTCGCGTGGGCGACGACGATGGACGACCACGAGGCGTGGCGCGAGCGCGTCGCGAAGGCGGGCTCGCACCCGACGCCGGTGATCGACCGCTTCTACTTCAAGTCTGTCTACTTTCGCGAGCCGAGCGGCGTCCTCTTCGAGCTCGCGACGATCGGGCCCGGCTTCGCCACGGACGAGCCCGCCGACAAGCTCGGCGAGCGGCTCTCGCTGCCGCCGGCGTTCGAGCACCTCCGTGACCGGCTCGAGCCGGTACTCACGCCGCTGCCGAACCCGCGCGAGGCCCGGGCCGCGCGATGAGCCTGAGCTACCGGAC
>Ga0126307_10001790_pt1 | contig 14303 bp, 14 predicted proteins | sample Plot28_FD_89955 | JGI IMG/M metagenome (GOLD analysis project Ga0126307, IMG submission 89955) | Serpentine soil microbial communities from UC McLaughlin Reserve, CA, USA - Plot28 | ecosystem: Environmental > Terrestrial > Soil > Grasslands | place: USA: UC McLaughlin Reserve, Lake County...
CGCTTCGGCCTTGGGCATGCCTCTCCCGATGGCATCCACGATCTTCCTACGAAGGTCTTCGGAGTAAGCTTTCATCGCTCCATGATGCCATGCGGTCCATCTTCATCGCAACGCGCTGTCAGATCAGATCGTAGTCAAGATCAGCTGCGATCCTCTCGATGGGGGTAAGCAAGGCTGCGTCGGAGAGCGGCCTGTTGAAGAGCGGCAAGCGCGGGAGCACGTTCGTGGCCCTCTCGTAGAGGGCCACGGCCGGCTCGTTGCCGTTCATTGAGGAGGCGTAGCACAGGCCCATAAGGCGGGGGTAGGAGTCGTAGATCGTCCTCGACCAGCGTCGGTATCTGGGTCTCGGTCCCGAGTTGATGTTCGCCGAGGCCCCCGCCACGGTCGGCCACTTGCCGCCAAGGTCGAGTAGCGATACGTCCCTCGCCAGGGCAAAGGCGGCGAGCCGGGGCTCGTTCCGACGGGTGTCGACCAAACGCGTGTCCTGGAAGACCTCGGCGAGGCAAGTGGCGATGGCGTCGTCGCCTGTAGCTGCGTAGAGAATGCCGCGGTCCTGTACGCCTGGAGGGTCGAGGTGGTGGTCAAACCGGGCGCCCCTTACGGGTCCGTAGTATCTCATCCGATCCCAGGTAGTAGGGTAGCTCCCGTCCCTGAAGTAGATCCGCCAGAGCTTCGTGCCCGCCTGCAGCGTCGCTACGGCCGGCGAGATGCGCTTCAGGGTAGCTTTGGGAGGAGGCTCCGGAAGCTTGGCCACCCCTATAGGTCTTCCGCCAGGTGCGCCGGGACTTCCGGGTCGCCGCCGGAGAGCAGCCAGTGCCTCGGGGAGACGGGTCTCGCTTCTTCTTCGTCGAGGTACAGATCCGGGTTGGGCAGCATGAACCAGTTGAGGACCGCCACCGGATGCACGGAGCGGTCTATACGTGCAAGCACCTCCGCTATTCCGGGTACCTCCCCACCGCCCTCGAACTGGAATGCGGGCAACCTGTTCTCCCTGCCCGCCTTCACGCCATAAAGCGTTCCTTCTCTCAGCCTCTGGCGTATACGGCTTTCGCCGACCTCGAGCACCCCGGCGGCCTCCCTCGTGGTGAGGGCCGAAGCGAGCAAGGCCACGTACTTGGCCGCCGTCCTGGCCAGGGGATCCGACCCCACCTCCCGCACCGAGAGGTCCAGACCTCCCTCCTTCAAGGCCACAATCTCCTCTTCGGTGAACTCCCTGCCGGGATCGGCCGTCCACCTGCCCGTCGGCATCTCGGAGATGACGTAGTACACAAGGCGTCTCGCCTCCTCAGCGATGTCCTCAGGACTCCTCCGTATCCCTCGATCCCTGAGTTCCTCGTCCGTAAGCTCCATAGTCCCCAACCTCTCACCACAACCATTTTGCTAACGCAAATTTACAAGGTTAGATCACGTTAGTAATACTACCGTATGGAGAAATATGTGCAATGCTTCCTGGCACGCAGCGACTTGCTCGAACTCGTTGCTCGGGTCACCCGAAGGCGATGTGCAAGGCGACGTAGACAGCATAGAGGACGACAAGCAACGCGCCCTCGGGACGTCCCACTCGACCCCTGCCAAAGAAGAGCGTCGCCAGCCACGTCACCCCGACGAGGTAAGGCCAGTCGAGTCGCGCTACGAGCGGGTTTGCCTGCACCGGGAGGAACAGGGAGATCAAGCCCATGTTGAACCACAGGAAGTAGAGAAGCGTCCCGACCAGGTTGCCCGCCGAGACTTCGGGGCGCCCTTCCCTGGCAGGGACCGCCTGGCGAATGACCTCCTCGATCTCTATGGCAGCAGGGGTCACCACCATGCCGACCAGGAGCGTCGAAAGCCCGAGCACCGAGACGATGCCTTCGGCCCCTCGCGTCACTAGCTCTCCTCCTAAGGCGATCACGACTAGCCCCACGACCGTAAGACCGATCGCCACGGGGTAGGAACGCGACTCCTCCTCGGCCTCCTTGACCTCCTCGGACTCAAGGAAGGCGTGGTCCCGAGAGGCGCGCACCAGATACACGATAGCGGCGACGAAGGCGACGAGCAACACCACCCCGGCCGGGCGGCTCATTCTTCCTCCGATCAGCCCCAAGCCGACCAGCACGGGGCAGAAGGCCATGAGTAAGAGGAAGCCCCGGGGCAGGGTCACCCTCAATGGGTAGAGCAAAGCCCCAAGCCCGAGCGCGACGCACACCAGGAAAATAGCCCCGCCGAAGACGGTCCCCAGGGCCAACTCCGCCGCTTCCCTCCTTGCGGCGGCCAGGCCCACCGCCACGTTTTCGGCCTCGAAACCCGATAGGACGGCGGCAATGGCGAAGGCCGAGACCCGGAGCAGCCGGGCGAGTCCCACCAGGCCCTCCAGCAGACGCTCGGTGGCCCAGATCACCACCACGACGCCCACCGCGAAGAGCACGAACGGCCACAACGTAGACCAGATCATCCCGACGTTGCTTCCTTCGTCACCCGGCTATGGTAATTCAACCTGATGGGTAGATTGGCTCCTCGCAAGCGGTCACTTCGTGACCAGCACGATGCAGAGGGGTAGATAGCGTAGCACCGGCAGACTGGCCGCGTCGCAAGCAGCCATGCAAGCAGGTGTTGGTATGGACTGTGAAGCAAGGCTTACCCGGCGTTCGTCGAGCCTCCGGACGGGAAGTTGCGCTCGATCCAGCCGACGGCGTGCTCGACTAGCCCTCGCGCCTCGAACAGGTAACCCATGGCGTCTCCGACCGGCCCGCTCGTTCCGATCCCAACCTCGAGCGCCGAGCGCGCGATGTGCCTGATGTAGCCCTCCTCGGCTATGACGCGCTCGTAGGGCAGCGCGCCCTCGGATGTGTCGATGTCTGAGAAGGTATGCCAGACGCGCTCTCCGTCCTCGAGGACGGGGCAGCGGTAGCTCACGCGGCGCTTGCTAGGTACCTCGGCCACGGCCTCCGCGTGGTGCACGAGCGTCAGCGTGTCCAGCGGCGCGCCCAGCATCGCGATCTGACCGCCGAGCTCGACGAGCCGGGCGTAGGGCGTGCCCGCGCCGTAGGCGTCGTCGTAAGGGTGCTCGGTGGTGATCTCCTGAGCAAGGGGGCCGACGGCCGCCACGCCCGCCTCAGGGTGCCCGCTGTGGCGCGCGCCCGGCCAGGTCCTCAGCGCCTCAGGGACCCGCCCGTGGTCGCGGCTAGAGAGGGCGATGCGAGGGTCGTAGGCCGGGTGATCCTCAAGGTAGGCCTGCCTCGCCTCCTCGTCCAGGACGTCGAGGTCGTCGGGCGGCGCGTCCTGCCAGCCCGTGTAGGCAACGAGCGTACCCGCGGGTCCCAGGACGTCAAGCAGGGCGCGCACGACGCTCTCGGCGCCGCCGACCACGTGGCCTAGCGCGCTCATACGGCAATGAACCATTGTCGCCCCGCCCGGCCTTAGCCCGAGCGTCTCCAGATCGTGAGCGAGCCGCGAACGCGTCACCAGCATGCCACACACCCTAGCAGGAGCGCCGGAGATCACCAACACCGACGATGGCGAGCTCGTCCGGCCCTCCACCCATCATGCTTCGCCGAGCACACGGGCTTTCAGCCACGAATTGCGGAATGCTCCGCGCGGGTCGAGCCGCTCGACCAGACGGACAAAGTCTGGCATACGCTCGTAGAGCGGGGCGATGGCTGCCGCATCCACATTGAAGAGCTTGCCCCAGTGCGGGCGTGCTTCGAATGGGACGAGCGCGGCTTCGAGCTGGACGAGCATGTCCTCGACCGCGTCTTGCTCGGGCTTCCAGGTGAAGTGGATGCCGACGCTGTCTTCCCCGTAATTCATGCTCATCCATAGCCGATCTTCGGCCACCGCGCGAATCTCGGAGACCTGTAAGAGCGGTTGGATCTTGTTTGCGAGGCTACGCACGGCCTCAATAGCCTCTGCGGCGTGCCGTCGGGGGAACAGGTACTCCGACTGCAGCTCCTCGCCACTACTCGGCGTAAAGCCCATGCGGAAATGGGGTAAGCGGTCGGCCCAGGAGCCAGGCCTGCCCAACTGAGGCGTACAGGAGCTCGCGTCGAGCCCGAGGATGGGGTGCCGGTCGACCGCTGCCGCGGTCGCTCCGAAGAGGTCACTCTCTACCTGCTCGGGCTCATCCGTGACCCGGCTCTTGACCCAGACCTGATCTATTGTCCCACCCCAGCGGGTAAAGACGCTGACGCTGTAGCCGCAAGAGGTTATCTCGTCGAAGTGCTCGAAGAGAGCCTCCCAACTCAGGCCTTCGAAGACCCTTTGGCGAACCTCGTAGGCCGGCTCCACGTCAAGGGTGATCCGGGTGACCGCACCGAGCGCGCCAAGCCCGACCACGAGGCCGTCGAAATCGTGGTCGCCTCTGGAGGCCTCGATGATCTCACCGCCAGACGTCACGAGCTCGAGGCCACAGACGGCGGTCGCAAGGTTGCCGTTCGTGTCGCCCGAACCATGCGTCGCCGTCGCCACAGCGCCTGCAACACAGATGTGGGGAAGCGATGCGAGGTTGTGCAAAGCCACACCTTCGGCTTTCAACGACTCTGCCAGCTCGCCGTACCTCAGAGCCGCGTTGAAGGAGACCGTGTTTGCTGCATGGTGGACGACTACGTCCATGGGCATGGCCTCGAGCGTCATGAGCTCTAGGGAGTCGGCGATGTCATTGAAAGAGTGGCGGGAACCCAAGACGCGCACGCGGGGCGCGTTGGCGACAATCTCTTGCACCTGCTCGATCGTCGATGGCCGGTGCAGTTTCTGCGCCCCGTACATGTAATTGCCAGCCCAGTTTCTTCCTGCAGACCGATTGTGAACCATCGCTTCGCTCTTGATTCGGAGGATGCAACGCACCCTGCTCGTATGCTGTATTTGCTACTATACACGAGGAGGTGAGTTCCTCCTCGCCTCCCCTACGAGGAAGGATAATTGTGAAGGTGATGGTAAGGAGGATTTCCCCGAAGTGATGTGAGGACCACACATTGGTGTCCCATACAAGTGAGCGTGGCAGGGCGAGGTCCTTCCACGAGCGCTAGGAGAGAAAGGAGATGGTGAGATGTTCGCGCGGGTAAGCACGTACGAAGGTAGCCCGGAGCAGTTGGACGAGATGCACCACGAGGGCTTAGAACACGTCCTTCCGGCGCTCGAGATGCAGGACGGTTACAGTGGGGGCCTAGTCCTCGCCGATCGTCAGAGCGGCAAGGTGCTTGCGTTGACCCTGTGGGAGAGCGAGGAAGCGATGGAAGCTACCGAGGATGCCTCTCAATGGCTGCGCCTCTTCAGCGCCGAATCCGCCCATGGGACGATAAGCAGCGTGCAGAGGTACGGGGTCTTGTACTCGGCGATTCAGGAGACGTCACTCTCCGAGCGGTCCGGCGAGTCGGGGAGCACCGAAGCCAGGCGTCCCTCAGAAACCTCGAGCATTGCGCAAGACGCGCCATCAGCTTTCAGCAAGGACAAGAGCTGATCGCTGAGAGCTGATCTAGGTTCCGTTATGGTTCTGCCGATCTCTCCAGGGTAAGAAGGGTGATGTCATCCTCCTGCTCCCATCCATCTCCTGTGAAGCGGGTTAGCTCGGAGAGGAGAAACTCGATCAGCGATCTTCCCCCAGCAATGCGCTCAGTCCCCACCAAGCCCGCAAGCCTCGGGAGGCCGAACATCTCACCCTTAATCTCACCCTTAGGGTCGTGGGCCTCTACCAAACCGGGTCACTTCTTCTTGTGCCTGCCCTCCCTGGCACGCTCCTCCAACTTCAACCAGAGCGAGAGGCGCCTCGGCTGCATCGTCTCCCTTATGACATCTATGAGATCAGCGCTTAATGTGTCGAGATCCGTCTCCGTCCGCAGCTTTGAAGAGAAGGCTTCAAGGGTCTTTCTAGCATCGTATTTCCTACGGTAGAAGCGCCGATCGATGAACGACTGGATGCGTCGCCTCAAAGGCTCGAACAGGGCGGCAATAGTGAGGGTTGAGGCAACAACAGCAAGCTGTGATTCGTGACCGGTGAAGGCGCGAAAGAGCACCTGGAAGACGAGGATGCTACCGAAGTACAAAGCCGCAAGCACGACCGTGAGCGAACCGTAGACGAGGGTGCGGTTTATGAGTATGTCTATCTGGTAGAGCCTGTAGCGGAAGATCGCTAGACCCATTGCAATAGGGCTTCCCACAACGCCGACCGTTGTGAGGATCAAGCCCAACCACCATACCCACGTTATGCCCACCGCCGGGTAGACGGTGTTCTTGAGGATTACGCCGACGAGCACCACCACTGTAGCGTAAGCGAACCACTTGATCTGCTGGCGCTGTATTTTCCCCGCGTGGCGCAGCCGCCACAGCATCGAAGACGCCCCTACCACAACCAGCCCGTACATGAACGCCTCGATCGCCTTGGAGGTGTTCGGTAGTCCCTCGATCCCGAGCGGATTGTGGAGGGTGCTAGACAGGATCAAACCGGGAGATAACGCCGCCAAGGTCGCTGCGGGTAAGAGCACGACCGCGGTGAACCAGGCGAACCACCGCCAGCGGGCACTGGGCAGCCTCCCATCTGGGAACAGCAAATCCAGGAACACCACCAGGCCAAGACCGCCTACCCACACCCAGGAATTTAGCCAGGCCAACGCCTCACCTCCAGGCAGCGATCGGGATGGTGCAAGTAAGGAGTAAGTGGCGTACTCGGCAGTGAAGTGGGCTACCCCGAAGATGAAAGCTATTGCGCAGAAGAGCCACCCTATAGGGCTGTGGGGCAGACGGCTGGCTACGATGGCGCCGACCGTCGAGTAGCCTACCGCCACCATCGAGGTTTCCAGCCAGTAATAGTAGATTGGAGTACTAGATCAGAGCAGCGAGATGATAAGGAGAACACTTAAGGCCGTAAGCGCTAGGGAGAGTGCACACGCAGACCACGCGACCAAGGAGGCAGCACGTCCACTCATCCTGCCGATTCCTCGACCCCCATTACTTGCCCCTTCCGCCACAACACCACTCTACCGTAAGATCACCTGCCACGTGTTACGCAAACCGCTACGCGGGCCAGTCTCTAGAGCGGTTATGCGGAAGGGTCTGAACCTTCCGCATAATCGCTCTAATCTAGTGGGTGGGCGCACTATCGCTGGCCTATGAGTACAAATGGTGCCCAATAATATGGGTGTGGGTATCTATCTTTGAGCGCGAGCTGGGCGTTGCGCAAGGCTGTCGCCCGGCCGACGCCTTCGCGCAGGTGTTCGTACCATTTCTCCATCAGCTCCGCAGTCGTCTCGTCCTGCACGAGCCACAAGCTGGCCACGAGCGTCGTAGCCCCGGCCCCGAGGAACGCCCGTGTCAGGCCCATGAGCTCGTCGCCGGCGAAGACCGCGTTGCGCCCCGACTCGCAAGCGCTCAAGGTTACGAGGGCGCCCGCGAGATCAAGCCGTATCACGTCACTGGCCACCAGCCAACCATCGCCCAGTTTCAACGATGAGAACATGGGGTTGTCCACCCGGAACATGCCATGACAGGCTAGATGCAAGACGCCGCAACCCGCCGCCTTCAAACGCAGCGCCTCCATGGTTGCCTGCTGATCACTCAGCAGCTCGGCAGAAGGGAGGTGCCGGACGACGGCTTGCGCCTCCTCTGCCACAGCCGGTATCGAGGGGTCGGCCACGCTAAGCACAAGGGCCTTGTCGAAACCTCGTGGGATTCGCTCCTGGCAGAGCGAGTAAACCTTCGCACTGGGGGCGTAGGAGACTTCGAACCGCTCCAAGAGATACGATTCGCCATCGAACAGTGCGTGGAACGGCACCCGATGCAGCAGGCCGTGGGGGACGATGACGAGTTTGCGCGACGCTCCCGTTCCGTCAGAAGTCGGGTCTACGGTTTCGTCAAGGAGCGGCTCGAGCGGCTCTATTAACTCCTTGTATAGCGAAGTTAGCACCCGTTGCGTCGACCGCTCGAGCAACGTCATGTGCCGCCCTGCGAACTCCCTACCCGCGCCCATCCGATCCCACTGCACGTCGAGCTGCTGCACAAGATTCGCGACCCTCGTCGCTGAGCCAGGGTTACGCACGACTTGGATGCCGCCTTGCCCCTGAAAGAACGTCACGATCTCATCGCCTACCAGGTGGTAGGCTAGCAACGTCACGTCGGGCGGGGGATGCTCCAAGCTATCCGACGCCGCTGGAGGTGAGAATAGGTCTGACGTCGCGGCAGCGCGCAAGCGCAGCTGGCTGATCTCCCTTTCGAGCTCGACGGCGCGCCCCCGCAGGTCAGGGAGAGGCGTATCGTGCCCATCGTCGTCGGTGCCGCCAAGCATTCGGGTGTAAGTCACGTTCAGGTCCGACTGCAGATCCCTGATCCGCACTTCCACCGCATCATCTGCAGGTGTTGCCGATTCCTTTACGACCCCGGTGAGCAAGTCCACCAGGGCACGAGACTTGGCACGTTCGGCGATCGCAAAGGCGCTGCGCCAGCCCTTTTCGCCCCCCCTTGCGAGATATAGCTTCAATAGCTCCTCGTAGGCGGTGGTTTTATCCCGTAGGAAGGAAGCGCGCATCGTCTCGTGGGCGACGGTGCCCCGCAGGCGTTCGATCTCGTCCACCGCCGCCTCGAGCAGCACCCGCGCCTCCTCATCGCGACCTTGCAGTCGTCGCAAGCTTCCGAGTCGCTCATTGAGCCGGTAGCGCAGGTGCGGTAGTGCCAGGCGCTCGGCCAGCCGACTTGCCTCTAGGAGGTGTGACTCTGCTTCGGCAGCGTCCGGGAACAGCAAGTCGGCGAGACGCAGATGCGCGTAGACGCATTGCACCGACCAGTCTTTTCCGGCGACGAGGTTCAGTGCCCGCCTCACGGTTGCCACGGCCGCTCCATGATCTCCGCGCGCCTCCTGAAGAGCGGCTTGTTCGAGCATCACCCCCGAGAGCAACGGCGCATTGTCGGCCGCCGCAAAAAGTTCTGCGGCTTCGATGAGTGCACTCTCGGCTTCTTCGAACTCCGAGCGAGAGATCAATGTTGAGCCAATGCCCCATAGCGCCCGCGCACGATCGTGGACCATCCCGGTGTCGCGTAGCAAGGCATGGGCTTTCTGGTAGGCCGCCAGCGCTTCGGCGTACAGGTTGAGTTCCAGGTAGGCACCAGCCGTGTCGATCAAGAGCAAGCCCTTATCCGCCAGCGCGCCGAGGGAATCGTAGAGGCGACGCGCCCGTTCGAAAGCGTCGAGACTGCGCCTGTAATCTGCCAGCTGCCGGTTCGCTTCCCCAATGTTGCTGAGAGCCTTGGCGTGAGAGAGGGTAAGCCCGGCGGCGGCGAAGATGGCTGCAGCCGCCTCGTGGGCTGCAAGGGCTTTTTTGCCCCGACCGAGAAGGAGCAGGATAGCGCCCCGATTGTCCAGGATCTCGCCGAGGCGTTCTGTCATGCCGAGTACCCGGTAGCGCTCTTCTGCTGCAGCATACGCTACGAGCGCTTCTTCGTAGAGACCCATGTATTCGTAGCAACCGCCGCGGTTCTGGTGCACGAGCGCGGTAAGCAGATCGGCCTGCTGCCGCGTAGGGGTAATCCCGAGTTCGACCTTGCCTCCCAGGGTGTCAAGGACGGTCTGTCCAACGTCGAGCGCCTCTCGATAGAGCCCCAACTCGAGCAGCACCGACATCCGGCCGACGTGGGTGCGCAGCGCCTCCAGGTTCTTGCCGCAGGCGACATAGCCCGAGTGTGCAGCTTCGGCCAGGCGCAGCGCCGCGTCTAGTTCGCCGTTCGCCGCGTATGTCTGAGCGCGAATGTAAGAGGCACGCGGCACGGCGGCGGGTGCGGCGGCCCGGTCCGCCAGCTCCGCGCAGAGCGCAGAGAGCCGATGTGCCTTGTGCGGATCGCTGTAGACCAACCGCTCGGTGAAATCGAGCACTCTCTCAAGGCCTTCCGCGCTTAGCAGGCCAGCAGTGTGCAAGAATGCCGATCGTCGCTCTACGGTGGGCAGCACGAGCAGCTCCTCGACGAGACCGGCGTCGACCTTTTGGTCGGAGACGGGAGTCACCTCTTACAAGTTCAAATCGACGGGCGTGATCGAAACTTCGACCCGCTCGGAGCTAAGGATAATCTCATACACGCCGGGCGGTATGGACTCGAAAACGAAACCGCCCAGCTCGTCTGTTGTGGTTATGTCGAGTTCGGCCTCGCGCTGCAGCAGCTGGACGCTGAAGGATCGGAACTCAGCGTCGTCGTGGGAAAGGACCTGACCGTTGAGGTCGAATTTCTTGTCGCGGGTGCGCGGCAAGAGATTCAGGGCCACATCTAGTGCGTCCGCAGAATACACGAGTTGCCTGCGTGCCCCTTGCGCTCCGACTGATCTTACGCCCATCGCCGGTCGCAAACCATCGTCGAACGTCAGCGTCGCGACGACGCGTTTCAGGAGCCCGGGAGGCTGCCGACCCTCCACGTGCGCTTCGAAGCGAGCAATCAACTCGCTCCTCACTTCTTCAGGTGGTGATTCGAGGGCGCGAGCCTCTGTGGCCCTGACGAACTTGCGCAGCCAGGCGACGTCGGCGAGCGTCGCACTATCGGCGACTGCCATCTGCTCCTCGACGGCCCGTGCCTCTCTCTCTGGCAGACGCCCTTCGACCCAGTCGACAAGTTGGGAGAAGGCTATCCTCTTGCTGGGCACTAGATGGCTACCTCCGCAGCGACTTCATGGCCTCTTGCTTTGTGAATGCCTACCGATGCATCCAAAAGTACATTAATCTGTAACTGCCATCCACTGTTACTCACCAAGGACCCGCCTCAAACGCTCCAGGCAGCGAATCCGAGTGGGGCCAACGCTCCCGACAGCCATGCCCAGGCGCGCGGCAACGTCGGCATAAGACGGCTGCTGTGGATCGAGGTAAAGGGCAGACAGGAGGTCCCGGCAAGGCTTGCCGACGAGGGATAGACCATAGTCTAACCACTCTGTCAATTCCCAGCGCTCTAAATCCTCAGTACCGGTGTCCGCCAACATCAAGGTCTTCTCGCTCGAAATCCCGTCCCAACCAGTCTCCTCACGGCGCTTTCGGTCGAGACGACGCCAGGTGTGGCGGCGGGCTACGGTGGTCAGCCACGCGCCAAGGGTACTGTCCTCTGACAAAGTATCCATGCTCCGGAATAAGATGGTGAAGGTGAGCTGCGTGATGTCGGCGGCGTCCTCCCGGGAGAGCCCGTATCTTCGCGGCACCGAGAACACAAGCCGCTCGTATCTGTCGAGCAAGCGTTGCCACGCGCCGAGATCCCCGTTGCGGCAGTCCAGAATGAGGTCTCGGTCTAACCTGATCGCAACCTGCATGTTCTTCCGGGCGCGGACTGCGGACCTCCTCGGTCGTCCCCGCTCACTGAGCATCCAACGATACGGTACATGAACCTAGGAGCAGGCGCGCGCGGAGAGACTCGCGGCCACGTTGGCGCGGCCGGCGCCCATCATGGCAGCGTAAATCGGGTCTGTCGTGAGAAGCGATCGGGCGCTGCAGCGTATCCGCTTTTCTACGCCCGAGGGGTCGAATTTGTCGTAGACCGCGTGGATGAGCGCCGCCTGGCCGGAGACGAAGGGCGTCGCCATCGAGGTACCGCTCCAGTACGCGTACTTGCTGACCGGGAAGGCGCTCCGGATGCTCTCGCCCGGCGCCGCGATGTCCACCCATTTCCCGTAGTTGGCGAAGTCGGATTTCTGGTCGTACATGTTTACCGAGGTCACGGCCACAAGCCCGTCTGCGGAGGCCACAACGCCATTTCCGGCAGCGGGATACTCCGCTACCAAGCTGTTCGAGTTGCCCGCCGCGGCGGCGACCAGGACGCCGTTTGCCGTGGCGTCTTGGATCACCTCCTGGAGCAGCCGCGATCGGCTCGGCGAGCCAAGGGAGAGGTTGATGACATCCGCACCGTTGTGCTGGGCGAAGTAGACCGCCTTGGCTATCGTGAAGACATTGCCGTAACCTTCCGTATCTAACACCCTGAGCGGCATTATTTTCGCCTCGGGGGCTGTGATATCGACGATCCCCGCCACGTGCGTGCCGTGGCCCACCATCTCGTCTTTCACTCCGTCGCAGTCGGTATCCTTGCCGACCGGTCGATCTGAAGGGTTTTTGTCGCCTTCCACGAAGTCGTAGCGACCTGCGTCCTCGAAGTTATCAACCAGAGCCGGGTGGTCGAGCTGGGCGCCGGTGTCCAGGACGGCTACCTTGGTGTTCTCGCCCTGGCTGATTCTATGCGCGCTCTCGAGGCCGAGAGCCTGGGTCGCGTACTCATCGGAAGTCGGCGCGACATCGCTGGCACCCCAGGCCCTGTGCCGTGCACCTCCCTCGGGTGACTGGGAAAAGAAGTTGGGTTCGGCGTAAAGGAGACGCGGGTCGTTTGCCATCTGTTTCACCGTCTCCGTTACCCCTGAGCCGGCTGGCAGCCTGAGCAGGTAGACGTTCGTGGTGCCCGGGAAGATCTCGAGCGTGGTCGATCCGTATGTGGCGTTGATCTTCTGTACCGTAGCTCCAACTATCGGATCCAGCTTGACGATGACCTGCTGGGGCACGAAGACCCCCGGCCCGCAATCAGCCTGCGCCCGACCGGCGGCACCCGACAGCATTAGCAGACAGAGCGCCAGGACGAGTGCCCCCGTCATTGCTCGCCATTGCGGGAATGCTAAAGACATTTTTCTTCCCCCATAAGTAACCGCCTACATACCAACTTCTCAACGCCTTCTCGTAGCCGGTTACACCACTAGCTCCATCCGCTCCTTCGGTGTCCATACATACGGAACGGATTTCTCGGCTTCTACGCCCATACTATGGCTGATGTCCCTATATCGTAGTGAAACTATAGCAGCACAGCGGGCTAGTCGCACATCCCATATTGCTTTCTTCGTACGCCCTGAGAACTGTATTCATCCCACACTACTTGGAAGATAGGCCTTCTCGGAAATCCGTAATCCACCTATTACCCCAAGCCATACCGCTCTTAGCGTCATACACGTGGGTAGGACAACCCGAAGCGAATGACACAAGGGCGAACCGGAGCGTCAGCGTAGAGATTCATGCGCGAAGGTTGGGTTCTTGAGTATTTATCGGTCCTCTCGGAGGCATAACACTAGTTGTCATGTTGTTAGAAAAGAGGAACCAGTCTCCAGGCGAGAGTGTGCAAGGCGGGCCTCTTCGAGGCGGCCGAGCCAGCAGACTATCCCACCCATGACGACGCTGGATGTGGCCCTGTGTCGATGCTGCGAGGTAGCAGGAAGGAAGACAAGGAGGTGGTCGTACACACGTTATCCGGAGGTGCTACAGAGATGAGGTGGCTATTGCTCGTTGAGGATCACGCTTTGTTTCGCGAGGGCCTGGCGCTCTTGCTCAAATGGCGAACGGGCTTGGAGGATGTCCAGTCCGGCTCGATTGCTGAGGCACAGCGTATCTTGGGCGACGCGAAGGAAGAGCCAGTCTGTGCGGTCGTCGACCTGGATCTGCCGGATGGGGACGGGATCGAGCTGCTCGAGCGACTACGTGGGCTGCCGGTGGTGGCGCTCGTCGGCGATCGAAGCCTGGAACGCCGCTTACGGGCGTTAGAGGCGGGGGCGGACGAAGTGCTTCACAAGGGCGAGTCAAGCGAGAGGATACAAAACGCGGTGGAGCAGCTCGTCGGCGGGTTGCAAACCCGCGACTTCTTCTCAAACTAGTTGCTGGCTGTTTATTCATCCACTGGCAGGGCTGCTATCATGAATTGGTTGTCAGAGGTGGAGTGGCAGCGGGAGAGCAGTCTCATTGCGGATACTAGTGTGTTTGGAGAACGATTACCGCACATACCGGGAAGTGATTGCGGCCTGTATCCAGATATTGCGCCCGCATGCGCAAGTAGTAACCGCTCAGCTTGCCGTGCTCAAAGAGGAGGTGCGGCGCTTCGATCCACACCTGGTGATCTGCAGCCTGCCTGCTACCGTGGGCTATGGAGACATACTCTGCTGGGTGGAGCTCTCCTTGGAAAGCTCTATCCAGCCGACGGTAGTCTGCATCGACGGGCGCTACTCGGAGCATGATAATCCCACGCTGGAGAAGCTGCTAAAGGTCCTCGACGAGGTCGAGCAGCTTATCTAGGCGAGCTACACGCAGCTGCGCGACTTCGAGCTTGCGAAGCAGTATCTCGACACCACTCTCGATTACTATCGCCGCAACGATATGAAACCCTACCTGGCGCGAGTTCTGCAACTATTAGGCAACTGGTACGAAAATCAGGGCCGCGCTGCAGGGGCAGAACAGGCGCTTACAGCTATGATCAAAACGGTTGAACCGTTGTACGGTAGCCGCAGTGCTCGAAGAACCCACGGGCGTCTCGATCGCTAACCGCCGAGATCGCCGCCCCGATGGCTTCGAGCAGGGCTTCGC
>Ga0126307_10001791_pt1 | contig 14302 bp, 10 predicted proteins | sample Plot28_FD_89955 | JGI IMG/M metagenome (GOLD analysis project Ga0126307, IMG submission 89955) | Serpentine soil microbial communities from UC McLaughlin Reserve, CA, USA - Plot28 | ecosystem: Environmental > Terrestrial > Soil > Grasslands | place: USA: UC McLaughlin Reserve, Lake County...
ATTCCCGCACCCCCGGATGGCGGCCCGGACACGGCGCCAGGCCGCACCCTCGCCCTTGTCAGGGCTTCTAGCCTTGCCTGCGGGCGATGGCGCACCTTGCCTTGGTCTGACCCGTCCCGGGCGGCACGCTAATTACCGATCAACCATCCGCTAATGACGCCGCTTCGCCGAGCCCTGTACCCGGTCTGGCTCGCTGGGTCGCGGCTCCGGGCGCGGAGCGGCCGCAGCGTCCTGGTCGTTCTCGGTGTTGCAACGGGAGCCGCAGCCCTGGCGGCGGTGCTTGCTGGAAGCCTCGTCGCCCAGGACCGGAGCCTCGCCAGGGCGACTGCCGACCTCCCCGATCTGGGTCGGCAAGTCCGTGCCGGGTGGCTCGGCATCCCCACTCTTCCCGACGAAGAGGAGCCGGTACTCGACCGCCGAGCTCGCCGCGCGCTTGCGGACGTTCTTCCGGGGCGGCTGACGGAGGTCGTGACCTTTCGTCAGTCGACGCTCGGCGGCTCGTTCATCGCGCTCGCCGGCGCCGACGACCTCTCTCGGTGGATCCACGTCACGTCGGGTCGGCTCCCGAGGCGCTGCACAGCCGGACGATGCGAGGTGCTTCAGATCGGTGGGCAGGGGGAGATTCCGAACGTCTCCGGGCTCCCCTTGGTGCGGGTCGGAACGGGCCGTCTTGCTTCAACCGCGCTTTTCGGTGACTTCTTCGGCCCTCCCTCGAGCTCGTTCGTTCGCCGCGCGGTTGGCTTCAGTGAAGAGCCACTCCCTCCTCTGCTCGTGGCGGAGGGCGTGGACGGGCTCGTTGAGCTCCCCGAGCTCGATGCCGTCTATCGAAGCTATGCCTGGATCCTTCCGATCGACCCGAACGCCGTACATCCGTGGGACGTCACCGACCTCGAAGGGAGGGTCAGAGCCGCCCGTTCCGAGCTCCAAGCGAGCACGATCGCCAGCGCCTGGGAATTGAAGGCGCCTCTCGAAGAGCTCGCGGCCGCACGGGAGGGCGCCAGCGTCTCGGGCCGGCGGCTCCTGCTCATCGGAGGGGAGGCGGCTGCACTCCTCCTCGCCTTTGCGGCCCTCGCGGCGACGAGGCTCCGCCGCGATGTTGCCGCGGCGAGGACGCGCCTGACGTGGTTCGGCGCCCGCCGCTGGCAGCTCGAGCTCGAGACGGCTGCAGAATCGGCCGGGCTCGCGCTTGCCGGTGCGACGATCGGATGGCTAGCCGGCCTCGGCCTCGGCGCCCTGGTCGCTTCCCGAACGGGGTCGAATGCGAACGAGGTCCTCAGCCACTCAGCGCTTTCGGTGGGCGGTCTAGCGCTCGGCCTCGCCCTAACCGGCGCAGCCGCGGTGATCCTCTTCGCAGCGGTTCGCAGTGGGCCTGTGCGTTCGGGACGAGCCGGTCTCAGGCCGGTCGATCTACTCGCGCTGGGTGCGCTGGCTGTCGTGATCGTCGGGGTGGCGCGGGGAGATGCGGAATCCGAGGGCGCGGCCTCGGCAGGTGGGGCCGGGCTCTTCCTCCTGCTCCTTCCTGGCCTCGTCGCCTTCATTGCGGCGGTCGGGTTCGTACGGGTCCTCGAGCCGGGGCTCCGCCTGGGCGAGAGGCTCGTGCGGCGACGGTCGGTTCCGGCCCGGCTCGCATTCCTCTCCCTCGCGCGCAATCCCGGACACGCGGGAGTGGCCGCCGCGTTCCTCGTCGTCTCGCTCGGCCTCGCGCTTTTTGCCGAGACCTACCGGTCCACGCTCGTGCGTGGCCAGGCTGCCCAGGCTGCCTTCGCGCTCCCGGCGGATTACGTGCTCCGGGAGATCGCCACGTCTCCGGTTCGGGTCAGGGACGTGGCCACGCCGGCGGCGCTCGCGGATCTCGGCGCCGATCCCATCGCGGTCATCCGCCGCTCGGGGAACGTCACCGGGCTCAACACAGGTCGCGGGGTGAACGTGCTGGGCTTGCCTGCGTCCCGGGTGTCCCAGATCGACGGGTGGCGGCCGGACTTCTCCCAGAGCTCACTCGACGTCCTTGCCAAGAGGATCGCAACGCGGAAACCCGCCGCGATGCGAGGGCCGCTGCTTCCCGGGAACGCGCGCACACTCCGACTTCGGGCTTCAGGAGGTCCCGTTTCGCTCACGGCGAGTGTGAGAACCCCAGCAGGCGGGTTTCTCCTGCTGGACCTCGGCGTGGTGGATCGGAAGACGACCTTGCGAGCGCCCATCCCGCCCGTTGCGCGGGGCGGCCGCTTCGTCGCGTTGACCTTGAGCCCGCCACCGGGGCAGGACGAGCGTGCCGATCACGACACCGGCAGGGGCGTGGAGGATGGGACGATCGCCCTCGAGGCACCGGAAACCCTCGATGCGGCCGGAAGCGCGGCGCCGCTCCAGGTCGACTACGCCGAGTGGATCGGCGTCTTTCATGTCAAGCCTTCTGTGTCGCAGGACTCGGTCAGGCTCGACTACACGCTGTCGAACGACGCGGTCAGCCGCTTCCGCCCTCGGCAGCCGAGCGACGAGGAGCCTGTGAAGGCGATCGTCTCACCTCGGCTCGCCGCCGCCGCAGGTCGTGACGGGCGCCTTCCGCTCCAGATCGCCGACCAACAGCTGGTGGTTCTGGTCACTGGAACGGCCCGGCGTTTCCCCGGTGTGACGGGCGACTTTGCGGTCGCGGACGCGGGGCTGCTCGAGAGCGCCCTCAACTCGACGTTGCCCGGCTCGGGCACGGTGAACGAGCTCTGGCTCCACGCCCCGGGAGAGCCGCCGGCGTTCGAGGCGACTCTCCGCAGCGGGCCGTTTGCCGCGCTCGACCTTCAGTCCCAGGCGGCCAGGGAACAGGAGCTGCGGGCGGACCCGCTTGCGCGTGGCACCCTGTTGACCCTCGTCGCGGCGGCGCTCGTGGCGCTTGCGCTCGCCCTGGTCGGGTTGCTGCTCGGCGTGGTGAGCGACCTCAGGGACGAGCGCGGGGAGCTCTTTGACCTCGAGGCACAGGGCGCCGCACCCGCTCTGCTTCGCAGGCAAGCGCGCCTTCGGGCTGCCGTTGTGGCGGGCGTCGGCATCGCCGGCGGGCTCCTGACAGCCATCGTTCTCAGCCGCGTCGTCGTGGAGCTCGTCCGGCTGACCGCGAATGCCACGCAGCCAGAGCCTCCGCTCAAGCTCGCGATCGATTGGCTGCTCGTCGCCCTGGCCGTCGGCGTCTACGCCGCCGTCGCAGCCGTCCTCGTCGCCCTCGCGACCCGGAATGCGTTCAGGTCGAGCGCGGTGCCCAGGCGCGTGTCGGAGATCGCCGCATGACGCCGGCGATCGAGGTACGCGATCTCTTTCGTGTGCACGCGGGAGCGGGTGGAGGCGTCGCTGCTCTTCAGGGTCTGACCTTGACGGTCCCAGATGGCGAAATCTGCGTCGTGCTCGGCCCGAGCGGCTCGGGGAAGACGACCCTCCTCCGCATCCTCGCGGGCCTCGACCGGCCTTCGGCGGGAACCGCTCGGGCGCTCGGGCTCGACCTCGCAGCACTGGGCTCACGACAGCGTGCGGCGTACCGGGCTGCCTCCCTCGGCTATGCGGATCAGCACTACTGGCGGGCCCTGGCCGGCGAGTTGACGGCGCGACGGCTCGTGGGCCTCCAGCTTGGCCTCGCAGGGGCCTCCTCGACTGAGCGGGACCGCCGTGCGGACGAGCTGCTCGAGCGTGTCGACCTCCTTGACCGCCGCGACGCGCATCCACGTGAGCTCTCCGGCGGCGAGCAGCAACGGATCGCGGTCTGTGCAGCCGTTGCTCATCGCCCCCGGCTCCTCCTCGCCGACGAGCCCACTGGTGAGCTGGATGCTGCAAACGCCACGGTCGTCTACGAGCTGATCGGTGAGCTGGCGCGCGAGCACGGGACGACGACGCTGATCGTGAGCCACGATCCAGAGTCGGCCGCAGTCGCGGACCGCGTCGTGCGAGTCCGGGACGGGCGTGTCGCGGGCGAGGCTGCGATCGCAACGGGAGGCGACGAGGCGATTGTCGTCGGCCGTGGCGGCTGGCTCCGGTTGCCGGATGAGTTCTTGCGCCGAGCCGGCATCCGGGAGCGCGCGACCGCTCAGCTCACGGAAGCAGGCGTGCTAGTCACGTCCTCGGGCGAGGACCGCGACTTTCCCGCAAACCAGGTAGAGGAGGAAGACCTCGTGCACGCGGGTGAGACCGTAGCCGAAGTGAAAGGCCTCACCCGGCGGTTCGGCGCCCAGCTCGCGCTCGAGAACCTGACCGCGTCCTTCGCGCCCGGCCGGCTGGTCGCGGTCACCGGCCCCTCCGGCTCCGGGAAGACAACTCTTCTCCATCTGCTTGCCGGGCTCGACCTCGCGACTGAAGGAGAGGTCGTGGTTTGCGGCGCAAGCCTTTCGACCCTCGACCGCACGGCTCGTGCCGATCTTCGCCGGCAGCAGATTGCGATCGTCGGCCAGGAGCCGGGCTTGACCCCGTTTCTCTCCTCCCGGGAGAACATCGAGCTCGTACTGGCGCTGCGGGGTGTCGAGCCCGGCGAAGCGGCTGTGCGAGCTGCGGCGGCCCTGGACACGCTCGGGCTCGCGGACCGGAGCGAGCAGCGCGTGGGGGATCTCTCGACCGGAGAACGGGAGCGCGTTGCGATCGCGCGGGCGGTCGCGGCCCGACCGGCGCTCCTCCTCGCCGACGAGCCGACTGCGCGCCTCGATCAGTCGAATGCCCTCGCCGTCGGGAACCTCCTCATGAGACTCGCGCGGGAATCGGGGGCCGCAGTCGTGTGTGCGACACATGATCCCCTGGTGATCGAGCATGCGGACGTGGAGCTGGCGCTCGGCTCGACGCGGCCGGCGTCCCTGGCGCGTCCCTAGGGTCAGGAGGTGGTCGAGAGGACCTCGCCCGAGGAGAGGACGAGGCCGTCCTCGCAGCGAGCCTCGACGAGCCCGGCGCCGAACTGCTCCCGGTAGAGAGAGGCATAAAGGCCCCCCAGCTCGAGCAGATCCTCATGCGCGCCACGTTCGACGATACGGCCGCGGTCGAGAACGAAGATCACGTCGGCCGCGAGGATCGTCGACAGCCGGTGCGCGATCGCGATTGTCGTTCGCTCAGCCATGAGGGGCTGGAGCGCCCCCTGAACGAGACGCTCGCTGGTGGTGTCGAGGGCCGAGGTCGCCTCGTCGAGGATGAGGATGCTCGGATCCTTCAGGAGGACCCGGGCGATCGCGAGCCGCTGCTTCTCGCCTCCAGACATCCTGTAGCCGCGTTCGCCGACGAAGGTGTCGTAGCCGTCGGAGAGGTCGACGATCCGCTCGTGGATGAAAGCGGCTCGCGCGGCCGACTCGAGTTGAAGATCGGTCGCCTCCGGCCGCGCGTAGAGGAGGTTTTCGCGGACGGTCGCATGGAACAGGTAGGTCTCCTGCGTGACCATGCCGATCATCTCGGCGAGCGAGGCGAGCGCGATCTCGCGCACATCACGCCCGTCGATTGACACAGAGCCTCCGGTCACGTCGTAGAGTCGCGGCACGAGGTACGAGATCGTCGTCTTGCCGGCGCCACTCGGGCCGACGATCGCGGCCAGCTGCCCGGGCTCGATCTGGAGCGACACGTCCTCGAGCGTCCAGAGCCGCGTCGGCCGAAGTAGTCCCTCGTCGCCGTTCCCAGGCTCCTCGTCGGGCGCGAGGCCGGGCGGGAGCGCCGGCTCCTCGTAGCGGAAGTACACGCGGTCGAAACGGACCGCCCCGCGAACTCGGTCCCGCGACACGGTCTCCGCACCGGGAGAGTCGACGATGTCGTGCTCGAGGTCGAGGTACTGGAAGATCCGCTCGAAGAGTGCGAGCGACGATTGGATCTCGGTGGAGACCTGGAGGAGCGAGCCGACCGGGAAGAGGAGCCTCGTCTGAAGGGCGGTGAACGCGACGATCGTGCCGGCGCTGATGCTTGCGCCCCCTCCATTCGCGATCACGAGGCCGGAGACCAGATAGACGAGCGCGGGGGAGACGGAAAAGAACGTCTGGACGATCGCGAAGAACCCGCGGCCCGTCATCTGCTGGCGCACCTGGAGCTCCGCGAGCCGGCGATTCTGTTCCCGATACTGGTCAATCCCGGTCTGCTCGCGCGCGAAGACCTTGGACAGCAAGACACCGGAGACGGAGAGCGTCTCCTCCGTCAGCGCCGAGAGGTTCGCCATCGTCTTCTGGGTGGACGACGTGATCTGCCGCCGCGCCTTTCCGACCCGGTAGGTCATGTAGATGAAGATCGGGACGACGCAGAGCGAAAGAAGAGTCAGCTGCCAGGAGAGGACTAGCATCGCCACGAGCGTCGAAAGGACGACGACGACGTTCGAGAGGATGCTCGACACGGTCGTGGTCACGACGGTCTGGACGCCCCCGACGTCGTTCTGGAGGCGCGACTGGATCTCCCCCGTCCGTGTGGCCGTGAAGAACCGGAGGGACATGCGCTGGAGGTGGGCGTAGAGCTGGTTTCGGAGGTCCTGCATGACCTTCTGGCCGACGACGCTCGTCAGGTACGTCTGGCCGATTCCAATCACGCCGCCGAGGATCGCGAGGCCAAGCATGAGACCGACGAGGACGTAGAGGAGGCTCGTGTTCGGGTGGCCTTCGGGTGGGAAGAGCGCATCGTCGAAGACGACCTTGATCAGCAACGGGTTGGCGACCCCGACTGCGGAGGAGACGAGGATCGCGAGCGCGACGAGGCCGACCTGGCCCCGGTAGGGCTTAAAGAGGCGTGCGACGCGCGGGATGAGCCTCTCCGCCGAGACCTTCCGACCATCATGCTCGCCTGTGTCCATGCCCGGTTTCTAGCAGCGCGAAGACCGGCTGCGGCGACGGGGAACCCTTTGCGGCTACCCTACGTAGTACAGAGCGAGATGAGGCGAATACTCGTTGTGGCGAACGAGACGGTCGAGGGCGAGGAGCTTCGCCGAGCGGTCGTGGAGCGCGCGAGCCGCGAGGAGACCGAGGTGATGGTCGTCTGTCCGGCGCTCGTCGGGCGGATCAAACACTGGCTCTCGGACGTCGACCGGGCGCGCGAGCAGGCGACGGACCGGCTGATCGTCTCGCTGGCGGCGCTGACCGCAGACGGCGTCCGGGCGAGCGGACAGATCGGCGACTCGGATCCGGTCCTGGCGATCGAGGACGCCCTCAGGACGTTCCCGGCGGACGAGCTCGTGATCTCCACCCATCCGCCGGGCCGCTCCAACTGGCTCGAGAAGAACGTCGTTCAGGCTTCCGAAATCTTCGGGCTTCCCGTCACGCACGTCGTCGTCGACCTGTCGCGCCGGCAAGCCGCCGTCTAAGTCGAAAGCGGTTTGGCGCTGTGTTCCTTCGGGGAAAGATTTAGGCTGCCGACGGCTTCGGCCGGTGGGGGGCAGGTCAATCATCGAGAAAGGACACCATGGGCATCATTGGTTGGATTCTGCTGGGCTTGGTCGCCGGAGTCATCGCGAAGGCGATCCTCCCCGGCGACGACCCGGGCGGCATGATCGTCACAATCCTGATCGGGATTGCGGGCGCCTTCATCGGCGGCTTCATCGCCAAGGCACTCGGCTTCGGCGATCCGATCGACGAGTTCTTCGATCTGAGCACCTGGCTCGGCGCCATCATCGGCTCGATCCTCCTGCTCCTGCTCTACCGCATGCTGGTCGGAGGACGAGGTCGGCCCGCTCGCACGATCTAGGGCGTCTGAGGTCTAACGCCCAAACAGAGAGGCCGCCCGTGGGCGGCCTCTCTGCGTTCGGATTGGGTGCTTCGGTCTACTAGGGAGCTGTGACCGCGGCCAGCGCGTTCACGATTCCGTCCCCGTAGAAGCCGTTGTAGGCAGTCGTTCCCACGCACGTTGCAGTCCAGTCCGCCGGGCGATCGACGATCGTGTAGTCGACCGTGGCAGGAACGGGACAGGCGTGGTCGGTCGCGGTCGACCGGAGCCTGGCCGCGACTGCGTTCGGATCCATGGTGAGCCCGCCGTGCACGAGGTCGGTGGTACCGATTTCGCTCACGATCAGGGCAGCCACTCCGACGGCATGAGGAGACGCCATCGAGGTGCCCTGGATCAGCTGGTAATAGGCGCAGTCCGTGAGCGGAGCCGGTTGCGGCGACGGATCCGCCTGCGTGTTCGTCTTCTCCGCAGAGCAGTCGCGGACGACGAACTCGGACATCGGCTTGCCGGCGCCGTTCAACTCCTTGTTCGCCCTGGCTACTGCGGTCGGGTACGGCCCGAGGATCAAGTTCTCCGGCACCCGGTGCTGGGCCGTGCCGAAGAAGTCCCGGAAGTACCCGCCCGGTGCAGAGACGTCGATCTCACCGGTCGCGGCGTTACCGGCCCCGTAGTTCGAGTAGTCGGCCTTTGCCCCGCTCGGGCCGAGCGCACTCACGGAGAGCACGTCGTTGCCGGTCGCGGTGGCAGCGTCGTCGGCCTCGTTCGGCATGTCGCGGCACCAGTCGGAGACAACCCGCACCCGCTCGGTTCCGGGCGGGAAGTCCGGGCTAGTGACATCCGGCTTCGGATTGTCGATGTCCGTCGCGTAGTTGCCGGCGGCGGCGATGAGCGTCACACCGCGCGCGCGCGCGTAGCCCACCGCGGCATCGATCGAGTTGAGGACCGTCTGCTGCTCCGTCCGCTCGGCCAGCGAGTCGGAGGGCAACCCCGTGTCGGGATCGAGCGCGGGGTGATCCATCGGGCAGTTGAACTGCCACGGGTCGGTGTAGAAGCTCATGTTCGCCACGTCGGCGCCAATGTCACCGGCGTACTTGATGGCGTTCACGGTCTCCCAGAGGAAGAAGAAGCCCGAATCCTGACCGGCCCGGTCGTTCACGAGCGTCACGTTCGGAGCCACTCCGGCCATGCCCAACCCGTTGATCGGCGAGGCGATCGTCCCGGCGACATGCGTGCCGTGCCCGTCCTCGTCCACGTTGTTCGGGTCTTGACAGGAATGATCGGGATCCTGGACGCACTTGCCGTCGATGAGCGGGATGTCGGTCGTCCAGTTCCGGCTCAGCGAGCGGTTGAAGTTCGGCGCGATGTCGGGGTGCGATCCGTCGATCCCCGTGTCGATCACGGCCACGATGACGTCTTTCGAGCCCGGCTGCACCGCGTAGGAGCCGTCGGGCGTGGCACCAATCATGCGCATGTCCCACTGCCAGTGGTCGAAGAGGGGCTCCTCGAGGCCGGTGGTGGGCTCGTCGACGGTGACCCCGCCGATGCCGGCACCTGCGGCGCGGCCCTCGCGCTCGATGCGGTTCTGCTTCCGCTTCAGGCTCGAGTAGGACCTCCCGATCACCTGGTTTCGGGCGACGCCCGAAAGGGCGGCCTGCTTGCGTGCCGCCTTCACAAACTTCGTGTTCTTCGTGGTGACGAGCATGATCCGGAGCGCTTTCTGCGTCCGGACGACCTTGCCACCAATCCGATTGACGGCAGCCTTCGCCGCCCTGAGCGAGACGCCGGCGTCGTACGCGACGACGTACTCCCGCTTCAGTTTTGCGCGCGCCGCGCCGGCCGTCGGCACGAGTAGCGCGGAGACGGCGAGCATGAGCAACGCCGCGATCAGAATCCTTCGCATGGAACCCCCTCCAAGACGATGGTGGAACGCGCGGAACGGTAGCGCGTATTTGCAAACTTCGCGTAAGCCAAGAGCTTCGGGAGGGTCAGGCTATTCTGACACCGCACGGGGAGGGCGCTACTCCTGTATCCCCCCTTGGAGGGATTTAGTTAATCAGCATCCATGGGCACAGTCTGGGAAGTACCTTCTAGAGAGGAGTTCTCTTGCGGTCAGGGGTTCTGCGGCGCTCGATCGTTCTAGCGGTTGTTATCGCTTCGACGCTTGTCGGTGCGGGGGTGGCCGACGCGGCGCGCTACATCGTGCTCTTCAATGCGAGATTTGTCCCCGCGAATGCGGAGAGGACGATCGCCCGGGCAGGCGGCACGCTGGTCCACCGCTATGGCCGAATCGGCGTCGCGATCGCGGACTCTTCCGATCCCAACTTCCCCGCGCGGCTGGACCGCCGCAAGGGTGTGGCGGCTGTCGCACCGTCCGGGAACGACGAAGTGGACGACGCAATCGTCTGGAACCCGAGCGAGCCGCGAATGGGACTTCTCCCGAACGAGCCGGCAACGGACAACGACCCATTCTCGAGCCGCCAGTGGAACCTGCGCCAGATCGGAGCGATCGAGGCGCACGCGCTGACGGGCGGTAGCCCCTCAGTCCTCGTCGGTCACCTCGACAGCGGAGTCGACTACACGCATCCCGATCTCCAGCACAATGTCGATCTCGCCAACAGCGCCTCGTGTGTCGGGGGGGTTCCGAACCAGGAGGCTGACTCGACGGGGCGGCTCCCCTTCTTCGACACGAACGGCCACGGAACTTTTACGGCGGGAGAGATCGTCGCGGACGACAACGGCGTCGGCATCGTCGGTGTTGCGCCCAACGTGCGCCTCGCGTCCGTGAAGGTGACCTCCGTCGACGCCCGCGACGGCAGGACGAAGATCTTTCCCGACTCGGCGATCTGCGGGCTCATGTGGGCGGCGACGCACGGGTTCGACGTTATGAACGCAAGCCTCGCGATCGATCGGACCGAGCTGAACGTCCCGGCTGCGAGGGTCGGCTTCTTCTGCCGCTCGAACACGGCGGATGCGGTCCTGATCACGGCCGTGCGCCGCGCGGCGAGGTATGCGCTGCGCCGCGGGGTCTCCCTCGTCGCCTCGGCTGGGAACTCGAACGTCGACCTGACGAGTCCGCCGGCCGGCGAGGATTGCATCCGCATGCCTGGCGGCCTGCCGGGGGTGATCGCCGTCAGTGCTGTCGGGCCGGTACGGGCCGACGGCTCCGTTCAGCGGAAGACCTTCAGCTCGAACTACGGATTGGGCGCGATCGACCTCACGGCCCCCGGCGGCGACCAGTTCGAGCTGACGCCTGCGACGGAAGGTCTCGTCTTTTCGACGCTGCCTAACAATTCGTATGGCTTCATGGGCGGGTCGACCAGCGCAGCTGCTCCGCACGTCACCGGCGTCGCAGCGCTCGTGATCAGCATGTTCGGAGACAGCTCGCCGGGAAATGGCCGCATGATGCCGAGCACCTTGCGAGCGATCCTCGAGGGATCCGCGACTGTGCTCGCTTGTCCGCCCAACCCGTACATTCGGCCGACGGTTGCTCCCGCCTTCTGTGAGGGCACGGACGAGCTGAACGGCTTCTACGGGCACGGCGAAGTGAACGCCCTCGCGGCTCTGGGCGGGTAGACGAGCGTCGGCCTTCGCGGCCGGACGCTCTCGCGGTTACGCTGCCTTCACACCGCTGACAAGCTTCTCCACTGACGCCTTGGCGTCCCCGAAGAGCATCGTCGTCTTCGGGTTGTAGTAAAGCTCGTTGTCCACGCCGGCAAAGCCGGTGTTCATGCTCCGCTTCAGCACGATGACGTTCCGCGCTTCGTCAACGTCGAGGATCGGCATGCCGAAGAGCGGGCTTTGCCGGTCGGTGCGCGCCGCCGGATTCGTGACGTCGTTCGCCCCGATCACCAGAACAACGTCGGTCCGCTGGAACTCGGGGTTCGCATCCTCCATATCGAGGAGCTGCGGGTAGGGCACGTTGGCCTCGGCGAGGAGAACGTTCATGTGGCCTGGCATCCGGCCCGCGACCGGGTGAATGGCGTACCGAACCCGGACGCCCCGCCCCTCGAGCAGATCGGCGAGCTCCCGCGTGGCGTGCTGGGCCTGCGCGACCGCGAGCCCGTACCCCGGAACGACCATCACCTGCTCGGCATAGGCCAGCATGACGGCGGCGTCCTCCGGGGTGATTTCCCGAGCCATCTTCCCGTCCGCATCGGGCCCGGCCGCAGCGGCTGCGCCTCCCCCTCCCGCCGAGCCGAAGGCGCTGAAGAGCACGTTGGCGAGCGACCGGTTCATCGCACGCCCCATCATCACCGTGAGCAGGGTCCCCGAAGCTCCCACGAGCGTCCCGCCGATGATCAACGCGACGTTGTCGAGCACGAAGCCGGCCGAAGCGGCTGCGAGGCCCGTGAACGCGTTCAGGAAGGAGATGACGACCGGCATGTCGGCGCCACCGATCGGCAGCACGAGCATGACGCCGAAAAGAAGCGAGGCGAGCAGAAGCAAGACGATCCAGACCTGCGCCTCGGTCGCCGCTGCGGCGACGGCGAGGCCGATCGAGATAAGGAAAACCAGGGCGTTCACGACGTTCTGTCCCGGAAAGACGAGGGGGCGCCCGGGCAAAAGCTCCTGGAGCTTCGCGAACGCAACGATCGAGCCGGAGAAGCTGATCGAGCCGACGAGGGCGGAGAACATCGACGCAGCCAGAATGTCTCCGGACAGGGCCCCGTCGGCCGGTGCGAGGCGGTGGAACTCCGCCGCTGCGATCAGCGCCGCCGCGCCGCCGCCGACCCCGTTGAACAGAGCGACCATCTGGGGCATCGCTGTCATCCGAACGCGGCGCGCCGAGACGGCGCCGATCACTGTCCCCACAGCGATCCCGGCGGCGATCAGCCAGTACGAGTCGATCTCCGGTGAGAAGAGCGTGACCACGACGGCGATCGCCATTCCGGCCGCTGCTACGAGATTTCCCGAACGAGCGGTGGTCGGATGCGAGAGCCTCTTGATCCCGAGGATCAGCAGGATCGCCGCAACGGCGTAGGTGAGATTGACGGCGTTCTGCCCGAGCGCCAAGAGCGGGGTCACTCGGGACTCTTCTCGGGCTTTCTCTTGAACATGTCGAGCATCCGGTCTGTGACAAGGAACCCACCGACCACGTTCACGGTTCCGAACACCAGGGCGACGAACGCGAGCACCTGCTCGAGCGTCGAGTCGGCCGAGCCGGCGATCAGCATCGCCCCGACGACGACGATGCCGTGGATCGCGTTCGTCCCCGACATGAGCGGTGTGTGGAGGAGGGTGGGGACCCGGGAAATCAGCTCGACGCCGAGGAAGACGGCCAGCGCGAAGATCGTCAGGCTCGCGATCAACTCCGGTCTCACGCCGGCACGACCTCCTTCAAGACCCGTCCCTCGTGCGCTACACAGGTCTCGCGAACGATCTCGTCCTCGAAGTCCAACACGAGCTCACCGTCCGCGAGTAGTAGGCCGAGGAAGCTATGGACGTTGCGCGCGTACATCTGGCTCGCGTGGAACGGCATCGTGCTCGGCATGTTGACCTCGCCTACGATCCTGACGCCGCCCACCTCGATCGTCTCGCCCGGCTTCGTCAGCTCGCAGTTCCCGCCCATCTCGGCGGCGAGGTCGACGATGACCGACCCTGGGCGCATGCCACGCGCCGCCGCCGCGGTGACGAGCACCGGTGCCGGGCGGCCCGGGATCAGGGCTGTGGAGACAACGGCATCGGATTCTCCGACGTGGCGAGCGATGAGCTCCTGCTCGCGCTCGTGCTGGTCCTCGGAGAGCGCGACTGCGTATCCCCCCGTTCCCTCGGCGCCTTCGACATCGAGCTCGAGGAAGGCGGCACCGAGGCTCTCGACCTGCTCCTTCACGACCGGGCGGACGTCGAAAGCGGAGACGACGGCACCGAGTCGGCGGGCGGTCGCAATTGCCTGGAGCCCCGCAACGCCTGCGCCAAGGACGAGCACCTTCGCCGGCGCGATCGTTCCGGCCGCGGTTGTGAGCATGGGAAAGAACTTCCCGAGCGTCGCAGCTGCGACGACGACTGCCTTGTAGCCGGCGACCGTGCTCTGGGAGGAGAGCGCATCCATCGGTTGAGCGCGTGTGATGCGCGGTATCGAGTCCATGGAGAACGCCGTGACTCCACGTTCGGCGAGCCCGCTCGGGAGCTCCGGGTCGACGAGCGGCTGGAGGAGCGCAACGAGCACGGTGCCCTCGCGGAGCGCAGCGAGCTCCTCGGCGGAGGGCCGCTGCACCTTGCACACGAGGCCGGCGCTGTCGTAGACGTCCCCGGCCGTCTGGACGAGCGAGGCGCCTGCTTCTGCATACGCGTGGTCGGTGAAGCCCGCGGCCAACCCGGCCTCGGCTTCGACCAGCACTTCGTTGCCGCTCGCGACCAGGCGACCGACGATGTCCGGAACGAGGGCAACGCGGCGCTCGCCCGGCGCCGTCTCTTTGGGAACTCCGAGCCTCATCGACCGCGGAGTCTAAGCTCGTGAGTCACGGGTAGGGTCTGGGGCGTGCAGGACTGGCTGGAGCAGGCGCGGGACAACCTCGCGTCCGAATGCGGGGACGAGCCCGAGGTCTACACCCTCGAGCAGAAAGACATCGACGAGCTCCTCGACCTCGCCCGCGTTGCTGCCCACGAGAGTGGCGAGCGCATCAACGCCCCGCTGGTTTGCTACCTGGTTGGCCTCGCCCGCGGCCGCCACGGCACG
>Ga0126307_10001792_pt1 | contig 14302 bp, 15 predicted proteins | sample Plot28_FD_89955 | JGI IMG/M metagenome (GOLD analysis project Ga0126307, IMG submission 89955) | Serpentine soil microbial communities from UC McLaughlin Reserve, CA, USA - Plot28 | ecosystem: Environmental > Terrestrial > Soil > Grasslands | place: USA: UC McLaughlin Reserve, Lake County...
GAGCTCGACCAGATCCGCGGCGACCTGCACTCCCACACCACCTGGTCCGACGGCCGGGCGAGCGTCGAGGAGATGGGCCGTGCCGCGATGGGGCGCGGCTATGCCTACCTCGCCATCTGCGACCACACGCCCGCCGTCGGCGCCGTGCGAGGGCTCACCGCCGGCGACGTCCGCCGCCAGGCCGAGGAGATCGCCGCCGCCAACGAGGTGCTCGCCCCCTTCCGCGTCCTGCGCGGCATCGAGTGCGACATCCTCCCGGACGGCCGCCTCGACCTCCCCGATGACGTGCTCGCCGAGCTCGACTGGGTGCAGGCCAGCGTGCACGGCGGCCAGCGGATGCCGCGGCGCGAGCTGACCAGGCGCGTCGAGGAGGCGCTGCGCAATCCCTACGTGCGCTGCCTCAGCCACCCCAAGGGCCGGATCGTCAACCGCCGCCCGGAGAACGCCCTGGACCTCGACCGCGTCTACGAGATCGCCCGTGAGCACGGCGTCGCGGTCGAGGTCAACGGCCTCCCCGACCGCCTCGACCTGCGGGGCGAGCACGTCCGCCGGGCCATCGCCGCCGGGGTGCGCATCGTCTGCTCGACCGACGCGCACTCCACGCGCGGCCTGGCCAACATGGAGCTCTCCGTCCGCACCGCGCGCCGCGGCGGCGCGACGGCGGAGGACGTGCTCAACAGCCGCGACCGACCGCCCGCCCGGCTACCGTAGGTCGCTTCTCGATGCGCCTCGCACAGCCGGTCCATAACGTCGAGCTGCGCACGGACCGGCACGGGACCGAGTCCGTCGTCTTCGCGTTCCCGTACCGGGCCGACATCGTCGACGCCGTGCGGGCCATTCCCGGCCGGCGGTTCGACTGGCAGGCGAAGGAATGGTGGGCGCCGCGCGCCGACGCCACCGCGCCGTGGGTACGCGGAGTGCTCGAGCGCCATCCCGAGCTGAGCACGGCCGACGACGTTCGCGCGTGGCTGGACCGCGCCGTCACCGGCTGGGTCGGGCGCGTCACCGCCGGGCGCCTGGACGGCGAGGGCCGGTTCGTCCTGGAGACGATCGCCGGCGAGCTGCCCGAGGAGCTGGCCGATCAGGCGGTCGAGCGCGGCGCGCGCCGCTGGCTGCCGTTCAGCCGCGAGGTCGCCGAGGCGCTCGACGAGCTGCGCGGCGCCCGGCTGGACCAGCGCGCGCTGCGTTGCTCGCAGCGGCTCATGGTGGGCCGCCCGCCCGCGCCGGCGACGCTCTCGCTCGTCGAGAGCGTCGGCGAGCCCCGGCTCAAGCTCGAGGTCAACTGGGATCCCGACACGATCCCGGCCTTCCTGGGGCTGCCGGCGTGCGAGGCGCACGGGCGCACGCTGCCCGTCGACCCGTACCTGCTCGAGCCGCTGGAGCACTACCTGCGGACGTTCGGCGTCGAGGTCGCGCCCAACGCGCTCGACGTCCTGCAGCGCCTGCGCGACGAGCATGAGGCCGCGATCGGCGACGTGCGGCGCTCGCGGGCCACGAGCGCGCCGGCGCTGGAGACCGAAGGGCGCCTGGGCGGCGAGCTGCGCCCCTTCCAGCGCGCCGGGGTCGCCTACGTGCTGCAGGCGAAGCGCACGTTCCTCGCCGACGAGCAGGGTCTCGGCAAGACCGTCCAGGCGCTCGCCGCGCTCGAGGAGGGCGACGCCTATCCCGCCGTCGTGATCTGCCCGGCGGGCCTGAAGCTCAACTGGCAGCGTGAGATCGAGCGCTGGCTCCCGCACCGCGAGGTCGCCGTCGCCTCCGGCACCACCGGCGCCACGCCCGCCGCGGAGATCACCGTTCTGAACTACGAGATCGTCCACGCCCACCGCGCCCGGCTGGCGCTGCGCAAGCCGAAGGCGCTCGTCCTCGACGAGTCGCACTACGTCAAGAACCCGCGCGCGAAGCGCACCCAGGCCGTCCGGCGGCTCGCGGAGGGGCTCGATCCCGGCGCGCTGCGCCTCGCGCTCACCGGCACGCCGGTGATGAACCACCCGGACGAGCTGATCGCCCAGCTGCGGGTCATCGGGCGGCTGGAGGACTTCGGCAGCGGCGCCCGGTTCGCCCGCCGCTTCCAGGGCGTCGGGGCCGAGGAGCGCATCCACTGGCACCTGCGCCGGACCTGCTTCGTGCGCCGCCTGAAGGCCGACGTGCTGCCGCAGCTCCCCGCGAAGCGCCAGGTCGTCGTGCCGGTGGCGCTCGACAACGAGCCCGAGTACCGGCTCGCCGAGGAGGACGTGATCGCCTGGCTGCGCGAGCAGCCGCTCGACCTGTCGGAGCTCGACCGCAGGGTGGCCGCCGCGCTGCGCGCCGAGCGCCTGGCTCAGTTGAACGCGCTCAAGCGGCTCGCCGCCCGCGGCAAGGCCGCCGCGGCGCTCGCGTGGATCGACGACTTCCTGGCCTCGGACGAGTCGCTCGTCGTGTTCGCGGGCCATCGCGTGGTCCAGGACCTGCTGCTCGAGCGCTTCCCGGACGCGCTGCACGTGCTCGGCCGCGACAAGCTCGAGGCGCGCGAGGCCGCCGTCGCCGCCTTCCAGCGCGGCGAGCACCCGCTGATCGTGTGCGCCACCCGCGTCGGCGGCCACGGCATCACGCTCACGCGCGCGTCCAACGTCGCCTTCCTGGACCTCGAGTGGACGCCGGCCATGCACGACCAGGCCGAGGACCGCTGCCACCGCATCGGCCAGCACGACGCCGTGACGGCCTGGTACCTGCTCGCCGCCGCGACGATCGACGAGACGATGATCGAGCTGATCGCCCGCAAGCGCGGCATCGTCGGCGCGGTCACCGACGGCCGGCGCGACGAGTCCGAGGCGCTCGTGCAGGCCGTGGTGCGCGAGCTGCGCGGCAAGCCGCGCCGCCGCCTGCGCAGCGTGGCGTAAGCTCGCAGCGTGGAACGCGAGGCGCTGCTCAGCGGGTCGGTCCAGCCCGGCGGGCGCGAGCCGGCCGGCGGCCGCCTGCGGCTCGTGCAGGACTTCGTGAACACGGTCGACCGCGAGCACGGCCCCGACCTGCTCGACGAGGCGGCGGCGCTCGGCGAGTGGCTGGCGCGCCGCGGCCTGCTCGAGCCGGGCGCGCGCGTGACCGAGGCGGACCGCTGGGCGGCGCTCGACCTCCGCGAGGGCGTGCGCGCCCTGCTGCACGCCAACAACGGCGCGCCCGACGACGAGGAGGCGCGCCGCGCGGTGGAGGACGCGGCGGCCCGCGCCGGCCTGCAGGCCACGTTCGCGACGGAGGGCCCGGCCCTGATCCCCGCGCGCGCCGGAGTCCCCGGCGCGCTGGGCCACGTCGTCGCCGCCGTCTTCGCGGCGATGCTCGACGGCTCCTGGCCGCGGCTGAAGGCGTGCCCGCGCGACGTCTGCGGCTGGGCGTTCTACGACCGCTCGACCAACGGGAGCGCCACCTGGTGCTCCATGCGCGTGTGCGGCGGGCGCGTGAAGGCCGGCGCGTACTACCGGCGCCGCCGCCGGTTGTAGCCTCCGCGCATGCGCGGAGGGATCGACCTCGGCGGGACCAAGATCCAGGCCGCGGTCGTCGACGGCGACGGCCGCGTGGCGGGTGACGCGCGGCACCCGACGCCCACGAGCGGCGGCCCGGCGGACGTCGCCGCGGCCATGGTCGCGGCGATGGCGGAGGCCGCGCGGGCGGCGGGCGTCGAGCCGGCGCAGCTGGAGGGCGTGGGCGTCGGCTCCCCCGGCGCGGTCGACGCCGAGGCGGGAAGCGTCACCAGCGCCCGCAACCTGCCCGGCTGGGAGGGGACGTTCCCGCTCGCCGGCACCCTCCAGGACGCGTTCGGCGTCCCGGTTAGGCTCGACAACGACGTCAACGTCGCCACCGACGCGGAGTTCCAGCTCGGGGCCGGGAAGCCGTACCGGTCGCTGCTCGGCGTCTTCTGGGGGACCGGGGTCGGCGGCGGGGTGGTGCTCGACGGCCGGCCCTGGGTGGGCCGCGGCGCCGCGGGCGAGCTCGGCCACATGGTCGTCGACCAGGACGGCGAGCGCTGCCCCTGCGGGCGCATCGGCTGCATGGAGGCCTACGCCGGCCGCGGCGCGATGGAGGCGCGCGCGCGGCGCCGCGAGGGCGAGACGAAGCTGTTCGAGATCATGCGCGAGCGCGACAGGCCGCGGCTCACGAGCGGCGTCTGGAAGCGCGCGCTCAAGGCCGGCGACCCCGTGGCGACCGAGCTCGTCGACGAGGCGGTGAAGGCGATCGGGACCGCCGTCGGCAGCGCGGTGAACCTGCTCGACGTCGAGGCCGTGATCATCGGCGGCGGGCTGGGGCTCAAGCTCGGCGAGCCCTACGTGGAGCGCATCCGCGACGCGATGCTGCCGCACGTCTTCGCCGACGACCGGCCGCCCGCCGTGCACCTCGCGGAACTCGGCGACCTCGGCGGCGCGATCGGCGCCTCGCTGCTCGTCACACGCTGATCGAGAAGCGCGCGACGTAGGACTCGCCCGGCGCCACCGCCGGCGGGTCGTGGCGCAACGCGTCGGCCGGCGCGGTCATCGGCTCGAAGCAGATCACGTCGTCGTCGGGCGGCGCGAAGATCTGCGCGTACGGATAGCCCTGCTCGAAGGCTACGACCACGTCCTGCGCGCGGAACGTCGCGCCGGCGGGATCGACGGTGTAGGCGTCGTCGAACGTGCGCTCGCCGAGGGCGCCGCGGATCGGCTCCGCCGGCTCGCGCTCGCCCGTCGGCACCTTGCTCTCGTCGAGCACGAGGTGCTCGCGCACCGGCGCGTCGATGTCCCACTCGGCCCGCTGCGGCCCGGGCGGCGCGAGGTACGGGTGGTAGCCGAAGCAGACCGGCAGCGGCCCGTCGCCGGTCGCGGTCAGCGTGGTGGTGATCCGCAGCGTCCGCTCCTCGAGTGCCGCCTCGACCTCGATGCGGTGCGGGAACGGGAAGCCCTCCAGGCCGTCGAGCCGCGCGCCGCCGACGAGCCGCTGATCGCCGTCGGCGACGACCTTCCAGTGCCGCAGCGCGCCGAGCAGCCCGTGGATCGGCAGCCCGTGCTCCTCGAGCTTGACGTCGGGCGAGTCGGGGTCCAGCTCCACGTCGCGGCCCGCGAACGAGTAGGCGAAGCCGCCCAGGCGGTTCGCCCACGGGTGCAGCAGCGGGACGCCCATCGTCGAGCCGCTGCGCTCGTAGCCCTCGAGCCCCTTGCGCTGCCCGAGCAGCTCGCGGCCGTCACGGCGCAGCGAGCACGCCAGCATGCCGAGCGCCGGGGCGAAGGTCACCTCCACCCCGGCCGACGACGCCAGCGTGCGCAGTCCTACCAGTGCACCCCTCGCATCAGGTACGAGAGGGCGACGGCCTCGTTGGACGCCTTCTCGTTCGGGTCCTTCTTGCCGGCCGCGGCGGCCGACTCGGGGAAGACCTTGTAGGCCATGTGCAGGACCTGGTCGACGGCCTTCGGCGCGAGCGCGTAGAGCACCTCACCGAAGGTCCCTAGCCGCGTGTTGATGGTCTTGGGCTTGGCGCGGATCGCCTCGCAGATGAGGTCGGCGGCCTCGTCGGGCGAGATCGTCGGGAACGAGTCATAGATCTTCGTCGGCGCGATCATCGGCGTGCGCACGAGCGGCATGTGGATCGTCGTGAACGTGACGTTGTCGCCGATGTACTCCGAGCTGGCCACTCGCGTCCAGGCGTCGAGCGCCGCCTTCGAGGCCACGTAAGACGAGAAGCGCGGCGGGTTGGTCTGCGCGCCGATCGAGGACACGTTGACGATGTGGCCGAACTTCTGCTCGGTCATGTGCGGCAGCAGGCCGAGCATGAGCTTGACCGGGGAGAAGTAGTTCAGGCCCATCGTGCGCTCGAAGTCGTGCATGCGGTCGTAGGACAGCGAGACCGACCGCCGGATCGAGCGGCCGGCGTTGTTGACGAGCATGTGGATCGCCGCGTGCTCGGAGAAGAGCTGGCCCACGAGCTCATCGATGGCGTCCCAGTCGGTGAGATCGCACGAGTACGCGTACGCCGTGCCCCCCGCGCGCTCGATCTCCTCCTTCACCTCCTCGAGCTTGTCGAGCGAGCGGGCCACGAGGATCGGGATGCCGCCCGCGCGGCCGATCTTCAGCGCCGCCGCCTTGCCGATCCCGCTCGAGGCGCCGGTGATGACCACGGTCTTGCCGTTGACGGCGCCCTCGAACGAGCGGTCCTTGAACAGGTCCGGGTCGAGGTTGCGCTCCCAGTAGTCCCACAGCTTCTCGGCGTAGGTGTCCAGCGGCGGCAGCTCGATGCCGGAGCCCTTGAGCGCGCGCTGGGTGTCGCGTGCGTCGAACGTCGCGGTGAGGCCGACGTACTCCATGACCTCGCCGGGGATCCCGAGGTCGGCCAGCACCGACTTCTGGACGCCCTTGAGCGCCGGGATCTTCATCGCCATCCCCAGGACGCCCGTCGGCAGCATCTGCGTGAGCTTGCGGTCGACGCGCATGACGGCGCGCGGTGCGTGGCCGGCGCGCGCGAACGTGTTGATGACCTCGCCCGACTTCGGCGGCTTCGGGTCGACCAGGTGGAACACCTGTTCGACCAGGTCCGGCTGGTGGGCGATGTGGTCCATCGCCGCCGCCACCCAGTCGACCGGTACGAGGTTCGTCTTGCCGAACTCGACCGAGACGAGCGGGAACCACTCGGGCAGCGCGTGCCGGAGCTTCTGGATCACCTTGAAGAAGTAGTAGGGCCCGTCGATCTTGTCCATCTCGCCGGTCTTCGAGTTGCCGACGACGATGGCCGGGCGGTACACGCGCCACTGCCCCTGCACGCGCTGGCGGACGAGCTTCTCGGCCTCGAACTTGGTCCGGTGGTAGGGGTGCGTGAGATCCTGGCCCTCGTCGAAGTCGTCCTCGGTGAAGTGGCCGTCGTACATGCCGGCCACGGCGATCGAGGAGGCGTGGTGGAAGATGCCGGCGCCCAGAGCGTTGGCGAGGTCGACCGCGTTCTGCGTGCCGCCGACGTTGAGGAGGGCGTTCTGGGACTCGTCGGCCGTCATGTCGTAGATGGCGGCGAGGTGGAAGAAGTGGTCGATGCCCTGCAGGCCCTCGCGGTCGGCCTCCGAGACGCCGAGGAACGGCTCCGCCAGGTCCCCGATGACAGGCTTGACGCGGTCGCCGGCGCCCCAGCGCTGCTTGAGCTCTTCCAGGCGGTCCGTGGAGCCCTCGCGCACGAGCACGTGGATGTCGCCGTCGCGCTCGAGCAGGCGCTCGACGAGGTGGCGGCCGATGAACCCGGTGGCGCCGGTGACGAAGTAGCTCATGCGCGCGAACCCTACTCGCCGCCGCGCCCCTCGCCCTCCGCGAAGCGCGCCGCGCCCTTCCACGCCGCGTCGAGGCGGTCGCGGGCCAGCCGCTGCTCGAGCGTCAGGCCCTCCTCGAGCGTCAGGCCGGTGCCCTCGATCGCGGCCAGGCGGTCGGAGAGCAGCGTCTCCTGGGGCAGCGCGGCGAGCGTCTCGGCCAGCTCGAGCGCGCGCGTGACGTGGGCGCCGGGCGCGACGACCTCGTTGACGAGCCCCAGCTCGTGCGCCTCCTGGGCGCCGACCTGGCGGCCGCTGAGGATGAGGTCGAGCGCGCGGCCGAGGCCGATCACGAGCGGGAGGCGCTGCGTGCCGCCGTCGGCGAGCGGCACGCCCCAGCGGCGCTCCAGGCAGCCGAAGCGCGCCGTCTCGCTCGCGATGCGCAGGTCGCACCACAGCGCGATCTCGAGCCCGCCGGCGACGCACCAGCCGCCGACCGCGGCGATCGTCGGCTTCGGCGAGACGAGCCGCGTGAAACCGAGCGGGCCGGCCGGCGCATCGACGTCGAGCGTGTCGATGGACTTGAGGTCGGCGCCCGCGCAGAAGGCGTCGTCGCCGGCGCCGGTGACGACGAGCACGCGCGCCGCCGGATCGTCGGCGAAGCGCTCGTAGGCGGCGAGCAGCTCGCCGGCCGTCGGCCCGTCGACGGCGTTGCGCCGCTCCGGCCGGTCGATCGTGATCAGGGCCGCCGCGCCCGGCCGCTCATAGCGAACCATCGCGCGATTGTGACGAAGCGCGCTAGGCTCGCGCGGCGGCGACGCTCGTCGCATCGCTCACCGTCCTTGCAGCACGCTTCAGGCTCGTCGTCCAGGCCACCGCTGCGGACGGCGCTACCGCGCGGCTCAGCGAGCCTTTGCGCGTGCGCGTGCGCGGCTGAACGCGCCTACCAGCCGCCGCGCATGTCGGCGCGCGCCTTGCGCGCCTTCTCGGCCGCCTTGCGGCGGTCCTTCCGCTTGTCGAGCGAGCGCTGGATCATGCTCAGCGTGAAGACGAGGAGCGGGAACGCGGCGATGAGGATGAAGCCGGCGTTGGTGACGACCTTGTCGTTCGTCTCGCCCCACAGGCCCTCGCCGCCGTCGCCCTGGGCGAGCGCCATCGGCGCGGCGAGGAGCAGGGTGGCGGCGGTGAGCAGCGCGATCCTCATCGGGGCGCGGAGGATACCTAGACTCGGTTCGTGGCCGTCGTCATCGCCGCCGATCTCGCGAAGGACATCGCGGGTGAGCCGCTCCTGCGCGGCGTCTCGTTCCGGCTGGAGCGCCGGGACCGGCTGACGCTGGCCGGCCGCAACGGCGCCGGCAAGACGACGCTGCTGCGCATGCTCGCCGGCGAGACGTCGGTCGACGGCGGCGAGCTCACGCTCGCCAAGGACGTGCGGATCGCGCTGCACGACCAGCGGCCGCCGCGCGAGCGCGGGCTGACGCTGCGCGACTACGTGCTGTCGGGCGCGCGGGAGCTGCTGGCCATCGAGGAGCGCCTGGCCGAGCTCGAGGCCGCGATGGCGGCGGGGGCGACCGAGGCCGCGACGCTCGACGCCTACGCGCGCGCGCAGGCGCGCCTGGAGCACGCGGGCGGCTACACGTGGCGCGAGGGCATCAACGCGACGCTGCACGGCCTGGGCTTCCGCGACGAGGACCTCGACCGGTCGCTGGACAGCTTCTCGGGCGGCGAGCTGACACGGGCGTCGCTGGCCCGGGCGCTGGCCGGCGACCCCGACCTGCTGCTGCTCGACGAGCCGACCAACCACCTCGACATCGAGTCGCTGGAGTGGCTCGAGGGACACCTCCGGGGCCTCGACGCCGCCGTCGTGCTCGTGGCCCACGACCGCTGGTTCCTGGAGGCCGTGGGGACGGCGGTGCTCGAGCTCGAGGCCGGGCGGGCGCGCTTCTTCGCGGGCAGCTGGCACAACTGGCGCAAGGAGAAGGCGGCGCGCGAGCTGGCGTTGGGGCGCGCCGTCGAGCGCCAGCAGGCTGAGATCGCGCGGCTGGAGCGCTTCGTCGACCGCTTCCGCGCCGGCACGCGGGCGCGGCAGGCGCAGTCGCGCCAGAAGCGGCTCGACCGGATGGAGCGCGTGCAGGTCGATCCGCGCGACGGCCGATCGCTGGGCTTCGCCTTCAAGCCGCCGGAGCGCTCGGGCCGCGTTGTCTTCGAGGTCGAGGGCGGCGAGCTGGGCGTCGGCGGCCGGCGGCTGCTGCAGGACTTCGAGCTGTGGCTCGAGCGCGGCGAGCACGTCTCGCTCGTCGGCCCGAACGGCTCGGGCAAGACGACGCTGATCCGGGCCCTGTCCGGGCAGCGCGAGCTCGACGGCGGCAGGCTGCGCCGCGGCCACAACGTCAAGCTCGGCGTGCTCTCCCAGCACGCGGAGGACCTCGGCGGCGGCGGCGCGCGGACGGTGCTCGAGGCGACGCAGCGCGCGACCGGCCTCAAGCCGAACGAGGCGCGGGCGCTGCTCGGGCGCTTCCTGTTCGGCGGCGAGCGCGCCGAGAAGCCGCTCGACGGGCTCTCGGGCGGCGAGCGCCGGCGGCTGTCGCTCGCCATCCTCGTCCAGTCGGGCGCCAACGTCCTGATCCTCGACGAGCCCACGAACCACCTGGATCTCGAGAGCCGCGAGGCGCTGGAGTCGGCGCTGCAGGCGTTCCCCGGGTCGCTGCTGCTCGTCTCGCACGACCGCGCGCTGCTGGACGCGGTCGGGTCTCGGACGGTGGCGGTGCAGGAGGGGACGCTGCGCTCGTACGTCGGCGGCTGGGCCGAGTACCTGCGCGTGCGCGAGGAGGAGCGCGAGCTGGCGAAGCCGCCGAAGGCGGCCAAGCCCCGCCGCGAGAAGCCGGCCCGGCCCGCGGCCGACGCCGCCCGGCTCGAAGCGGAGATCGAGGCGGCGGAGGCGGCGCTGGCGGCGCTCGAGGAGGAGCTCGCCGATCCGGCGGCCTGGAACGACCCGCGCGCCGCCGCGAAGTCGACGCGCCGGCACGAGGAGGCGCGGCGGACGCTCCAGCAGCTCTACGAGCGCTGGGAAGCCGTCGCCTCCTAGCGGGGCGTTCGCCTGTGACGATCCTGTGAACGGACGCGCGGGGCCCGGGTTCCCGCCGGGGGGCCCGTTTATCCTTCTCTCCAGATGGCTCGCTCCCAGAAGGGCCCGCCGCCCGTGCGCCTCGCCGTGATCGACGGCGACTCCGGCTTCCTGCAGGTGCTGCGCAACCGGCTCGACGCCGCGGGCTGGCAGCACCGGACCCTCGCCTCGCCCGTCCCGTTCGAGGAGCTGGTCGCGATGCGCGTCAACGCGGTCGTGATCGATCTCGCGATCATCGGGCCCCACGCCTGGACGTACCTGGAGAAGCTCTGCGCCCGGCTGCCGGGGCTCGGTGTCGTCGTCTGCACGGGTCAGTCGAGCGTCGCGCAGCGGGTGCGCGGGCTGCGGCTCGGCGCCGACGACTGGGTCACGAAGCCGTGCCACCCCGAGGAGCTGATCGCGCGCGTCGAGGCGGTCGTGCGGCGGCGCAAGCGCGCCGACGCGCGCGTGGACGCGTCGTCCGTGCTCGCGGGCGAGCTCGAGATCCGGCCGGACCAGTTCCAGGCGTTCGTGGGCGGCGCGAGCGTCGACCTCACGCGCCGCGAGTTCGAGCTCATCCAGCTGCTCGGCGAGGCCGAGGGCCAGGTCATGCCGCGCGAGGAGCTCTACCAGCGCGTGTGGGGCTACGCCATGGTCCACGGCGACCGGTCGGTCGACGTCTTCGTGCGCAAGCTGCGCCAGAAGCTCGAGCGCGCCTCGCCCGGGTGGCGCTACATCCACACGCACTTCGGCGTGGGCTACCGCTTCGCGGCCGAGCCGGTCGACGGGGAGCCGGCCGCCGAGGAGCCGGCCGCGGAGGAGCCTGTGCCCGTGGACGAGCCCGTGCCGGAGCCGGCCGCCGGCGAGCGGGTCGCCATACTGGCCTGATGGGCCCGGATCGCAACCGGCACCTGCGCAACATCGCGATCCTCATCGTGCTCGCGCTGATCGTCTGGCTCGTGCCCGGCGGCGAGACGGCGGGCGTCACGCTCGGCAACATCCTCACGATCGCCTTCGTGGGCGGCCTGTTCTTCCTCGGCTACCGCCTGTACATGGAGCACCGCGACACGATCTTCGGCCTCGAGGACCGCCAGCGCGGCATGCTCTACGGCGCCGCCGCCCTCATCGCCTTCACGCTCGTCGCGACGCGCCGCATGTGGGAGTCCGGCGGCCTCGGCGTCGTCGTCTGGATGGCGCTCATGGGCATCGCCCTGTGGGCGCTGCTCAGCGTCTGGCGCGCGTACCGCGAGTACTAGCGCCTACTGCGCCCGCCGCAGGCTCTCGCGCACGCCGACCACCGCGAGCCGCCGCCCGGCCAGCTCGAGGTCGACCTCCGCGTCGAGCAGCAGACCCAGTCCGGCGCCGTCGATGAACTCGACGGCCTCGAGGTCGACCTCGACGTCGACGTCCTCGTGACGGAGGCCGGCCAGCACGCCGGCGAGCAGCGGCACGGTGCCGCGCCCAGGCGCCCGCCGACCTTGAGCCGGAAGCACCACTCGAACCGCTCGACCTCCACCGCCAGTCGCTCTGACACGACCCCGGGACCCTACATCTCCCGCGTCACAAAGCCGGCGCCTTTCCGACACCACCGCGTGTCGATCCGTAACAGCCGCCCGGGCGACGCTTCCGCCCGTGCCCCCCGAGCCCCGCCACACCGCCCGCGAACCCCGTCCGGCCTCCGGCCACTCCAACGGTGAAGTCGCGCGCGGCGCCGGGGCGCCCGACGGTCACGGCCGGGCGGCCCCGCGCCGCCCGGCCGCGGCCGAGGGCCGGCCGGCGATGGGCCGCCTCGCCAAGGCCGAGGGCCGGTCGGCGATGCGCCGCCCGGCCGCGGCCGACGGCCAGGCCGCGGTGGAGCTGGTCGCCGTGCTGCCGGTCGTCGTCGCGGTGCTCGCGCTCGGCTGGCAGCTCGTGCTCGCGGGCCACGCCGCCTGGGCCGCCGCCGCGGCCGCGCGGGCCGCCGCGCGGGCGCATGCCGTCGGCGCCGACGCGGCGGACGCCGCGCGCGCTCACCTGCCCGCCCGCCTCGAGCGCGGACTCGGCGTGCGGCCGGGGACCGACGGCGAGGTCAGCGTGCGCGTGCGCATACCGCCGGTGCTCGGCGCCGTGCGGCTCGGGCACACCACCGCGACCGCGCGCTTCGAGCCGCAGGAGCCGGGCCGGTGAACGCGCGGGAGTCGGGCCAGGCCTCGGTCGAGCTCGTGGCGCTGCTGCCGCTGGTGGCGATCGTCGCGCTGACGGCGCTGTCGTTCCTCGCCGCCCGCGCGGCGGGGGAGCAGGCCGGCCAAGCTGCGCAGGCCGGCGCGATGGCGCTGCTGCAGGACGGCGACGCCCGCCGCGCGGCGCGCCGGGCCGTGCCGGGGCACCTGCGCCCGCGCACGACGGTCGCGGTGGCCGGCCGCCGCGTCACCGTCCGCGTCCGGCCGTCGCTGCCCGTCCCCGGCCTCTCCACCCGCCTCACCGCGACCGCCTCCGCCGACGCCGGACCCGAGCCGGCGCCGTGAGCGGCGTCCTCGGGCGGGTTGCCGGTGTGTTCGTCGCGCCGGCCGCCGCGCAGGCGCGCGGGACGTTGACGCGCGCGGCGGTGCTGGGCGCGGCGGGGGAGGCGAGGGGGGTCGCGGCGGCGACGGCGCTCGCGCTCGGCGGCGGAGTGGTGGCGGCGTGGTGTGCCGGCCCGGTCGCCGGTGCGCCGGCGACCGTCGGTGCCCGGCGGCTGGCGGCGCGACTCGTCCGGCGTGGGGTGGAGGCGGTGGCGCGCGGGCGGCTCGTGTGGGTCGCGTTGCCGGACGCGGCGGCGGACGCGGCTGCGCTCGCGCGGCGGCTCGACGGCGCGCTCGCCGACGCGCCGCTCGTGCTCGCGCTCGGTGGCGCGCGCGTCGCGCCGCTGGAGCCGTTGCTCGCCGAGATGGAGGTCGTCGTCGTCGCCGCCGAGCCCGGGTCGGCCCTCGTGGACGTGGCGCTCGCCAGGCTGGAGAACGGAGTTGCCGTCCCGCCGCCGGCCGGGTTCGCGCGGTGGCTGGCCCTCGCCGGATGGGCGGGCGCGGCGCCCGCCGTGCGGGAGGTGCGGACGTGAGGGAGCAGCGGGGGCAGGCGTCCGTGCTGCTCGTCGGCGGGCTCTGCGCGCTGCTCGTCGGCGTCGTCGTGCTCGCGGCGGTGGCGCGGGGCGTCGCCCGCGAGGGGTCGGCGCAGCGCGCGGTGGATCTCGCGGCGCTGTCGGGCGCGCGGGCGATGCAGGAGGCGTTCGTGCGGCTGTTCGAGCCGGCCGAGATCGATGGGCGCCCGAACCCGCTGCACCTCGAGGTCCCGGACTACCTCGCGCTCGGGCGCGCGGCGGCCGACGCGACCGCGCGGCGCAACGGCGCCGCCGGCGCGCGCGTGAGCTTCCCGGACGGCGACTCGTTCGCGCCGGTCCGCGTGCGCGTGACCCTCGCCGCCGAGCCGGCGCTCGTGCGCGCCGAGGCGGAGCTCGCGCCGCCCGGCGGGCCCGGCGCGCTCGCCGGCGGACCGGGCGCTTACGACGGGCCGCTCGCGTATCGCCAGGGCAAGCCCATGCGGCCGGACGTCGCGCAGGCGTTCGACCGCATGGCCGCCGCGGCGAGCGCGGACGGCGTACGGCTCGTCGTCGTGAGCGCGTTCCGCACGGACGCCGAGCAGGCGATCCTGTGGCGGCGCCACCCCGATCCGAAGTGGGTCGCGCCGCCCGGCACGTCGCTGCACCGTTACGCGACCGAGCTCGACCTCGGGCCGCGCAGCGCCTACCCGTGGCTGGCGGCGAATGCCGAGCGCTTCCACTTCCTCCAGCGCTACTCGCACGAGCCGTGGCACTACGGGGTGCGCTTACCCTATAGTCCGTCGCATGACGACTCTTGCCGGGATCGTCCGTGTGAGCCACGTCGGCGGCCGCAACGGAGACAGCTTCCACGCCGACGACGATCAAGTCTCTGAGGTCACGCGGTACGCCGCCGACCTTGGCGCCAAC
>Ga0126307_10001793_pt1 | contig 14298 bp, 16 predicted proteins | sample Plot28_FD_89955 | JGI IMG/M metagenome (GOLD analysis project Ga0126307, IMG submission 89955) | Serpentine soil microbial communities from UC McLaughlin Reserve, CA, USA - Plot28 | ecosystem: Environmental > Terrestrial > Soil > Grasslands | place: USA: UC McLaughlin Reserve, Lake County...
GGCCGGCAGTACACGCCGGTGGAGGTCACGGCAACGACGAAGAAGCCGTCGTAGCGGGGGTCGCGGCTCTGCATGAAGCGGTAGCAGCGCTCGAAGTCTTCGATCACGAGAGCATCCTCGCACGCCAGTCAGCGGTTTTCGGACATGCCGGTGGGCGGACCGCGCGGCGGCGATAGCGTGCGGTGCAGTGCACACGGTGGACACTCCGCTCGGCCCGCTCCTGCTCTGGGCGGACCACGGCCGGCTGAGCCAGGTGTGGTTTGGCGCGCCGACCGCCTGCAGCAGCGGCGCGGCACCCTTTCCCGAGACCGAGGCGCAGCTGCACGCGTACTTCGCGGGCGAGCTCGAGCGGTTCGAGCTGCCGCTCGCGCCGCGCGGCACAGCCTTCCAGCGCAACGTCTGGGAGGCGCTCGCGGAGATCCCGTACGGAGGCACGATCAGCTACTCGCAGCTCGCCGCGAGGATCGGACGACCGAGCGCCTGCCGCGCCGTGGGTGCCGCCAACGGGCGCAACCCGCTGCCGGTGATCGTGCCGTGTCACCGCGTGATCGGAGCCGCCGGAGCGCTCACCGGCTACGGCGGCGGGCTGGAGCGCAAGCGGCACCTGCTTGCGTTAGAGACCACGAAAGCGTGAGAATCGAGGCTATGGACGAGAGTGAGCTGCGTGCTGTCCCGCTGTTTGAGTCGCTGACGAGCGCGGAGCGTCGTGCGGTTGCCCCGCACGCCGACGAGGTCGAGGTTCCCGAGGGGACCAAGCTCGTACGTCAGGGTGACTTCGCGTACGAGTTCTTCGTCATCGAGGAGGGCACGGCCGAAGTGATGCGCGACGGCGAGCGCGTGGCGGAGCTGGGCCCGGGCGACTTCCTCGGGGAGATGGGCATCGTCGGCAAGGTCGTGCGCAACGCCACCGTCGTCACCACCTCGCCCGCGCGCGTGATCGTCATGACCGAGCAGGCCCTGCGCTCGATGACCAGGACCAATCCGGGCGTGGCCGATCGAATCACCGCCGTGGTCGAGGAGCGCTGCCTCGCAACGCTGGGCTGAGCGCCGCCGATGGGACGTCGTTCGCGCAGGCGCGGACACGGGCCGGGCGCGCCCGGAAACGGGCCGGGCGCGTCCGCGAGCACCACGGACTACCCCGACCCGGACGGCAACGTGCTGACGCTGCGGGATGAGCTGAGCGCCGGGACGCTCCGCCAGCTCGAGCAGCTCGACTCGAAGCCGGCCGCCTCCACGGAGGACCGCTGGCAGCGCCGCGCCGAGCTCCTGTTCGAGCGTCTGGCGGTTCGCTGGGAGATCGCAGGACTGCCGCTCGACAAGCAGAAGGAATTGCTTGGCCGCTACCGGATGGCAAGCCCGGACGAGCGGCGGTGGGTGCGCGAGACGCTCACCGCGCATCTGCGCAGCCGCCATCCGGACCTGACTGTGTGAATCAGAAGCTCGAGGCTTTCTGGTGGGTGCCGCCGCACTGGTCGCGCTGCTCGTCATGGACGCGTTCGTGCGGGGCGAGCTGATCTAACCGGATGGCGAGTCAGCCGTCCGATCCCCACACGTTCGGTTTCGCGTACCGCGTGGCCGTGCCGACGCTCGTCCATCTGATGCCGTTCGGTCACGAGTTCGCGTTCAGCGCGCTGGCGGCTGTTCACCGCGGCGTACGCGAGCCTCAGTTAATGGACCGCTCGCCCAACGAGGTGCGCTAGTGAGCTTCCCGACGATCGAGTTCGCGGCCTTCTTCGTGGTCGTGTTCGTCCTGTCCTGGGCGCTGATGCCGCACCCGCGCGCCTGGCGACCGTTCATCCTGGCGGCGTCGTACTTCTTCTACGGCTGGATCGACTGGCGCTGGGTGCTGCTGCTGGTCGCCTCCAGCGTCGTGAACACCGTTGCCGCGCAGGTGATCGCGCGAAGCCCGTCCGAGACCACGCGCAAGCGCGCGCTGATCGCCGCGGTGGCGTTCGACCTCGGTCTGCTCGCCGTCTTCAAGTACCTGGGCTTCTTCGTCTCGGAGATGGACGGCGCACTTGACTCGATCGGGCTCGGCTCGCCGCTTCCGCTCGTCCAGATCGTGCTCCCGATCGGGATCTCGTTCTTCACCTTCCAGGCGATCTCGTACGTGGCGGACGTGTACCGGGGAGTGACCCGCGCCGCCTCGCTCGTCGACGTGGCGATCCTCCAGGCGTTCTTCCCGCACCTCGTGGCCGGCCCAATCGTGCGAGCCAACGAGCTTCTTCCCCAGCTGCGCACGCCGCGCGATCCGCGCACCGTGCTGGCCGGGCCTGCGATCTTCCTGATCGTCGGCGGGCTGCTCAAGAAGACGGTGATCGCCGACGAGCTGGCGCGGCGGGTGGTGGACCCGGTCTACAACGACCCACCGGCGCATTCCGGAGCGGAGATCACTCTCGCCTTCTACGGGTTCGCCGCGCAGATCTACTGCGACTTCTCCGGCTATACGGACATGGCGATCGGGCTTGCGCTGCTGCTCGGCTACCAGCTGCCGGAGAACTTCAACCGCCCCTATCTCGCGCTCTCGCTCCAGGTTTTCTGGCGGCGCTGGCACATGACGCTGTCGCGCTGGCTGCGGGACTACCTCTACATCCCGCTGGGCGGCAGCCACAAGGGCCGCCTGAAGACGTACCGCAACGTCATGATCACCATGCTGCTCGGCGGACTCTGGCACGGCGCGTCGTGGACCTTCATGCTCTGGGGCGGCATCCACGGCGCCGGCCTCTCGGCCGAGCGCTGGATCCGGGAGCGCTACGGCGGGCTTCGCGTTCCGGCATGGGTGGCGTGGCTCGTAACGTTCCACCTGGTCTGCATCGCGTGGGTCTTCTTCCGCGCCCCTGATCTCGCCACGGCGTTCGACGTGCTGGGCGGCCTCGGTGTCTCCGGGCCGTCGCCGCTCGTGACCCTTCCGCTCGTTCTGCTGGTGGTGGCGTCTGTGGCGATCCAGCTGCTGCCACCGGACTGGTGGCGCCAGGCCGAGGGCTGGCTGGTGGCCCGGCCCGTGGCGGTGCAGGGACTGGCCGTCGGCGCGCTGATCGTGGCGAGCGACGCCGCGGTCGGCCAGCAGGGCGTGGCCCCGTTCATCTACTTCCAGTTCTGAGCCATGCAGCCCGAGCGCGACAGAGACCTCACGATGCCCGCCGGTCGCGTGCTCGGCGTGATCGTGATCGCACTAGCCATCGCCCTGCTGTTCAACTCGGAGGCGATGGTGCGGGCCGGCGAGGGCATGCAGCCCGGGCCCACACGCGGCATCGTGCTGTCGGTGGCGCGGCCGATCGACGACGTGGCAGGGGCGATCGGCCTGCACCTGCCGCGTGAGGGCCTCGACCTGGCGTTCGGGCAGGAGGACAAGACCGCGTCGGGCACCGAGCTCGAGCGAGGGTCGGCGTCGATCCTGCGGCGCGAGACCCAGCAGCAATCGTTCCGGCAGCCGACGACCGCGCGGCCGCTGAAGGTCCTTGTGACGGGCGATTCCCAGGCCGAGTTCCTCGGGCAGCGCCTGATCGACCAATCGCCCGAGGGGCTTCTCGACGTGACGACGGTCGCCCGCAACGGCACCGGCCTCACCAATCCCGCGTTCTTCAACTGGGAGATCAACGCGGAGCAGGAGGTGGCCGCCCGCAATCCCGACGCCGTGGTGATGGCAATCGGAGACAACGACGGCTTCAACGTGCAGACCGCCGACGGCTCGCTCTACAACCCGGGCGAACCCGGTTGGGAAACCGAGTTCGCTCGACGGGTCGCGGTGGTGGGCTCGGTGCTCTCGGGCGACGGCAAGCGACCGGTGTACTGGGTACCGCCGCCGACCGCCCGCGACCCGGAGTTCGACGACATATACGCCTCCCAGAACCGCGCCGTCGAGCGAGCCACTCGGGCGATCTCGGCGCTGCGCTACGTCGACGTCTACTCAACGCTTAACCACGGGCGGTACAGCGACTCCCTCACCATCGACGGCAAGCGGGTGCTCGCCCGTCAGCCGGACGGCGTGCACTTCACGCGCGAGGGTGCCGTGGCGCCGGCGCGCCTTATCCTCGACGCCATGGCAGAGGACTTCCCCGTCCTGCGGGATCGATGAAGCGCGTGCTGGCGCTGCTGGCGGCGGGCCTGGCGCTCGTCCCCTCGGCGGCCTCCGCGGCCGAGCGCAGCCTGCTCGTGAACGGCGACTCGCTCGCGGAGGGCACGAGGCCGTACATCCCGCCGGAGCTGCCCGGTTGGCGAGTGAGGCAGTCGACCGCGGTCAGCCGGCACGCGTACGAGGGCGACGACGTGATGCGCCGCCACGGCAGCCGGCTCCCGCGCGTGATCCACGTGAGCCTCGGCACGAACGACGACCCGGGCGACGTGGAGGGCTTTCGCGACGCGATCGCCGACGTGATGAAGGTCGCGGGCGGGCGCCGCTGCGTGGTCTGGGCGAACATCGTGCGGCCGCCGTACCGGGGCGTGAGCTACCGCGGATACAACCGCGCGCTGGCCGACGAGTCGAACAGGCGGGACAACCTGCGCGTGCTCAACTGGGTGCGGATGGTGCGCGCCCATCCCGAGTGGCTGGCCGACGACGGCGTGCACGTGTCGGCCGCGGGTTACCGGGCGCGCGCGAAGGCGGTCGCACGCGCCGTGCAGCGCTGCCGCTGATGTCAGCGCGGCTCTACGTCACGCCGATCTCAAACGCGGCCGCCGCGAGCGCCGGGATGATCGCCCACAAGCGGATCCCGCATCGGCTGGTTCGGCTGATGCCCGGGCTGCACCCGCTGCTGGTGCGCTTCGCGGGCTTCGAGGGCTTCACCGTGCCCGCGCTCGAGCTCGACGGGCGCAAGCTGCAGGGCTCGCGGCCGATCGCCCGCTTCCTCGACGAGCTGCGGCCCGGCCCGCCGCTGTTCCCGGCAGAGCCGGAGCAGCGCGCGCGTGTGGAGGAGGCCGAGCGCTGGGGCGAGCAGGTGCTTCAGCCGGTGCCGCGCCGGCTCTTTCGCCACCTGCTGCTCACGAGCGAGTCCGCCCGCCACTGGATGGGCACCGAGACCATGCACCTGCCTGCCGTCCGCGTGCTGGTGGTCCTATTCATGCCGGTGATCCAGCGGCTGGCGCAGATCTCGCGCGCCGACGGCCCGCGCGTGCGCCAGGACATCGCCGAGCTCCCGGAGCTGCTCGACCACGTGGACGGCCTGATCGCGGCAGGCACGATCGGCGCTGCAGAGCCGAACGCGGCCGACTTTCAGATCCTCGCCAGCGTGAGCGTGCTGCGCGCGTTCGCCGACCTGGAGCACCACGTGTGCGGCCGGCCCTGCGAGGTCGCGGCGCGCCGCCTCTATCCGGATTGGCCACCGATTCCGAGCGGCCTTCCGGTGAGCACAGCCGCGAGAGCCTAGTTCAGCGAGGGATCCGCGGGCATGGTGGCCATCAGCCGGTAGCGACCGCCCTTGCGCTCGAGCGCCTCAGACCAGATGTCACCGGCACGGAACGGGTCCGCCGGATCGGCCTCGTGAACGATCCAGGCGCCCTCCTCGAGCTCGTCGTCGAGTTGGCGGGGGCCCCATCCCGCGTAGCCCGCATAGACGCGAACGCGGAGGAGTGAGTCGTTCGCACCGTCCGGGTCGAGCGTCCCGAGTGAGCCCACGACCTGCGTGCCGGCCTCCTCCGGGCGCCCGAACTCGCCGAGCGCCACCACCGACTGCGGCGAGACCGGCCCACCGAGGTACACGAGGTCGTCCGCGCCCGGCAGCTCGGCCAGCGCAGGAATGGCGTCGGCCACTCGCGTCTCGGAGCTGCGTCCGAGCACCACGCCCATCGCACCGTCGGCCGTGTGCTCGAGCACCAGCACGACGGTGCGCCGGAAGTAGTCGAACAGCGACGGCGCCGCGATCAGCAGATGTCCACGCACGCTTTCCTCCACCCGCGTACATTCTGCGGCATGAACCGAAAGCTCGACGTGGCACGGGTCTTTGAGCGGATTTTCGAGATCTACCGCGACCAGTTCACCCTGCTCATTCCGGCCGCGTTGCTCGTGTTCGTGCCGGTGGCGATCATCAGCGGTCTGATCTACGCCGGGGACGTGGGCATCCTCGGCGCGCTGATCGTGGCCGCGATCGGGACGATCGCTACGTACTGGTTCCAGGGCATGGTGGTCGAAGCCGCCCGCGACATCCTCGACGGCCGCCGCGACCACACCGTCGGCAGCTTGGTGCGCGCCGCAGTGCCCGTGATTGGGCCGCTGCTGGTAGCGGGCATCCTGGCCGGCATCGCGATCGGCCTCGGCCTGCTGCTCCTCATCGTTCCGGGCCTGTTTCTACTCACGATCTGGGCGGTGCTCGCCCCGGTGATCGTGATCGAGCGGAGAGATGCGCTCAGCTCGTTCGGACGCAGCCGCGAGCTGGTGCGCGGCCACGGCTGGCAGGTCTTCGGTGTGATCGTGGTCCTCTTCCTGCTCCAGTTCCTCGTGACCGCCGTGATCCAGGCGCTTGCCGACAGCGTCGCCGACTCAGTCGTGGGCTACTCGCTCGCCGACCTGATCGTGCGCCTGCTCGTCGCCCCGTTGAGCGCCCTGGCCGCAGCGGTCCTCTATTTCGAGCTGAAAGCGCTCCGCGGCGAACCGGTGCTGGAGGCCGGCGGCGAGGCTACGGCGCCACCCGTCCCGCCGCCCCCGACCGCGCCAACTACGGGCATCGAGGACCCCAGGTCCGGCCCGGCGGGCTGACTCGTGCTCTCTTTTGCATGACATGTATGCAAGGCGGATGAAGTGGGCTAGCGGTCCGTGGCACGGGCCGCTTCGGCCAAGAAACGGGCCGCGAGTCCTTGCCCGATCTCGTTCTGCGCCTCAATGCGCCCTTCGCTTGCGGCGCGGATGCGCTCAGGGTCGAGGTCTGTATGCACCGCCTCGCTGTTCTCCCACCCATCAAGCCAGCCGTACAGATTCTCCCGCGTGACCTCGGCATGGAACTGGAGCCCCCAAGCCGGCTTCCCCTCGATGCGAAACGCCTGGACACACGAGGGCGTTCGTGCGAGCTCCACGGCGCCCGGGGGGAGCGGCGCCACGTAGTGGTGCCATTCGAATAGCTCGACCGACGGAGCGAGCGGCCCGAGGAGTGGGTCGGCCGCGCCGGCGTCGGTGATCTCGATCTCATACCAGCCGATCTCCGGCTCGGGGATGCGATGAGGCTGCGCACCGGCGGCCTCGGCCAAGAGCTGGCTTCCAAGGCAGACACCGAGGATCGGAGTGCCGCGCTCAAGCTGCTCGCGAAGAAACGCCTTTTCCGGTGATAGCCATGGATGCCCGTCGTTCTGATCCACATGCATCGACCCACCGAAGACCATGAGCGCATCGACCTCGTCAATGGTCGGCGGCGGCGCGGCGCTGGGGACCCACGTGGCGAGCTCAGCTCCAGAATCGCCGAACACACCGGCCCCGGCGTCCGGTTCGTGGACGATCGAAAGAACCCTCACTCCGGCGTCACGTAGGCCCCGGAGAGCCCGCCGTCCACGAGGAAGGTCTGCGCGGTCACGTACGACGACTCGTCGCTCGCGAGGAACAGCACGCCGTTCGCGATCTCGCGCGGCTCCGCGAAACGGCCCATCGGCACGTGCACGAGGCGGCGCTGTGCGGCCTCCTGGTCCTTGGCGTACAGCTCCTGGAGAAGCGGCGTGTTCACCGGCCCCGGGCAGAGCGCGTTCACGCGCACGCCCTGGCGCGCGAACTCCACGCCCAGCTCGCGCGACAGCGACAGCACGCCGCCCTTCGACGCGGTGTACGAGATCTGCGACGTGGCGGCCCCCATCACCGCCACGAACGACGCCGTGTTGACGACGGATCCGCCTCCCGCGTCCAAGAGATGCGGGATGCCGTGCTTGCAACAGAGGAAGACCGACTTGAGGTTCACGTCCTGCACGCGCTGCCAGGCCTCGAGCGAGGTCTCGAGCACCGACACGTCATCCGGCGGCGAGATGCCCGCGTTGTTGAAGAGCACGTCCACGTGGCCGAACTCCTCGCGTGCACGCGCGTACATGCCGCGCACGTGCTCGTCGTCCGTCACGTCCGCCTGGATGGCGAGATCACCCTCGGCATTTTCGGAGAGGTCCACGCCCACCACGGTGGCGCCCTCCTCCTTGAAGCGCCTCGCCGTCTCGGCCCCGATGCCGCTCGCCGCGCCCGTGATCACGCACACCTTGCCGTCGAGTCTCGCCATCAGCCCTCCGTCGCGTAGTAGACGTTCTTGACCTCGCTGTAGTGGTCGAGCGCGTCCGGGCCGAGCTCGCGGCCGTAGCCTGACTGCTTGAAGCCGCCGAACGGCGTGGACACGCGCACGGACGTGTTCGAGTTGATCGAGACCACGCCGCTCTCGATCGCGCGCGCTGTGCGCAGCGCCTTGGCGCCGTCGCGGGTCCAGACGGAGCCCGATAGGCCGTAGATCGTCTCGTTCGCGAGCCGGATCGCCTCCTCCTCGTCGCGGAAGGGGATCACCGCAGCCACCGGACCGAAGATCTCCTCGGCCGCTGCCCGATCGCTGTTGTCGACCGGACACAGGACGGTGGGCGGGAACCAGAAGCCGGGGCCGTCCGGTGCGCTCCCGCGGATCGCGACCGGTGCGTCGTCCGGCACGAACGAGGATACGGTCTCGCGCTGGCCCTCCGAGATCAGCGGCCCCATCTCGGTCGACTCGTCGAGCGGGTCACCGACCGTGATCGCCTCGACTGACTCCTCGAGCACCTCCATGAAGCGGTCGAGTGCCGAGCGCTCCACGAGGATGCGCGAGCGCGCGCAGCAGTCCTGGCCGGCGTTGCCGAACACCGCGCTCGGCGCCGCCGCGGCGGCCTTCTCGAGATCGGCGTCGGCGTAGACGACGTTCGCGGACTTCCCGCCGAGCTCGAGCGTAACCCGCTTGATTGTGCCCGCGGCGCCGGCCGCAATGCGACGCCCGACCTCCGTGGAGCCGGTGAAGGCGATCTTCGCCACGTCCTCGTGCTCCACGAGGCGCTGGCCGCACACCGAGCCCGGCCCGGCCACCACGTTCACCACGCCCTCGGGCACTCCTGCCTCGAGCGCGATCCGCTCGAACTCGATGGCGGTGAGCGGCGTGAGCTCCGCCGGCTTCAGGACGATCGTGTTGCCAGCCGCGAGCGCCGGCGCCATCTTCCACGACGCGATCGTGAGCGGGAAATTCCAGGGCGTGATCAGCCCGACCACGCCGAGCGGCTCTCGGAAGGTCATGTCCACGCCGCCGGCCACAGGGATCGTCCGGCCGGTCATGCGTTCCGGCGCGCCGGCGTAGTAGCGGAACGTCTCCACGACCATCCCCATCTCACCGCGCGCGTCGGAGATCGGCTTGCCGGCGTTGCGCGCCTCGAGCCGGGCGAGGTCCTCGAGGTTCTCCTCGAGCGCGTTCGCGAGCCGGTGCAGGAGCGCGGAGCGGTCGCCGGGCGCGACTGCGCGCCAGGCCGGGAAGGCCTCCTTCGCGCGCGCCACCGCGGCGTCGGTCTCCTCGACGCCCGCCTGCGGAATCTCCGCCATGACCTTGGCGCTGGCTGGTTCCAGGACCTGAATCACTCTGTCGCCGCCTTCATCCGATCGCGTGCCTCACTCACGAGCGAGCCGACCACCCGGCTCTGCTCGTCTTCCTCCGGGTGCCACAGGACTCCGACGCCAAAGCGTCGAGCGGGCAGTTCGATCGCTTCGATGACGCCGTCGTCGGCGTAACCGCTGGCGACAACGCCCTCGCCGAGCTCGTCGAGCCCCTGGTGGTGCGCGGACTTCACCTCGGTGTGCTCGCCCCCCACCACCTGCTCGGCCAGCGAACCGGGCTCGAGCCGGACGCCGTGGTCCGTGAAGACTCCTGGAGTATGCCGGTGGAGCTCCGAGTCCAGGTGCTGGTTGAGCGTGCCGCCCTGAATCACGTTCAGCATCTCCATGCCGCGGCAGATCCCGAGCACCGGCATGTCGCGCTCGAGCGCGCGCGTACCGAGGGCGAGCTCGAAGCGGTCGCGGTCGGGCCGCGTGCCACGAGTCTCCGGATCCGGCTGTGCTCCGTAGCTGCCGGGATCGATATCGGACCCGCCCGCGAGAATCAGGCCGTCGAGCAAGTCGAGCAGCTCGTCGGGCGACTCGGCCACGACGTCGTCCGGCGGCAGGATCAGCGCGATGCCGCCGGCCCGCTGCACCGCCAGCGAGTAGGTGCGCGGAGAGAGGTTCACCACGACCTCCCAGGCAGCCCACTGGGCGCTCTCAATCGCGGCGCAGATGCCGATGACCGGATGTGTCACGCCCTACAGTCTTTCGAAGCCGCGGAACTTCTCCCAATCGGTGACGGCGGCCTCCATCGCATCCAGCTCCACCTCGGCGCGGTTCAGGTAATGGTCGACCACCTCCTGCCCGAACGCCTCGCGGGCAATCTCGGAGCCTCCGAATAGATCGCGGGCGTCGTACATGTTGTGCGGCACGCGCGGCTTGTCGGACTCGTAGGCATTGCCCTCGAATGCCGGCTCGAGCTCCAGCTCGCTGTCGATGCCGTGCAGCCCAGCGGCGATCATCGCGGCGAGCGCCAGGTACGGGTTCACGTCCGCGCCGGGGAGCCGGTTCTCCACGCGCAGCGCCTCGCCGTGCCCCACCACGCGCATCGAGCAGGTGCGGTTGTCGTGGCCCCACGCCACGGCCGTCGGCGCGAACGACCCGGCCACGTAGCGTTTGTAGGAGTTCACGTGCGGGGCGAACATCAGCGTGAGCTCGCGCAGCGCCGCGAGCTGGCCCGCCACAAAACGGTTGAAGGTCGTCTCGTCGTCCGCGAACACGTTCCCGCCGCCGTCCTTCGCCAGCGAGAGGTGAATGTGGCACGAGTTGCCCTCGCGCTCGTCGAACTTGGCGATGTACGTGATCGACATGTCCTCCTGCGCCGCGATCTCCTTGGCGCCGGTCTTGTAGATCACGTGGTTGTCGGCGGTCTGGAGCGCATCGTCGTAACGGAAGTTGATCTCGTGCTGTCCGAAGTTGCACTCGCCCTTCGAGTTCTCCACGGACATGTCCGCGGCCATCATCGAGTTGCGGATGCGGCGGATCAGCGGCTCGATGCGCGCCGTGCCGATCATCGAGTAGTCGACGTTGTAGAGGTTCGCGGGGTCGAGGTCGCGGTAGCCCTTGCGCCACGCGTCCTCGTAGCTGTCGCGGAAGACGATGAACTCGAGCTCGGTACCGGCGGCCGCGGTCCAGCCGCGCTCGGCCAAGCGGGCGAGCTGCTTACGCAGGATCTGACGCGGAGACGCGACCACATCGCTGCCGTCCTCCCACGCGAGGTCGGCCATCAGCAGGACGGTGCCCTCGTGCCACGGGACCAGCCGCAGCGTGTCCATGTCGGGCTTGAACACGAAGTCGCCGTAGCCGCGCTCCCAGCTAGACATCGCGTAGCCCTCGACCGTGTTCATGTCGACGTCCACGGCGAGCAGGTAATTGCAGCCCTCGGCGTCGTGCTCGACGACCTCGTCTAGGAAATGCCGTGCCGTCAGGCGCTTGCCCTGGAGCCGGCCCTCCATGTCGGCGATGCAAAGGAGCACGGTGTCGATCGATCCGTCGTCAGCGGCCTTGCGCAGATCCTCGAGTTTCATGGCGGCGAGCCTAACCGCAGAAAGCCACCGTGTGGTAGGAAGCGCCATGCTTCTTCTCGGAATCGACGAGGGCACCACCGGCGTCAAAGCAACGTTGTTCGACGAACGGCTCCAGCCGGTACGCGAGGCGCGGCGGGACAAGGTGAACACCCACCCGCGCCCGGGATGGGTCGAGCAGGACGGCAACGAGGTGCTTCGGGCGGTCGTGGAGGCGGTGGCCGAGCTGCTCGAGGCCGCTGACGACGAGGTCGTGGCGTGCGGGCTCGACCACCAGGGCGAGTCGGTGCTCGCGTGGGACGCCGAGACCGGCGCGCCGCTCAGCCCAGTCGTCGTCTGGCAGGACAAGCGCTCCCAGGAGGTGCTCGACCGGATGGGCGCCGCCGAGGAGGAGATCCGCTCGCTCAGCGGGCTTCCGTTCGACCCGTACTTCTCCGCCGCCAAGCTCGCCTGGCTGCTCGAGCACGAGGAGAAGGTGCAGCGGGCGCGTGAGGCCGGCACCCTGCGCATGGGCACGGTCGACTCCTTCCTGTGCGACCGCCTGGGCGCCGGGTTCGCGACAGACAACTCCACGGCGTCACGCACGCAGCTGCACCGCCTCGGCACGCCGGGCTTCGACGAGCGCCTGTGCGAGCTGTTCGGCGTGCCTATCGACGTGCTGCCGGAGGTGCGCGACACCGCGGGCTCGCTCGGCACGCTGCGCCACCAGTCCTGGCCGCTGGAGCTTCCGCTGTGCGGCCAGGTGGTCGACCAGCAGGCCGCGCTGGCCGGCGCGGGCTGTGTGGTGCCGGGGCGCGTGAAGGCCACCTACGGCACCGGCGTGTTCGTGCTCGGGCACGTGGGCGACCAGGTGCCCGCCCCGTCGGGCGGGCTGCTGCCCACGGTCGCCTGGCGCATCGACGGCCGCATGGAGTACGCCATCGACGGCGGCGTGTTCGCGGCCGGCGCGATGCTCGAGTGGATGTGTCGCGAGCTCGGGATGACCGAGAATCCCGCTGCACTCACGGAGCTGGCGCGCGCGGCCGACGACAACGGAGGCGCCCGCGTGCTGCCCGGCCTCGCCGGCGTCGGCGCCCCGTGGTGGAAGCCCGAGGCGCGCGCCGTGATCGCCGGGATGCACGGGGGGACGACGCGCGCGCACGTGGCGCGGGCAGCGCTCGAGGGCATCGCCTGGCGCGTGGCCGACGTGGTGGAGGCTATGCGCGAGACCGTCGAAGTCAGCTCACTCCGCGTGGACGGCGGGCTCACGAACGAGCCGCTCCTGCTTCAGCTCCAGGCGGACACGATCGGCGTGCGCGTGGACGCCGCGGGAGCCGACGCGACCGTGCTCGGCGCCGCCGCGCTCGGCGCCGTGGGAGCGGGGGTCATCCCGTCGCTCACCGAGGCGGCCGAGCTGCTGCCAATCGACCGGTCGGTCGAGCCTCAGCAGGACGACGCGTGGCGCACGCGCGAGCACGAACGCTGGCATGCGTTCGTGCGCGCGGCAGTTGAGTTGCCCCAGGCCTAGGCCGGCGCGGGAGGCGGTGTCGCCGCCGGTGGCTCCTCCGCGTCCGCGGCCTTGTCCTCGGTGATGCCCATCCCCTCGTCGAACTCGATCGTCCGGATCGGGCCCCTGTACCGCTTGTTCATCCCGCCGAACCAGGCGATGGTGATAGCGACGATCAGCACGCCGAGCACGAGCGGCGTGAAGTTGGCCGCATTCCAGTCGAACGTATCGTCCCACCAGACGGCCGCCGGCCCGTAGAACGGGAGGCAGAAGTAGATCGAGGTGAGGATCACCCAGACCACGGCGATCGGGTTCAGCCACTTCCACTTGTTGCCCAGGTTCCAAGCCGGACTCGGCGTGAAGCGGTCAGGCCTCCGCCAGCGCAGGTAGGTCGGGATGACGTATGCCAGGTACAGCCCGATCACGCCGATCGAGACGACCGCGAAGAACGCGACGGGCACGCCGGCTGCGTTGCCCGACAGCGCGGGAAGGCTCAGGATGCCGGCGAGGACGCACGAGCCGATCACCGCCGCCACGGGCACGCCGCGCTTACCGTTCACGCTCGCCCACAGCCGGTGCCCGGGCGTCACCCGGTCGCGCGAGAGCGCGAAGAACGTCCGCGAGCAGCTCGTGACGCACGCCATGCCGCAGAAGAACTGCCCGATCGCCGAGATCAGGATCACGACCTCGGCCCAACCCTCGGACATCGCGCTCTGGAAGATCGCCAGCGTGGTGCCGCCGCCGTCGTTCACAGCCTTCAGGTCGGTCGCCGCGAAGGTGATCGCCAGGAGCACGAACCAGCCGATCAGCCCGGATAGCGCGACCGACTGCCAGACGCCCTTGGCCGCCGAGACCTCGGCGTCGCGGGTCTCCTCCGCCACGTGCGCCGACGCGTCGTAGCCCGTGACCGTGTACATGGTCAGGAGCAGGCCCGTGGGCAGGATGTACCACCAATACATCCCCATGCTGAAGCCCGAGTTGTTGATCCGGTCGGTGAAAACGAAGTCCGCGCTCTGATGGTGGTCGGGGACGATGATCAGGATTCCGATGATCACGAGCACGCCGACGCAGTGCCAGAACACCGAGATGTTGTTGAACAGCGCGACCAGATGCGACGAGAAGATGTTGATCATCGCGTGTAGGAAGAGGATCACCATGAACACGATGAAGATCTCGCCGAGTGAGACCTCGTCGGCGAAGTTCAGGATGAAGTCGAGGCCCCAGAGGTTGAAGACGAA
>Ga0126307_10001794_pt1 | contig 14293 bp, 15 predicted proteins | sample Plot28_FD_89955 | JGI IMG/M metagenome (GOLD analysis project Ga0126307, IMG submission 89955) | Serpentine soil microbial communities from UC McLaughlin Reserve, CA, USA - Plot28 | ecosystem: Environmental > Terrestrial > Soil > Grasslands | place: USA: UC McLaughlin Reserve, Lake County...
CTCACGGAGCCGACGACCGGATCGGATGCCGCCGCGATAAAGACCACCGCCGAGAGGGTGGACGGCGGCTACAGGATCTCGGGCCACAAGCAGTGGGTCACCAACGGCCGTGTAGCGGGCGCCATGATCGTCTTCGCCCGCGCCCCCGAGGGTCCCACCGCCTTCGTCGTGGGGATGGACGCCGAGGGCATCTCCTTCGGCAAGCACGCGAAGAAGATGGGAGTCATCTCCGCCACGACGGACGACGTTCACCTGGACAACGTCTTCGTCCCCAAGGAGGACCGGCTCGGCGAGGAAGGCAAGGGCCTCAAGGTGGCGCTCGGTACGCTGGACTTCGGCAGGATCGGGATCGCGGCTCAGGCTCTCGGTATCGCCGAGGCCGCCTTCCGTTACGCCTCCGGCTACGCGGCGGAGCGCACCACCTTCGGCAAGCCCATAGCCGAGCACCAGGCCATAGCGTTCAAGCTGGCGGACATGCAGACGAAGATAAGGGCCGCCCGCCTCCTCGTTCGCGAGGCGGCCTGGATGAAGGACCAGGGGATGCGCGTCACGGAGGCCGGCGCCCGCGCGAAGCTCTACACCTCGCAGGTGGCGAACGAGGTCACCTACGACGCGGTACAGGTCCTCGGTGGTTACGGGTACATGAAGGACCATCCCGTCGAGCGTCACTACCGCGACGCGCGTGTAACGGAGATCTACGAGGGAACGAGCGAGATACAGCGCCTCGTCGTCTCGCGTGGCATCCTCAAGGAGAGGACCGAGTCTCCGGGCGGCGTCGAGGGTTCACGGCCCGTCGTGGGGTAAGTCTGACCGGGGGGTATGCTACAGTCTAGGCAAAGGGAGCGGATACAAGGGAGGAGATACCGTGGACACCAAGAAGGGCGCGCGCGACCGCTGGGAGGAAGCCTACTCGAAGAACCCCGAGCGCGACGTCGAGTTCTCGACGATGTCCGGCATCCCCGTAAAATCTCTCTATACTCCCGACGACGTAGAGGGCTCCTACGACGAGAAGCTCGGTTATCCCGGAGAGTACCCTTATACGCGCGGCGTGTACCCGAACATGTACCGCGGTAGGTTGTGGACGGTCAGGCAGTTCGCCGGCTTTGGCGACGCCGAGGAAACCAACAAGCGGTTCAGGTACCTGATCGAGCACGGCCAGAACGGCCTCTCGGTAGCCTTCGACATGCCGACCCTGATGGGCCTGGATTCTGACTCACCGCTGTCTCTGGGCGAGGTCGGGACCGAGGGGGTCGCCGTGGACTCGCTGGAGGATATGGAGCGGCTCTTCGAAGGCATCCCGATGGGGGAGATCACGACCTCCATGACCATCAACGCCCCCGCGATGGTGTTGCTGGCGATGTACGTCGTTGCCGCCGAGAAGCAGGGCGTCCCGCCCGAGGAACTCGGCGGCACGAACCAGAACGACATCCTCAAGGAGTACATCGCCCAGAAGGAGTGGCTCTTTCCGCCTGCGCCCTCCGTGCGCGTCTTCAAGGACATGCTCGTCTACGCAACCGAGCACATGCCCCGCTGGAACACCGTCTCCATAAGCGGCTACCACATCCGCGAGGCCGGGAGCACGGCCGCCCAGGAACTCGCCTTCACCCTCGCCGACGGCTTCGCGTACGTGGAGGCGGGCATCGAGGCGGGGCTCGACGTGGACGACTTCGCCCCGCGCTTCTCGTTCTTCTTCAATTCGCACATAGACTTCTTCGAGGAGATCGCCAAATTCCGCGCCGCCCGGCGCATCTGGGCCACCGTGATGAAAGAGAAGTACGGCGCGAAGGATGAGCGTTCTCTACGTATGCGCTTCCACACCCAGACAGCCGGCGTCTCCCTCACCGCCCAGGAGCCGCTCAACAACGTCGCGAGGACGGCCTTCGAGGCCCTCGCCGCCATATTCGGCGGGACGCAGAGCCTGCACACCAATTCACTGGACGAAGCGCTCGCGCTGCCGACGGAGGAGGCCGTCCGGATCGCGGTCCGGACGCAGCAGATAGCGGCCCTGGAGACCGGGGTGACGAACACGATAGACCCACTCGGAGGCTCGTACTTCGTCGAGGCTCTGACGGATGAGATCGAACGGCAGGCCTACGAGTACTTCAGGCAGATAGGCGAGATGGGCGGGATGATAGAGGCCATCGAGGCCGGCTTCCCGATGCGCGAGATCGCCGAGGCGAGCGCCCGCTACCAGCGTGAGCTCGAAGAACGCAAGCGCTACATGGTTAACGTCAACGTCTACGAGCCTCAGGAAGAGCAGGACGTCGAGATACACCGCATAGACCCGGAGATCTCCAATCGCCAGCTCGAGCGTCTGAAGGCTCTTAAAGAGCGGCGAGACAACGCCCTCGTGGAGCGCCGGCTCGAGGAGCTCAGAGAGGCAGCCAGGGGCGACGACAACGCGATGTACCCGATCCTCGAGGCCGTCCGCGCCTACGCGACCGTCGAGGAGATCTCCAAGGCGCTCCAGGAAGTATTCGGATCTTACCGCGAGACGCCGGTGATCTAAGCTGGTCAGCATTTCAGCTTGTGAGCTATCGGATCGGTGAGGGGATGAGCGGGGTCGGTCCGCTGGAGCGGGTGCGTGGGAGCTTCGAGAAGCAGGGCCTGATGGCTCTGTTGGGCGCCGAGGTCGTGGAGGCGAGGTCCGGCCTGTGCGTAATCGAGGTTCCTTTGCGGGACGAGTTGACGCAGCAGGAGCGCTACTTCCACGGCGCGGTTACGGGCGCGATAGCCGCCACCGCGGGTGGCTACGCAGCGCTCACTCGGGCGCCCCCTGACCGGGAGGTGCTCACGGTCTAGCACAAGGTCAACCTCCTCGCGCCGTAAGCCGGCGCGAAGCTCGTGGCTCGCGGGGAGGTAATCACGGCCGGACGCCGCCTGTTCGTCTGCAAAGCGGAGGTCTTCGCCGTGACCGGTCGAGAGAGCCGGGCTTGCACGGCCGCGCTCCAGACGGTCCCCCTATCGCCCGCGAAAGCTTGATGCCTGCCGCTACTGCGCGAGGCCCAGTTCCTCTTCCGTGGCGCCGCGCTCGTACTTGTCTCCGGTCGGCCAGGGGCGGGTTGTCCAATCGGGATCGAAGACGAACGAGGAGTGGGTGCGTCCCGGGAGCAGGGAGCCGTTGCCTGCTCCCCTGGCGTAATCGTATTAGAGCTTCGCGATTTGCTCCTTCGTAACCTGCTGCGCGGCGGGATGCGCGAGACATGCCTCGCGCCACCTGCGCACGCGGGCGTACCTCTCGTCTTGCGGCAGGTCGAAGCCCTCATAGTACTCCAGAAACCAGAAGCGCATGAAGAGCGTCGTGAAGACCGTCTCCACCAACCCGAAGGCCTCGAAGAGAAACGTGCCCGAGGGACTGTGCCGCACCAGAAAATCGTTCAAACGGGCGTACTGCTCGAGCATCCCCCGACGAAGGCCGTCGCGCTTGCCGGGGTCCTGGTTCATCACGTACCGGTAGCCCTGTGCGGAAAACTGACCCTCCATCGCGTTCATAATGCCCTCGACGGCGCGCCGGTAAGGATCGCGTCGGGCGACGGCGGGCTCCGGAAAGCGGTCTTCGAGGTAGTGCAGGATCACCATGCTCTCCTTGATAACCTCGCCCTCTCCGGTATCGAGCACCGGTAGCGCCGTCGTGCCGTGGGTTCTCTCCAGCAGCCACTCGGGACGCGGGCGCGTGATGTCGATGACGTAGAAGCCGACGTGGCAGCTTAGACCCTTCAGCGTCATGAGGATCTCCAAACGCTGGGAGAATGGACAGACGGCGACGTGGTACACGACCGGCGTACGACGATCTTGCTCGACCGTAGCCCGCCGCACGGCTTCTCTCGACAAAGGTTCACCTCTTTCTCGCTCCGGCCAGCAGAGGGTAGCAGACCGGACCGTCGAGCCCGGGCTATCAGGGTCGGTTTGCCGCCTCCGGGTATGCGGCGACGCGGCGAGGCTCGTCGTCACCCGGCGCTGCATGGTGGATGCATACGTCCTCGCGGTTGGGCGGGTCCGGGCGTTGGGATGCTCGGCGGTTTGCTAAGATTAGGTAGGCGGAGGAGCGGTTCCGTTCCTCCGAGGGAGAGCGGAGCTTAGGAGGAGGTCTATGGCTGTCGAAGAGACCCGGACCCGCCACGAGTCCCTGGGGCTCGACGAGGAAGACTTGCTGAAGATCTACCGTAACATGCTGCTCGCTCGCAGGGTGGACGAGCGGTCTTGGATCCTGAACCGCCAGGGCAAGGCGGCGTTCGTCATCTCGTGCCAGGGCCAGGAAGGTTGCCAGGTCGGCGCCGCCTACAACCTGCGCCCCGGCTACGACTACGTCTACCCCTACTACCGCGACCATGGGATCGTGATGACCCTTGGCATGACCGCCCGCGACGAGCTGCTCGCGCTACTCGGAAAAAGGGAGGACCCCAGCAGCGGCGGACGCCAGATGCCGGGTCACTTCTCGAGCCGCGAGCTCAACATCGTCACCGCCTCGGCCCCCATCGGGGTGCAGTACCCGCAGGCGACCGGAAGCGCCCTGGCCTTCAAGATGCGCGGCGAGGACGGGGTAGTGCTCACGTGTGGCGGCGAGGCCTCCACCAGCCAGGGCGACTGGCATGAGGCGATGAACTTCGCCGGCATCCACGGCCTGCCCGTCGTCTTCCTCATCCAGAACAACGTGTACGCCATCTCCGTCCCCGAGCCGCTGCAGGTCTCCGGCTCCATAGCGAAGCGGGCCGAGGGCTACGGGTTCCCCGGCCACCAGGTGGACGGTAACGACGTGCTCGCCGTCTACGAGGTCGCCAGAGAGGCGGCGGAGAGGGCGCGCAGAGGCGACGGTCCGACCCTGATCGAGGCCAAGACCTACCGTATGACCGCTCACTCTTCCGACGACGATGACCGCAGGTATCGCGAGCGCGAGGAGATCGAGGAGTGGCGCCAGAAGGATCCCATCGCCCGCTTCGAGTGGTACCTCGCAGAGAACGGGGCCTTGGACGAGGAGAGGAAGGAGGAGATCTCGGCCGAGATAAAAGCCGAGGTCGCCGAGGCCTGCGACTACGCCGAGAATGCACCCTTCGCCGACCCCGAGGAGGCGCTCGAGCGCGTCTACGCGGAGGCTTAGGAAGATGGCTGAGAAGAGCCTGCTGCAGGCCATCCACGACGGGTTGGCCGAGGAGATGCGCTCAGACGACACCGTGATGGTGATGGGCGAGGACGTGGGGAGAGCTGGCGGCGTCTTCCGGGTAACGCAGGGACTCCAGGAGGAGTTCGGGCCCTTCAGGGTGATGGACACACCGCTCGCGGAGAGCCTGATCGTCGGCTCCGCTATAGGCCTCTCCGTCAACGGCATGCGTCCCGTCGCCGAGATACAGTTCGCCGACTTCATCCCGCCGGCATTCGACCAGATCGTGAGCGAAGCTGCCCGCTTCTACTACCGCTCGAACGGTGCGTGGAAGGTGCCTATAACCATCCGGGCTCCCTACGGCGTGGTGCCGGGCGGGGCGCTCTACCACTCCCAGAGCGTCGAGGCGTACTTCTGCAACACGCCAGGCCTCAAGGTCGTCGCCCCGACCTTCCCCGCCGACGCCAAGGCCATGATCAAGAGCGCCATCCGCGACCCGAATCCCGTCCTCTTTCTCGAGCACAAGCGGACTTACCGCCTCATAAAAGAGGACGTCCCGGACGACGACTACGAGGTGCCACTGAGCAGGGCCCGCATCCACCGAGAGGGGACCGACCTCACGGTGGTCTCCTACGGGCTTACGCTCTACACGGCGCTCCAGGTAGCGCAGAAGCTGTCGGAGGAGGAGGGCATAGAGGCCGAGATCGTCGAGCCGCGCACCCTTTATCCGCTCGACAAGGAGACGATCCTCGACTCCGCCAAAAAGACCGGAAAGTTCCTCGTCGTCTCCGAGGCGAACCTCACGGGATCCGTGTCCGGGGAGATCGCGGCTATCGTCGCCCGGGAGGCGTTCGAGTGGCTCGACGGACCCGTCATGCGCCTCGGGGGGCCGGACATCCCAGCGGCGGCGTTCGCCAAGCCGATGATGGATCTCTTCGTCCCTTCGGCCGAGAAGATAGAGCCGGCGATGCTCGAGCTGGCCCGCTACTAGATGGGCCTCCAGGACTACAACCGGGAGGCCTGGGGCCGCGAGGTCGAGCGCGGCAACGAGTGGACCGTTCCCGTCGGCCAGGACGTCATCGAGGCCGCCAGAGGGGGACGGTGGGGGATCTTGCTGACGGAGACCAAGCCGGTCCCGAGGGATTGGTTCCCGGACCTCGAAGGCGCTGACGTCCTCTGCCTCGCCTCGGGCGGCGGGCAACAGGCCCCGGTACTCGCGGCGGCAGGCGCGAACGTCACCGTCCTCGACAACTCGCCGAAGCAGCTGGCGCAGTACCGGCTCGTCGCCGAGCGCGAGGGGCTCGAGCTGCGGACGGCCGAGGGCGATATGGCCGACCTCTCGGTTTTCCCCGACGGGAGCTTCGACCTCGTCTTCCATTCGAGGTACGCGCTGCCCTACGCCGACGCGACGAGCAAGAGCGAGGAAGAGGTAGAGCGCCAGATCGAGCGGGGAGAGCCGCTCGAGTTCAACCACACGCTGGAAGACCAGATCGGCGGGCAGATCGACGCGGGCTTCGTGATCGCCGGATTCTACGAGGACCGTCACTGCGACGACCCGATCGCAACCCACATGCCCACCTACATCGCCACGCGGGCGATCAAGTAGCGGGAGGAGGAAAGGTGGCAACACCCGTAACGATGCCCCAACTCGGGGAGAGCGTGACGGAGGGCACGATAACCCGCTGGCTGAAGGCCGAGGGGGACGAGATCGCGTTGGACGAGCCCCTCGCCGAGGTGGACACCGACAAGGTCAACGCGGAGCTTCCCTCGCCGGTAGCCGGCAAGGTCGAGAAGCTCCTCGTCTCCGAAGGGACCACCGTGGACGTGGGGACCGAGATCGTGCTCGTCGCCACAGGCGGCGAAGAATCCCCGGAGCCACAGCCCCGCGAGGACGTGGTTGACGAGGCCCCGACCGAGGAGTTCCCGGCAGCGGACACCGAGGCCCAGCCGGCCGTGCAGAACGGCGAGAAGCAGCGTGCGGTTGCCGAGGCGCGCGGCTCGGAGAGCGGAGGCAACGGCCGCGGGACGGTGGAGGACGCCGAGACACTGCGGCTGCAGCGTTCCTCGCCGGTCGTCCGGCGGCTCGCCGGGGAGCACGACGTGGACATCTCGGAGATCTCCGGTACCGGTACCGGCGGCAGGGTGACCAAGAAGGACATCGAGAGCTTTATCGAAGAGCGCGAGGCCGTCCCCGCGGCGGCCGCCGCCGAAGCGCAACCGGAGGCTCCGCCCGACCGCGTGCAGGTCCACGACGGCGACCGGGTGGTGGAGCTCACGAGCATGCGGCGGGCGATCGCGAACCGCATGACGGTGAGCAAGGCCGAGATACCGCACGCCTGGACGCTGGTCGAGGTGGACATGACGGGCCTCGCGGCGCTGCGCGAGAGGGAGAAGGCGGCCTTTGCCGAGCGCGAGGGCGTCAAGCTCACGTACCTGCCGTTCATCGTCAAGGCCGCCGTGGAGAACCTCAAGGAGCAGCCGGTCCTCAACTCCGTGTGGGACGGGGACAGGATCGTTCTGCGGAGGCAGATCAGCGTCGGGATCGCGGTAGACCTGGAGGAGGGAGCCCTCATAGTCCCCGTCATCCGGGACGCCGACGAACTCAACGTCGTCGGCCTCGCCCGCCGGATAGACGACGTCGTGAAGCGCGCGCGTGCCAAACAGCTCGGCACCGAGGACATATCGGGGGGCACCTTCACAGTGAACAACCCTGGCGCTCTCGGGAGCGTCGCCTCCACGCCGATCATCAACCACCCGCAGGCGGCCATCCTCCAGGCCGAAACCGTCGTCAAACGCCCCGTAGTGGTAAACGAAGCCATCGCGATCCGGAGCATGATGAACCTGGAGGTCTCCTTCGACCACCGCGTCCTCGACGGCGGCATTGCTCTCCGCTTCCTCAACTCCGTCAAGCGCCGCCTGGAAGCGTACGGCCCGGAGAGCAGCCTCGGATAGTGGAAGGAACTCATGACCTGGCGGCAGCTTGTGAATGCACTCGAGCGTTATGTCCCTGCTGACAGCGTGACGACATACGCCGAGGTGTCTCTCTGGGGATACGGCGTACCTAACATGGACCAGCCGGTTCGCTCCCTGCTGAGAGGGGCGAGAGATCATGACTATCAGCGGCTAACGAACCGCGTGGTTAAGGCTGATGGCGAACTTGCAGATTTACTCGAGGCGCCTGACCAGCAGAGGCGGCGGTTGCTTACTGAGGGTGTGCCACTTACCGCTGATAGCAGGATGGACTTCGATCAGACCTCCCCAATAGGGCTGGCTTGAGCAAGCTGGCTGACGGATTACTAGAGACGATCTGGCGCTGCATCGACTGCGAGGATCTGGTGCGCTTGGTGCAGGAGCTCGTCCGCATCCCGAGCGTTTATCGTCCCGAGAAGGCTGACGGCAACGAGGCTCGTGTCGCCCGGTTTCTTGCGGACTACCTCGAGCGCGAGGGCATCGAGGTTCACATGGAGGAGGCCGCGCCGGGGCGTCCGAACGTCTGGGCGGTCTTGGACGGAGACCGGCCCGGCAAGACCCTGCTCTTCGAGGCGCACACAGACGTGGTGACCGAGGGGCGGGCAGGGGACTGGGAGCATCCGCCGTTCGGGGCCGAGCGGGTGGGGGATCGCATCTACGGTCGGGGGGCGTGCGACACGAAGGGGAATCTGGCGGCGGCAGTAGTGGCCGTTAAGGCGATCAAGGACTCCGGAGTTTCTTTCCCAGGCAGGCTCGTCCTGTGCCATGCGGTGGACGAAGAGGGGATGATGGCTGGGATCAGGGCGTTCATCGAGCGGGGATACGCCGAAGGGGTGGACGGCGCAGTCATCTGCGAGCCGGAGGAGAACCAGCTCTGCGTAAAACAGAAGGGCGCCTTGAGGGTCGAGGTCACGTTCCGCGGCAAGATGGCGCACGGGGCGATGCCGCTGAGCGGCGTCAACCCCGTCACCCGGGCGGCCAGGTTCGTGGTGGCGGTCGAGGAGCTGGAGCGGGAGGAGATAGAGCGCCACGGCGAGGACCCTTTCCTCGGCTACCCGAGCCTCACGCCGACCATCCTGCTCGGACCGGAGTGCGGGGAGCCTCAACTCAACGTGATCCCCGCGAGCGCCTACGTCGCCCTGGATATTCGCACGGTCCCGAGCCAGTCCCAAGAGGAGGTCGTCCGGCGTCTGGAAGATCGTCTCTCGAAGCTGGAGTCCGAGGACCCGGATTTCGACGCGAGCTTGGAGGTGATCGAGGAGCGCCCGCCTACGGCGACCTCGATGGATGACCCGCTGGTGCGCGCGATGGCCGCCGCTTACCGGGATCTTACCGGGGAGGAGCCGCGGTACAACGGCGTACCAGGCGCAACGGACGGGACGTACCTGAGCACCTGGGCGGGCGTACCCATCGTAACCACGGGGGCTGGGGAGCGTGAGATCCCGCACCACAAAGACGAGTGGGTGAGCGTGGATGAGCTCCTCACCACCTGCAAGCTCTACGCCGCTACCGCCATGTACTTCTGTTACGGAAAGGATAATCATGTTTGACTACCGCTCGATGTTCGACCTCACCGACAAGAAGGTACTCGTCGTGGGCGCGGGGAGGGGGATCGGGGAGGCCGGGGCGCACGCGCTCGCTGCCTTCGGGGCCATCGTGTTCTGCGCCGACGCCGACGCCGACGCCGCGGAGAGTACGGCGGCGGAGGTCCGGTCCCAGGGGTGGAAGGCGGAAGCCGTGGAACTCGATATGCTCGACCCCGAGAGCGTCCGCGCCACCGCGGAGCGCGTGGGCACGCCCGACGTGCTGGTCAGCACGCCGAGCATCAACGTCAGGAAGCCGCTCTTGGAATACACTGACGAGGAGTTCGACAGGGTCGTTGACCTGAACCTGAAAGGGACCTTCCGGCTGGTCCGGGAGTTCGGGGACGGCATGGTGGGGCGCGGCTCGGGGAGCATCATCGCGTTCTCGAGCATCAGGGCGCAGGTGGTCGAGCCGGGGCAGGGCGTGTATGCGGCGACCAAGTCCGGGACGGTGCAGATGCTCAGGGCTCTGGCCGCCGAGCTGGGTACGAAGGGCGTACGGGTCAACACCATCGCCCCCGGGGTCGTCGAGACGCCGCTCACGGCTCAGATCAAAGAGAGCCCCGATTGGTACGATTCCTACGCCGCTAAGAGCATCCTCGGACGCTGGGCCAAGCCCCACGAGATGGCGGGCATGATCGTCTACCTCGCCTCAGACGCCAGCTCCTACGTGACCGGCGCCTTCATGCTCGTTGACGGCGGCTGGACCGCCGCCGACGGACGCTTCATCCCGCCTTTGTAGGCGGTTTGACAGGCCGCACGTAGCTGCGGATACTTCACGCGGGCTCAAGTAAACGGAGGTACGAACGTGGCGGCGAACTCGGGTAGCGATCGGGGGGGCTCGATTTTCAGTCTGAGCGTGCGTCAGATCGTCATAGCCGGGATCCTGGGCGGGATCGCGATCTTCCTCGGCGCGACCCAGCTCGGGTTCATACCGGTGCCGAACCTCTCGGGCAGGGCGACGATCATGCACGTGCCCGTGATCCTGGGCGGTGCCCTCGAAGGCCCGGTGGTCGGCACCATCGTCGGCCTTATCTTCGGTATCTTCTCCTTTATCCAGGCCGACGTCCCCTTTTTCAGGGACCCGCTGGTCTCTGTCCTGCCGCGGTTGCCCATCGGCATCGTGGCCTGGGCCGTCTTCGCGGCCCTGCGCAGCCGAAGCCTGGACCTGGCTTCGGCTGCCGCCGGCGTCCTGGGCTCTCTGACGAACACTGTCGGTGTCCTCGGGATGGCGGTACTGCTGGGGTACCTGCCGCTCGCCCTGACCGTGCCGATCATCCCGCAGGCCATCGCCGAGGCGGTTCTGGCCGCGGTCGTGACTGTCGTCGTGGTGCGGGGCGTCATGCTCTTCCGCAGCGGACGCACCACGGCGCCTGAGGTAGACTCCGACAGAGAGCGCCGCTACTAGCGGGGCGACGCGGGCGCGATGATTGAGATCGAGGGGGTCTCGTTCGCCTACAGGACGGGCGAGGCAGACGCGGTGCCCGCGCTGCGAGGCCTGAACCTGCGGATCGAGCCGGGCCAGCTCGTGGCGATCATCGGCCACAACGGCTCGGGGAAGAGCACGCTAGTCAAGCTCCTGACCGCCGTTCTTTATCCGCTGGAAGGTGAGATCCGGATAGACGGTATCCCGGTGCGCGAGGAGAACCAGTGGGATATCAGGGAACGGGTCGCCGTCGTCTTTCAGGATCCCGACGATCAGCTCATCATGAACCGGGTCGCCGACGACGTGGCCTTCGGCCCCGAGAACCTGGGGCTCCCGCGCGAGGAGATAGGAGAACGCGTCGAGTTCGCGCTCAGGGCACTCGACCTGAAGGGGATCTCGGGAAGCCTGATCGAGGACCTCTCCCCGGGGCAGAAACAAAAGGTCGCGATAGCCGGCGCTCTTGCCATGCAGCCCCACTTCCTGATCCTGGACGAGCCGACCTCCCTCCTTCCCGCCCCTGTGGCGGCACGTCTGATCTCCACGATAAGAGCTCTGAACCGCCGGGAGGGGATGGGCGTCCTCCACGTCACCCACTCGATGTCCGAGGCCGTCCTCTTCGACCGCGTCGTCGTCATGGACGCCGGCCAGAAGGTCATGGACGGCACCCCGACCGAGGTGTTCCGGCGCGTGGACGAGCTGCGGGAGATCGGGCTCGACGTACCCCTCGCCGCGAGTCTGGCCCACCGCTTGCGCTCCCGCGGCGTATCGCTAGAGGGCGACATCCTCGATCCGGCGGACCTGCGGGCCGCGCTCTCGGGCCTCGAGAACACGCCAGCCGAGATCTCCGGTCCGTGAGCCCCGACGAGGTTCCTATTCTCGAGCTCCGGGGCTTCAGCTACACCTACCTTGAGGGCACCCCGAAGGCGAACGAGGCGATAAGGGACGTGTCGTTCGCGATACGCCGCGGCGAGCGCGCCGCGATAGTCGGCCCCACACACTCTGGCAAGTCCACCGTGGTGGACTCCTTCGCCCACCTACTGCGCCTCAAGAGGGGACAGGTCTTCTACGAGGGCGAGGACATAGCGGCTCCGGGCTACGACCGGGCGGCGCTCCGCCGCAAGGTCGGCATCGTCTTCCAGCGTCCCGACTCGCAGCTCATAGAGGACGTGGTCGGCGCGGACGTGGCCTTCGGCCCGACCGCCGCGGGGATACCCGCCGAAGAGACGCGCCGCCGCGTCGAGGAGAGCCTGAACGCTCTGGGCCTGCCGTACCCCGACTTCCGGCTCAGGTACGTCCACGCGCTCTCGGGCGGTCAGCGCCGCCGGGTGGCGATAGCGGGCGTGATCGCCATGCAGACGCCTGTTGTGATACTCGACGAGCCGATGGCTGGGCTCGACCCTCGTGGCCGGCGCGAGCTGCTCGGCCTGCTGCGCCGACTCGCGGACGACCGCGATCTCACCCTCGTGGTTTTCTCCGCTTCTCTAGGCGACGCGAGCCTCCTGTGCGACCGGGTCGTCGTCTTGGGCGAGGGTCGCGTGGTCATGGACGGACCCTTGCGCGACGTCCTGCGCGAGGCGGACAGACTCGCGACGCTCGACGTCACACTCCCCGAGGTGGTCGAGGGTGCCCAGGAGCTCAGAAAACTCTTCCCCGATCTTCCGGCCGACGTCCTGACCGAGGAGGATCTGGAGGCCGAGCTGCTAAAACGATTGGGCGTAGCGTAGTAGTGCTCGAGCTGCAGCGCAACGTCGTCTTCGGGCAGTTCGTGGACACGGGGTCGGTCATGCACCGCATGGACCCCCGCATCAAGCTCGCCGCTACGTTCGTGATGCTCGTCGCCTCCTTCGTCATAGACGATTTTTTTGGCTTCGCGGTGGCGCTGGCGCTCCTGGCCGTGATCCAGGTCGTCTCCCGCATCCCTCTGGGCTACCTGTTGCGGGGCTCGGGCTTCTTCCTCGGCTTTCTGGTCTTTATCCTGGCCTTCCAGGTCCTCTTCTACCCAGGGGACGTGTCCGGCTCGAACTACCTGTGGCGCTGGAGGATACTCTCGATCTCGACCGAGGGGCTCAGGGCGGCGGGAATACTGGGCCTCCGCGTCATCTTCCTCTACTACGTCACGACGATGCTTATGCTCACTACCTCGCTGGTGGACCTGACCAACGGCCTCGAGCTGATCTTCGGCCCGTTGCAGCGGCTCAGGGTCCCGGTCAACGAGCTCGTTCTTGTCTTCGTCATCGCCATAAAGTTTGTCCCGATCTTCATTGAGGAGGTCGAGCGCCTCGCCCGCGCCCAGACCGCCCGCGGCGTTCCTTTTGATGAGGGTGGAGCGATCAAGCGTGCTCGCCGTCTCGGGCGCCTGCTCGTCCCGATCTTCATAAGCGGCTTCGCCCGCGCCGACGTCCTGACCACCGCTATGAACACCCGCTGCTACCGCGGCGGCCGCTCCCGCACCAAGTTCCGCCAGATGAACACCACCCCCTCAGACTGGCTCATACTGGCCCTCGTCGTAGCCTGGATGGTAGTCGCCTGGGTGGTCTAGCCGGCCGGTCTTGAAGTGACGCTAGACCGCAGTAGTTCGGCCTACGGAACCGGAGGGGAGCCCCGGCGCCGACTTCACGGAAGGGGAGGGCGGCAACGACACTATGTACGGGGGTAGCGAGGGGGACGCCCTCTACGGCTTCTGCGACGATACCGTCGAGGGCGACGGCGCCAACGACAACGTCTACGGAGATTCCTTGGGCAACGAACCGGGCGCCGCCGACAGCCTCTGGGGCGAAGACGGTGACGACGAAAAATACTGGGGGAGGTGCCGACGAGACTTCCTGGACGGTGGCGCTGGCAAGGACGTAATCCCCGGTGAGGAGGGCCACGACACCATCCAGGTCAGGGACGGTGAGCAGGATACCGCAATCGACTGCGGCGCTGTCTTTTCGACGTCGGGATGGGGACCGTCACCAACTGCGAGCTACAGACCCTCCTCTGTAGCTGCGAGGGACTCGAGTCGAGGGGTGGCTGCCGACGGAAGGCTGGACGCTGGCTTCTAGAGGGTCTCCCTGCGACGACGTTCCGTGCCGTAGGGGTGACCAGTGTGGAGGCGCTCTATGGAGCTTATGGCGTCTATGCGCTCCAGGGCTAGCGTGTCGGCGGCGACGTGGGTGGGCACGCCGTCGCGCTTCGAGATGGCGATGATGCTCTTCATGGAGTCGTAGATGCGGGAGA
>Ga0126307_10001795_pt1 | contig 14292 bp, 9 predicted proteins | sample Plot28_FD_89955 | JGI IMG/M metagenome (GOLD analysis project Ga0126307, IMG submission 89955) | Serpentine soil microbial communities from UC McLaughlin Reserve, CA, USA - Plot28 | ecosystem: Environmental > Terrestrial > Soil > Grasslands | place: USA: UC McLaughlin Reserve, Lake County...
AGCGCCGTCCACCCTGCTCCAGCTCGGCCTGCGCGACTCCACCGCTCCGTGGTTCTTCACGAACGACTCGACCTACCAGATCGAGCTGGGCGGCGAGCGGCTCCTCGATCTCGACAACCCCTATGGGCACGACTACTCGCGATCGGGCCTCGAGCGCTTCTACACGCGCGACGGCAGCGTGTCCGAGCATGTTCGCGAGCGCGAGGTCGCCCTCGAGCATTTCGCGTACTTCCCGGGCGCGCCGCTCAGCGCCGCGGCCTGGCGGCTCCTGCCCGAGCCGTTCGACGACTACCGGCTGCTCGTGTTGCTATGCACGCTCGCCATGCTCCCTGCCGCCCTGCTCTTCCGCGCGCCGCTCGGCTGGCGCCTCGTGATCGGCGCGCTGCTCGTCTGCAACCCGATCGCGGTCCGCTCGGCCTGGTTCGGTCAGAACGACGCTCCCAGCCTGCTCCTGCTCGTGGTCGCCTTCGCCCTCGTGACCCGCCGGCGCTTCGGCTGGGCGGCGGCGACGCTCGCGGGTGCGGTGCTCCTGAAGCAGTTCTCGCTCGTGGCGGCGCCGTTCCTCGCGTTGATGATCCTGAGGGAGCGCGGCGACCTGCGTAGGGCCGCGCTCGCCTTCGGGGGCGTCCTCGCCGCCGGGATCCTGCCCTTCCTCGTGGCCGATCCGGTCGCCTTCTACGAGGACACGATCAAGTTCGGCGCCGGCACATACCGGATCGTCGGATACGGGCTCTCAGGGATCCTGATCCGGCTGGGAGTGCTCGAGGACCGCGACGGCTCCTATCCATTCGCTCTGTTCGCGCTCCTCACGTGGGTGCCGCTGACCGTCTGGCTGCTCGTCATCCAGCGTCGCTCGGCAGACCTCTGGGTAGGCGCGGCCGCGTTCGCCATCTCGATCCTCTGGCTCATGTTCATCGGACGCACGTTCAACAACTACTACCTCGTCTGGCCGCTCACAGGAGTGCTCGCCGCGGCGGCGATATGGTCGGCCGGTGCGGCCCGTCGACCTGAACCCGGGTGAGGCCATCCACCACGAGGGCGATCCCGCGCGTTGCGTGGTCGTGCTCCCGGGCGTGCGCTACTTCAGCCAGGCGCCGCTCCTGTGGTTCGCGCGCGAGATCGCGCAGTCGCGCGGCTGGAGCGTGCTCGAGCTGAGCGAGCGCGCGCCCGCGAACCAGCAGCCATTCGAGTGGATCCGCCGGCGCGCCGAACACGCGCTCGACCGCGTCTCGGCGGAACAGGTGGTGGTGATCGGCAAGTCGCTCGCGAGTGTGGCCGCGCCGCTCGTGGCCGACCGCGAGCTGCCGGCGGTGTGGCTCACGCCGCTGGTCGACCGCCCGGAGGTGGCGGACGCGCTCGGCTCGGTGACCACTCCGACGCTCGCCATCGGAAGCCCGGCCGACCCGAGCTGGGGCGAGGGGCTGCTGCCGGCACGATCGCTCGAGGTGGTGGCGCTCGACGGCCTCGACCATTCACTCCAGGTGGAGGGCGATCCGCTGGCCTCGCTCGCCGTGCTCGGCGACGTGACCGAGTGGATCGGCGCCTTCCTCGAGAGGGTCGCCTAGGCGCGCACCCTCAGTCGCGCCGCTTGCGGCGCTTCCCCTCACGCGCCCCCAGCTCGCGATCCTCCGCCCGACGTACAGCGCGGCGATCGTGGCGGGCGTCCTCGCGCGCCGCGGGCGAGCCGCGCTCGGCGAACGCATACTGGGCGGACCTGCCGGTCACGTACACGCGCTCGCTGTCGGCGACCACCGGGTTGGCGTACTTGCCGCCCGGGAAGTCCCATACGCGCCTGCCGTCCCGCGCCCGCACGGCGATGGTCGCGTCCCTCCCGCCCGCCACTGCGCGCTGGGCGCTCGAGCCGCAGGTCGAGCAGATCGCGTAGTAGACGAGCCCGTCCATCACCGTCGGCGCCGCGTGCACCGTCCCGCCCGCGTTGATCTGCCAGACCGTGTCGCCGGTGGCGGCATCGAGCGCGTAGAACTTGCCGTCGTAGGTCCCCACGAAGACCTTGCGCCGGTACACCGCCGCCGCGCCGTAGATGTAGCTGCCGAGCGGCCGCGCCCAGAGCAGGTTCCCGCTCTTTGCGCCGTACACGTACATCGTGCCGTCGGTGTTGCCGATGTAGACGCGCCCGTACGCCACGGTGGGCGTGGCGTACCAGAACTCGCGCGAGCCGAAGCTCGAGTTCGACGGCTCGCTCCAGCGGAGCTTGCCGCTGCCCGCGTTCAGCGCGTACAGCATGCCGCCGTCCGAGCCGATGTAGATGTTGCCCTTCCAGTAGGCGGCGGAGGTGTTCACCTGGTCGTCCGCCTGGAAGCGCCACTTGAGCCGGCCGGTCTGCGCGTCCAGCGCGATCACGTCGTTGTTCCAGGTGCCCACGTACAGGACGCCGTTGCGCAGGAGCGGCGACGATTCGATCGGCTTCGTCTTGTGCCTCCAAAGCTCCTTCCCGGTATCCGCGTCCCAGGCGATCACGAATCCGTCCGCGCCGGCCTGGTCCTGGAGGCACTCCACGGGATGCATGTACGACTGGTAGATCACGCCCTTGCCGATCGTGGGCGACGACGCCGCGCAGCGGCGCATCGTCTGCTTCCAATCGACCTTGCCGGTCTGCGCGTCCAGCGCAAAGAAAAGGCCCTTCTGCTGGGCGAGGTATGCGCGCCCATAGCCGATCGTCGGAGGGAACTCGAGCGTGTCGTGGGCGTCGATCGACCAGAGCCGCCGGTAGGGCGGGCGATGCGAGTAGGGCGAGATGTGCTGCCGCGACTTGTCGTATGCGTACGTCGCCCAGGGCCGCGGGTCGTCCTTCTTCGGCGGCGGCTGCGGCTCGGCCTCCTCGCTCGTGATGAACTCCTCGGTGGCAGAGCCCCGCTTCTCGATGGGCTGGCTCTCGTTGTAGGCGTACACGCCGATCGCGACGGCAAGGGCGATCACGACCAGCGCGCCACCGATGAGCAGGCGGCGTCGTCTGGACATCGCGGGTCAGGATGGCAGACGGTCAGGGACGTCCTAACAGCGTCCAAATGCGCTTCGTCACTTGGGGCACCTCGACGCTGAGCGCCCGCTGCGCGAGCTCGCTCGCCCACTGAGGCGTGCCCGCGCGCAGCACGATGCCGTCGCCGAGCTCGTACGCGATGAACGCCGGGTGGCTCTGCTCGCGGCCCGCGGTGCTGAGCGGCCGGGCGCTGCTGGGCAGTGCCGAGGAGGCCTCGAAGAGCGTAAAGTCGCCGATGAACGCCGACAGCCCCTCGAACAGTCCGAGCTCGTCCTGGAAGAGCTCGAGCGGCGCGTTGGAGGTGCGCGCGAGCGCTGTCTCCTCGCCGAAGGCATCGCGCCGCCGGCGGCGCGATGGATCGGCGGCCACGTCGTCCCGCAGGCGCACGGAGCGCCTGAACGATTCGGCCCCGAACGACGCCACGCGGCCGCCGTCACCGGCGTAGGCGCGCAGACGCCCAAGCAGCTGCCGCGGCAGCCACAGCTCGCTGCCCGCGAACGCCACGCCCGGCGCGTTGCCGAGCGCCGGGCCGTTGCGGCGGGCGAGCGCGATGTCGGTCGTCAGGTAGTACGCCAGCCGGGCACGGTCGAGCCAGCGCAGGAGCGGCGACACCTCCGCGGTGAAGCGCGGCGGCAGCGCGCCGCCTCGAAACGGCCGGTCGAGCCGCACGGCAGTGCCGTTCGCCAGCGTGTCGACGAACCCGTCGGCGTCGTCGTCCACGCGGTTGAGCCCCTGCCAGGTCAGCGCCGGCAGCACGACGAGCGGCCGCGGCCGGTCGACGTCTCGCTTGCGCGCGGGCAGCCCCGCGATCGCAAGCGGCCAGACCGCGCGCTGCTCGCCCGCGCGTACGCGCACGACGTAGATTCCGGTGCGCAGCGTCTTCGGGATGCCGACGCTGAAGCGCCCACCCACCCGCTCGCCCCGGCGCAGGACCGATGGATCGCCGAGCCGTGACAGCGCGAAGTCGAACGAGCGGTCGATCGGCCCGACCTCGAGCTCGGCCCGCGCGCCGACCGGCACCACGGCCAGCGGGCCGCCCAGAGTGAAGCTGCGCACCGACACACCGGTACCCGGCCGCGCATCGGCCGCCGTCGGGATCTCGGCCGGCGCGAAGGCCTCGTTGCCCGCGCGGTCGCGCACGCGCACGTTGAAGGTGTAATCGCCGTCGGGGGCCGGCGAGGTCGTTTCCGGGCCCGTCGCCACGTCGCCCTCCCAGACGCCGCTGCGCCGCTCGTTCCCGCGAAAACGCCTGACGACGTGCGGCTCCGTCGCGTCGTCCGTGCGGAAGACGCGGAACTCCGGCGCGCTGTTCACGGGGCCGCGGTAGCGGACGCGCACCTGCGGACTCTGCCCCGGCGCGCCCGCGGCGATCACCGACGGCTTCGCGGAGACGAGCTCCACGCGCGGCGGCGCCGTGTCGACCGTGATCACCTTCGACGAGTTGATCACCCGGCTCTCGTCCCGGCGGATCACGCGCATCGTGTAGCGCCCGTCGGGCACCGGCACCCCCTCGTCCGAGCGCCCGTCCCAGCGGAAGCGGTGCTTGGTGTCGCCCGCGCGCTGCTCGGCGTCGACGATGCGCCGGACCTCGTTGCCCTCGGAGTCGACGATCGAGAACGTCACCTCGGCCGACTCGGAGAGGTCGAAGCCGACGCCGCTCGTGTCGCGCTTGCCGTCGCCGTTCGGCGAGATGAACGCCGGCTTCGCCGCGAAGCGGATCACGAGCGGGAACTCGCCCTTGAGCTGCTGCGTCACGAAGAAGGCGGCGATCGTCGCGACCACGAGGACCGCGAAGACCAACCGCACGAGGGGCCGGGTCATCGGGGCGGGGAGCGTAGTGACCTCGCCGATCAGAATGTCCGGGCGATGCGCGTGCAACTCGTAGATCCAGCGGGCGACGTGCTGCCCTACGACCACGCCCTGGCCGGCGCCCTCGCGCGGCGCGGTGCGGAGGTCGAGCTCGTCACCTCGCGCTTCGTCCACGGACCCCCGCCGGCGCCGGACGGCTACTCCGTCAGCGAATCCTTCCACCGGCTCGCCACGCGCTATGCGTCGCGGGCGCCCGGCCGACGGCGGGTGCTCCGCGCCGCGGAGCACGTGCCCGACATGCTGCGCTACCGCCGCCGGGCGGCCGGCGCGGACGTGCGTCACTTCCAGTGGCTGCCGCTCGAGCGGATCGACGTCCACCTGCTGCCGGCGGCGCGTCCGCGTGTCGTGACCATGCACAACGTGATCCGGCGCGAGGCGGTGGACCGGCGGCTGGCCGCGCGCATGGACGCCGTGATCGTGCACACGCGCCATGGTGCGGAGCTGCTCGGCGGCGGCGAGCGCGTGCACGTGATCCCGCACGGGGCGTTCGAGCACCTCACGCGCGTGCCGGGCGAGCGCCCGCTGCCGGACGAGCTTCAGGCGGTCGCCGCTCCGGTCGTGCTCTGCTTCGGCGTGGTGCGCGATTACAAGGGCGTGGACGTGGCGGTGGAGGCCATACGGCACGTTCCGCACGCTGAGCTGTGGGTCGTGGGGCGGCCGCTCGGCGTCTCGATCGAGCGGTTGCGACGGCTGGCGCCGCCCGGGCGCATGCGCGTCGTCGAGCGCTACGTGAGCGATGCGGAGCTCGCCGCCTACTTCCGCCGCGCCGACCTCGTGGTCCTGCCGCACCGCCGCGTGGACGTGTCGGGGGTGCTGTTCGCGGGACTCGCGTTTGGGAAGGCGATGGTGCTGAGCGACGTCGGCGGCTTCCGCGAGCTCGTGGAGGACCACGGGGTCGCTCGGGTCGTGCCCCCCGGCGATCCCGACGCCCTGGGCGCCGCGATGGCCGAGCTCCTGGCCGATCCGGCAGCCCGCGACCAGCTGTCGGAGCGCGCCCGCGCCGCCGCCGCGGGGCCGCTCTCCTGGGATTCGGTCGCCGAGCGCACGCTCCGCGTGTACGAGGATCTGCTCTCGTGAGGGCGATCTTCCTGGGCAAGAACAAACGCTCGGCGGCGCGCGCGCTCGACTGGCTCGTGGGGGAGGGCACGGAGGTGATCGCGGTGGTCGCGCCCGACCCCGACGAGCTAACCGTGGAGTCGCAGCGGCTCGACCTCGTCGCGGGCCGCCATGGCCTGCCGCTCGTGTCCGACGACGAGCTATACGCCGCGCCGCCCGCGGACGTCGACGTCGTGATCTCCTTCCTCTTCTGGAAGCTGATCCGTGAGCCGCTGCTCTCGCTGGGCCGGGTTGGCTGCCTCAACTTCCATCCGGCCCCGCTGCCGGACTTCCGCGGGCTCGGCGGCTACAACGTGGCGATCGCGGAGGGCCTGCGCGAGTGGGGCGTGTCCTGCCACTTCGTCGACGAGCGTTTCGACACCGGCGACGTCGTGGAGGTCGAACGCTTCCCGCTCGACGCCGACACGGCCACGGCGCTGTCCCTCGACATCGACAGCCAGGAGCGGCTGTTCGGCCTCTTCACGCGAATCCTCGGCCGGGTCCGCGCCGGCGACGAGCTGCCGCGCACGCCCCAGGGCGAGGGCCGCTACGTCACGCGCGACGAGTTCGAGCGGCTGCGCCGCGTGCGGGCGGGCGACGACCTCGAGCGCAAGCTGCGGGCATTCTGGTACCCGCCGCACCGCGGCGCGGTGATCGAGCTGGACGGCCGGACGCTCACGCTCGTGAACGACGAGCTGCTCGCCGACGCCGCGCGCGCGTACCGCGACGCTGGCCGGGTACCGTGAGCGCTCGCAATGTGACGCCCGTCACTTAGGCCGCCGGCGGCGGCTCGGTACGCTCGGGCTGTGATCTGCGCGGCCTGCGGTACCGAGAACCCCGCCGGCGCGCGCTTCTGCATGGGTTGCGGCGCGCGGCTCGAGCGGCTCTGTCCGGGCTGCGGAGCGCCCGCTCCGGATGAGGCGCGCTTCTGCATGAGCTGCGGCACCGCGCTCGACGCGGCCGCGCCGGCGCCCTCCGCCGTCCGCGCAGTCGCCCAGCCCGAGGAGCGCCGGCAGGTGACCGTGCTGTTCGCGGATCTCTCCGGATACACGGCGTTTGCCGAGCGCATGGACCCGGAGGCCGTTAAGGCGCTCGTGGAGCGCGCGCTGATGCGCCTCGGCCGCGAGGTCGGTCGCTTCGGAGGCACCGTCGACAAGTACATCGGCGACAACGTGATGGCGCTCTTCGGCGCGCCCGTGGCGCACGAGGACGATTCCGAGCGCGCCGTCCGCGCCGGGCTCGGCATGCAGAGCGTCATGGCCGAGGTGAACGACGGATTGCCGGCGGGGGTGAGCTTCGAGCTGCGCGTGGGGATCAACACGGGCGAGGTGATCGCCGGCGCGATGGGCGAGGCCTACACGGTGATCGGCGACACGGTGAACGTGGCCGCCCGCCTCCAGAGCGCGGCGCGACCAGGCAGCGTGACCGTCGGCGAGCGCACGATGCGCGCGACCCAGGCCGCGGTGGAATACCGCGAACTCGAGCCACTCGAGCTGAAGGGCAAGGCCGACCCGGTCCCGGCCTGGGAGGCGGTCGGTCTGATCGCCGAGCACCCGGTCGGGCGCGCCGCACCCGTCAGTGAGCTGCCGCTCGTGGGTCGAACGGAGCAGCTCGATGCCCTCGAGGCGCTCTTCGAGCGTGTCGAGCGCGCGGACGCGCCTCAGCTCGTGACGCTGATCGGCGAGGCCGGCGTCGGCAAGTCGCGCCTGCTGCGCGAGCTCGAGCGGCGCCTGCGCGAGCGTGAGCGCCCGCCAACCGTGCGCACCGGGCGCTGCATGCCCTACGGCACCGGAATCGTCTTCTGGGCGCTCGGTGAGGTGCTGAAGGCGCAGTGCGGAATCGTCGACACGGACAGCTCCGAGGTGGCGTGGCGCAAGCTGCTCGAGAGCACGGAGCGGATGTTCACCGCCGCGCACGACGACTTCGGCGAGGAGGGCCGGCGCAAGACGGCGCTCGTGGGGCGCCTGATCGGGCTCGACGTGCCGCCCGAGCTGGTGCCCGAGGCCGAGGACCCGGAGCGACTCCGCGAGTCGTTCTTCTCCGCGCTCCGTTCCGCGATCGAGGTCATGGCGCAGCGGCGGCCGCTCGTGTTCGCATTCGAGGACATCCACTGGGCCGACGACGGCATGCTCGACGCGGTCGAGCATCTCGCCCAGTGGGTGCGCGCGCCGCTGTTGATCGTCTGCCTCGCGCGCGACGAGCTGCTCGAGCGCAGGCCCGGCTGGGGCGGCGGGCGGCTGCCGGCCACGCAGATCCTGCTCGAGCCATTGCGGCCCGCGGACACCGAGCGGCTCGTGGGCAACCTCCTGCACGACGATGGCGAGCTGCGCGCCGCGGTGGTCGAACGCTCAGGCGGGAACCCGCTCTTCGCCGAGGAGATGGCCCGCCGCGTGGCGGAGACGGGTGGAGCTCCCGCGGAGCTCCCCGACACGGTGCAGGCCGTGCTCGCGGCCCGGCTCGACTCGCTCGAGCCGTTCGAGCGCCGTCTCGTCCAGCACGCCGCGGTCGTGGGCCGCACCTTCTGGGAGGGCGCGCTCGCCCCGCTCGCCACGACCGAAGGCCGCGACCTCCACCAGGCGCTCAGCTCGCTGCAGCAGAAGGACATCCTCGCCCCGGGCGCGGAGGGGCGTCTCGCCGGCGAGCGCGAGTTGGCCTTCAAGCACGTCCTGATCCGCGACGTGGCCTACGAGATGCTCCCCAAGTCGGTCCGCTCGCGACTTCATTTCGAGGTCGGCTCGTTCATCGAGGGACGCGCCGGCGATCGCACCGACGAGGTGGTGGCCCTGCTCGCGGAGCACTACGGGCGAGCGGCCGCCCTCGGCGACGATGCGGGCGTGGCGCCGAGCGAGCTGTCCTCGATGCGTGAGCGCGCCGTCGCGTTCCTCGAGCAGGCCGGCGACGCCGCCGCGCTCCTCTACTCGAACCGCGAGGCGGCCTCCCACTACCGCCACGCCCGCAACGTCTGCGGCAGCGATGGACTCGTCGCCCGAGTGCGCGTGGCGGAGAAATACGGCGACGTGTCGCTGCGCCTCGGGCGCGTGGATGAGGCGATCACCGCCTGGAACGAGTGCCTCGACTGGCATCGCGGCCAGGAGGACCTCGAACGCGTTGCGGACCTTCACCGCAAGATCGGCGCCGCCTACTCCCACAAGGGCGAGCGCAAGGCGGCGATCGAGCACTACCAGAAGGGCATCAACCTGCTGAAGGACGGGCCTCCGCGGCTCGAGCTCGTGCGCCTCTACGAGGAGGCCGCCTGGCTCTACCTACACACCGGCGACAACATGCTGGCGATCTACGCCTCCGAGAAGGCCCTGCGGCTGGCCGAGCGACTCGGCGAGACGAGCGCGGCGAGCCGAGCCCACGGCATCTTCGGGCGCGTGTTCGGGCGCATCGGCGACACTGAGAAGGCACGCGAGAACCTCGAGTGCGCGGTGGAGCTCGCGCGCGGGTCCAACGACACCGAAACGATCCTCGCGCTCTCCGCGCTCGGGCGGCACTTCGAGACCGCCGAGGCGGACGTCCCGCGCGCGCGGGCGGCGTACGAGGAGGCGCTCGCGCTCGCCGAGCGCGTGGGCATGCTGCCCGCGCAGGTCGAGCTCCATGCGTGGCTTGCCCAGCTGGCCGCGTACGCGGCCGACTGGGAGCGCGTGGAGGCCTCCACCGAGGCGAGCGCCGAGCTCGCCGAACGCGAGGGGCTCGTGAGCAAGCTGTGCCTGCCATACGCGCTGCGCGGGGTCCTGCGCTGGCGCGAGGGGCGCATCGACGAGGCAACCGTGCTCTACCACCGGGCGCACGAGCTGGCCGAGCAGGTCGGCTGGTCGGAGCTGGCGTTTGGCGCCCTGTTCGGCCTCGCCACCGCGCTGCGCGACCGCGGCGACCTCGACGCGGCCGGCGCGGCGCTCGAGCAGGCGATCGAGGTCTGCGAGCGCGCCGGGCTGATCGCCCAATCGATTCAGGCCATGGGCGCCCGCGCCGTGATCCTGGCGCTCGCGCACCGGCCGCAGGCCGCGCGCGAGGCTGCCGAGGAGGCCGGAGTGCTCGCCGAGCGGCTGCACTACCCCGTGGGGCGTGCGGCGGCGCTCGAGGCGCGCGGCGCGGCTGCGGCCGACCCGCGCGAGGGCGCCGCGCTGCTTGCCGAGGCCGAAGCCGCCTGGCAGGCGCTCGAGCGCCCGCTCGAGGCGACACGCTCGCGGCTACTTGCGGGTGAGGTGCTCGCCGGCACCGACCCGGAGCGCTCACGCAAGCTGCTAGAGGACGCCGCGTCCGAGAGCGAGCGGCTCGGTGTGCCGCACCTGGCCGAGAAGGCCCGCGCCGCGGCGGCCTGAGCACGCCCTAACCCGCGGAGCGATCGCCGCCGGCGACCACGACCACGCCGGCGTCGCCCGCCAGGCCCTGGCTCTCCGGGTCGACCGGCTCGCGCTGCGGGATGTCGAGGCGGCGGCTGACCGCTCGCGCTTCCCGGCGGTGGCCGGGGGCGAACAGCACCACCGACTCGGCACGCTGGCTGTCCTGATCGGGCGCGTTCGCCACGGTGCCGATCTGGAAGCCGAACGACTTGACCTCGTCCGCCACCCCGGCGGCGAGCCCGGGCACGGTCGTGCCGTTCAGCACCGCCACGGTGACGCTGCTCGGCTCGACCGGCCGACCTTTGCCGCGGCTGCCGTCCTGGTCGCCGCCGTCGTCGACCGGCTCGTCGCCCGTGGCGGCCTGGGTGCGGCGCTCGGGGGCCTGCGTCGTGTCGTCGCCTGTGATCTCGCTGGCCGCAAACACCGCCGCGCCGCCGAGCACGAGCACGCCGGCGATCGTCAGCACGATGTAGAGCGGGTTCGCCAGCAGGCGCCGGTACCACGGCTCGTCTCGCTGCGGCGGGATGATCGTCGTGGGCTGGCTTATCGGCCGGGGCGCTGCCGGGACCGGCGGCGCGCCAGGCGGTCGCCCGCCGGCCGGCGTGGCCGGGCCTCCCGCGGCCGTCGCGCCGGCCGGCATGGGCGGACCGGCGGCCACCGCGGACGCGCCCGCACCCGAGTTCGAGGCGGCCTGCCGGTTCTGGCCGGCCGCCGTCGCGGCGGCGGTTTCAGCGGCGGCGCCGGCGGCCGCGGGCACCGGGGCGCCCGGCCGCACCGGCGGGCCGGCGGGCGGCTTCGGGGCAGCGGGCGTGGGGGCGGGTGCGGGTGCGGGTGCGGGTGCGGGTGCGGGGATGGATGTTCCGGGTTGGACCGGCGCCTTGCCGGGTTGGGCGGCCGGCGCGGGCGCGCCCGGCGGGCCGGGCCTGGGTGCGGGCGCCGGCGCCGTGCCCGGCTGCGCCTGCGGCGGCGCTGGGACGCGTCCTGGCACCGGAGGGCCATCCGCGGCGCGCTCTGGCGCACGGCCGGCCCACTCACGCAGCCGCTTCACGTCGCGCGCCTGCGAGAAGTACAGAGCGGAGAGAACCGCCAGCCCGAGAATGGAGGCGAGCCCGGCGTACGCGCCGATGTCTTGGACGATCTCCGGCAAGGCTCCCGAACTGTAGAACGCCGGTCGGGCCGACTACCGGCCCGCCACCGCAAGCGCCCGTTCCGCCGACAGCTCCGCCACCGCCGCAGCGAGCGCCGCGGCGTCACCGGCGTACACCAGCTCCTCGATCCGCGCGAACGCGCTCTCAACCCAGGCCGGGTCGAGCGGCGGCTGCACCGCGCAGACGATCTTCTCGGCGGGCGTCGGCTGCGGCCGCTCGCCCGGATTGAAGAGCTCCTCGTGGATCTTCTCGCCAGGACGGCGTCCCACGATCTCCACGCCGATGTCGACCTCCGGCTCGAGTCCCGCCAAGCGAATCATGTTGTGGGCAAGGTCGACGATCCGCACCGGCTCGCCCATCTCGAGCACGAACACCTCGCCGCCCACGGCCAGCTCGCCCGAGCGGATGATTAGCTGAACCGCCTCGGGGATCGTCATGAAGTAGCGGGTCATCTTCGGGTCGGTGACCGTGACCGGCCCGCCCTGCGCGATCTGCTGGCGGAAGATCGGCACCACGGAGCCGGACGAGCCGAGCACGTTGCCGAACCGGACGGACGCGAAGCGCGTGCCCTTCCAGCGGTTCTGCGCCGCCTCGACGCCCCACTCGGCGAGCGCCTTCGAGGCGCCCATCACCGTGGCCGGGCTCACGGCCTTGTCGGTCGAGACGAGCACGAACCGCTCGGCGCTCGACTCGCCGGCCGCGGACGCCACGATGCGCGTGGCCACGGCGTTGTTGCGCACGGCCTCAACCGGGTTCTCCTCCATCAGCGGAACGTGCTTGTAGGCGGCCGCATGAAAGACGACCGACGGCGCGTGCTCGCCGAACACCTCGCGCATGCGCGTGGCGTCCTTGCAGTCGGCCAAGACCGCGGCGACGCGTGCGAAATGCCGCTCCTCCTCGAGCTCGCGGCGGATCTCGAAGAGGGCGTTCTCCGAGTTCTCCACCATCACGAGCCGCTTCGGTCCGACCCGCGCGATCTGGCGAGCCAGCTCCGCGCCGATCGAGCCGCCCGCGCCGGTGACGAGCACGGTGCGCCCGCGCACGTACGCGCCCGCGCGGTCGATCTCGACCCGCACCGGCTCGCGGCCCAGGACGTCCTCCACGCGCACCTCGCGGACCTGGCGCATGAGGTTCACGCCGCCTGAGAGCAGCTCGAAGGTGGTGGGGAGCGTGCGCACCGGGATGCCGCGCTCGCGACAGGCGGTCACGACCTTCTGCCTGAGCGTGCCCGGCGCCGACGGAATCGCGATGATCACCTCGCTCGGCCGCACGCCGTCGAGAATGCGCGCCAGCTCGTCGGTCGAGCCGAGCACCTTGTGGCCCGCCACACGCATGCCGCGCTTTCGCGGGTCGTCATCCACGAAGCCGACGGGCGCGCTGCGCAACCCAGGGTTGCGGCGCAGCTCGAACGCCACCTGCTGGCCGCCGTTGCCGGCGCCGACGATCAGCACCTCGTTGGCCGCCCGCTCGAGCAGCGGTCCTCGTGTCGGACGCTCGACCAGCGCGCGAACCGCGAAGCGCGCGCCGGCCACGAACGCGAGCCCCAGCAGGAAGTCGAGTGCGATCACGCTGCGCGGCGGGTCGTGGCGGCCGATCGAGAACAGGAACAGGACGACGATCAGCCCGACGGTCGCCACCGCCATCGCCTTCAGGATCGCCTCGAAGTCGCGCTGGTCGACGAAACGCCAGAGCTTCGAGTACAGCCCGAAAAGCGCGAACAGCGCGAGCTTCATCGCGACGACGAGCGCGATGGTGTCCCAGAGGAGGCTCTCGTAGCGCCCTGGAATCTCGCCGTCGAAGCGCAGCGCGTACGCCAGGTAGTAGGCGAGCGCGAGCAGGCAGGCGTCCACGCCGACCTGGCCGACGCGGCGCACGCCGACGGATGTGCGGAGCGATCGCACCGGCAAGCTAGCCTACCTTGCTCCTACCGATGCCCTTCATCATCGCGTCGCTCACCGATCCCATCGTGGAGGTGGCCGTGGACGTGGTGGATGCCATGGGACTTCCCGGGGTCTTCGTGCTCATGCTCCTGGAAAGCGCGTGCATCCCCGTGCCCAGCGAAGCCACCATGCTGTTCGCGGGCTTCAACGTCTCACGCGGCGAGTACAGCCTGTTCGCCGCGACCGCGGTCGGCTCGCTGGCGAACCTCGTCGGCTCCTGGCTCGCGTACGGGATCGGCTATGCGGGCCGCGTGGACATCCTCGAGAAGCACGGCAGGAAGCTCCACATCAAGCCGTCGCACCTCGAGTGGGCCGACCGCTGGTTCGAGAAGCACGGCGACGCCACCGTCTTCTTCACGCGCATGCTGCCGATCGTGCGCACGTTCATCTCGCTGCCGGCCGGCGTCGCGCGCATGCCGTTCTGGCGATTCAGCGCCCTCACGCTCGCGGGCTGCGTGCCGTGGGTGCTGATGCTCACCTTCATCGGGCAGAAGGCGGGCGACAACTGGGAGGACTGGAAGGACAGCCTGCACTACGTCGACTACGCGGTACTCGCCACGCTGGCGCTCGGCGCGCTCTATCTGTTCGTGCGCGGTCGCCGGCGCCGGCAGGCCGCGGCCTGATCCCGGTACGTGAGGCGCTCCTGCTCGGCGCGCTCCAGGGCCCGGCCGAGCTCCTGCCGCTGTCGAGCTCGCGCCTGGTGGCGCTCGCGCCGCGACTGGCCGGATGGAGCCACGCGGCGCTGCCCGCCGATCGGCGCAAGTCCCTCGAGGTAGCGCTGCACGCCGGCTCGGCGCCCGCGATAGCCGTGGCCGCTGCACGCCGCGGGCGGTCGCGGCTGCGGGAGGTCGCGCTCACCCTCGGCCCGCCGGCGCTGGCCGGTCTCGCCGGCGAGC
>Ga0126307_10001797_pt1 | contig 14282 bp, 14 predicted proteins | sample Plot28_FD_89955 | JGI IMG/M metagenome (GOLD analysis project Ga0126307, IMG submission 89955) | Serpentine soil microbial communities from UC McLaughlin Reserve, CA, USA - Plot28 | ecosystem: Environmental > Terrestrial > Soil > Grasslands | place: USA: UC McLaughlin Reserve, Lake County...
CATACTAATGTTTGTGGTATTGCTATGCGTGAAGAAGTTGATGATGCATGGAAATATGCTTTAGCGGGAGACCCCGAAAGTGCATTTGGAGGTGTTTTAATTTCTAATGCACCAATTAATAAAGGAACTGCAGAAGCTATTAACGAGATTTTCTTTGAAGTATTAATAGCACCTTCTTTTCATGAGGAGGCGCTTCAAATATTGAAAATAAAAAAGAATCGCATTTTACTGCAATTAAAAAGTACCAACACCAGTCATAAAATTTTGAAGAATGCTGTAAACGGCTCGCTGGAGCAAGGAAAGGATGCTGTAAACTTTGAAAAATGGGAGGAAGTAGGTGCACAACCTTCAAATGAAAGAGAGAAAGAAGACCTGTTGTTTGCCAATCTTGTTTGTAAGCATTTAAAATCAAATGCCATTGCTTTAGTAAAAAATAAGCAACTCATTGGCAAAGGGTGCGGACAAACCAGCCGTATTGATGCGGTGCGCCAGGCTATTGAAAAAGCAAAGCAATTTAATTTCGACCTGAATGGCGCCGTAATGGCTAGTGACGCTTTTTTCCCTTTTAATGACTCTGTAAAAATAGGGCACGAAGCAGGGATTACTGCTTTTATACAACCTGGTGGGTCTATCAGAGACAAGGATAGTATTGATTACTGTATAGGAAACAATCTTGCGATGGTACTAACAGGTATAAGGCATTTCCGTCACTGATAGAGAGTGATGATAGGGAATTGGTAAGGACTTAGTTATCCCTGTTCTTTTGTTAGTAACCTGGATATAATTATAGACCTCGTCAATTAACCCACTTATTATTAAGATCAAATAACCTCTTTTGCTATAGAGCTAACAAATTCCTGGTAAACTTCTTTCCAACCTTTTACCTGGGTGGCAGTACCCAAAAAGCTATTATGCCAGATCGTAATCAACGTTCCGTCAACTTCTTTCACAACCTGATGGTAATGCATCATTTCGCGTAAGGCTTCTTCTGGGCTTTGCTTTTGCTCATAAAAAGAATTAGCGTCCATAAAGCAAAAAGGATGAATCAGCAATTGAGTAACTTCTTCATTTTTTAAATCATACCAGTAAAAAGAGGAGGCAATAGAAGCTCTGAAACCATTAATACTTCCATAACCCATAGAATAATCGTTTATAATACCAGCCTTCGTTAATTTTCTGTAGGTATAAGGTAATTGAAACCGGATAAAATGTTGGCGTGATAATTCTATAGGTTGTTGAATCAAATGTTCCAGCCAACTCTTTTCTTTTGAAATCAAGGATGGCACATCTCCGCTCGCCCATGAAGGATGTAATCCCACTTTGTATGTTGCAGCAATTTCTTGTATCAACTGCCTGAACTCTGTGTTGCCAATATCAATATTTCTATCGTATTTACCTTTTTGCTGGGCTACTAAAAAAAAATAAATAGGTTTTAGTTTATGGTGGAGGTGCAATTCTTCCATCCATTGATAGGCATCAAAAGGATCTTGTTTTTTTTTACGCAAAACACGCAGGCGGCTCTGTAAATTAAACCACCTGCCTGTGAAAAATAAATATAAACTGGCTCCTACATTTCTTTTAAAACCTTTGTTACGATAACTCCAGGCGATGTCAATATCATAAGTGGGTACAAATGAGAATTGAGAACCCCGGGACGAAAATTGAGCATTTCTTTTAGACAACAGATTTCTAAAATCTTCTAACCACATATTAACTACTGGTTGGTTGAGAAATCCTTGTTTAAATGCCAGCGAACTTTCATGTGCATATCTTCCGAAAGCATCTTTTTTTGAAGGGAGGTATTCTTCGTAGCGGCTAATAAGATAAAACGTAGCTGCCAATAAATCAAAGGTGGTATCCCCTTCTGTTTTAAAAAATGCTTTATAGGTGTTGTGTTGGAAGCATTCAATTTTTACGGGGTGCACAGCAGATTCAAAAAGGAGGGCATGTGGATGTATCCAGATTTCTGCTCCGGTAATCCGGTGATAACTGTAATTAATTTTGCAGGATATGTCTGACTTTAAATAGTTTTCTTCATCACTGGTAAACCGGAAAGGCAATTCATAATAACGTGCCAAAAAATCTCCGATATATTGTAAGCGTGGCGTAATGCTATGACTAAAGATTAATGCCGCATAGGTCATTTGAGACTATTTCTTTCTTTCCACAATTGATTGAAGGATTTTTTAGGGAAGTCTAGTTCACTCCGGTTTTGTTTCCAGCTTTTCACAAATGAATTCACCACCCAACTTTTTATCTTCCCCGAACCCATATTCATCATTCTTCTATTTAACATAGCCCTCTTCCAGAACTTCCACGCCACTTTTTCTCCAAACGAGGATGCGCCATCTTCTACTGCTTCATTCCGGTTTTCCAATAATAATTCATGCAGATTAATTTTTACTGCACACACTTCAGTACAATTGCCACAAAGGGAAGAAGCGTAACTCAGGTGCTTCCAATCATCCATCTCTTTCAGGTGAGGTGTAATAACAGAGCCAATAGGACCGCTATAGGTAGTATTGTATGTATGCCCACCAACGTTTTTATAAACAGGGCAGGCGTTCAAACAGGCGCCGCATCTGATACAATATAATGACTCTCTTGCCTTTTCATTTGCTAAAAGATTGGTACGTCCGTTATCTAAAAGAATAACATACATCTCTTCAGGCCCGTCATTTTCATTCACTTGTTTTGGGCCTGAAATAACAGAATTGTAAACTGTAATCTTTTGCCCGGTTCCATACGTTGCTAACAAAGGCCAGAATAATGCAAGGTCTGTTATCGATGGAATTACTTTTTCAATGCCTGTGATTACAATATGTGTTTTAGGCCAGGCACAGCTTAACCGTGCATTGCCCTCATTTTCAGTAATAGCGATGCCACCAATATCAGCGACAATAAAATTGGCGCCTGTAATTCCAATTTGTGCTTGTGTATATTTTTCACGAAGCTTTTGACGGGCTATTAAGGTTAACTGACTGGGTGAAAGATTAGGTGCTGTTCCTAATTTATTAGCAAATACTTTGGCAACATCTTCCTTGCTCTTATGCATAGCAGGTGTAACAATATGGTAAGGAGCCTCGCCGTCTAATTGTTGTATGTATTCACCCAGGTCGGTTTCAACACTTTCAATATTATTCTTTTCCAGAAACTTATTCAAATGCAATTCTTCGGTAACCATGCTTTTGCTCTTTACAATAGAGGAGCAATTTTTTGCCTGGCATATCTTTAAAATTTCGTTCAGGGCTTGTTCCGCAGTTTCGGCCCAGATAACTTTTGCACCTTTTTTTGTAATCTGCGATTCAAAAGTTTCCAATTGTTTATCTAAGGTCTCGATGGCTCGCCATTTAATATTTTTCGCTTTTTCGCGGGCGAGATGTACGTCGTTGAACTGTTGTTTACCTGCCGGCACCACTGCATTGTAGCGGGCCATGTTGAAATTAATCTTGCGGCGATGCTCCCGATCGGCAGCTTTGATGGTGCTCTTGGCAATAAACACAGACGATTGCTCGGACATGATTACTTCTTTTGTTCTTCTTCTTCAAAATGCTCCGCGGCTACCTGGTGTAACGCATTATAAAAATCAGTTCCAAACTTACGAACAATGGCCTCTTTCAGAAACTGGTATACAGGAAGTTTTAGTTTCTTACCTAATGCGCAGGCAGGTTTGCAAAGTGTTTCCCTGGGTTCGTAGTTAACCATTATATATTCTTTGCTCCTGGCTATTCTGATTGGATAAAGGTGACAACTGATCGGTTTTTTCCAATCCAGCTTCCCATCGTTATAAGCTTGTTCAATACCGCATTTAATTATGCCTTGTTTATCACGAAAGCCATATGCACATATTTTACCATTGACTGTTGGTGTAACCCAACCATATTCCCTGTCGTACGTGTATTTTCCTGTGCGTTCTATTTCCTTGAGTCCTTCTTTGGTCAAATACGGTTTAATGACATTTATGTTTTCATCTAAAATTTGCTTTTCTTCTTTTTGCAGCGGCGCTCCGGCATCGCCATCATCACAGCATCCACCCTTACATTTATGCAAGTCGCAAACAAATTTGGCTTCCACCACGTCATCGCTAATTAAAACATTATCAATAGCAATCACAACTTCACTTTTAACAAAGGTAACAGCAGATAGGCAGCATTATGTGAGATTAACGGGATATTTATGAGTCCACTCAATATAAAACTGTTTACCTCCATTGCAAAGTATTGATGAGGTGCTGTAAGTCTTCTTTCAAAAAATTGCTAACAGGTGCCAGGGAATCTTCGTTAGGCGTAACACTAAAATACAGTGCACCCCTTAGAAAATGTTTAATTGTATCTGTGGCAAAAAACTGGCTGGTGGTAGCTGCATTTCCCTTCAGTGTAAAAAAAACACCTTCCACACCGCTTGGCGTAGTAAAGGGCGCAGGTTGAATTGCAGAAGCCCGATATGTATGCTGTTTATAGGAGAGTGTGTACGCATCGTTAACGAGAGAATCAAATTTGTTTTTGCCGATTTCTTTATAACTAATGTGTATTCTTCCATTAAATTGAGGAAAGTCAATGTTAATCCAGTAAGGATTTTCAGCTTGCTGATCAAAAAAGAGAGAATCTTTTATAATGTGTCCGTACGTTGGAAATTCGAATGAGTAAGGATAGCCCAGTTGGTCAAACTTTTGATAGCTTTTTGGTGGCAGGTCAACCTTAAAATATCCCCTTGGCTTTTGTGTGTAATCGCTATTACAGGCAAAGACAAATAAGCAAAATATAATAAATAGGGCCCTCGATATGCTATGCTTCATGATGAATAAAAATCTTTACTGTTTTAATGCGGTTCTTTTCAATTTCAAGAACAGTAAAATCAAAATCTCCACTACTCAATGTTTCATTGACAGATGGAAATTCGCCGGCGATTTCTAAGACCAAACCTGCTAAAGAATCACTTTCTCCCTTTACCGTATCAAACGTATCTATATGCAAGCCCAGTGCCCTGCACAAATCATACAACATAATTTTAGCCTCAGCTATATAAGTAGCTTCATCTATTTTCCGAACCGCATTTTCTTCTTCGTCAAATTCATCCCTGATATCTCCAATAATTTCTTCCAAAATGTCCTCCATGGTTACAATGCCGTTAGTTCCTCCAAATTCGTCCACTACAACTGCAAAGTGAATGCGCTTCGTTTGAAATTCATTTAAAAGATCCTTGATCAATTTTGTTTCAGGAACAAATAAAGTAGGACGTATTAAACTATGCCAGTCAAAATGTGTTTCTCTTAAATACGGAAGAAGGTCCTTTGTGTTTAGCATTCCAACCGTGTCATCCAGACTGGTTTTAAAAACCGGCAGCCTCGAATAGTGCAGTTCTTCTACTTTTCTAATCAGGTCAGGCAGACTTGTATTATAATCAATGCCATTTACATCCAGTCTGAACTTCATGATCTGCTTTACAGTAATATTGCTGAACTTAACTATGCCTTTTAAAATGTTTTTTTCTTCGACAGAGGTTTGCACATTGTTGATTTCTATGGCATCATCTAATTCTTTCAGACTGGCCGCTTCGGACTCATTAGCACCACTGGTTTCACTAATCTGATCAGCTATAGCAACCATGCGTAAACTAATTCTCCGCAATAACAAATGCAATCCTTCCACTACAGCAGATGTACTATAAGCAAATCGGAGCGTATTTTGGGTAGCCCACACTTTTGGCAGCATCCGTCCTGCAAAAACAATTACGAAAGCAATTATTACGATTTTGATCAGCATGTCAATGTTGATAGGTATAAAAGTGTGGATAGTGCCGATATGTAAAATAGAAGAAAGCAAAAAATTAGCAAGAATAATGATGCTGATGTTAAAAACGCCGCCTGCAATCAATAGGGAAGTATAAACAGCTTTTCGTTCTTCCAATAAATTGGTAATACGCCTCGCGGCTGCATGCTGTTTTGTTTTCAACATGTTTAAGTCCCTATTTTGAAGAGAGAATAAGGCTACCTCAGCTCCCGAAGTAATAAAACTCAACAGTAAAAGAACAAGTAATAAAACCACAAGGAAAACGCTGCTTTGAGGATTGGCAGCTAAAATAATATGAGCCAGAGAATGTGTAAGATTATAGACCGACGAATGATCCAATTCAAAGGTTTTGGTGAACAGATGTAATCACATGGGCAGGTCATAAGGCCTGCCCATTATTAACTGTAAAAATAATTGATTCTTTAGAATGAAAGGTCAGAAGGTTCATCAATAGAAGTATCCGGCGCAGTGAAACCTTCAACGCCGGTATCAGCATGTCCTCCCGCAACATTACTGGCGCTTCCCCCATCTGAACGCTTATCCAGCATAATTAAGTTGTCGCCCACTACTTCAGTGGCAAACTTGCGGTTGCCCTCCTTGTCTTCCCAACTTCTTGTACGAAGACGGCCTTCAATGTAAACAAGACTTCCTTTATGTAAATACTTTTGTGCCAGTTCGGCCAGCCCGCGCCAAAGCACCACGGTATGCCATTCCGTTTGAGAAATTAGTTTTCCTGAGCGATCTTTAAAAGTTTCTGTTGTGGCCAGCGGAAATTTTGCTACTGCAATATTTCCTTCCAAAAACTGTACATCCGGATCCTTACCCAAATTACCAATCAACATTACCCTGTTTACTCCTCTCATAGAATTAGAATTTATCTTGTTTATAAATCATCCTAATGGCTCTTCTAAGTAAATTTAAAAAAAGATAATCAAATTTACTGCCAGCATGTGGATTACATCACCCCAGGTTTTCAGTTATAAACCGCTTTATGGTTCTGGGAAATGCAAAGTGCTCGATACCAGAGAGCGGTGTCCAAAAGCAATTCTCGATTTTGTCCTTCTTGTTGAGCTCAAGCATAGTAAAGGTGAAAGAAAGAGATTGGTGAGAAAGTTTCTGGGTAGTTTCTGTAAAACTTTTGACGTGTTTGTAAGAAGAAATGCCGTACTGTTTTTCAAATTGTTTGAGAACCTGTTTCAAAGTGCTAGGCCTGGCTGTTTCTATTAGTACAAATTCAAACAATTGCTTCCAGATGTCTTTTACTGTCCTTTGATGAATGGCAACTTCATTTCTGTATTTGATCACTACATAGTTTAACCACCTCTGTCTGATCTTAATCTTTTTCTCTTTTACTGGTAGGAGCTGTTGCTTACCTTGCAAAAAAGCCTTACAATTTTTTTGAAAAAAGCAGATACTGCATTCAGGCACTGGTTTACATACAACAGCGCCAAAATCCATAATCGCCTGGTTATATTCACCGGCTTTAGAAAGTGGCAAAATACTTTGTGCCAGTTCAGAGAACTCCCTTCTTCCCTCTGTAGAGTCAATTGGAGTTTCAATGTCTAATATCCTGGATAAAACCCTGAAAACATTGCCATCTAACACGGCATAAGGTAAATTAAAAGCAAAAGAGCTGATGGCTGCCGCTGTATATGTCCCTATACCTTTGAGTTGTAAAATAGAATCGTAGTCACAAGGAAAATTACCTTTCAGATCGTTTGAAATGTAACGGCCTGTTTCAATCAGATTTCTACACCGCGAATAATAACCCAGTCCTTCCCAATGTTTAAAAATCCGTTCTGCAGGCGCTTTAGCAAGGGTATGAACATTGGGGAATGCCCTGATAAAATTTTCATAATATTTCATTCCTTGTTCTACCCTTGTTTGTTGCAAAATGGTCTCGCTAAGCCATATTTTATAAGGATCTTTTTCGCCCTTCCAGGGCATTTGGCGACTATTACTTTTTTTATTCCAGTTAAATAAGCCGTTAATAAAAAGACTTCTCGTGTTTTTACCGCATTCTGATTTCACAAAACATTCTTTAAGCGTTCTCTAAAATAGGGAACAAAATAATCCAAGAATATTTCTATTTTATTGACAATCATTAGATATTGTACTATATTGGCTTTAAATAAGCCTAAAACTTTGCTATGAGAAAAGCAGATTTAGTCAATCAGATCTCAGAAAAAACCGGTATTCCCAAGGTGGATGTTCTGGTTACACTTGAATCCATGTTCAAAGAAATAAAGGATTCACTTTCGAAAGGTGAGAACATTTATATCAGGGGCTTTGGCAGTTTTATTACCAAAAAAAGGGCTGCTAAAATTGGCAGGAACATTAAAAAAAATATAGCTGTTCATATCCCGGAGCACTTTATTCCAGCCTTTAAGCCAGCTAAAGAATTTGTAGCTGAAGTGAAGAAAACCACTGCTGTCGAGTAACTTTGCCAACCCTGCAATAATTCAGGGTTTTATGAAAAGAGCTCAGTGGATCACTATCGGTATTGCTTCTTTGTTGGTTATTGGTTTATATGCTGCTACTCAAAAACAGCTCTTTGGTGAAAAAAAACGTATAACTACAGCGTCATCTTCATCCGCTTCTGTCACCATTACAATTGATACTATCTTATTTCACGCTAAAGAAAGTCTTTCAAGAGAACAAGTTGCCCGATTAACTCAATTGGAAAACGGCATTTCGAGAGGAGATGTAGCAAATCAAAAAATTCATGTTTATCACCAGTTAGCCAACTTTTGGAAAGATACTGCCCGCCTCTTTGCACCTTTTGCCTGGTACACAGCTGAGGGAGCAAGGTTGGAAAATTCAGAAAAATCCCTCACATTTGCAGCCCGCTTGTTTTTAGAAGGTCTCAAAAATGAAGAGAATCCCGAATTAAAGCAATGGGAAGCTTTTCAGGCGAAAGATTTGTTTGAGCGTTCTTTGAAAATTAATCCGGTTAATGATTCATCAAAAGTGAATTTAGGTGCTGTATATCTATATGGTGGGATAGGTTCCCCTATGGAAGGCATAAGTATGATAAGAGGGGTAGTAGAGAAAGACTCAACCAACATACACGCACAAATGACGTTAGGTGAAGCAAGCATGGTTTCAGGTCAGTTTGATAAAGCGTTAGAACGCTTTAAAACTGTTGTTCGATTGGAGCCCGAAAACCTTGAAGCTCTTTTTAGAATAGCTGAAATTTATGAGCAGATGCATAATAAAGCACAGGCTATCGTATGGTATCAAAAAAGCCTGCCTTTCATTAAAATACCCGGATTAAAACAAGAGGTTGAAAAAAGAATCAGCCTACTGAAAAAATAACTCATTTTAATTAATAAAAAACATTAACGAAACATGCCTTGTGGTAAAAAAAGAAAGCGTCATAAAATTGCGACGCACAAGCGTAAAAAAAGATTAAGAAAGAACCGTCATAAGAAAAGAAAATAGGTTCTAACTATATACCGGGAGCAATATTGTTCCTGGTTCATTTGCTTTATAGCTGATTGCCTAATTGCCGTTTGCACTTCCTATCAATTTGCCCCGCTAACTATAAATTACTGCAGCAGTACGGCACAAGCAATGAGCATTACCACTAAGCATACAAAAGCTGTAGTAATGTGAACAAGGAATTGATAATTAATTCTACCGCCCATGGCGTAGAGATTGCGTTGCTCGAAGATAAAAAGCTGGTTGAGCTGCACAGCGAAAAAACTGATGCCCGTTTTGCGGTGGGAGACCTTTATTTAGGTAAAGTAAAAAAATTGATACCCGGATTGAACGCCGCGTTTGTAGATGTGGGTTATGAAAAAGACGCTTTCCTGCACTATACCGACCTAAGCCCTTATGCAAGATCGTTGCTCAAATTTACCCAACAAACCATCAATGATAAATCTCCTGAGGGGCTGGACTTTGCTCAATTCCAGGTAGAGCCAGAAATTATTAAAACCGGGAAAATCAATGAAGTATTAGGCGGTAAGCCAAATATCCTGGTGCAAATTTTAAAAGAACCTATTGCAGCAAAAGGACCAAGGTTAAGCTGCGAACTGTCTTTGCCAGGACGTTTTGTTGTACTGACGCCCTTTAATGATATTGTTGCTGTTTCCCGGAAAATACATTCATCGGAAGAAAGAAAACGCCTGCAACGCATTGTTGAGTCCATTAAGCCAAAAAATTTTGGTGTTATTGTACGTACTGCCGCTGAAGGAAAAAATACGGCAGAACTTCATGAAGATCTTTCTGACCTGACGGCTATGTGGGAATCTATCCAGAAAAATCTTCGGGGCGCGGTTGCTCCTACGAAAATATTAAGCGAGCAAACGAAAACCACAAGCATTTTAAGAGATTTATTGAATGAGGATTTTAACCGGATTGTTACAAATGATAAGGGCATATTTACAGATGCCAAAAGTTATATACAACGTATAGCTCCGGAAAAAGCCGAGATCGTTGCTTTTCACCAAAACGGCTCTCCCATTTTTGACCAGTTTGGTATTACCAAACAAGTAAAGGGAAGCTTTGGAAAAACAGTTAATTTAAACAGTGGTGCTTATCTTATAATCGAACATACCGAAGCCCTTCATGTAATTGATGTAAATAGTGGCTATAAAAGCGTAAGTAACAACCAGGAACAGAACGCCCTGGAAACTAATTTAGAAGCCGCTGATGAAATTGCCCGCCAGTTACGATTGCGAGATATAGGCGGAATCATAGTAGTCGACTTCATTGATATGAAGCTTCCCGAGAATAAGAAAAAGCTTATGGAGGCGATGGAAGAGTTTATGAGGCCTGACAGGGCTAAGCATGCTGTTCTACCAATTTCTAAGTTCGGCTTGATGCAGATCACCCGGCAACGCATGAAGCCAGAAATGAATATCAATACACAGGAAATTTGTCCCACCTGCAATGGCACGGGGAAAATTGCCTCTACATTGATCCTGGAAGATGAGATAGAAAAAAATCTAAACTACCTGATTACACATAAACACCGGAACTTAACATTAGCAGTTCATCCTATTGTATATGCCTACCTAACCAAGGGATGGATATGGAATTCACGGGTTGCCAAATGGAAAAGAAAATTCAGGCAAAATATACTCCTCAGGTCCGACACAAATTACCATCTTACAGAATTTCGATTTTTCGATGAGAACGGGGAAGAGATTAAAATGTAAAAGCCGGCACGCGCCGGCTTTTACTTATGAAATCTAGCTCCGGTCTCTGCTTCCCATATAAAGCATAACATATTGAATCAGCGTCACAATTGCTGCCAAAGCCGCTACCACGTATGTCATTGCTGCCCAAGTCAGGGCATTCTTCGCTTTAGGATATTCCTGCGAGTTGGTAACATTGCTATGTTCTAACCAGACCAAGGCTCTACTACTGGCATCAAACTCCACCGGCAGCGTCACCAAAGAAAAAAGAACAGTCAAAGCAAATAAGGCAATTCCAACCAAAAGCAGTGTAGGGTTGCCGGAACTGGCCATAAACACACCTATCAGTAGGATCCAATTAACTATAGTAGAGCTAAATTGAACAGCAGGCACCAGCTTGCTTCTCAAATTTAACCATGTATAAGCCGTAGCATGTTGAACAGCATGGCCCGTTTCATGGGCGGCGATAGCTGCAGAGGCTACGCTATAATTGCTATAAACCTCCGGACTCAGATTAATAGTTTTATTAATGGGATTATAGTGGTCAGTCAGAAAACCTGCTACAGAAACTACTTTTACATCGTATATTCCATTTTCCCGAAGCATTTTTTCCGCAACTTCCTTTCCTGTAAGCCTCGATGAAAGCGGAATCTTGCTAAAAGCAGCAAACCGGCTCTTGAGGATCATAGATACTACCATGCTTATTCCTAAAAAAAGCAGAGAAACGAAGAAAATTGATGATGTCATTTTAAAAATCCTTTTTTATTTATTACTCAAATCTGTAACCAATCCCAATTTTTTACCTCCAAAACAGGTTTCTCTAACTTTTTGTCAGACAACCTTTCGAAAGTTCTTTTTCGATGACAGTTTAGCAGCAGAAGCAAAAAAAACAGAAAAAAGGTACATTACTATATACATTGATGATCAATATGTTATAAACAGTTTTTTGTTAAAAAGTCTTATATAAATTGTTGCAAAAGTTATGCACAGGCGCAAAAAATAATTTTGTAATGTGGCCTAGATTTGTAATTTAGTGTCAGAATTTAATGGGTTAGTAAGTAAAAGGGTTGGTCGTCAGATCAGCCCTTTTTACTACAAAAATTTGTCGTCTGATTCTTCCCTTCACGATTGCTTTTCCAGGAATTTAATCAAGTAATTTTAATTAATGTCAAAAATCAAAACAGGTTTTTTCTGTCAAAACTGTGGATATGAAAGTGCAAAGTGGTTAGGTAAATGTCCCGCATGTAATCAATGGAACACTTTCGTTGAGGAGTTGATTCAAAAAGAATCGAAAAAATCGTCAAGTAGTGATTGGCGATCTTATAACGATAATGGTCCTTCCAAAAAAACACAACTCTTAACTGAAATAAAAACAAAGGATACACCAAGGATCATTAGCAGTGATTCAGAATTAAACAGGGTACTAGGCGGGGGCATCGTTAGAGGTAGTGTTGTTCTGGTTGCGGGCGAACCAGGGATTGGCAAGTCCACCTTGTTTTTACAAATGGGGTTGCAAATGCAGGAAGGCGTTACACTTTATATCAGTGGAGAAGAAAGTGAGCAACAAATAAAAATGAGAGCCGACAGGCTGAATATGCAAAACGAAAATTTTTATTTGATTACAGAAACTTCGACCCAAACAATTTTTCAGGAGATAAAAAAATTAAAGCCTTCGCTGATTATTGTAGATTCAATCCAAACCCTTGAATCGCCTTTTATTGATTCATCTCCAGGTAGTGTTTCGCAAATCAGAGAATGCGCAGCAGAGTTCCAGCAATTTGCTAAGGAAACTAATACTCCTGTTTTCTTAATTGGCCACATTACTAAAGACGGAAGCATTGCAGGTCCCAAGTTATTGGAGCACATGGTTGATACGGTGCTTCAGTTTGAAGGCGACAGACATTATGCTTATCGTATTCTTCGTACGGTTAAAAACCGCTTTGGCAACACAGCCGAGTTGGGTATTTACCAAATGAATGAAGCCGGTATGAATCCAGTATTGAATCCAAGTGAAATTTTGATTACCCAAAAAGAAGATCAATTAAGTGGAATTGCTATTGCTGCTACTATTGAAGGACAAAGGCCTTTATTAATAGAGGTACAGGCATTGGCAACACAATCAGTTTATGGAACTCCCCAGAGAACTGTTTCTGGATTCGATTTAAGACGACTACAGCTTTTATTAGCGGTGCTTGAAAAAAGAGGTGGCTTTCATTTTGGAATCAAAGATGTTTTTTTAAATATTGCAGGCGGATTAAAAGTAGAGGATCCTTCGATTGACTTATCTGTAATTTGTGCTTTGTTATCATCTTATGAAGACGTTCCTGTGCCACACGATATATGCTTTGCCGGAGAGGTAGGACTAAGTGGGGAAATTAGGGCTGTAAACAGGATTGAGCAACGCATTGCCGAGGCAGAAAAACTTGGCTTTAATAAAATCATTGTATCTAAATATAACCAAAAAGGCCTAGCCAGGCAGAGATTCAATATTGAAATAATAACCATGGGGCGTGTTGATGAAGTATACCGGCAATTATTTTAAATGAAAATTATCCAGGAAATAAAAGAGTCTTTGCTCCACCTAGCCTTTCCGCACATATGTGAAGGTTGTGGCAGTGATTTACTCGATATCAATAATGAGCTTTGCTTAAAGTGTTTGTCTTCTTTGCCCGAAACTAATTTTCACCTTCATCCTAATAACCCCATTGAAAAAATGTTCTGGGGAAGATTACCTCTAACATGCGCTTCGGCTCAATATTATTTCACCAAAGAATCTCTGATGCAACACCTGATGCATCAATTAAAGTACCGCGGCAATAAAGATCTCGGAGTTTTTCTTGGCAAATTAATCGGCCATGCCCTCAAGACATCTAACCGGTTTTCAGCCGTTGACGCTTTGATTCCTTTACCTCTTTTTCATACCCGTGAAAAAAAGCGAGGTTACAACCAGGCATCCGTTTTATGTGAAGGCATTGCCGAAATATTGCAGAAGCCTGTTTTAAATGATATCATTGTTAGAAAAACGTACACTGATAGCCAGACAAAAAAAGGCCGTGTTGAAAGGTGGCAAAATATGGAAGGCAGGTTTGAATTAATGGCACCAAAATCTATAGAAGGAAGACATGTGCTATTGATAGATGATGTCATTACTACCGGCGCAACGTTAGAAGCCTGTGGAAGAGAAATAGTACAGGCATCCAACGTACAATTAAGTATTGCTACTCTTTGTTTTTCCTCTCACTGATGTATTTTTAACAAATGAAGCCTGTGAGAAATCTTTTGTTCCCGATGTCTGTTGCCCTCCTGTTTTTTGCCTGTACAAAGGAATCGTTTACCAGCAGCCCCG
>Ga0126307_10001798_pt1 | contig 14280 bp, 13 predicted proteins | sample Plot28_FD_89955 | JGI IMG/M metagenome (GOLD analysis project Ga0126307, IMG submission 89955) | Serpentine soil microbial communities from UC McLaughlin Reserve, CA, USA - Plot28 | ecosystem: Environmental > Terrestrial > Soil > Grasslands | place: USA: UC McLaughlin Reserve, Lake County...
AGGAGGCGCGGCACGGTGGCGACGTTCTCGGCCACGGTCATGTGCGGGAACAGGCCGACCTGCTGGATCACGTAGCCGATCCCGCGGCGCAGCGTCGTCTCGTCGAGCGAGGTGACGCTGCGGCCGTCGACACGGACGTCGCCCGAGGTGAGCTCGACGAGCCGGTTGACGAGCTTCATGGCGGTCGTCTTGCCGCCGCCCGAAGGCCCGACGAGACAGCAGACCTCGCCGGCCGGAATGGTCATCGTGAGGTCGTCGACCGCGGGGCTCGCGCGGCCGGGGTACCGCTTGGTCGCATGGTCGAAGACGATCTCGACCGCCTGACGCCGGTCCCTCACCGCGCAAAGCGTACGTGGCCGGACCGTGCCCACGGGCGCTTGTCCAAACCCTGACTCGGCGTTTACCCGCGCCGACGGCGACGTCCTGCGGGCCGATGTCGTGCGCGCCGTCGGCAGGCGGCGCGGCGAAGGCTGCCGGGCTCGGCGACCTGGACCGCCTGACCCGCTGCTAGCGTCGGCCGCCAGTGGCCGATGTCGCGTACATGCCGGGCGCGGCCGGCCACGAACAGCGGCCGGCCGTGGGCTACCTGATGGTGATGTCGGCGGCGCTCCTCTTCGCCGTCAACGGCACCGTCTCCAAGGTCGTGCTCCAGTCGGGGATCTCTCCGCTCGAGCTGACGCAGGTGCGGGCGACGGGTGCCTTCCTCGGCTTCGCGCTCGTGCTCGCGGTGACGAGACGGGAGAGCCTGCAGCTGCGGCGGCGCGAGCTGCCGTACCTGATCGTCTTCGGGATCGCGGGCGTTGCGCTCGTGCAGTGGCTCTACTTCGTCTCGATCGGGCGGCTGCCGATCGGGATCGCGCTCCTGATCGAGTACATCGCGCCGATCCTGATCGCGATCTGGGCCTGGGCGGTCTTCAAGGAGCGGATCCGGCGCAGGATCTGGGTCGCCCTCGTGTTCGCCGTCGTCGGGCTCGCGCTCGTCGTCGAGGTGTGGAGCGGGCTCTCGCTCGACGGGCTCGGGGTCACGGCGGCGCTCTGCGCGGCACTCGCCTACGCCGTCTACGTGCTGATGGCTGAGCGGGCGGTGCGCCGGCGCGACCCGGCCTCCCTGACGGCCTACGGCTTCCTCTTCGCAGCCATCTTCTGGGCGGCTGTGCAGCCGGTCTGGCGCTTCCCGGCCGGGCGGCTGGACGATAGAGTCTCGCTGCTCGGGCACCTCGAGCGCTTCTCGCTCCCGGTCTGGCTGCTGCTTCTCTACATCGTCATCGCGGGAACGATGATCACGTTCCTGCTCGTCGCGGCGGCGCTGCGGCACATCTCGGCCACGCGCGTCGGGATCGTGGCCATGCTCGAGCCGGTCGCGGCGAGCGCAGTCGCATTCGTCTGGCTGGGCGAGTCGTTCGGCACGGCGCAGCTGCTCGGCGGCGCGATCGTCCTCGCGGGAATCCTGCTCGCACAGACCGCGCGCTGAGCTCTCCGCCGGGTATCCCCCGATCGAGGGTTGCGATCATCCGCCGACAATGTCAGGGTAGACGGATCCTTTTCGACCTTGCGAACCATATTCGCGCAGCTTTCGCCCTCGTCGTCCTCGCCGCCCTCCTCGTTCCGGTCGCATCCGCGGCCAGGACCACGACGACCTTGAGCGCGAGCGAGCGCTCGCTGCTGGGCGAGGTGAACGCCGTTCGCCGCAGCAACGGCCTCCGGCCGCTCAGCGTCGACCCAGCCCTCGTCCGCGTCGCCCGCGGCTACTCCGTGACCATGCTGCGCACGAACCAGTTCACGCATGGTGCGATGGGCGCCCGCCTCGCCGCCTCCGGCGCGCGCGGCCCCGCCTTCGGAGAAAACCTCGCCTGGGGCACCGGGCCCTATGGGGCGGCGAAGTTCGTCGTCCGCAGCTGGATGAACAGCCCGGGACACCGCGCCAACCTGCTCCGTCCCGGGTGGAGTCGCATCGGTCTCGGCATCGCCAAGGGCACCTTCCAGGGCTACCCCGGTGCCAGCGTCGTCACGGCCGATTTCGCCGGGACTTAAGTCTCCGCCATCAGCGCGCGGAGGTCCGCCAGCTTCTCCCGCCGGAGATCGTCGCGCTCGCCCCGTTGGAGTCGATCGAGCAGGCTGCGCACGAGCGGCGCGAGCTCGACGGGGTTGAACGGCTTCGTGATGTAGTCCACGCCGCCGATGTCGAGGCCGCGGGCGCGGTCGCGGAACTCGGCGCGCGCGGTCAGGAAGATGATCGGAATCTCGGTCGTGCGCTCGTCCTCCAGCAGGGCCTCCGCGACGCCCCAGCCGTCGAGCCCCGGCATCATCACGTCGAGCAGGATCACGTCGGGCTGCTCGGCGCGCGCGGTCTCGAGCCCGGACGGCCCGTCGCCTGCCTCGAGCACGGGCATCCCCTCCGCCTCGAGATTGACGCGGCAGAGCAGCCTGATCGGCGCCTCGTCGTCGATCACGAGAACGGTGGTCATCCGCGCGGTTCCCTACCCATCCGTGTCAGCTCTCATTCCCGGCCGCCCGCAGCTCCAGGACGAACGTCGACCCCTTGCCTTCGCTCGAGTCGACTCGGATCCTGCCGCCCATGGCGGTGACGAGACCTTCGGCGAGGAAGAGGCCGAGCCCCGTCGCGCCCGCGCCGACGGCCCCGGCGGCGGCCGCGTCGCCGCGATAGAACTTGCGGAAGATCCGCTCCTGCTCGGCATGCGGGATGCCGACCCCCTCGTCCTCCACGCTCACCTCGACCGCGTCCTCGCGGCGGCGCGCGGCGACCGTGACGGTGCCGCCGGCGGGCGAGTAGCGGACGGCATTGTCCAGCAGGTGGAACAAGACCTGGGTCAGCTTTTCCCGGTCGGCCTCCGCCGCCAGCGGCTGGTCGTCGAGCTCGACGACGAAGCGGTGGCCGTTGCTCCCGTCGGCTCCTTCGGCCGAGCGTACGGCCTCGTTGACGACGGCGCCGACATCCGTCTGCGCGAGCTGCACGGAGATGTCGCCCGTGTCGAGCTGCGCGACCGACAGCAGCCGGTCGACGATCGCCGTCAGCCGCTCGGACTCGGAGGCGATGTAACGCAGGAAGGTCGCGCGCTCCTCTTCTCCGAAGAGCACGTCCTGGCGCAGCAGCGTTTCTGCGAAGCCGTAGATCGAGGTCAGCGGCGTGCGCAGCTCGTGCGAGACCGTCGAGACGAAGTCGCTCTTCATCTGCTCGACGCTCCGCTCGGCCGAGATGTCCCGGAAGGCGAAGATGCGGCCTGCAACCGCGCCCGTCGGGTCGGCCATGACGGCTTCGCTGAGCGAGAGCCAGACCTCCTCGCCGCCACGGCGAATCGGCAGTAGCCGGCTGCCGCCCGTCGCGCCGCCCGCCGCCCCCTCGAGCGTTCGGCCGAGCGCCTCGGCCGGCGTCTTACCGAGTGCATCTCGCTGCGGAACCCCGGTGACCCGCTCCGCCGCCGGGTTCCAAAGCACGACCTTCCCCTCGCGGTCGACGGCGACGATGCCGTCGGCGACGTTCGCCAGGATCGCCTCGCCGCGCTGCTGCTCGTGGCTGACGCCCTGGTAGAGCTCCGCGTTGATCCGGGCTGCGGTCGCGGTCGCGGCGAGCGCGTGCAGCGCCTCGTCCTCCTCCTCCCGCCACTCCCGGGGCCGGCGCGAGTAGACGGCCAGGATGCCGTGCGCGTTGTCCTCGGCCCCCATCATGGGCACGCCCAGGTACGCCGCGTACCCGGCGGCCAGCATCCGATCCGCATCCGCCACACGTGGGTCGCCGCTCACGTCGGTGATTGCGCGCGCGGCGCGCGTCTGGACGATGTCGCCCACGAGCCAGGCAGTCGACGGCGCGCGGGTTTCGAGCACGTCAGCGGCACCCGCTCCTGCGGCTGCGCGGACGACGACCTCGTCGCCCTCGAGCAGGCGCACGGATGCACCGTCGCACTCGAGCAGGTCGACCGCACGCCGTGCGACCTGGTCGAGCACCTCGTCGGGATCCAGCTCGCCGGCGAGCGCGCGACCGGCTTGAGCGAGGCGCTGGGCGAGGTGGCGCGACCGCCGCTCGCGCTCGTAGAGGTTGCTGCGCTCGAGCGCCCCGCGAGCGGCCGCGGCGACCTGGCGCGCCAGCTCGAGCTGATCGTCGTCGAACCTCCGCTCACCGGCGAAGAAGACGAGCACGAGCCCGCCGTGCCCGCCGCCGGGCTGGTGGAGCGGCACGGCGAGCAGCGAGTCGCGGCCCGCGGCTGCGGCTGCCGCACCGAGCCGCTCGCTGAAGCGCTCGTCATCGAGGAGTCGACGGGAGGCCAGGATCTTGCCGCCGCTGAGAGAACCGGCGAGCGAGGCCCCCGAGCTGCGCAGGTGCGAAGCGAGCTCAGCGGAGAGCTCGTACGAGCCCGCCAGCTCGAGCCCCTCGCCGACCGACCGCAGCACTGCCGCCGAGTCACCGCCGAGCGCCTCGGCCGCGGCCTGAGCGACCGCGTCCAGCGTCTCCTGCTCGGAGAGCGGCTCGCTCAAGACGGCGGCGATGCGGTAGAAGCCGCGCTCCACCCGGGTCTGCCGCGTGCTCTCCTCGTACGCCTCCGCGTTCCGGAGCGCGATCGACGCCAGGCTTGCGAAGGCCTCGAGCAGACGCACGTCGGACTCCTCGAAGCGGTTGTGTTCGCGGGCGTAGACGCCGAGGACGCCGCGGATCTCGCCGAAGGAGAAGATCGGCGCGTCCATCGCCTCGGCGAAGTCGGCGTAGGGCCGTTTCGGCGGCGGCTGCTCGGTTTCGGCAAAGTCGCGTCGCAGGACCGGCGTGCCGCTCGCGATCGCCTCGGCGATCATGCCCTCGAGCGGGATCGGGCGTCCCACCTGCGTCTCGGGAAGGCCCAGGACAGCCCTGCAAACGAGCTCGGAGCTGCCGGGCAGCAGGGTCCAGCAGTCGGCCGCGTCCGCGTTGACGAGGCCCCGGAGCTCCTCCACGAGCCGCTCGATCACCGCGTCGAAGCGAAGGTCGCTGGTCAGTGCCTCGCCCGCCTTGAGCAGCGCCTGCTGCTCGGCCAGCCGCCGCTCGCTCTCGCGGAGGAGCCGTGCCGTGTCAAGGGCCACCGCCGCCTCCCGCGCGACCGACTCGACGAGCGCGATCTCGCCGGCGCGCCAGCCGCCGGGCTGGGCCCGGTGGCAGACGAGGGCGCCGAGAACCCGGTCCTGCGCGAGAATCGGTGCCGCGAGCAGGGCGCGAACGCCGCGCCGCGTCAACTCGCGGACGTCGCCCAGCGTCGAGTCGGCCAGCTCGGGAGCGTCCGCGACGTCGGCGATCGCGAAGGTCCTGCCGCCGCGCGCGGCGAGGCTCGCTCCCGGGAGGCGCTCGCCGTCATCGAGGGGCTCGAGCCCCTCCGCGTACCAGTCGGCCACGACCGTCGTCTCACCAGGCTCGCCGATCCGGATGAAGCAGCGGATCGCCCCGAGCGCGCGACCGACCTCCGCCGCCACCGACGGAAGCAGCTCGTCGACGTCGCGGCGGGAGCGGAGCCTGAGGGAGATCTGCGACACGAGCCGCTCCCGTTCCAGGGCTTCGCCGAGCGCGAGGATTGCGCGCGAGCGCTCGAGTGCCAGGCCCGCCTCGTTCACAAAGGCCTGCATCCGCGCCAGCTCGTCGTCCTCGAACACACGCCGTTGCCGGACGGCGCCGAAGACGACGCCGATCACCTCGTCGCCGGCGCGGACGGGAATGAAGACACAGCTCTTCACCTTCGCGATCGCGTTCAGCCGCTGGTTGACGGCGGCCGAGCGCTCGGCGTCGTAGACAGCGAACGCAGTGCCCTCGCGCGCCGCCGCATTGATCCCCGACGGCTCTCGATCGAGGGCGATCCGCTGTCCGATCAGCGCCTCGAAGTCCCGGCGCCGATCGCGCGCCGCGACGAGCAGCGCCGATCGTCCCTCGTCCTCGATCAGCGCCAGGTTGGCGACGTCGAGCTGAAAGCGCTCCGCGAGATCGTCGAGCAGGAGGACGGCCACGTCCTGCGGCTGAGATGCGTCGAGCAGCCGCTTCGAGAGCCCGATCTCAGGGGTGCTTTCGGGCCCGGGCACGGCAGTGGCTCCGCCCCGCCGCCGGCCACCGAAAAATGGAACGGCTGCGAGCGCAATCGCCGCCGGCAGCGCCGCCAGAACGAGCAACGGCACCGCCTTGCACAGCACCGCCTGAGTCTTGGCGTTCACTGAGTACACGCGATGATAGAGACGCCGATGCCGCTTTGAAAGATGGGCCGTCCGGCCTATGGCACCGACGCCGGCCGCGTTCTAGCCTGGCTGCACTGGGCGATGCGAACCGCGCGTGCGCGGGGAGCATTGGAAGTCGGCCCTGCTGCGGCGACCCCCCCGACGTGGCAGGGCTCTCTTCCCTGGTCACGGCTACGATCGGGTCATGGTCGAACGCGTTCTGCTTGCTTCCCCACGCGGCTATTGCGCCGGGGTCGAGCGCGCCGTCGAGAGCGTCGAACTGGCGCTCGAGCACTACGGGCCGCCCGTCTACGTGCGCAAGCAGATCGTCCACAACATCCATGTCGTCCGCGATCTCGAGGCGCGCGGGGCGATCTTCGTCGACTCCGAGGAGGAGGCGCCGGAGGGCGCGACGATCGTCTATTCGGCACACGGCGTGGCGCCGAGCGTCCACGCGGCCTCGACAGGGCTCGGGCACAACGTGATCGACGCGACCTGCCCGCTCGTGACGAAGGTGCACGTTCAGGCCAGGCGCTACGCCGCGAGCGGCTACACCGTCGTCCTGATCGGGCATGCCGGCCACGAGGAGGTGGTCGGGACGATGGGCGAGGCGCCGGAGGCGACCGTGCTCGTGCAAGACGTCGCCGAGGCCGAGGCGCTCGACCTGCCCGCCGACGCCCGGCTGGCCTACATCACGCAGACGACGCTCTCGGTCGACGAGACGTCCGAGATCATCGGCGTCCTCCGCCGGCGCTTCCCCGAAATCCACGCCCCGAAGAAGGAGGACATCTGTTATGCGACCTCCAATCGGCAGTGGGCGGTGAAGGAGATGCTCGAGCAGGTCGACCTGCTGCTCGTGATCGGGTCGCGGAACTCCTCGAATTCCAACCGGCTCGTGGACGTGGCGCGCGCCGGTGGCGTCGCCTCGTATCTGATCGACGACGAGACGGAGATCGACCCGGGCTGGCTCGACGGCGTCCGCACGGTCGGCGTCACGTCGGGCGCGTCGGCGCCCGAGAGGCTTGTCAACCGAGTCTGCGACTGGTTCCGGGCGCGGGGCGTCGGACGGATCGAACCGTTCCGGATGGTCGACGAGGACGTCACCTTCCGCCTGCCGGTGGAGCTGCGCCGGGAGCTCGCGCTCGCCGAGTCGCAGCGCTAGCGTCTACTCGCGGAGGCGCTCGAGCAGCGCGCCGAGCCGGTCACGCGCGCTGAGGAACGCTGTCAGCCGCCGGGCCTCGCGCTCGTCGATGGAGACCGCAGCCTCGGCCACGCCGCGCTCGTTCCAGACACTGAAGCGCACGTGGCCCTCCTCGGTGTAGCGAGAGACCCGCAGCGCCTTGCCGGACTCGGCCCCGGTGCCGGCGAAGAATTCGACCAGCTTCGCCCGCTGCGGCGCTGCGCACCAGGGGCAGTAGCGATACGTGTCGCCGATCGTCCCGTCGCACTGCTTGCACGCGTGCATCGCGCCTCCTGGTTGCGAGGGTAGTACCCGTCGGCAGCTGGGTCTAGACCTTGGCGATCCGGGGCCGCTCGACACCGTCCGTCTCGAGCGAGACGGCCAGCACCTCCGACTTGATCCAGTCGGCGTGGCGCTCGACGAGGTCGGCGTCCGCGGCGGGGAGAGTGACCGCGATCCGGTCGGTCAGCTCGAGGCCCTGCTCCTTGCGCATCGAGTTGAGCGTATGGATCAGGTCGTAGACGCGGCCTTCGAGCTCGAGCTCGCCGTCGAGCTCCGTGTCGAGTGCGACTGTGATGCCCTCGTCGGATGCGACCGACCAGCCGGACTTGCCGGAACGTTCCACGAGTACCTCCTCCGGCGCGAGCTCGCGGCCGAGGACGCGGAAGCCGCCGCCCGGGAGCTCCTCGAACTCGCCCGCCGCGAGTGCGGCTCTCACGGCGCCGAGCTCCTTGCCGAGCTTCGGGCCGAGCACCGGCAGGTGCGGCTTGACGTGAAGCTCCGTCGCCTCGACAGGGCCGAACTCGATCTCCTTGACGCGCAGCTCCTCGCGCAGCTCGTCGGCATGCGCTTCCGCTCGCGGCGCGCCCTCGACGACGAGGCGCCGCAGCGGCTGCCGCAGCTTCAGCTGTGACGCTGCACGTGCCTGGTGTCCGAGCCCGACCACCCGCCGCACCTCGGCGACTTCGGCGAGCAGCTCCTCGTTCGGCACGGGCGCGTCCGGCCAGCCGGCGAGGTGCACGGACGCCGGTGAACCGCCGTCGGCGCCCCGGACGAGCAGCTGCCAGAGATGCTCCGTCAGGAACGGCATCACCGGCGCGACGACGCGGAGCGACTGCACGAGCGCGAGCCAGAGCACGTGCAGCGCGGTCTGGTCGCCGTCCCAAAAGCGGCGGCGCGAGCGGCGGATGTACCAGTTCGAGACGTCGTCGATGAAGGACTCGTAGGCCCGGATCACGTCCACGGTGAGGAAGGCCTCGTAGGCCCGGGTCGCCTCCCGCACGAACGAGTGCGTCCGATCGATCAGCCAGAGGTCGAGGGGCCGCAGCTCGCTCGAGGCGGGCAGCTCGCCCCAGGCCGGCCGGAAATCCTCGATCCGCGCGTACTCGACGAGGAACCTGACCGAGTTCCAGAGCGTCAGCAGCTTCCGCTTGATCTCGTGCGCCGGGCCGAAGCCGAAGAGGAGGTTGCGGTCGGGCGGCTGCGCACAGAACTGCCAGCGCATCACGTCGGCGCCCATGCGGTCGAATGCGTCCTCAGCCTCGATCATGTTGCCCCAAGAGCCGTGCATCTCGCGGCCGGTCTCATCGAGCATCTTCTCGTAGCCGAGCACCTGGCGGTATGGCGCGCGCCCGGTCAGCACGACCGACATGAAGTGCTGTGAGTAGAACCAGAGGCGGATCTGCTCCCGCATCTCCGAGACCCAGTCGGCGGGGAACCACTCCTCCCAGTACGTCTGATCGGGGAGGTCGGCCGTGGTCAGCCCACTCGCCGCCCCCGTCGCGAACCCCTCGGGCACGGACTCCAGGTTCTGCCAGCCGAGGGTCGAGAAGGGAACGATGCCGGCGTCGAGCCAGACATCGCCGACCTCGGGGATGCGCCGCACCGCCTCGCCGCACTGCGCGCAGGTGATCGGGACCTCGTCGATCCAGGGGCGGCGCAGCTCCTCGAGCTGCTCGACCCCACCTGTCGCCCGCTCGAGCAGCTCCGCCTTCGAGCCGACGACGTTCAGGTGGCCGCACGCGCACGGGTAGAAGGGCAGCGGCAGCCCGTAGTAGCGGCGCCGGGAGATGTTCCAGTCGCCCATGTTCCGCAGCCAGTCGTCCATGCGCTTGCCCATGTAGGCGGGCGTCCACTCGACGTCCTGGTTCGCCTGCAGCAGCTGCGGCCGGAGCTCCGCCACGGAGATGAACCAGTCGTCCGAGAGCCGGAAGATCAGCGGCGTGTCGCACCGCCAGCAGTGCGGGTACGCGTGCTCGTAGAGGCCGGACTCGACCAGAAGGCCGCGCTCGCCGATGAAGCCGATGATCTGGTCCGCGGCCTCGACGGTCGAGAGGCCGTGCAGCCAGCCGTAGTCGTCGTAGAAGCGGCCGGCCTCGTCCACCGGCGTGAGCACGTCGAGGCCGTGCTCCTTGGAGAGCTCGAAGTCCTCGCTGCCGCAGCCGGGGGCGATGTGGACGATCCCGGTGCCCTGGTCGAGCGTGACCTCGTCCCACGGGATCACGCGGTGCTCGACGCCGCAGCCGGGGCCGACCTCGTCGAAAGGAGCGCTGTAGCGCCAGCCAACGAGCTCCTCTCCAGCCTTCCGCTCCGCGAACTCCTCGTTCGGGTAGCGCTCGACAGCGACCCACTCGCCACGTTCGCGCAGGCCGTACAGAGCGTCCGGCTTCACCGCCGCGGCGACGTTTGCAGGCACGGTCCACGGCGTCGTCGTCCAGATCACGAGCGATTCGTGCGGCCGGTCGAGCAGCGGGAAGCGCACGAAGAGGGAGGGGTCGGCGCGGTCCTGGTAGACGCCGCTCTGCGACAGCTCGTGCTGGGAGAGCGACGTGCCGCAGCGCGGGCACCATTCGGTCGAGCGGTGGCCCATGTACAGCCACCCCTGCTCGTGCACCTTCTTCAGCATCCGCCAGACGTACTCGATGTTCGTGTCGCTGAAGGTGAAGTAGTCCCGACCCCAGTCCATCCACTGGCCGAGCCGGATCGAGCCGCGCGTGATCTCCTCGGAGGACCAGACGACGACCTCGCGGCAGCGGCGCGCGAACTCGGCGAGGCCGAACTCCTCGATCTCCCGCTTCGAGTTGAGGCCGAGCTGCCGCTCGACGCCCACCTCGATCCAGAGGCCCTGGCAGTCGAAGCCGTTCTGGTACCGCTGCTCGAAGCCGCGCATGCCCTTGTAGCGCTGGAAGACGTCCTTGAGCGTTCGCCCCCACGCCGTGTGCACCGCGAGCTTCTTGTTCGCGGTGACCGGACCATCGATGAAGCTCCACTTGGGTGCGCCGGCGTTCTGCTCCCGCAGCTGCTGGAAGGTGCCTTCGCGCTCCCAGAGGTCGAGGATCTCGAGCTCGAGCGCAGGGTGGTCGGGCTTGTCCGGAAGCGGCTTGAACACGCGTTCGATTCTAGGGAACACTCTGTCCGCCCCAATCGTTTTCATTCGATGAGGCCGGGGAACCCGCCTCCTTATCCAGCGAAAGGAACATCGGAATGGCAACAGCAGTGAAGGAAGACACGTTCACGCAGGAAGTGCTCGAGAGCGACACGCCCGTGATCGTGGACTTCTGGGCCGAGTGGTGCGGACCGTGCCACGCGGTCGCGCCCGTGCTCGACAAGATCGTCGAGGAGCGGGACGGCGACGTGAAGCTCGTCAAGGTCAACATCGACGAGGAACGCGGGCTCGCGGAGCGGTACGGCATCGCCTCGATCCCGACGATGATCCTCTTCCGGGACGGCCAGCCGTCCCAGGTGGCCGTCGGCGCACAGCCGAAGGGCGCGCTCGAGCGCAGCCTCGGCCTGGCGACCGACTAGTTCTCGGCCGCTTCTTCTTGCGGGTGGGGGATCGGCGAGGTTGCACGACTCGCCGGTTCCTCGACCAGATTCAGCACGCGCATCCCGTAGTGGAAGACGATCGTGCCGCCGAGCCAGCCGCCGAGGGTGAGCATCGCGAAGCCGAGCAGCGTCAGGATGAAGGCACCGTCGGGGACGAGGCCGTCGATGCCGTCGCCGTAGCCGGCGCCAATCGCGATCAGGAAGAAGACCGCCGCGGAGACCATCGCGACCATGTGCGCGATCGCGGTGCGCCAGAGCGACGTGCCGCGCTCGATTCGCAGCCAGTCGGCGAAGCCGGTGATCGCGGTCGGCGCGGTGACGATCAAGCCGGCGATCAGCGCGAGCGCCCAGGCCGCCGCCGCCTCGGTCTCCGCAATCCCGAGCTTGCTCAGGACCGCCGCGATCGTCGCGAAGGAGTAGATCCCGATCGTCGCGTCGGTGAGCGGCGGATGGAGCGGGTGGCCGGGCGTGCCGCGGTAGAGGAAGTCAAGCTGCATCTGCCCCGTGCGTTTCCGCACCGGCGCCGTCGCAAACGCCGCGGGCTAGGGCTCGTCGACGGCTTCCTCGAGGTAGCCGAGGAAGGCCGCGTGTTTGGCGAGGAGCGCCTCGATCTCGCTCAGGCCGACCGCCGCCCAGTCCTCGATCCAGGTCTCGGAGAGGTCGTCTTCGATGATGTGGAGGCCCCGCTCGCTCATGTGGCCTGATGATCGACACGCACCCCCACGGGCGCATGGGCCGGACGGCCTATCTTTCGGGCCGGCCAGGCCCCACCTGATGCAGCGTTTCCTCATCGTCAACCCACGCGCCGGCACGGACTCCCCCAGCTCGGAGGAGCTGATCGACGCCGCGCGCGCGCGCGGCATCTCGGTGCACGTGCTCGAGGAGGCCGACGACCTCCCGAACGTCGCGCGCGCCGCAGACGCCGACGTGCTCGGCATGGCCGGCGGCGACGGCTCGCTCGCGGCCGTTGCGAACGTGGCGGTCGAGCAGCACGTGGCGTTCGTGTGTATTCCTTTTGGGACGCGGAACCACTTCGCCCGCGACGTCGGCCTGGACCGGGACGACCCGATCGGAGCCCTCGCCGCCTTCGACGAGGGCGAGGAGCGGCGCGTCGACGTCGCGCGCGCAAACGACCGGCTCTTCCTCAACAACGTCTCGCTCGGCATCTACGCCCGCCTCGTCCACCGGCGCGAGCACCACCGCCGCCGGCGCGATGCCCTGGCGCGCCTGCGTGCACTCGCACTGACGGTGCAGGACCGAGGCCGCCAGCAGCACTTCACGATCGACGGCGAGCACGTTCGCGCGCAGCTCGTGCTCGTCGCCAACAACTCGTACACGTTCGACCTCTTCTCGCTGGGCGAGCGCGAGCGCCTCGACGAGGGGAAGCTCCACCTCTACATCCCGCACGGCCTCCGCCGGGTCACCTGGGAGGAGCGGAGCTGCACCGAGCTCGAGATCGAGGCGACGCAGCCCCGGCTGCGGACTGCGGTGGACGGGGAGCCGGAGGAGCTCCACGCGCCGATCCGCTTCAGGATCGAGCCGCGGGGACTACGCCTGCTCGTACCGCCGGCGCCAGAGCCGGAGTAGCTCCGGGAAGTGCGCAAAGGCGAGCTCGTGGTCAGGCGGCAGCTCTTCCGGTCCGAACCAGCCGAGCTCGGCAACGTCGTCGGCTGCCTGCTCGGCGCCGCCGGTGACTCGGGCGTCCCAGGTGAGGCAAAGGACCGTGCGGCCCTCGTAGCCGGGCTCCATCCAGACGCCGACGAACTTTCGGGGCTCGATCTCCAGGCCCGTCTCCTCGCGCAGCTCGCGGACGAGCGCTTCGAGCGGGTGCTCCTCCTCCTGAAGGAAGCCGCCCGGGACGTCCCAGAGCCCCGCGCTGGGGTCGAACGCGCGGCGCCCGAGCAGGAGGCGGCCCTCGTGCTCGACCAGTGCCTGCACCGCCGGGGCGGGGTTCGCCCAGACGACGTGGCCGCACGCGTTGCAGCCAAAGTGGTCGCCGCGGTGCTCGCCCTCGACGCCGCAGCGCGAACAGAACCGCCAGCCGTCCAGGAACCCCACCGGGCTACGGTATCGGCGTGAGCCCGCGCCACGTCCCGGCCACCGTCCACGAACTGACGCGCGTGTCCCTGCTCTCAGGGCTTCCCGGCGAGCACCTGTCCCGGCTCGCCGCGCGGCTCGAGCGCGAGGAAGTCGAACCTGGCGCCACGGTCATCCGCCAGGGCGAGCCCGGCGACCGCTTCTATGTCGTCCTCTCGGGGATGCTGAACGTGACCCAGGAGGGGCTCGGCGACCGCCGGGTCCTGCGACCCGGCGACGTTTTCGGCGAGGTTGCACTCGCAATGGGGATCCCGCGCACGGCGTCGGTGCGGGCGATCACACCGGCCGTCGTCGCCAGCTGCGACCGGGCCACCTTCGACGAGCTGTTGCGCCCCCTCTTCGCCGACGAGTGAACGTCCTGCTCCTGCACGCCGGGATCGGCGACCGGCGGATGTGGGCGCCGCAGGTCGAGGCGCTCGAGGGGGCAGGCCACCGGGTGCTCGCACCCGACCTGCCGGGCTTCGGCGACGCGGCGCTCGAGCCGCCGGCCGTGGACTACATCGCCTTCGCGTCCGCGTTGCTCGACGCACCGGCGGCAGTGGTGGGCTGCTCCTTCGGAGGCCGCGTCGCACTCGAGCTGGCCGGCTCGAGGCCGGAGCTCGTCCGCAAGCTCGTGCTCGTGGCCCCCGGGCTCAGCTCCACGAAGTGGTCCGACGAGACCGAGGCCGGATTTGCCGAGGAGGAGTCGCTCGTGGAGCAGGGCGATCTCGCCGGCGCGGCCGAGCAGCAGGCGCGGATGTGGCTCGCGCCGGACACGGCGGCCGACGTGCGGCAGCTGACGGCCGACATGACGAGGCGCTCGTACGAGCAGCAGCTTGCGGTCGACGACGTGCGAGCCGTCTGGCCGGACCCGTCCGCCGAGAGCCGCGTGAGAGATCTCGACCTGCCGACGCTGGTCGTCGTCGGAGACGCCGACCTGCCCGAGCTGCGCGAGCTGGCCGCGTCGCTCGCGGCCGAGCTCCCGGATGCACGCCTCGAGACGATCGCCGGCGCAGGCCACCTGC
>Ga0126307_10001799_pt1 | contig 14277 bp, 10 predicted proteins | sample Plot28_FD_89955 | JGI IMG/M metagenome (GOLD analysis project Ga0126307, IMG submission 89955) | Serpentine soil microbial communities from UC McLaughlin Reserve, CA, USA - Plot28 | ecosystem: Environmental > Terrestrial > Soil > Grasslands | place: USA: UC McLaughlin Reserve, Lake County...
AGGCAGTGTGCTGGCGCTGGGGTGGAGTGTCGTGAGTGGACCAGGGCCGGTGGTGTTCAGCGATCCGACGAAAGCAATCAGCACGGCTACTTTCACAGCGGCGGGCGAGTACGTGTTGAAGTTGATGGCGAGTGACGGGCAGTTGAGCGCCAGCGACACGTTGAAGGTGACGGTGGTGCCGAACAATCAGCCGCCGACAGTTGATGCGGGACCGGACCAGACGATCGAACTGCCGGATCCAGCGTTTCTGAAGGGCGTGATCACGGACGACGGCATGCCGCACGGCAGCACGGTCACGTCGACGTGGAGCCTCGTGAGTGGGCCGGGGCCAGTGGTGTTTGGCAATGCGAACGCGCCGGTGACGACAGCTTCGTTCACCAATCCTGGTGTTTACACGTTAAGACTGACGGCGACAGACACGGAGTTCACAGTCTCGGATCAGATGTCGGTGACGGTGCTGTTGAACCAACCGCCGACGGCGAATGCGGGTCCGGATCAGGAGATTACGCTGCCGGGCGTATCGACGCTGAACGGCACGGCAACAGACGACGGTTTGCCGCGTGGGTCCGTGCTGGAGACGTTCTGGAGCTTTGTGAGCGGGCCGGGACCGGTAGTGTTTCCGGACGCGACCACGTTGACGGCAACAGCGATCTTCACGGTGCCGGGCACATATGTGCTGCGCCTTACTGCGTCAGATGGAAAGCTGAGCGCGAGCGACGAGTTGACGATCGTAGTGAAGCCGAAGCCGTTCACGGAGCGCACCTACACGCTGGACGCGGACTTCGATCAGGGCAATAACTTCAACGTGATTCACGAGGTGGCAAACCAGCTACAACTGGATCACACGGCGCGTGAGTTTGACTTCCTCTGGGTCGCAGTGTCTTCGAAGGGCACAATCGTCAAGATCAATACCACCACGGGGCAGGTGATTGGCGAATACTTCACCTCGCCGAGCGGTCAGCCGAAAGATCCGTCGCGCACGACGGTGGATCTCAACGGCAACGTGTGGGCAACGAACCGCGCTGGTAACAGCGTCGTCCACGTCGGGCTGGTAGAGAACGGGCAGTGCGTTGACCGCAACGGCAACGGACTGATCGAGACCTCGACCGGCTTTAATGACATCAAGCCATGGACTAATACAGGTGGCGCGAACACGAATGGCGGCGTCTCGACAGCGGCAGACGAGTGCATCATCCACTACACGAAGGTGAACTCGTTTGGCACACGCCACGTGTCGGTCAACAAGGACAACGACATCTGGGTGAGCGGTACGAGCGGCCGTCGCTTCGATCTATTGGATGGTATTACAGGACAGATTAAGCGTGCTGAACCAACAGTAGGCTTTGGTGGTTATGGTGGTCTGATCGATCCGAACGGAGTGATCTGGTCGTCGAACCCGATGCTGCGTTGGGACACGAGCAAACCGCTGACCGGAGCAAACGGCGGTAACTGGACCGGATTCAATCATGCCAGTTACGGCCTTTGTATCGACAGCGGTGGGAATGTTTGGAACACGTCGTTTGGTAATGGACAGATCCGGAAGTTTGCTCCGAATGGCACGCTACTGGGTACGTTCAATCAGGGTGATGCGTTTGCGCAGGGCTGCGTGGTCGATAAGAAGGACCACGTCTGGGTAGCGCACTCGCTCAACCGCAGCACGGCCGGTCACTTGAAGAACGACGGCACGTACGTCGGTACGATCGCAGTACAGAGCGGTCCGACGGGCGTGGCGGTGGACGGCGCAGGTAAGATCTGGGCCACGAACCACAACAGCCGCACGGTGTCGCGCATCGACCCGAACGCCGGGCCGTTAGGTCCGGATGGTGTGACGCGTGTGGGCGCGGTGGACTTCACCACCATCAACCTGGGCGGTGATCTGTACAACTACAGCGATATGACTGGCAGCACGTTGTCGGGTATTCCGGCGAGCGGCACCTGGTCGACTGTGTTCGACAGCCAGATCGTGGGCGCGGAGTGGGGCCGGATCGGCTGGACGGCGAAGCTCTGTGGTGATGCATCGCTAACAGTCTCAGTCGCGAGCAGCACGAACGGCACCACCTTCGGGCCTGCTCAAGTGGTGACCAACGGCGCTGATCCGAGTGTCGCGAACGGGCGCTTCCTGCGCATTGTCGTCAACTTCAAACGTTCTTCGAGCGGTGAATCACCGGTACTGTTTGACCTTAGTGTAGGCACGAATGGCTACACCTTGCCGGTCGTGACAAACGAGCCACCGTCAGCATTTGCCGGCGGCGATCAAACCGTCACGCTGCCTGACTTAGCGAAGCTGAGCGGCACTGGTTGCGACGATGGTTTCCCGCGCGGCGCTTCGCTGTCGCTTGCGTGGTCCAAGGTGAGTGGTCCGGGCGACGTGGCTTTCACTAAGCCCAACTCACCTGTGACCGATGCCAGCTTTACCCTTCCGGGCGAATATGTTCTACGTCTGACGACGAACGATTCAGAGCAATCCGCCAGCGATGACGTGACGGTAACGGTGCTTCCAGCAAACCAGGCGCCGATCGTCAACGCCGGACCAAACCAGGCGATCACTCTGCCGAACACTGCCCAGTTGAACGGCACGGTCGCCGACGACGGCTTCCCGGCAGGCGCATCGGTGAATACGTTCTGGGGTCAGGTAAGTGGTCCAGGTCCCGTCACCTTCAGTGAAATCAACAACCCTGTAACGAGAGCGATGTTCCCGGCTCCCGGTACGTATGTGTTGCGTCTGTCAGCCAACGACACACATCGCATCGGAACCGACGACATTCAGATCGTCGTGAACGCTTCACCGGCGTTGGCAGGTGCAACTTTGCAATTGGCGGCCGTGGCGCCTGGTCCATATGTGACCGGAACACTCCAGTCAGTGCGCGCTACCTTGCGCAACTCAGCGGGTAGTCCGCTCGCGAACTTCGGCGTCGAGTTCACAGTCAGTGGACCAAACGCAACCGCAGGCAGTGCCGTCACAAACACTTCCGGCATCGCCATCTTCACTTATACCGGAACGAATCCCGGCACCGATACGGTGACGGCACTCGTGCGTAGCACTGCGACAGCCAACGTCAATGGCACACCTCCGATTGCGATGGTATGGACGCTCACACCGCAGTCGCCACCGGTAACTCAAGGGTGGATCGGCGGACCACTGAACGGTGCGACCGTCACTGGAACTGTGCCCATCACAGTCGGTGCGGGAGTGACTGTAACTACTTCAAAGGTTGAATACTGGCCGGCTTCTAACCCGGCTGGAGTGACGACACTCACCGAAGGTGTTTCGGGTGGTCCGGGAACAGTCCTGGCCACGCTTGACACAACATTGATCGCGAATGGCAATTACGTGATCCGTGTCACGGCTACCGATGCCAACGGTCAGGAACAACGAAGCGAAGTGACGATCACTGTAACCGGTGAGAACAAGCCGGGCAGAATAACGGTTTCCTTCACCGATTTGACTGTGCCTGTAACCGGCATTCCCATCACTATTCAGCGTAATTACGACAGTCTCGAACGAAATCAGATCGGCGACTTCGGTTACGGCTGGTCTCTCGACCTTGCCGGACCACGTCTTGAAGTGGCCCCGGATAACGATGTGACGATTACGGATCCTGTCTCCGGACGTCGCGTTACCTTCCAGTTCACGCCACAGTCGTTTGGATTCCCGTTCGGTTTCCTGTTCCAGCCCACCTACACACCCGAACCTGGTGTGTTCGGCAAACTACAGTCTGACGGGTGCGGGTTGCTGGTCAGATCGAATGGCGGGGTTATTTGCTTCCTGTCACTCGATATTAACTATCGCCCGACAACCTATGCCTACACCGATCCATACGGACGCGTTTACACGATGACAGCCGACGGCAAGCTGCGTTCGATCAAGAACGTGGATGGCAACATGCTGACCTTCGGGCCGAACGGAATCACCAGTAGCGCGGGTAACCTGACTGTTCCGTTCGTGCGTGATGCGCAGGGACGCATCGAGCAGATCACGGATCCGGCGGGCAAGGTCTACCGGTACACGTACGATTCGTTAGGCGATCTTACGTCGGTGCAGTTGGCCGATATCGGCGTCCCCATGACGCACGAATATGATCCGGGTCACTATTTCCGTAAAGGCACCGACGCACGCGGTAACGTTCAAGCAGTGACGACTTACTACGCTGACGGCCGGTTGAAGAGTGTGACCGACGCGGTGGGCAAGACTACGGGTTACGCCTACGATGTCGCCAACAACATCACCACCATCACGCATCCTGACAACACCGGCACCACCGTGCAGCGTCATGACAGCAACGGATTGCTGCTTAGTGAGACCGATCCGTTGGGCCGAACAAAGAGTTATACGTATGACGCCGCCCGCAACAAACGCACGGAAACGGATGCACTGAACAAAACCACCACCTGGGAATACGATGCCAACGGGAACATCAGGACAGTCATTGACCCATCCGGCAAGCGGGTGACCTATGTAAGCGACTCACATGGTCAACCGACATCTACTACGAATGAGCTGGGTCACGTGCGCACGTTGCAGTACGACGCGGAGGCCAACCTGACCAGCATTACTGATCCTCGCGGCGTTGAAGTTTCCTTAACGTGGAATGATAAGGGCACGCCAACAAGCATCACCGATGGCAACGGTCAAACCACGCAGTTCACTTATGACGCATTCGGAAACGTGGTCTCTAAGACTGATGCGCAGGGTCGGACGACGAGCTACACCTACGATGCCATGGGCCGTCCAGTGACCATGACCGATTCGCGTGGTCTCACTCGCTTTACCTACGACTCGCTCGGGCGCCTTACCTCGCTTGTTGACACACTCAATAACGAGACGCGCTACGAGTACGATGCAAATGGAAATCGAACTAAGGAGATCGATGGCCGGCAAAACGTCACACTGAACCAGTACGATGCCGCAAATCGTGTCACGAAGACCACCCGGCCCGATGGCTCGACCGTCGAATACACCTACAACTTCCGCGGTCAGAAACTCACCGAAACCACCAAAGGACCCTCGGCCGGTTTGGCGCCTGCTCAAGAGGAAGACTTCTTCGAGATGACCAGCATTTTCGAATACGACAATGCAGGTCAGCTCATTAAGGTCACCTTCCCCGATGGGAACTTCGTTAGCTTTACCTACGATGCGGCCGGACGGCTCAAGACAGGCACCAATGAGAATGGCAAAACCTATACTTACGAATACGATGAGTCGTGCGGTTGTAACGACCGGTTAACGAAGATCACAAACCCTGCCGGAGGAGTCACCAGCTATGAATATGATGCCGCCGGTCGTCTGATCTCGTTTACGGATCCTAACAACCGTACCACGAGGTATGAATACGATGTTCGCGACTTTCATGTAAAAACGACTTTCCCTGACAATTCGACGATCATCAACACGCGCGACGGAATGGGTCGCATTCTTACAACCACCGACCAGGAGGGCCGCGTAACGCGCTTTACCTACGACTTGATGGGTAACGTGTTGACCGTCACCAATGCGCAAAACGGCGTCACTCAATACACGTACGACTCACAGAACAATCTGCTATCGTCGACGAATGCCAACGGTGCTTCGACGCGTTACGAATACGACGCGCTGAACCGTCTGATTAGGAAAACCCTGCCACTCGGGATGACCGAGTTGTTTACCTACGATCAAGATGGAAACCAAACGACTCGCACCGACAGCCGCGGCAAGCAGACGAGCTTCGAATACGATGAAATGGGTCGCGTCCTGGTGAGACGGCCTGATGCAACTCTGAACGAACCCAACATCTTTTTCACCTACACTCCAACGGGACGTCGTCGCAGCATGACTGACGCTTCCGGAACTACTAACTACACCTACGACGTGCGCGATCGCCTGAATACGAAGCAGTCGCCGCAAGGCGCGCTCACATACACGTACGATCCAACGGGTAACCTGTTGACGATGCGCTCGTCGAACGCTGACGGTCTGTCAGTTGATTACACGTACGACGAGTTGAACCGCACCAGGACGGTCATCGATAACCGGCTTGGAGGCGCTACCACGACTTACACTTACGACAACAACGGTAATCTCAAGAGCGATCAGCGTCCGAATGGAGTTCGTACTGATTACAATTACAACCTGACCAACCGTCTGACCGATATGGCGACTGCCAAATCGGGTACGACCCAGGCTAGTTACGTCTATACGAGCGACCGTACGGGACGAAGGCTTTCAGTGACGGAACTCGGTGGCCGCACAGTCAACTATTCTTACGATCAACTTTACAGGTTGACGCGTGAAGCCGTCACCGGTGGTCCAACTCTGGCGAGTAATGGATCGGTAGACTATACCTACGATGCAGTGGGGAATCGTCTATCGAGAATCTCCAGCATCCCGGCGCTGCTCTCGAAGACCTCATCTTATGACGCCAACGATCGCGTGACGTCCGACGCATACGATGTGAATGGCAACGCGCGCAACACCAACGGGCGCTCGTATACCTATGACTCCGAGGATCGCGTTAAGACCGCGAACAATGGCGCAGTGCGTATCACCTACGACGGCGACGGCTACATGGTGGCGAAGACAGTCAATGGAGTCACCACCAAATACCTGATTGATGATTCTAATCCGACGGAGTACTGCCAGATAGTTGAGGAACTTGTTGGTGGCCAGGTGGTGAAGCAGTACACCTTCGGCAACATGATCGTCAGCCAGCGGCAGTTGATCAATGGGAATTGGTCCGCCAGCTTCTACTCATTCGATGGCCACTCGAGTGTGCGCCAGTTGACCGATGAGTCGGGAGTTGTGACCGATACCTATACTTACGATGCCTTCGGCAACATCATTGAGCGAACGGGGACAACTCCGAACGCAATACTCTATAGCCAGGAGTACTTCGATTCGGATCTTGGTCTCTACAATCTGAGAGCGAGACACTACGATCCAAATCAGGGCCGGTTCACGTCAATCGATCCTTTCGGAGGATTTATTGACGAGCCACTCAGTATCCACAAGTACCTCTACGTCCATGCAGATCCGGTGAACCTCATCGATCCCGAGGGTTTGGCGGCGCTGTCAGAGTATGGTTTTCTGCAGCGGATATGGATCCGAACAGTCGCGGCCGTGCGCGCATTAGGGCGGGCGATCTGTTGCATCTTCATCTATGCTGCATCATGGATCGCCAGCGTGGTAGGCTACTGGGCGTGGAATATTGTGCGTAACGTAGCGCGGAGGATGCGATTGCAGTTTTGCCTGTGCAAGATCGGTAAAACTACCAGAGGCTATACTCTTGATAAGACTCGCGAATACCATAGGGAGAAGGGCAAGGACTGGGAAGAGGCCGTCGATCTTATATTGACGGTCATGGGTTACGATACCGATCGAGGCCCCGGCAACGAAGGCGTACCGCATGATACGCCGAGAGGCGAGCGCAAAACTGACGTCGAAACGGTCAAGAATGGACGCAGAAGCGGGGTAGAGGCAAAAGTCAACTATAGCCGCGGCAAGAAGCAGCGCTGGAAGGACAATTGGTTGTGGAAACACGGCCCCTATGACGATAAAGTCAGGGAGCGGCGGTGGAATCAGTGGCGTTGCGTTAAGAGATGAGGAGGCAATATGGGTGCTTCAATTATCGCTTACTTTCCCGGAGTAACCGATGACCAGGTCGATTTGCAGGAGGGTTTCTGGAACGACGACAAAGCCTGGGCCAACTTTATGGTCGAACAGGAGAAAGACCCTGCGATCCTTGAAGCTGTGAAGAAGCTGAACGCTGAGGCCATAATGACCTTTAAGACAGAGGAGATGGAAGATGAAGATATTGATTGGGTGACTCCCCAGCAACTTCGTGACGCATGTATGAAGATACGCGATGCCGTGCGCAGCGGAGCGTCTGAAGCCAAACCGCTCCTTGCTGCGTACGGGAGGGGCGCAAACGGCATCAATCCGGTGGACCAGGAGTTTGTGCGCGATCTGGAAGACATCATCGAGATTGCAAACTGGGGAGAGAAACTGGGGACGAACCAAATCACGCTGGAGGTCACCTGGTAAATTGACCTTCCTGGCCCGTCATTTACGGCGTTAATTATTGAGTGTTCATTATAGTTGCGCGAGGAAGGAGCAAATCGCGACCCTGGCCTCAGGATTGCTCGCGTTGGTAAGAGACGCAGAGTAGAATTACAGGCCACGGAAAGCAGGTGAGGGGATGAAGCTTAAATCCAGTTTGGCGATAGTGATTTTAGGGTTGCTGTTTTCAGTACACGTTTATGCGCAGGAGTCTCAGAGTGCTGCGGAATCGGCTGAAAAACTGAAGGCGCAGTTGCTTGAGGTGCAAGCCAAAGAGGCGGATTTGCGCACGCGTTTGCAGCAGTTGGACGAGAGTATCAAACCGGAAAACATCGAGCGCTCGCTGGCTGGAGTTGGTTCAACCAGACCTGAAGAGTTGCGTGAGCAGCGCAGGCGCCAGTTGAGCATTCAAAGGAATGGCGTGCTGGCGCAACTACAGACAAGCGAGACCAGCCGCACGCGTTTGGAAACCGCACTCGCGAATGCCGAGGCGCTGGCGTATCAGCAGAGTGCACGACCGGCGCCGACTACGAACCAAACGATGCTTGCTGCCGGTTCGCGTTATCAGTGGATGATGTTCGGCGGTGGCGGCCTCGCCCTGTTGGCCTTGGGGGGCAGCGGCGCATTCCTCTACCGGCGAACTAAGCGCAGATGATCCCTTAAAATCCGTGCGCCCCCGATCGATTACGATCATCAGTTGGCTCTTCATTATCTTCGGCAGCATAGCGCTACTTAGCGGTGTGCTGCCGTTTCGCGATCTAATGAGTCACTGGTACGTCCATCTCTCACGCGTCCTCATGATCGTCGCCGGCGTATTCATGCTCAAAGGTCACAACTGGGCCCGCTGGCTCCTCGTCCTCTGGATCGCATTTCACATCATCATCAGCGCGCTACATTCGACGTTGTTTTTGTTGATGCATGTCGTGATCTTCTCTGTCATTCTCTACTTCGTCTTCCGCCGGCAATCTTCGTCCTACTTCTTAGCCGCCGGCACGCGATAGCGTTGCGGTTTGGAATCAGTTCGCTCGATGATCTTCCTCGCTTCGAGATCGAGCTTGACTGTTTCGCCGTACCAGCTGATGTTTCCAGAGATCTTGCCTTTCAACTTCTTATTGAGCTGCTCGAAGAGTTCATCGTGCGTGAGCTCTTTCTTTCCTAACGCTGCCAGGATGGCGGCTTTGAGCGTTTCGTAAGTTTCTCTGTCGATGTTTCTTCCGCTCTTGCCTTGCGGGTGTTTGGTGAGTATTTTCTCTTCTGCCATATTCTTTCCTTTTCCAAGAATCTATTCAGGAGGTTTGCACATGCGTCTCGTTACTGCTTTAGCTGTCGCTTTGTTCGCGCTGTTGTCGGTTCCAACGGTTAATTTCTCTCAAGGTGGACAGATGGAGGCATCCAGAGGAGTTGCCGGAGGCGGAATTTCTGTCGCAGGCTGGACCGGAAAGATCGACGCCAAAGAAGAAGCTGCCGACATGACCCTCAATAGCGCGAAGCTTGCGAAAGAGGGCGACGCGCTGCACGTCACCACGGTCCAGCAGTAACTTACTGGGATCCGAAAAACACAGCGTCCGGAGATTACACCGTCAAAGCGACATTCCACGAAGCGAAATACATGAACCTGAACAGTCACCCGCACCCTTACGGGTTGGTAATTGCGGGTAACGATCTCGGAACGGACCAGCAGAGTTATCTCTACTGCGCCGCATACGGCAACGGCAACTTCATCGTGCGTGGTTTTGGACCAGCACTGTTTCAAGTGAATGGCCCACGCGGAGCTGCCGACCCGGCAGTAAACAAGGCTGCAGGCGTTGGACAACCCGTGACACAGGAGATCGCGATCTCGGTGAAGGGCAACAAGGTTGAGTGTGCAATCAACAACAAGGTCGTTGCCAGTTACGACAAATCCGAACTCGTGGTACCCGGTAAGCTCAAATCAACCGACGGCATCTACGGCGTGCGCTTCGCTCACAACACCGAAGCCCTCGTCACCGGTCTCAAATTGACAAAGAACTGAGCCGCAAAGGCATAAGCACAAAACAAATTTCTCTTATGTGACTTATGTGCCTTTGTGGCCTGGGCCTCAACTTTCGCGTCAGTTTAACGAATGCCGACCAGTCCCTGGACCGACTGGATCAGCTTCTCAGAATCGTAACCGACTCCATCTTTAAATACGATCTCGACGTTCTCGATATCGCTGATGGTCGTGGCTGGGTTTCCCTTAACGACCATTAAGTCTGCCTGTTTGCCGGGCGCGATTGAATCAATGCGAGAATCTTCACCGAGAAATTTTGCGCCGTTGAGTGAGGCGATCGTGATCGCTTCGATTGGTGTGAATCCTGCCTCGACCAGCAGTTCGACCTGTCGTAGATCACCGAAGCCGGCGACGATGCCGCCGTTGCCGGTTGGATCGAGCCCGGCGATGAGCAAACCGCCGGCTTTCACGAAAGCACGCTCAAATTCCATTGCCTTCCGCAGCAACGCAACAAAATTCGCTTCCGGCGAGACGCGGGCTCGCGCTTGCAGGTAACGAACGCGAGCGTCGGTAGACATAACATTCAACACCCGTTGATTCAATAGCGCGCTGCTGGCTCCGATTCCTGATTGGGCCAACGGTGCGCCGCCAGCCTCGAACACCGGCAACGTCGAGGTGATGGCCACGTTTTTCGACACGAGAGTACGTATTGTTTCCTGCGCTGCCGGGCCGTTGATGTCGAGTTGTCGCAGGCTGGTTGAAACGCCTTGCGGACACTGGTCCGGTTGTTTATTCGGAACGAATTCAGAATCAGCAAACAGGCCGTGCTCGAGATTGTCGATGCCGATCTCCGCCGCTTCCTTATAGCCGATCGAACACAGATGCCCCGTCACTTTGAGCCCGCGCTTGTGTGCTTCTTCAACCGCCGCACGCAACTCCGCGCGCGAGATGTTCATGTAAGCTTTGAACGACGTGGCGCCGAGATCGGCCCAATAGTTGACCATGCGCCGCGCGTCGTCAGCACCGGTCAGCGTGTGCATCACGGGCGTGAACGAGCCGCGCCCTTCGAGATAAGGCGCGGTGATGTGCATCTTCGGACCAATCATGCGGCCCGCATCGACGAGCTTTTTGATTTCGAGATCGCTGTAAGGCGCGACGCTGCCGGTGGTGCGAATCGTCGTGACGCCGAGCGCCAGGTACAGGCGCGGAAAACTGATGCCCATGTTGGAATACATTGGCGGCGACCCACCCATGGGAAAGAACATGTGGTTGTGCATTCCGACGAGGCCCGGCAACACTGTGTAACCGTTGAGATCCAGCGTTTGCGCATTCGCCGGTATCTTCGCGGACGCGCCTGGCTCAACCGACTGAATCTTTCCGTCACTGATGAGAATGGTTTGATCGTCTTTTGGTGCGGCGCCCGTACCGTCGATCACGCGCACGTGGGTCAGTGCAACAATCCGCGCATCAGTTCGTATGAATTGTCGCTCGGCCGGCGCTTGCGCAAATGCGGTTATGACACAACAGAAGAGCAGGGAAAGAATGGAGAGTGTGCTTTTCATTGAGCATAAGATAGCAGAACCTGCGGCGCGGCCGTGATAAATTCACACCATGAGTCTAGCCTTTGTAATCGCTGTTGCTGTGGTGCTGGGATTGTTGTTGTCTCTCTTCAGGGAAGCACAGCGTGCGCCTGGTCCAGCTCGATGGGGGCGCGTTCCGCGCTGGCCCAAGCGGCTGCGAGTTTCATTCGCCGTGATCGTTCTCTTCCTGGGGTTGATAGTGTTCTGGGGGTTCTTTATCGAACCGAATCTACTCGTCATCCGCGAGCAAACTATCGAGATCGAGAATTGGCCGCAACAACTCGACGGCATTCGCATCGCTGTTATCTCGGATATTCACGTCGGCGGTTCGTTCATTACTGACGAAAAGCTGCGCGCGATCGTCGAACGCACTAACGAGCGTCAGCCGGAGCTCATAGTGATACTGGGTGATTACATGACGAAGGCGCACATCCAGCCGGAGGTCTTTGGCGCAACGCTGAAAGGTTTCAGCGCGCCGCTTGGTACGTACTCCGTGCTTGGTAATCACGATTGGTGGAATGGCGGGGAGAGGGTGCGTCGAGGCTTGGAGGAGAATGGGATCAAGGTACTCGATAATGAAGTGCTGCGATTAAATGCGCGCGGCACTTCGTTGTGGCTCGTTGGTCTCGCGGATCTCTGGACGCGGCCGCAGCGGGTTGAAGAGACGGTGGCAGAAGTTCCCGAAGGACAGCCATTGATCGCGCTGACGCACAATCCCGATATCTTTCCCATGCTTCCGCAGCGCGTGCCGTTGTTGCTCGCCGGTCACACTCATGGCGGACAAGTCCGGTTTCCTTTAATCGGCACGGTAGTCCAATCGTCACGTTATGGCGAACGCTATGTTAGAGGTCACGTCTTTGAAAACAATCATCACTTGTTTGTGACCACCGGGATCGGCACGAGCATCGTGCCGGTTCGTCTCGGCGTCACGCCGGAGATCGTCCTGCTCACGTTGAAATCGAAATAGTTATTAACCACAAAGGCACTAAGGCACAAACGTATCCTGGTGTCTTTGTGGTTGAGGGGTTGAGGCGCTTTCCAGAAGCTTGACTTGTCTTCGTGTGAGGCGTAGGCTCACGTTTCCCTGACACTTTCTGCACTTTCCAGACTAGCCTCAGAACTCGTCTTTGCTGATCTCCGCCAGTCTGGAACTGGATTTGAACCCCTTCACTTAAGGAGACAACATGTCTAAAATTCGATCTCTTCTCATCCTCTTGATCATCTGTGTCGCGGTGGGTATTGCCTGGCTGGCTTACGCCTCCAGGAGTGGTGCGACTCCGGTTGATGGTCCAAATCTTTCCGTGCGTTCAGACGTCCTTGGTTCGCAATGGGTGGTCCGTGATGAAAACATCCCGACCAATGCCTGTAGCGCGATCGAGGGTGAGGTCACGCCCGGTTTACGAAAGCTCATCCGCTTTACAGTAATGACGCCGAATACCGGTAATCGGGACATATTCGTTGGCGATCCTAACGATCACTTCGAGGTGGACGATGGTCTGTTTGAACTTGCGACCTGCCATAACCATTTTCACTTCCGCCACTATGCGCTTTACGAGCTGGTAGATCCGCGCACCGGCCAGATTTGGCGGGCGGCAAAGCGCGGCTTCTGCATGCTCGACACCGATCCGAATCCGGTTCCCGTTGGTGGTGTTCCGCCTGGTCCGGGAAAGTTCCGCAACTGTGGCGCCATTGGCTTTCCGGGCAATCAAGGCATCACGGCAGGATGGGCTGATACTTATCGCTTCACGCTTGCCGGTCAGTACTTTGTTTTGGATGGTGGTGACGGGCAGCCGGTCGTGCCTCCGGGTGACTACATCATCCGCATCACCGTAAACCCTCCATTCGTTGCTAAGAAAAACGAAGTTTGTCCCAATCGTGACCCGCTGGGTTTCTGTCATCAGTTGCCGGAGACCGATTACAGCGACAACGTTGGGACCGCGGCGATTTCGATCCCGGAGCATCCCGGACGTAAGGGCGTTGGACCACTGGCGGGAAATAACGAATCGACAGTTGAATGCGATCACGGCTGCAACTAGTTTATTTGTAGGGGTGGCCCTCCCGCGGCCACCCCAGTGTGTGACGCCCATTGATCACCATGAAACTAGAACTTAAACATGTGACCCAGATCCTTGGACGTACACCGTCGGTACTCAACTCACTTCTGCGTGACTTGCCTGAACCCTGGCTTGTTCACAACGAAGGTCCCGACACGTGGAGTCCATACGACATCGTCGGCCATCTCGTTCACGGCGAAGAAACTGATTGGATTCCACGCGCGAAGATCATTCTCAATGATGGCGAGACGCGACCCTTCGAACCGTTTGATCGTGTTGCCATGTTCGAACAGTCGAAAGGGAAGTCGATTGCCGAGTTGCTCGATACATTCGCACGTCTCCGGGCTGAAAACTTGCGCGAGTTACAGAAGTTGAACCTGACTGGAGATCTTCTGGAGAAGCGCGGCAGGCACCCGGAGCTTGGAGTTGTAACACTGAAGCAGTTGCTTGCAACGTGGGTGGTCCACGATCTCGGTCACATCAGGCAGGTGGTGCGAGTGATGGCAAAGCAATACCGCGACGAAGTTGGACCCTGGAAGGCATATTTATCGATCCTGGAGTGAAGCCACAAAAAGGCACAAAAAGAACAAAGGCGGCGCGTTATAATTCATCAAGGTTCGGTAGTTCTTAACCTATGCCTGA
>Ga0126307_10001800_pt1 | contig 14260 bp, 13 predicted proteins | sample Plot28_FD_89955 | JGI IMG/M metagenome (GOLD analysis project Ga0126307, IMG submission 89955) | Serpentine soil microbial communities from UC McLaughlin Reserve, CA, USA - Plot28 | ecosystem: Environmental > Terrestrial > Soil > Grasslands | place: USA: UC McLaughlin Reserve, Lake County...
GGAGGAAGAGGTCTTCCCGAAGCTCCTCGACGCCGGGCGCCAGTGCATGAGCGACGGGGCGGAGGTGATCTGTCTCGGCTCGACGACGATGCACCAGGCCCACGGTTTCCTGGCCGAGAATCTGCCGGTGCCCATTGTGAATCCCGGACCGCTGACGTACAAGCTCGCGGAGCTGGTGCTCGGCCTTCGGCTTACCCACAGCCGCGCCGCGTACCCGAAGCCGAACGTTTCGAAGGACGGGATGATCCATGCGATGCTCGAGGCAGCGGCCGCACGCGAATCGGCAAGCGCCCGCTAGATTCGGGGCCAGGGTCCGTGACGTGCGCAGGACGGGTACGGGTTCCAGGGGCCTCAGGAATGAAGGGTCCGCGGTCAAGTCCGTGCGTCGGCCAAGCTGCTGGGGCGCGCAGCACGAGCGTGAGTCCGGGTCAGTACTTGAGGAGAGCTTTGGCGCCGACCTCGTTCACGCAGGGATCGCAGCGGGCGAACTCGTCCGCATAGCCGTTCAGCGCCACGGCGGCGCCGGCTGCTTCGGCGTCGGTATCGACGACGTTGAACCATCCCATCCAGCCTCGCTGGGCGAACTTCGACTGGTGCGCGTGGAACATGTAGAGCCCCTTGTGGTGAAAGTCGATCTCGATGATGCAGCGCTCTCCCTGCCCGAGGGTGACGATGTCGGTGTACTCGTGCTGATCGGTCGACCCGGTGCGATACAACCGGAAGAACTCACCGTGGAGGTGGAAGGAGTTCACGAGGTCGTATTCGGTCATGTTGGCGAGGTAGATCCTGACTGTCTCCGAGCGCTTGGCGACGATGGGGTACTTCGCGTAGTAAAAGGCGCGGCCGTTCACGGCGTGCACCTCGTTTCGCTCGTCGCCGTCGAGGTCGAAGCCCGAGAGCACCATGACGAGTTCTTGCGCGGGAGGCCGCGGCTCGGGCGGGTCGATGACGAAGGCTCCGTAGAGGCCGCGCTGGATGTGCTGGGCGAGCGGGCTCGTGTGGCAGTGGTAGGCCTGCATGCCGTAGGGCCGCGCCTCGAACTCGTACGTGAATGACTCTCCGGGGGCCACTGGGTCAAGGACGCCGTCCATCCGGGGTGCATGGATCCCATGGAAGTGGATCGAGTGCGGGTGCGTCCCCTCGTTTCGGAAGCGGACGCGAAGGAGGTCGCCCTCGGTGGCCCGGATGACCGGGCCGGGGACGGTGCCGTTGTAAGTCCAGGCCGGAAAACGGACGCCCTTTGCGACCTCGATCTCGCGGTTCTCCGCCACCAGCTCGAACTCGCGGACTCGCCCGCGAATCGCCGGTTCGGCAGCCGGTGGAACCAGCAGAGCCTCACCTTCCCCCCGCGCGCCGGGTGCCTCGAGACCGCCCATCGCATGGCCGGAGTGCTCCTGGGTGCTGTGACTCTCCGCCTGGGCGTCCTCGGGGAGGAGGTGTCGGAGCAGCGGCGTCGCTCCGAGCACAGGCGCAGCGGCGATCAGGAAACGCCGCCGACTCAGCGGCGTCACGGCAGCACCAACCATTCCGTGCAGACGGAGCCCATCTTTAGGTGTGACGAATTCGATAGCACGAGGTTTGGATGAGCTTCCCGGGGGTCCGGGAGGAGGGCTGATAATCGCCTCGAAGCTAGGATACGTCCTGTGAGCACAGCTCTCGTCACCGGCGGCGCCGGCTTTCTCGGCTCCCACCTCTGCGACTTCCTGCTGGACAAGGGGCACCGGGTCGTGTGTGTCGACAACCTCGACACGGGCTCCCTTCAGAACATCGAGCACATCAGGACGGACGCCTTCCTCTTCGTGAACCACGATCTGACGGAGCCGTTCCATTTTGAGGAGCCGGTCGACCTCCTGTTCCACCTGGCGAGCCCGGCGAGCCCGATCGACTACCTGCGGCTGCCGCTACACACGCTCAAGGTGGGCTCGTACGGGACCCACCACATGCTCGGCCTCGCGAAGCTGAAGCGCGCGCGCTTCCTGCTCGCCTCGACGAGCGAGGTGTACGGCGATCCGCTGGTTCACCCTCAGCCCGAGACCTACTGGGGGAACGTGAACCCCATCGGGCCGCGAGGAGTCTACGACGAGGCGAAGCGATACGCCGAGGCTCTGACGATGGCGTATCACCGCCAGCAGGGCCTCGACACGTGCATCGTCAGGATCTTCAACACTTACGGGCCGCGCATGCGGCCGAACGACGGCCGCGCGATCCCGACCTTCCTGCGGCAGGCGCTCGAGAACAAGCCACTCACCGTCTTCGGCGACGGGAGCCAGACACGGAGCTTCTGCTACGTCGACGACCTCATCCGGGGTCTCTACGTGCTTGCGACGAGCGGTGAGCATCTGCCGGTGAACGTCGGAAACCCGATCGAAAAAACGCTCCTCGAGCTCGCCGAAGCCGTCATCCAGGTGACGGGTTCGGCGAGTGAGATCGTCTTCGAGGCGCTGCCCGTCGACGACCCCCAGGTGCGCCAGCCCGACATCACCAGGGCGCGGCAACTGCTCGGCTGGGAGCCGACGGTCGAGCTCGAGGACGGCCTCACCCGAACGCTCGACTCCCTCGGCGGAAAGCCGGTCGGAACCGTCAGCGCCTGACAGCGCTCCTATCCTGGAGTCGGGTCAGCTCGAGCGCGTTCGTCGTGCCGCTCGCGGAGTTACGGGAGCGCTATCTAATCTATGGAAGCTCCAGCGGCCAACGGCGCGCGCCGCCCGGTCCCAGATGAGGAAGAAGGCGGCCCAAGCCGCCGCCCAGAAGTAGAAGAAGAAGAGAATCGCCAAGCCGCGGCCCCCGTAGGCAATGCCAATGACGATCGCAAGCGCGATATAACCAGCGACGATCGCTGACCGCCAGATCACGGTAGACGCAGTTTAGCCCGCGCTTGACGTTTTCTTCACACGCCTTCGGCGCGATCATCACATCCGGCCGCTACCCTTCAGCTTCGCTCGGCGCTGCCGATGAGAAATGTTCGCGGGGTCCACGACCGGGAGTCCGATGCTCAAGAGAATTGTCCCAATTTCGCTCGCCGTTTTCTGTGCGCTTGCCCTTGTCTCCGCTGCCTCTGCAGCGCGGGGGATGAAGCTCGGAATCTACGACAGCGCCCAGGCCGTGGGAAACACCACTCAGGCCTTCGACCGGTTCAGCGAGCTCCGTACGCAGGTCGTGCGCGTGACGCTGAACTGGAGGCACGTCGCACCGACGAAGCCGGCGGTCGGCACCTTCGACGACCCGGCGTCGTATAGGTGGTCGAAGCAAAGCGTCTATAGCTACGACGACGTCGTTCGGGCCGCGGCCGCGCGCAACATCCGTGTCATGTTCACGATCCTCTATACGCCGGCATGGGCCGGCGGGGGAACCAAGGGCCTGCTCGCGCCGACGAACATGGCGTGGCTGCAGGCTTTCGCCAAGGCTGCCGCGACGCGCTACTCGGGTGAGTACACCCCGCCCGGAGGCATAGCGCCCCTGCCTCGCGTGCGCTATTGGACGGCCTGGAACGAGCCGAATTCGCCGAACTTCCTGCGGCCCCAGTACAAGCGCGTCAACGGGAGATTCGTGATCTGGAGTGCGCGCAAGTACGCGAAGATGTGCACCGCAGTGTTCCGCGGAATCCATGCCGGTGAGGGCTTCACCGGAAAAGTCGCCTGCGGTGTGACCAATCCGGGCGGGAACAACCATGTCCGCGGGACCCGCGGCGCTCCGAGCCCGCTGCCGTTCATCCGCGCTATGAAGATCGGCAAGCCGAAGTTCGATATTTTCGCGCACAACCCGTACCCGAGCTCGCCGTTCGAGACTCCTTCCACCCCGCCGAGGTCGAAAGTCCGGATCACGCTCGGGAATCTCGGCGTGCTCATCCGGGAGCTGAACCGCTTGGGCTGGGGCACCAAGCGTCTTTGGCTGACCGAGTACGGCTACCAGACGAAGCCTCCAGACGGGAACTTTGGCGTCACGCCGACCAAGCAGGCCGCGTACCTGAAGAAGTCGTACGCGATCGCGAAGCAGAACCGGCGCGTTGACATGTTCGTTTGGTTTCTCCTGAAGGACGAGCTCGAGCTGGGCCGGTGGCAGTCCGGTCTCATCTGGAGCTACCCGACGAGGGACGGGATCAAGAAGCCGTCCTACGCCGCCTTCAAAGCTCTGCGCGGCTGACCGCCTCCGGGCTGCGTCGAGCAACCGTGGTAGCGTGGCCCCGGCCGAGAGCGTCGAGCCGGCCCCAGCTTTGAGCGGAAGGATTCTCGTCACAGGCGCCCGCGGATTCGCCGGCAGCCATCTCATGAGGCGGCTGGGCGAACGCGCGGTCCCGGCCGACGTCGACGTCCTCGACGCAGATGCCCTCCGCGAAGCGGTCAGGGCCGAGCGCCCGCTCGCCGTCGTACACCTCGCCGCGGCTGCCTCCGTCTCGCAGTCGTGGATCCGGGGTGCGGAGGCCTGGCAGGTGAACGCAGTCGGAACGGTCAACTTGCTTGACGCTGTCACCACCGAAGCCCGAGAAGCACGCGTGCTCGCCGTCTCGACCGCCGACGTCTATGGCGCAGCCGAGGTGGTGCCGACTCCGGAAAACGCTCCTGTCGCTCCGATTTCTCCCTACGGCGCCTCCAAGGCGGCGGGGGAGCTGGCCTGTGAAAGAGCCCGGCGCGCAGATGGGCTGAACATTGTCGTGACCCGTTCGTTCCCGCACGTCGGCCCGGGCCAGGACGGGCGGTTCGCCGTAGGTTCCTGGGTGCTCCAGGTCGCGCGGGCCGAGCTCGCCGGGGGCGGTGTCCTAGCGGTCGGCGACCTGACGGTCCGCCGGGATCTGCTCGACGTTCGCGATGTCGTGCGCGCGTATGAGGCGCTTCTCGACCCCGGCGTGGCGGTGGGAACCTACAACGTTGCTTCGGGGCACGCCCGGGAGCTCCGTGAGGTCGTGGAGCTGCTCGTCGAGCTTGCCGACTGCACGATCGAGGTGGCGCGGGACCCGGCTCGCCTGCGTTCGGCCGACATCCCGACCGTCTGCGGTGACGCCACTCGGCTCGCGGAGACGACCGGCTGGTCGCCCGCGATTCCACTCGAGCAGAGCCTCGCCGACGCGCTCGACGAGGCGAGGCGCGCTGTTCGGACGGCGGAGACGGCCGACGTATGAGCCGCCACGCGCTCATCACCGGCATCACCGGCCAGGACGGCTCCTACCTCGCAGAGCTCCTTCTGGACGAGGGCTACGAGGTTTCAGGCATGGTGCGACGAGCCTCGACCGAAAGCTTCGAACGGATCGCCCACCTGGTTGACCGGATCACGCTCGTTCAGGCAGACCTGCTCGACGAGCTCTCGCTCATGAGCGCTCTCAGAGACACCGAGCCGACCGAGGTCTACAACCTCGCCGCGCAGAGCTTCGTTCCGACTTCGTGGAGCCAGCCCGTCCTGACGGCCGAGTTCACCGCGGTCGGGGTGACACGGGTCCTCGAGGCCATCCGCGCAATCAATCCGGAGATCCGGTTCTACCAGGCCTCGTCCTCGGAGATGTTCGGCAAGGTGCGGGAAATTCCGCAGAACGAGCTCACCCCGTTCTATCCCAGGTCGCCGTACGGCGTGGCGAAGGCATACGGGCACTTCATCACCGTCAACTACCGCGAGTCCTACGGCCTCTTCGCCGCTTCAGGAATCCTCTTCAACCACGAGTCTCCGCGGCGAGGGCTCGAGTTCGTGACGCGGAAAATCACGGACGGCGTGGCACGGATCAAGCTGGGGCTCGCCGACGAGCTTCGCCTGGGCAACCTTGAGGCTCAGCGGGACTGGGGGTTCGCAGGCGACTACGTCCGGGCGATCTGGCTCATGCTCCAGCAGGACGAGGCGCGCGACTACGTGATCGCCACGGGTGAGGCCCATTCGGTGCAGGAGCTGGTGGATCTGGCTTTCGCGCATGCTGGCCTCGACCCTGAACGGCACGTGGTCGCGGATCCGGCGCTGATGCGGCCGGCCGAGATCGATCACCTGGTCGGCGACGCGACGCGGGCAAGAGAAGAGCTCGGCTGGGAGCCGCGCGTCTCGTTCCAGGAGCTCGTCGCGATGATGGTCGACGCTGACCTGGCTCGGCTGGAAGGCACCACGGCAGGGCTCGCACGGTCGCCGCTCGCCTGATGCTCGTATCGTCCGTCCGATGACGCGCCAGATCACCCGGCCAGCGCCGCCTGCCGCCCGGAAGGAGGGTGAAGCGACATCGTCATCCGACCACGAGCGGTTCCGCCGCGGGGACATACGCTCCGGGCGGCCGTACTTCCTTCAGCGCGGCCCGTTGGTCTCGTTCACTCGGCGTCTCGCGAGCGTGGCCGCTCTCCTCGCGCTCGACCTGAGCGGGCTCGCTCTGGGGCTCTACGGAGCACTCACCGTTCGCGAGTTCTACGTCGGTCACTCGCAGCCACTGTGGGGCCTCCTCTGGGAGGCGGAGGAGAACTGGCTTCCCTTCCTGGCGCTGATCACGGCCCTCGTCTTCGGTCAGCAGGGGCTCTATGCGCCCCGTGAGCGGCGGGCGGGCTCGAGCCGCGTGCTTCCCTCGCTCGTCCTGGTGGCCCTTCTGACCCTCGCGTTCGCCGTCGGAACCGGCCACGACTTCAGCACCTTCGGCCTGATCCCGACCGCAGTTGTCCTGAGCGCAATCTGCATCGGGCTCTTCCGGGCGAGCTACGAGACCGTCGCGGCCTCTCTCCTTCACGCCGCCGGCGCTCGGCGCAGAATCGTCCTCATCGGCCAGGGACCCGAGCTCGAGCGGCTCCGCGAGGCGCTGGGCTCCTCGCGTGGCGGAATCGAATATGCCTTCACAGGCGTTGTCTCCGAAGAGCCGGACGCGGGTGGGCTGCCCCGCCTCGGAAGCCTCGGGGACCTGGCGCGTGTACTCAGGCAGCAGCGGGTGGACGAGGCCATCATCGCGGACTCTGATCTGAGCGAGGCACAGCTTCTGCAAATCGTCGAGGAGGCCCACCGCCACGGCGTTCGTGTGCGCATCGCTCCTAAGACGACAGATCTTCTCGCTCATCGTGCCGAGTACGTTCCAGGGCAGGGCTTTCCCCTCTTCGAGCTTCGGCCGCCGACGCTCGCGGGGGCGGATTGGGCCGTCAAGCGCCTCTTCGACGTGCTCGTGAGCGCAACAGTTCTCATTGTCGGGCTCCCGCTCTGGCTGGTCATCGCCGGACTCGTCAAGGCGACGTCTGCGGGGCCGGTTTTCTATCGAGACCGTCGGATCGGTCTCGAGGAGCAACCCTTCGCGATGCTCAAGTTCCGCACCATGTACGTGGACGCGGCCGAGCAGCAAAGCCGGCTCGAGGAGGCGAACGAAGCGGACGGGCCGCTTTTCAAGCTCCGCCACGACCCCCGCGTCACCCCTTTGGGCGCGTTCCTGAGGAGGTTTTCGCTGGACGAGGTTCCACAGGTGTTGAACGTCCTGCGGCGGGAGATGAGCCTCGTCGGCCCCCGCCCGCTGCCAATCCGCGACTACGAGCGGCTGGAGGACTGGCACCGCAAGCGCTATCTCGTGCTGCCGGGCATGACCGGCCTCTGGCAAATCTCTGGCCGGTCGAACCTTGCCTTCGACGACCTCGTCCGCCTCGACTTCTACTACCTCGAGACCTGGTCGGTCTGGCTCGACATCTCGATCCTCTTGAAGACGATCCCTGCCGTGGTGCTGCGGCGCGGCGCGTTCTGACCTTGAACCGTGCGGAATCATCGGGACCCCGTGTCTCGATCGTGACGATCGCTTCGCCTGGCGAGGGCGCTGTCCTCCTGCGGTGCTTGCGCTCGCTCGAGGAGGAGGCTGACGGTAGCTTCGAAGTCGTCCTCGTAAGAAACGGGGAGACCGGTCCGGAGATCGACGAGGCCGAGAAGCTTCCGTTCGTCCGCACGGTCGCACCAGTGGCGATCGTTGGCTTCTCCGAGGGCTGCAACCTCGGTGCAGGCAGCGCCTCGGGGGCTGTCTACCTCTTCCTGAACCCGGATACCGTTGTGGCCCGGGGCGCGATGTCCGAACTCGAGGGCACTCTCGCCGACCCGACGATCGGGATCGTCATGGCGCGGCTCCGCCTCCTACACGAACCGGATCGCCTTAACTCCTCCGGGAACATCGTCCACATCAGTGGTCTTGCGTGGGCGGGCGGGTACGGGCAGCCCGTCGAGTCCGTGGTCGAGCTTCGCGACGTGCCCTTCCCGACCGGGGCAGCGATGGCGCTTCGCGCTGACCTCTTCAACGAACTCGGGCGCTTCACGGAGAAGCTCTTTCTCTACCAGGAGGATCTCGAGCTTGGGTGGCGGGCCCGCATGCGGGGACTTCGCGTGGTCGTCAATCCGAAAGCGGATGTCTACCACGAGTACGAGTTCAAGCGCAGGCCGCAGAAGCTCTATCTGCTCGAGCGAAATCGGCTCGTCTTCGTGCTCTCGTCGTTCTCCGCGCGGCTCCTCGTGGTCGTGGCCCCCGTCCTCGTCGCGGCCGAAGTCGCACTCGTCTTGGTGGCCTGGCGAGAGGGGTGGCTGAGGCAGAAGCTCGCGGGCTGGGCCTGGTGCGTTCGGAACGCGGACTGGATCCGGCGGCACCGCCGCGAAACTCAGGCGCTCCGGCGCACCTCCGATCGAGAGCTCGCAACCATGCTAACGCCCGTGATCGATCCCGGGATGCTGGACGTGCCGGCGCTGGTCGTAGCGATGAACCCGCTGATGGAGCTTTACTGGTCGCTCGCGCGTCGGCTCCTTTAGGCGACGCGACCTCCGGCCGCGGGGGCCGGTACGCTTTCCGCTCTCTGGCGCGCCTGTGTCCCAGTCTCTGAGCACCCCAAGACCCAGTCGAACGGAGTCACGGGCGACGGCCCTGAGCGGCGTCGCGATTGTGCCGGCCTACAACGAGTCCGGGTCGATCGGATCGGTGATCGACGAGATCCGCCGGGTCGAACCCGGCTTCGACGTCGTCGTGGTCGACGACGGCTCGACAGACGGGACGGCGCGTATCGCGTCACAGGCCGGCGCTCGTGTTCTCAAGCTCCCGTACAACCTCGGGATCGGCGGTGCGATGCAGACGGGGTACCAGTATGCCCTCGAGCAGGGCTTCGAGATCGCCGTCCAGGTGGACGGCGACGGGCAGCACGATCCGCGGGAGATCCCCATCCTGTTCAGGCCCATTCTGGAAGGACGGGCAGACATGGTTGTCGGCACGCGATTCACGGGCGAGCAGCTGTACAAGGCGCCGTTTGTTCGGCGGGTCGGCATGCGCATCTTCGCCCGGGCCGTCTCGCTGATCGTGGGCCAGCGTCTCACTGACACGACTTCAGGCTTTCGTGCTGTCAACCGGCGTGGGATCTGTCTCTTTGCTGTCGACTATCCACACGACTACCCGGAGGTGGAGGCGACCGTGCTCGTCCACCGCCACAAGCTCCGCATGGTCGAGGTGCCAGTCACCATGCGCGTTCGGGCGAGCGGCAGCTCCTCGATCACGGCGGTCCGTTCGATCTACTACATGGTCAAGGTGTCCCTCGCGCTCGTCATCGGGCTGTTCCGCCGCTATAGCACGCCGCTGGAGGAAGACTGACCCCCCTCCGTATCTCGCTGGTTGCGGCCGCGGCCGCGCTGCTCTTGCTTTTCGTCGTCTTCGAGCTGATCCGGAGCCGTCGACTCCAGGAGCGGTACGCGCTCCTTTGGCTGCTCACGGGCATCGTCCTCCTGGTGCTTGCGCTCTGGCGCGGTGCGCTCGGGCTGCTCGCCGATGCGGTCGGAATCGCTTACCCACCGTCGGCACTGTTCGTGCTCGCGGCGGTGTTCATCCTCCTGCTTCTGCTCCACTACTCGACCGTAATCTCGAAGCTGGCCGACCAGAACAGGATCCTGGCGCAGCGGCTCGCCCTGCTCGAGAACGAGCTCAGTAGGAGGGGCAGCCGCCCGGTCGGGGAGGACGTCGAGCTGGAGCGCCCGGATCCCGTCTCGGAACGGTAGGCCGCCCGTGCCCGCGGCGGCATGACCCCGGGGAGCCCCGGTGAGCTCGAGCTCTCGGTCGTGCTGGTCAACCACAACGGCGCGGGCTGCCTGCCAGCGACGCTCGCCGCCCTTGCCACGGGGACCGCGACTCGTAGCGTGGAGTGCCTCGTCGTGGACTCGGGCTCGAGCGACGCGAGCTGGGAGGAGGTTCCCCGGCTCTGGGACCGGGCTCGCGCGCTTCGGTTCGAGGAGAACATCGGCTTCTGCGCGGGCTGCAACCGGGGGGCCGAGGCGGCAACGGGCCGTCTACTCGCCTTCGTCAACTTCGACGCCACGGTCGAGACCGGCTGGGACGCCCCGCTCTGCGAGGTTCTGGCAGACGCCACAGTCTCGGTGGCGACCGGCCTGCTGCTCCGAGGCGACGGGAAGACGGTCGAGGCTGCCGGCCTCGCGATCGCCCCCAACATGGCGACCTACGGCCTCTCGGAGGGCAGTGGGCGCTCGGAGGTACCTGCCGACTCCGTCGAGGTCGCCGCGGCCTCGGGGGCTCTGATGATGGTCCGCCGGGACGAGTTCGTGGCGCTCGGCGGGTTCTACGAGCCGCTTTACATGTACGGCGAGGAGGCGGACTACTGTCTGCGTGTGCCCGGACGGATCGTCTTGCACCCGGGGAGCGCCATCCGCCACGAGCTGGGGCACGCTTCGGGGCCGCATCGCTCGCGGGCTCGCCTTTACTGGGGCTCGCGGAACAGGCTCGTCAACACTGCTCGCCACCTGCCGCTCGCGGCGCTTGTGAAGTCGGTTCTCGCCTCCGTCGCGTTCGACCTCGTCACGCTCGCGCAGTCGCGAAACCGGGTCGCTACCGGCGCGATCGCCCGTGGCTGGCGTGACGGACTGCTAGCGATGAGCCGCGAGCGAGCGTCGCGTTCCAGCGAAGAGCGGCGAGTCGCGGCACGGCGGCTGGTCTCATTCGGAGCGGCTGTGCGGGTACAGCGCCGGCTTGGCCGACTGTGACTGGTGCTGCGTGCCCGGCCTGCGGCGAGCTACTCCCGTCCGAGGTTGCGCTGCGAGGGGTTGACCGTCTGCACGGCACCGGCGGCGAGTTCGAGGTCATTGTCTGCGGGGCCTGCGGGAGCGGGCGAACCCTGCCACTCGTGACGCCGGAACGGCTACCGGAGCTGTACCCAGACGAGTACGCGGCCTACGCGTTGCCGTCGAGCCCCCTCCCGCGGCTGCTGGCGACGGCCCTGTTCGAGGCGCGCTACTGGAAGGCGCTGCGGTCGGAGCCTCTGCGGCGGCTCCGTTCTCTGTCGCCGCGTCGCCTACTCGACGTTGGGAGCGGTCGCGGCGACCTTGGGCTCGTCCTCAAGCGGCAGGGGTGGGAAGTCCTCGGGCTCGAGCCTTCGGAGCGCGCGCGTAAGGAGGCGGTCCAGCGAGGTGTTTCCACCGAGCTCGGCACGCTCACGACGGCAGGGGCGACGCTCGACGGTCCCTTCGACGTCGTTGTCTTCAACCATTCGCTTGAACACGTCCTCGAGCCTTTGCAGGACGCTGAGTTCGCGCGCTCGCTCCTGCGTGACCGCGGGCTCGTCATTGTCCTGGCGCCCAACTTCGGGTCGTGGCAAAGCCGCCACTTCGGAACGCACTGGTTCCACCTTGACCTGCCTCGTCACCGCTCCCATTTCACCCCGGCCGGCCTCTCCAGGCTGCTCCACCGCGCCGGGCTCGCGAACGTGGCCGTCGGCACGGCCAGCAGCGCCGACGGTTTGCCGATGAGCATCCAGTACCGCCTGTTCGGTCGTCGCAGGTTCGACCGCGGGATCGGGAGGTACATAGCCTTGGCCGTCGCGCTCGTTGCAGCGCCGTTCACCTCGGCGGCGAACCGCGCGGCCGGAGCGGGCGACATCGTCTACGCGATCGCTATGAAGCCGGCGGGCTAACATGCCCCCGTGACTCGCCGTTCGATTCTCCTCGTCGCACAGCTCGCTCCACCGTCGTCGCTCGTGCCCGCGCGCCGCGTCGCGGGGTTGACGAAGTACCTGTCGCGGCTCGGGTACGACGTGACAATCCTCACCTCGTCGATCTCAGGCGATGGGCTGATCCAAGGAGCTGTCGAGGTCGTGCGCACCGCCGATCTGATGGCCTCACCGCTCAACTGGCGGCGCCGGCACTTCGCTGCTCTCACCGGGCGCGAGTCGCACGACTATTCTGGGCCGAGTCGCGTCCAGGCGGCCATCGTGCCTGACTTGGCGCTGATCACGTGGGTTCCGATCGCGACCGCGCGGGCGCTCCGACTGGCGCGCAGCCACGACTACGACGTCGTCATCACGACGTCGCCGCCTCCCTCCGCGCATCTCGTCGGCCGGGCCCTGCGCGGGCGAGGGATCCCATGTATCGCCGAGCTGCGCGACGGCTGGACCTTCGAACCGCCGCACGCGCCCTGGCCCTGGGCGCTGCAGCGACGAGCAGATCGCGCGCTGGAGGCTTGGTTGTTGAAGCGGGCGGATGCCGTCATCGCGGTTACCAAGCCGATCGTGGAGGATCTAAGCCGTCGTCTTGGCGTCGACGCTCGGTTGATCACGAACGGTTTCGACCCGGATGAGCTTCAAGCCGGTGAGGGGAGTGACTCACTCCTCGATCCCGAGCGCCACTCGATCGTGCATACGGGACGGATTGCGCTCGCACGCTCCAGTCCGAGACCGCTTCTGGACGGTCTGCGGATCCTCGAGCGGACCGACCCGGCAGCAGCTGCTCGCATCGAGCTCGTCTTCGCAGGGCCGTTGTCACAGGAGGAGCGCGACCTGATGACCTCGCCGGATGTGGCGCGGTTCGTGCGGGTGGCGGGGCCGCTCGAGCGCGAGCGTACGCTTCGCCTGCAGCGGGAGGCGGACACGCTCCTGGTCGTCACAGAGGGCTCCAGCCGGCGCAGCGTCGCGACCGGGAAGCTGTTCGAGTACCTAGCCGCCGGGCGGCCCGTGCTCGTACTCGGTGAAGAGACCGAGGCGGCTCGAATCGTCACCGAGACTGGAAGTGGCTTCGCGACTTCGGCTGAAGATCCAAAGGCGATCGCGGATGCACTTCGGCGCGTTGCCGCCGGCGATGTCGACATCGCCGGCCGTAACGGCGTCGAAGCCTACTCATACGAACGGCTCGCCGAGGAGTACGCGCGCGTGATCGACAGCATCTGCCGCTGAGAGATCAGGCAAGCTCGCCGGTCGAGTCGATGGCGACGGCCGGCTGAGGATCGAGATCGGAGAGATCGGCGGGGATCAGCTTCTGCATGTGCTCATCGTGCTTTCGAATAGCCCGGTCGATCAGCTCGAGATGCTTGCGTGTCCATTCGACTGTCGCTCCGAGGCCCACGTCCAGAGGAACCTCTGCGATGAAGCGGAGCTCGCGCCTAGCCTTATCAGGACTCCCAAAGCGCCTTCCCGAGCGGTCCCAGTCGCGCGCCGGGCGAATCACCAGCTCAGCCTTGTTCCCGGCTAGCTCGTTTACGCGGGTAGCCAGCTGAACGATCGATGTTTCCTCGCCGCTCGCCAGGTTGTAGACCTCGCCGGACGGCCCAGCCGTCGCGCATAGGAGAAGCCCGCGCACGATGTCGTCCACGTAGATGAAGTCGCGGCTCGCTAGACCGCCGTCATCGAGCTCGAGTGGGAGCCCTTTGAGAGCGCGGTAGACGAAGGTCGGAACGACGTTCCGCCACACTGTTGCGGAGGTTCCACGCCAGCGGCCGGCTCCAAGAATCTCGCCAGGACCATAGACGTTCTGAAACCGCGCTCGCACCGTCGGAAGACCATGCCGTTGGTGGTAGTAGACGGAATAGAACTCACCCACCACCTTCGAGATCTGGTATGGGCTGTCCAGGTCGAGTGGCACGGGCCCGTCCTCGGTCGTCGCCTCGGGCTCTCCGCTCGTGTGCGCCGCGAGCGTGCACCCGGACGCAGCGTAGACCAGCTTCCTGAGCCGCTGGAAATCCCTCACGCGCTCGTACAGCCTCAGCGTCGTCACGAGGTTGTGCTCGTGATCGGCGATCGGGTCGGCGATCGAGCTCTGGTTTCCGTGGAAGGTCGCCAAGTGGAAGATGTAGTCGAATTCGTCGTCAAGCTTGCCCAGAACAGCGTCGTCTCCGATCGAGCCCTCCACGAGCTCGGCGCGCGGGTCATCGGGCAGGTTCTCCCGCTCGGCCGAGAGGAGGTTGTCGACCACGAGCACGCGGCCAGCCCCTCGTCGGAGCAGCTCCTGGACGACGTTGGCTCCGACGAATCCCGCTCCCCCGACGACCAGAATCGAGCTGGACTGGAACTCCGAGCTCACCGCTCCTCGTCGGCCATCTTGAGGTGCGTGA
>Ga0126307_10001801_pt1 | contig 14257 bp, 13 predicted proteins | sample Plot28_FD_89955 | JGI IMG/M metagenome (GOLD analysis project Ga0126307, IMG submission 89955) | Serpentine soil microbial communities from UC McLaughlin Reserve, CA, USA - Plot28 | ecosystem: Environmental > Terrestrial > Soil > Grasslands | place: USA: UC McLaughlin Reserve, Lake County...
CACCCTTTACTCCTTCCGTCTACACCATGTTAGAGGATACATCAAAAGACAAGGCCCAAGACGTATGGTCCGGGCCTCCCTCTACGCTCTTCGACGTGCCGTACTCCAACTACTGGTTCGCCCTCCGCTGCGCCTCATCCAGGTTGCCCCTGTAGTAGGAGAACATGGAATTGAGGAAGTCCATGTAGGCGTTTACCGACTCCTGGGCCAGCGCCTGGGAGGCCTCCTGCTGCTTGCGCTGTTGCTCGATCAAGTCCTCAGAGAGCGCCCGGTTGTTCTCGGCCTGGGTCCTCAGGTTGTTGATCACACCGTTGAAGAAGTCCTGCGTCAACTGGGCGTTGAGTTCCTGGGCCGAGACCGAGCGGTCCGCTATCGACTGGTACGATTCTTTGAGCGCATCGGCGAATTTCTCCGCCGCTTCGTTGACCTGTTTCTGCTGTTTGTCGTCCACGTTCTCATTTCCCCTTTTCAGCTTGCATACACACTTGTTGTTACCCGATATCAGGGTCGCGAAACATAAGTGAAAGGGCGGACCCGAAGGCCCGCCCCAAAAACTTCTACCCCGATGCTACGTCCTACCTGGTGGCCTTCCTGGCGGCCTCCAGGCCTTCCTTGTAGTAGTTGAAGGGCGCGTAAGCGAGGTCAACGTAGGCGTCAAGGGACTGCTCCACGAGAGCCTGGTAGGCGTCGCGCTGGTCCTCGGCGCGCTCGAAGAGCTCGCCTATGACGCTGCGGTTGCTCTCGGCCTGGTAGCGGAGCTCCTTGATGGTGCCGTCCACCATCCCCTGCGCGAACCTGACGTTCCGCTCCTGGAGGCCAACCGCGTGATCCACGACCGTCTGGTAGGAATCCCGCGTTGTCTCAGCGAGCCTCTTCACTGCCTTGTTGGTCGTCTCCGTAGTAGCCATCTGTATCTCCTTTCTCGCGTCTTACGCGGACTACTCGCTACTCTCTTTGTCGTTCCTGTCCTTGAGCGGCCTGCCCGTGTACAGCCGGAAGAAGTTGTCCATGGTGTGCTGGTACTGCTCGAGCGACTTGGCCCAGAAGTCGAGGTAGGACCTTCCGGCATCAGTGATGGTGTACATCCGGCGCGCCGGCCCACCCCTCGAGGTCTCCCAACTGGACTCGACGATGCCCTCTTTCTCCATCTGCCGTAGCGTCCTGTACAACGTTCCAGGGTTCATCGCCTCGAACCCGAAGGCCGAAGCCCGCTCCATGAGTTCGTACCCGTAGGAGTTCCACTCGCGCAGGGATAGCAGGATCACAGGCACCAGCCAGTTCCTCGGCCGCGCTTCGACCCCACGGAACTCTCGCTCCCTGCTTCCCGCCTCGCGCTCCTGCTCTTCGTTGTTCATGATTCTCTCTTCCATAATCTATGTGCATTTTACATATATATATTGGTCTGTCAAGGGTTAGCCGGACCCTTCTTCATCGGGAACACGGCTCGAGGGTGGTGCTCCTATGAACCTCTTATAGCGGTGCTCCGGTAACATCTGTCTGTCGAACATAAATACGCAATACATCTTAGCCCATCTCGGGTCGACTTTCGGAACCGTCGTGCCGGACCCGAACGGGATGTGTGTTGCCGAAGGCCTAGACGGTTTCCACACCTCGTTTATCCGGGCGAGCTTTGTGTGGGCTCTAGGACGAGGGTTCCCAGGTGCCGCTAATCATAAGTGTTTACCAGAATTGCATCTAAAGGTGCATGACTGCAACTGGACGGCGATGTAAGCTGAACTCACCCGTGCACAGGGAGGCGGGAACCGGCGTCCGCGGCTACTCCTTTCCCATTCTCCAACACGTCACCTAGCGCGGACGCCGATCACACCTCCACCGACCTCTGGTAGGGGAACATTGCGGTAGTCGAACCAACGAGGCGGCAACATCGCCCCCTGGTCTAACTCCGTTACCAGACAGATCCTGTAGCCTGAAACCTGTTGCCGCGATTGCTCGCGATTGCTATGAGGACGGTTCGCGAACCGCCCCCACGAGCAAAACGCATCGAGATGACGTCGGCCACCCCGCGTGGCCGAACTTAGGTGCGTATGGTACCTAGTTTGCGCCTGATTTCTCAAGTCAATAAACTCTAGCTCACATGCGAACGTGAAGAGGAGGATAGTGTGGGCACCTTGAACGAAGCCGTTGTTGTCGTGACCGGCGCGAGCAGGGGTTTGGGCAAGGCCATAGCGGAGGAGCTGGCGGATGGGGGGGCCAAAGTCGTCGTCAACTACTCGAGGAGCAAGGAGCCTGCCGAGGAGTTGGTAGAGAAGATCTCGGAGAGCGGTGGGGAGGCGATCGCAGTTCAGGCCGACGTCTCAGACGCAGAGCAGGCCCAGAAACTCATAGATCAGGCGATAGAGAGGTTCAACAGGATAGACGTCCTGGTCAACAACGCGGGGATCAACATAGACCGCACGCTCAGGAAGCTCTCCGTCGACGACTGGGACAAGGTCATACAGGTAGACCTCAATAGCGCCTTCTACACGGTCCACGCGGTCTTGCCGCACATGACGGACCAGGGCGGCGGCAAGATCATCAACATGAGCTCCTTCGTCGGAGAGGCCGGCAATATAGGCCAGGCCAACTACTCGGCGGCCAAAGCCGGCCTGCTCGGCTTCACCAAGACTGCCGCCCAGGAACTGGCCCGCTTCGGGATCACCGTCAACGCCCTCTGCCCCGGATTCATAGAGACTGATATGGTCGCCAATATCCCCGAGGAAGCCCAGCAGAAGCTCCGTAAACAGGTGCCCCTCGGCCGCTTCGGGAAGCCGGAAGAGGTCGCTAGGGCCGTCCGTTACCTGATAGAAGACGGCGACTACATCACAGGCCAATCTATCGACATAAACGGCGGTGTCTACATAAGAACGTAAAGGGAGGTTTCACCCGCCTTCTAGCCCACCCGCGGGCGGGGCTCTTACCTGACCCGTTATGTGATCCCACAGACAGCCAGACAGCCCCGGAACGTGTAAGATCCCACCAGATAGCCGGCGGACCCCTAATCTATCCGCGCATGTACATATCTGTTCTGGACACATAAGTTCATTTCGTATACAATTAAATGCCATGTAACAAAGACCACCACACCCTTTGGGGTGTGGATTGTAGTGTTCCTGACCGAGAGGGGTGAACCTTTGAGGCTTGACGGACGTACGGCGGTTGTAACGGGCGCTGCGCGGGGCATCGGGGCTGCTGAGGCCATCCGGCTGGCGCAGGAGGGGGCGAACGTGGCGGTACTGGATCTGTCGGCTGAGGCTTGCCAGGAGACGGTGGAGGCCGTCGAGGCCACGGGGGCCGAAGCGATCGCGATCGCCTGCGACGTATCGAGCGCGCAGCAGGTCGAGGAGGCGTTCGATGAGATCGCGCACCGCTTTGGGCGGATCGACATTCTCGTAAACAACGCCGGGCTCTTGCGCGACAACCTCTCGTTCAAGATGAGTGAGGAAGATTGGAACAAGGTGCTCGACGTCCACCTCAAAGGCAGCTTCCTCTGTTCCAAGGCTGCGCAGAAGTACATGGTCGAGCAGGAGTACGGCAAGATCGTGATGACCAGTTCCATCGTGGCCCTGGGGAACAAGGGGCAGGCCAACTACGCCGCGGCGAAGGCCGGCCTTCAGGCGCTCGCGCGTACGCTGGCGCTCGAGCTCGGGCGTTTCAACATCAACGTCAACGCTGTGGCTCCCGGTTGGATCGAGACCGAGATGACCAAGGAGGCGGCCGAGCGGGTCGGGATGAGCATGGAGGAGATGAAGGAGCGCTTCGCCAAGAACATCCCCCTCAAGCGCTTCGGGAGGGTGGATGACATAGCCAACGTCGTCGCCTTCCTCGTCTCGGACGACGCCTCGTATATAAGCGGGGAGACGATCTACGTTGCCGGCGGTCCTTCGAGTTCGGTGATTTAAAGTATTTCAGCACTTCAGCATTTCAGCTTGTCAGCTTTGGGGCGGGGATCGTCTCCCCGCCTTTTGCTATCAGGGCTACGGGTTGAGGAGAGGCTTCCCGTCTAATCTGAGCCATGTCGCACCCACCCTGTGTGACGCGAAAGCAATCGGCCTTCAGCCAAGACAAAAAGCTGAAGTGCTTCAACGAAACGCCTGTATACCTGTGATGGCGCCGCCTAGGATCAGGGTGTGCACTTCGTCGGTACCCTCGTAGGTCCTTACGCTTTCCAGGTTGCTCATGTGGCGCATCGGGGGGTAGTCGAGCGTGACGCCGTTGCCGCCGAAGACGGTGCGGGCCTCGCGGGCTATCTCTATCGCCTCCCTGACGTTGTTGAGCTTGCCGAAGCTTATTTGCTCGGGCCTTAGTGTGCCCGCATCTTTCATCCTGCCTATGTGGAGCGCGAGGAGCGTCCCCTTGCCGACCTCGATCAGCATGTTCGCGAGCTTCTGCTGGACGAGCTGGAAGGAGGCTATGGGATGTCCGAACTGCTCTCGGTCCATCGCGTAGGCCAGGGCGGCCTCGTAGCAGTCCCTGGCGGCCCCCATCGCGCCCCAGATGATGCCGTAGCGCGCCTCGTTCAGGCAGGCGAATGGCCCGCCGAGACCTCTGGCCCCGGGCAGCATCGCGCTCTCTGGGAGGCGGACATCTTCGAGGCGGATGTCGCACTGGATCGAAGCCCGCATCGAGAGCTTGGGGGTTATGTCTGTGGCCGTGAAGCCTTCCGTGTCGGTGGGGACCAGGAAGCCGCGGACCGGATTTCCTTCTTCGTCCGTGCGCGCCCAGACGACCGCCACGTCCGCGATGGTGGCTAGCCCGATCCAACGCTTCTCGCCGCTCAGGATCCAGTCTGACCCCTCTCTCCTGGCGAAGGTCTTCATGCTCGCCGGGTCCGAGCCGGCGGTCGGTTCGGTGAGGCCGAAACAGCCGATCGCCTCCCCTTTGGCCATCTTGGGCAACCAATCCTGTTTCTGCTGCCCGGAGCCGAACTTGTGGATGGCGCTCATGGCGAGAGAGCCCTGCACGCTCACGAAGGTCCTCAGGCCTGAGTCGCCCGCCTCGAGCTCCATGCAGGCGAGGCCGTACTCGACCGCGCTCCTCCCTGCACAACCGTAGCCGGAGAGGTGCATACCCAGAAGCCCGAGATCGGCGAATTCGGGTACGATCTCTTTCGGGAAGACGGCCTCGTCGTACCACCCCTCGATGTTCGGTTTGATCCTCTCGTGCACAAAGGAACGGACCCTCTCCCTGACGCCCCGCTCCTCGTCGGAGAGGTGGGCGTCGATATTCAGGAAATCTCTCGCCTCGGGGCGGGTGGAGGAGCCGGCATCCGTGTTTCTTCCGGCCTGGGTTATAGCCATCTTCTCACCTCTCTCGGAGCCTCACCATCGACCCCGGATTATTTCACAGCGCACGGTTAGCACGCTACACTGGAAGAATGGAAGATGACCCGAGGTTGCCGCTCGAAGGCGTCAAGGTGCTCGACCTCTCGAGGGTTCTGGCCGGACCTTACGCGACGATGGTGCTCGGTGACCTCGGCGCAGACGTCCTGAAGGTCGAGCACCCCGAGCGTGGGGACGACACCCGCCACTGGGGCCCGCCCTTCGCCGGTGGGGAGGAAAGCGGCGAGTCGGCGTATTTTCTCTCCGTCAACCGCAACAAGCGTACTATCGGGGTGGACCTCAAAGACAAGAAAGGCCTGGAGCGGATCAAGAAGCTCGCGGCCGGTGCTGACGTCGTGATCGAGAACTGGAGGCGCGGAGCCCTTAAGAAGCTAGGCCTCGGTTACGAGACGCTCAAAGAGGCGAACCCGGGACTCGTCTACTGCGCCATCACGGGCTTCGGCCCTGGACCGGATGAGGACCGCCCTGGCTACGACTTCCTGGTGCAGGCCAGGGGTGGTGTCATGGGCATCACGGGCCAGCCCGGCGGCGAGCCTACGAAGGTAGGAGTCGCGATCTCGGACATAGTGTGCGGCCTTTTCGCGTCGAACGCGATCCTGGCCGCCCTCCACCGGCGCGATGTAACCGGAGAGGGCGCGCGCATCGAGGTCCCGCTCTTCGAGTCCACCCTCGGCTGGCTCGCCAACCGTGGTCAGGAGTACCTCATAAGCGGCGAGGACATCGGTTTGATCGGAAATGCCCACCCATCCATCGTCCCCTACCAGACCTTCCACGCCTCGGACAAACCCCTTGTCGTGGCCGTCGGCAACAACACCCAGTTCGCCAACCTGTGCGAGGCCATAGGCCGTCCCGAGCTGGCCGACGACGAGCGCTACTCTACCAACCCTGACCGCGTGGCCAATCGGGCGGCCCTGATCTCGGAGCTTCAAGAAGAGTTCGGAAAGCGTACTGCTGATGAGTGGGCCGAGGAGATCCGGGCCGCCGGTGTCCCGAGCGGCCCCGTCAACACGCTGGCCGACGTGTTCGCGGATGAGCATGTCCTTGGCTCGGGCATCCTGCAGAACCTGAATCATCCCTCGGCCGGCTCGCTCAAAATGCTCGCCTCGCCGATCCTCATCGACGGCGAACGCCTGCCCATCCGCCGCCCCCCACCGATCCTAGGCCAGCACACAGACGACCTAAATGATGCCTGGAGCTAGCCCGAAACGACCGCTACGGGTCTGACCGGGGAGCCCGTCGCGCCGACGAGCTTCAGCGGCGTGCAGACGAACTCGAAGCGGTGGTGGCCCGAGGCAGCGAGGTCGTCGAGCGCGAGATTCTCGATGATATAGATACCTTGTCTGGCCAAGAGGATCAGGTGCCCAGCCATAAGACATCCTAGCTCGGGATCTTTCAGCCCCGGCGCGTCCCACGCCATATTGTCCGCCCCGACCGCATGCACGCCCCTCTCGGCCATCCAGTACGCCGCGCCCGCGTCCATCCCGGACCCGGCCAGGTAGCGCTCCTCGTCGTCCCAGAACCGGGCGTTTCCGAGCCGCACGAGCGCCACGCTCCCGGCCTCGACGCTCACTCCACTATGCTCGCAGCACTCTTCGAGGTCCGTGGCCGTGACGACGCGGCCCGGATTCAGTGAGTCGACACCCTCCTTCGCAGCCACGTCTAGCAGGACGCCGGGGGCTACTATGGGCTCTATCTCCTCGACGCCGTGCCGCGCGAAGCCGCGCGAGGTCTGGACGGTCTCGACCGGCACGCCGCCGCAGAGCGTGAGGGCGTCCGACTGGTGGCAGAGCGCGTCTATGTGGGTGCCCGTGTGTTCGCCGCAGATGAGGATTCCGGCGGCCCCTGTGCGCGGGCCGGCTTCTTCGGGGCGGTACTCGTCCTCGTGGTGGCGGTGCAGGAGGTAGGAGTAGCCGGCCTGTCTGTGGGCCGGGTGGATAGGCATCTTCTCGGTACGCGGCTGTTCCAGGTCGAAGACCCGGCCCCGCCCGTCAAAGTACGGCATCGTCACGCAGGTCTCCTGTCATATTCGCGTCCAACACGTCCCCTTTCTTCAAGTTTGTCCGCTCTTGCCGCCCGCGTCAACGCCGTCCCGCGCGGCTGCTGTTGCGCTTGACGCTGCCTCCCGGACAGGGCTAGTATCGGGGAGAGCAAGAGAAAATCTGGCGAAGGGAGGTCGGGGGATGACATCCGAGCAGCAGACGGCAGGGCGAGGGATTTTCAACCTTGACTGGTACACGTCGCTCGTCGGGAACGCCCGCCACGCCTTCTGGGCGGGCGCGGCGGGGTGGACGCTGGACGCTTTCGACCTGATCGCGCTTACCCTCGCTTTGAGCGCGATCGGGAGCACCTTCGGGGCCTCGGAGGGGCAGATGGGTCTGGTCGTGACCGTCACGCTGGTCGTCTCGGCCCTGGGAGGCATATCGGCCGGAGTTCTGGCCGACAGGATCGGGCGGGTCAGGACCCTCATGTTGACGGTCGCTGTCTACTCGGTCTTCGCCTTTCTCTCTGGCTTCGCCCAGAACTACGAGCAGTTGCTTGTGCTGCGAGCCCTGCAGGGCTTCGGGCTCGGAGGTGAGTGGGCGGCCGGCGCGATCCTGGTCGCCGAGGTGGCGAACTCCGAGCAGAGGGGCCGGGTGCTCGGCGCGCTCCAGAGTTTCTGGGCCATCGGCTGGGGCTTGTGCGCGGTCGTCTACACTATAATCTTCAGCCTGGCCGAACCGGATCTCGCCTGGCGCATCCTCTTCTGGACGGGCATCTTGCCTGCCCTACTCATTCTGTACATAAGGGCGCGGGTGCAGGAGCCGGAGGTGTACCAGGAGACCCGCCGAGCCGAGCGGGAGGAGCGCCGGGAGGCCGTCGAGCGGGGGGCTACCGAGAACCCTCTGTGGCAGATCTTCCGCAGCGACCTCATCGGCAAAACCTTGGCAGCCTCGCTCCTGGCGACCGGCATCCAGGGCGGCTATTACGCGATGCTGACGTGGACGCCCACTTACCTCGCCGAGGAGCGGGGTCTGACGGTGGTCGGTACGGGGTCTTACCTCTTGGTCGTGATCGGGGGCTCCTTCATCGGGTACATCACGAGCGGCTACGTCAACGACTGGCTAGGGCGCAAGATGACGTTCGCGCTCTACGCCGTCGGGGGCGGCATCTCCTTGTTCTTATACACCCAGATACCGCAGGGCGGGAATGCGGTTCTTCTGATCCTCGGCGTTCCGCTGGGCTTCTTCGCTTCGGGAGCCTTCTCCGGCTTCGGCTCGTACCTGGCCGAGCTGTTCCCGAGCCGCGCCCGCGGCGCCGGACAGGGCTTCTGCTATAACGTGGGCCGCGCCATCGGGGCTTTCTTCCCGTACATGATCGGCGTCCTCGCCGCCTCCATCGGCCTGACAGCCGCCATCCTCTTCGGGCTCGTCGCCTACTGCCTGGCGCTCGTGGCGCTCCTCTTCCTCCCCGAGACACGTGGCAAGCAACTGGTCGTCCTGGACTGAGAGAAACATGAAGACTCTAAGCCTGGATGAGGTGCGCTCCCGAATCCGCAGCGGCGAGTACACCGAACCGACGGGCGGCCTCGCGGGCGGTCACGTGCAGACCAACCTCGTGATCTTGCCAGAGGACTACGCCCTCGACTTCCTGAAGTTCTGCGTGCGCAACCCGAAGCCCTGCCCGATCCTGGAGGTAACGGATGCAGGCTCCCCAACGCCGCCGGTGATGGCTCAGGACGCGGACCTGCGGACAGACGTTCCGAAGTACCGCGTTTACGAGAACGGGGAGCTCGTTGACGAGCCGACGGACATCCTGTCGTACTGGCGCGAGGATCTGGTGTCGTTCTTGATCGGCTGCAGCTTCACGTTCGAGAGGGCGTTGCTCGACGCAGGGCTGCATCTCGCACACCTGGATCAGGGCCGAAACGTCCCGATGTACGTCACGAACCGGGAGTGCATTCCCTCGGGACCCTTCGCCGGCCCCATGGTCGTCAGCATGCGCCCCTACCGGGCGGACGAAGTGCCCCTGGCCGTCGCCGCGTCGTCCCGATACCCGATGATGCACGGGGCACCGGTGCAAGTCGGAGACCCGGACGCTATAGGCGTGAAGAATCTGGAGGTGCCCCAGTTCGGAGACCCCGTCTCGATCGAGGAGGACCAGATGCCCATCTTCTGGGCCTGTGGGGTCACCCCTCAGGCGGTGGCGATGGACGTCAGGCCACCTTTGATGATCACACACAGCCCCGGTCATATGTTCATAACCGACCGCCTGAACGCGGAGTACGAGGTCTGAAAAGGTGAGCGACCTTCGCCTCGGGGTGGACGTCGGCGGGACGTTCACCGACCTCGTCGCGCTCGGTGACGGTAGGGTCGTTACTGCAAAGGTCCCCTCGACCCCCAGCGACCAGTCGGAGGGCGTGATGAACGCCATAGAAGCCTCGGAGATCGAAGCCGGGGCGGTCGTCGCCCTCGCCCACGGCATGACGGTCGCGACGAACGCGCTCCTCGAACGCAGGGGGGGCCGCACGGCCCTCGTTACGACCGACGGTTTCAGGGACGTTCTGGAGATAGCCCGTCAGAACCGTCCCTCGCTCTACGACCTGGCGCAGGACCACCCGCCCGCCCTCATCCCGCGGGGACTGCGCTTCACGGTAGTGGAACGGATGGGGCCTGACGGAGAACTCGTGCCGCTCGACGAAGGGAGCCTCAAGGACGCCGTCGCCGCCATCGAAGAGGCGGAGGTAGAGGCGGTCGCCGTCTGCCTGCTCTTCGCCTTCGCGCACCCCGAACACGAACAAAGTGTCGGCGAGGCGCTGCGCGATGCGCTCCCCGACGTGTACGTCTCCCTGAGCAGCGCGGTCCTCCCCGAGTTTCGTGAGTACGAGCGGTTCTCCACGACGACCGCCGACGCCTACCTAGCCCCGAAGCTCGCCGCCTACCTACAGAAGCTGGCGGAGAGGGTGGACGAATCAGGGAGCCCTCCACCGCTCATAATGCAGTCCTCGGGCGGCGTGACCAGCATCGACGATGCCGTCTCCGACGCCGCCGGCTGTGTCCTCTCTGGCCCGGCCGGCGGCGTCGTCGGCGCCGCCTACGTCGGCTCTCTCGGCGGTTATACGGACCTCCTCACCTTCGACATGGGCGGCACGAGCACGGACGTCGCCCCGATCCTCTCCGGCGAAGCCCAGACGACGACCGAGACTGTGGTCGCCGGGGTCCCGATAAAACTACCCATGGTCGACGTTCACACCGTCAGCGCAGGCGGCGGCTCCATCGCCTGGGCCGACGCCGGCGGCGCGCTCCGCGTCGGCCCCCACTCTGCGGGTGCGGAGCCTGGACCCGCCGCCTACGACATGGGCGGCGAGGAGCCCACGGTAACAGACGCCAACCTTTTCCTCGGCTACCTCGCCGACGGCACCGAGCTCGGCGGTGAGGTCGTGCTGCGCCGCGAGCTTTCGGAGAAGGCCCTCGCGGCCCTCGGTGAGGAGTTGAGTCTCACGGCCGAAGACGTCGCCTTGGGCACCGTGCGCGTGGCGAACGCGGAGATGACGCGCGCGCTCAGGATCATAAGCGTCGAGCGTGGCCTGGACCCGCGGGAGTTCGCCCTACTCGCCTTCGGCGGGGCCGGCGGTATGCACGCCTGCGCCCTCGCGGAGGAGCTTGGCATGCGGACCGTCCTCGTCCCGCGGGCCGGCGGCGTCCTCTCCGCCCTCGGTCTCGCCATCTCGGATATCCGCCGCGACTACGTAAACCCTTACCTCTCCCCTCTCGAGGAGGTGGACGCAGATGAGTTCGAGAGAAGGTTCGCGCAGATGGAGTGCACGGCGGATGAGGAGCTCACCGACCCCGAGCACACGCGAAGGGCTGACCTGCGCTACAGGGGTCAGTCCTTCGAGTTGACCGTCGAGGCCGACACCTTCGAGAAGCTGGAACAGCGCTTCCACGCAGCGCACGAGCAGCGCTACGGCTACCGCATGGAGGACGAGGATGTCGAGCTCGTGAACTTGCGCCTCATCTCCACGGTCCCCGTAGAGAAGCCAGAGCTCCCTGAGCCCGAGGCCGAGGACACCGTCGGCATTACAGGAGAGCGGGAGGCCAACTTCGACGGGGAGTGGATCGCGGTGCCTGTGCTCGACCGCGAGAAGATGGGCGAGGGTTCCGAGGTAGAGGGTCCGGCCATAGTCGAGTTCAGGGAGTCCACTTGCGTCGTAAGGCCAGCGTGGCGGGGTGTGGTAGATGGTGTAGGCACGCTCGTGCTGGAAAAAGACGATGGGTAGGCTTGATCCGGTAACACTCTCTGTTCTCGCCAGCGCCCTGGCGGGGATCGCCGAGGAGATGGGTGCCGTCCTGATCCGGGGCTCCTACTCCTCGAATATCAAGGAGAGACGCGACTGCTCGACGGCGCTCTTCGACGCGGAGGGCAGCATGGTCGCCCAGGCCGAGCACATCCCGGTCCACCTCGGCGCGATGCCAGAGGCCGTCGCGGCCATAATGGACCGCGAGCCCGAGCCGGGCGACGTCTTCGCCATAAACGACCCCTACTCAGGAGGGACGCACCTTCCCGATATAACGCTCGTCTCCCCTGTCGCCTACGAGGGAGAGATCGTCGGGTATGCGGTTACGCGGGCCCACCACTCCGACGTCGGGGGGATGCGTCCAGGCTCCATGCCCAGCGACTCGCGCGAGATCTACCAGGAGGGCCTCATCATCCCTCCCGTTCGCCTGGTGCACTCAGGCGATTACGTCGAAGACGTGCTCGACCTGCTGCTCGCAAACGTCCGCACCCCCAACCTCAGGCGCGGAGATCTGCGGGCCCAGATCGCCGCGAACAACATCGCCGAAGAGCGCGTTGGAGAGCTTATAGAACGCCGTGGCAAAGACACCGTTCTCGCCGCTTTCGAGGAGGTGATCTCCTACGCCGAAAAACGCACCCGCGAGGCAATCGGTGACCTCCCCGACGGTGAGCGCTCAGCGGAGGACTGCATGGAGGGCGACGGCATCACGGACGAAGACATGACCATACGGGCCACCGTGACCATCGAAGACGACTCGATGAAAATAGATTTCTCAGGTACCGCCGGCGCGGCCAGCGGCAACATAAACTGCCCCCTCCCCGTCACACGCTCGGCAAGCTACTTCGCCCTGCGGGTATTGCTCCCCAAGGACGTACTCGCCAATGCCGGCACCTATGCCCCGCTCACCATAGAGGCCCCCCTGGGGAGCCTGGTCAACGCTACCTATCCGTCTGCGGTCGTGGCCGGGAACGTCGAGACCTCCAACCGCATCGCGGATACCGTACTCTCCGCGCTCGCCGGCTTCGCGACCGAGAGGATACCCGCGCAGGGCCAGGGGACGATGAACAACACCGTGATCGGGGGCCAGGGCTGGACCTACTACGAGACCATCGGCGGCGGCCAGGGCGCGAGCGACGAGGGTAACGGACCCTCCGGCGTGCACGTCGGGATGAGCAACACACTGAACACCCCTACGGAAGCCTTCGAGATGGAGTATCCCATGCGAGTCGAGCGCTACGAGCTGATCTACGGCTCGGGCGGGGACGGCGAGCACCGTGGCGGCGACGGCATCATCCGCGCTGTGAGGGTCCTCGAGCCCGCCAGCCTCTCCCTGCTCACCGACCGCAGGCGCCACGGTCCGCGGGGTGTCAACGGCGGCGAGCCAGGCAAGGTCGGTCGCAATCTACTAAACGGGGAGGAGTTGGGGCCCAAGGTCAGCAGGGAGCTGCAAGAGGGGGACGTAGTCACCGTCGAGACACCCGGCGGCGGCGGTTACGGAGATGCCGACGAGGGCAACTAACTGCTAATCTCTAACTAAGGTTCAAAACAAGAAGCTGAAGTGCTGAGCAGCTGAAATGCTTACACGCTGATCAGCGCGGTTTCCGGAAGGAGTAAGAAAAATGAAGGGTATCGTCGAGGGTATCTTCGTTACAGGAGAAGGCAGCGCGGCCATGGAGCGCGTGGAGGAGGTCAGAACCATCGAAGGGTGTGGTATCGAGGGGGATCGCTACTGCGCGGGGACGGGTTTTTGGTCGCGTTTCGGAGACGTTTGCGAAGTGACCCTGATCGAGAGCGAAGACCTCGACTACATCGAGAACGAGCTGGGTATCGGCGTCAAGAACGGCGAGCACAGGCGCAACATCATCACCCGCGGCATAAGGCTGAAAGACCTGCGCAGGAAGAGGTTCCGCATCGGGGAGGCCGTGCTCGAGTACGACCGCCCGCGCCCGCCCTGCAGGCACGTGCAGGACATGAGCGAGCCAGGCATGACGCGAGCTTTGAAGAATCGAGGCGGCATCTGCGCCAGGGTCGTAAGGGCCGGCAGCATCAGGGTACAGGACGCCATCGAGACCGAGTAGCGGTCAGGGGCAAAGAGAGGTGGGGTTCGGAACGAGGCACCCGCTTCCAGGGACCGGTTTTTCGTAATAGAACCAGTAGTCGATCCAGATGCGGTGCGTGATGGCGGCGTCGCTTATGGGTATCGCCAGGACCAGCGGGATGAAGAACACGGTCAGTGCCACGGCGCAGGCGGTAAAGCCCACGACCGCCCAAGGCCACCACCGCCTGCGGTTCCAGACCTTGCACAGCCAGTAGACCAGCGCCAGGATGGCGAAGGGGTAGATGGGCAGGTAATTGTAGAGGTACGGTATCCTGGTGCCGGGTACCCAGGGCGCGAGGAGCAACACGTAGCCGAGCACGATGGGTATGATCGGGTCGTCCGCCGAGAGCTTCCTGCTCACGGCCTTGCGCGCTATCTCGAAGATGCTCACGAGTACGGCCAGTGTGCTGCTCCACCAGATCAGGGGGTTGCCGATCGCGACGACCACCTGAAACAATCCCTCCGGGTTCGCCCCGTAGAAAAAGCGTATCGGCCGCAGCATGATCGGCCAGCTCCACCAGGGCGAGGCCCAGGTATGGGGGATGG
>Ga0126307_10001802_pt1 | contig 14256 bp, 18 predicted proteins | sample Plot28_FD_89955 | JGI IMG/M metagenome (GOLD analysis project Ga0126307, IMG submission 89955) | Serpentine soil microbial communities from UC McLaughlin Reserve, CA, USA - Plot28 | ecosystem: Environmental > Terrestrial > Soil > Grasslands | place: USA: UC McLaughlin Reserve, Lake County...
CCCAGCTTCTCGGTGCCGGCCTGGCGCCCGATGCGCGAGCGTCGCCAGGTGAACGGCGGCTCGTCCTGCTCGGCGTCCCATTCGGGTTCGAAGATGTTGGCGGTCATGGGAGCGACCGTAGTCGAACCCGGCTGATCCCTATTCTCCGAGGCGTCCCACCACCGAGCTGAGAGGAGGCGGAATGGCGGAAGAGTTCAAGTCCGGACTCGAAGGCGTGGTCGCCTTCCAGACGGAGATCGCCGAGCCGGACAAGGAAGGCGGGGCACTCCGTTACAGGGGCGTCGACATCGACGACCTGGTCGGCAAGGTGCCGTTCGAGAAGGTCTGGGGCCTGCTGGTCGACGGCTCGTTCGATCCCGGCATGCCGCCCGCGACCCCGTATCCGCTGCCCGCCCGCACCGGCGACACCCGCGTGGACGTGCAGGCCGCGCTGGCGCAGCTCGCGCCCGCCTGGGGCTTCAAGGCGCTGCTCGACATCGACGACGAGGAGGCGCGCGACAACCTGGCCCGCTCCTCGGTCATGGCGCTCAGCTTCGTCGCGCAGTCCGCCCGCGGCAGCGGCCGGCCGCCGGTGCCGGAGGCCGACATCGACCGCGCCACCAGCATCCCCGAGCGCTTCCTGATCCGCTGGCGCGGGGAGGCCGATCCCAAGCACGTCAAGGCGATCGACGCCTACTGGATCTCCGCCGCCGAGCACGGCATGAACGCGTCCACGTTCACCGCGCGCGTGATCGCATCCACCGGCGCCGACGTCGCCGCCGCACTGAGCGGCGCGGTCGGTGCCCTGTCCGGCCCGCTCCACGGCGGCGCGCCGAGCCGCGTGCTGAAGATGCTCGACGAGGTCGCCGAGATGGGCGACGCGAAGAAGTGGGTGAAGGACGCGATGGACCGCAAGGAGCGGCTGATGGGCTTCGGCCATCGGGTCTACCGCGCTGAGGACCCGCGCGCTCGCGTCCTGCGCCGCACCGCGCACGAGGTCGGTGCGCCGCGTGCCGAGGTGGCTGAGGCGCTCGAGGAGGCCGCGCTGGCGGAGCTCAAGGAGCGCTACCCCGACCGCGTGCTCGCGACGAACGTCGAGTTCTGGTCGGCGGTCGTGCTCGACTACGCCGAGGTGCCGGCCGACCTGTTCACTCCGATGTTCACGTGTGCGCGCGTGGCCGGCTGGTCGGCGCACATCCTGGAGCAGAAGCGCGAGGCTCGGCTGATCCGGCCGACCGCTGACTACGTCGGCCCGGCGCCGCGGCAGGCGGACGAGGTGGGCCGGGAGCCGGCAGCAGCAGCAGCCACCTAGACGAAGGAGGCAGGGACATGGCGATGGAGGCCGCCACGACCAAGCAGGATTCGGGCGAAGCCGAGGGCGTTTCCTCGTTCGCCAAGTCGCTGTTCCTGGGGGAGATCCACGAGGACATCGTCTTCCCGTACCCGCCGTCCGTGCAGGAGAAGGAGCCGCGCGTCAAGGAGCTGGTCGACTCGCTGCGCGACTGGTCCGACACGATCTACGACCAGCGCAAGGCCGAGGAGAACGGCTGGATCGGCGACGACATGATCCGCGAGCTCGGCGATCGCGGGCTGATGGGCCTGTACGTCCCGACGGAGTACGGCGGCCAGGGTCTGTCGCAGACTGGCTACTGCCGAGTGTCCGAGGAGTTCGCGCAGATCGACGCGACCTTGTCGGTGATCATGGGCGTCCACCAGTCGATCGGCATGAAGGGGATCGTGCTGTTCGGCAACGACGAGCAGAAGGAGCGCTACCTGCCCGACCTGGCGACCGGCCGCAAGCTGGCGGCATTCGCGCTCACGGAGCCGAACGCGGGCTCGGACGCCCACGGGATCGAGGCGCGGGCGGTGAAACAGCCCGACGGGTCATGGAAGCTGAACGGCCACAAGCGCTATATCGGCAACGGGTCGAAGGCGGGGGTGATCGTGACGTTCGCCCGCGCCGAGGTCGACGGCGAGGACAGGCACATCGCGCTGATCCTCGAGCCCGACATGGACGGCTTCGAGGTGGGCGAGCGCTACGACACGATGGGCCTGCGCGCGAACGACCTGCGGCAGCTGCACTACAACGACATCCGCGTCCCGCCCGAGAACGTGCTCGGCGAGCCCGGCGAGGGCTTCCGCATCGCGATGCACATCCTCAACAACGGGCGCCTGTCGCTCGGGACCGGCTCCGTCGGCTGCTCGAAGTGGCTGCTCGACGGGATCATCGAACACGTCCGCGAGCGCGAGCAGTTCGGCCGCCCGATCGGCGACTTCGAGCTCGTGCAGGAGAAGATCGGCTGGATGGTCGCGTTCACCTTCGGCCTCGAGTCGATGGCCTACATGACCACCGGCCTGGTTGACGCCGACGTGCCCGACTACTCGCTCGAGTCGGCGATCTGCAAGGTCTCCGGCACGGAGTTCATGTGGTACGCCGCGAACCGCGCGCTGCAGCTCAAGGGTGGCGAGGGCTACATGCGCGACGTGCCCTACGAGAAGCTCCTGCGCGACATCCGCATCTTCCCGATCTTCGAGGGCGCCAACGACGTCATGCGCGCGTTCATCGCGTTGTCGGGCGTCAAGCCGCTGTCCGAGGAGCTCCAGGAGCTGGGCGACGTCGGCTTCGGGGACCCGATCGGGTCGATGGGTGTGCTGGCCGACTACATGGGCGGGCGGATCAGGCGCCAGGTCCGGCCGGACCGGGTGACGAAGGCGCACGACGAGCTGTCGAAGCTGGCCGAGCCGCTGACGGATCAGGTCAAGCGCCTGCGCGATGTCTCCGAGAAGTGCCTCCGCGAGCACCGCAAGGGCTTCATGGAGCGCCAGTTCCAGCAGAAGCGGCTGTCCGACGCAGTGTCCGACATCTACGCGCAGGTGGCGACGCTCTCGCGCGTGACCTCGATCTTCGAGGACCAGGGCGTGGAGCCGTCAGGGCAGGAGCGCTACATCGCGGAGACGTTCTGCACACGCGCCGCGCGCCGCGTCGAGTCGAACCTCGATCAGGTCGAGTCGAACGACGACGACCGCATGGCGGCGATCGCCAAGCTGGCCTACAAGCGCGGCGAGTACGGCTACGCGCTGTTCGATTAGCGTTCTGGCCATGGAGACGCCCGCACCGCCAGCACCAACGCCCGGACCGGGCCAGCCCGTCCCGGCGCCCTCACCACCTGGGCCCGACCCGTCGCCGCCCTCACCGGGCCCGTCGCCGGGACCACCGGGCCCGCCGCCGGGACCCGGGCCGCAGATCTAGGCCGCTAGCCGTCCCCGCGCCGCCGCGGGGGAGGCGAGCCCGCGGGGCGAGCGCGGAACGGCCCCTCGTCCGAAGCCGGCGGCCCGGCCGGTGGAGGCGGCGTCTCCTCCGGTGCCGGCAGGTCGAAGTCGGGGTCGACACGCTCCGACGCGGGCGGCCCGGATGGCGGCGGCAGCTCGGACGGCCGCACCGCCGTCGGCGGATCGACCGCGGGAGGCGGCGGCGACCGTCGCGCCGCGGGCGTTTGCCGCTGGACGCCGCTCGAGCGCTCGGGACGTCGCTCGGGCGGCCGCTCAGGCAGTTTCTCGGTCGCCTCGCGGTCGCGCGGCAGCGCCGCCGTCTCTGCCGTGTCGCCGCCGGCCGGCGCGAACTCGATCTCGACCGGCCCCGCGTCGGCGCCGCCGGATCCGACGAACTCCTCACCGCGCTCGCGCGCACGCTCCTGGGGCAGGTCGTCGATCGGCCGTCGCAGCCGCATGCGCAGGCCGGCCAGCACCAGGATGCCGGCGCACACCAGCGCCAGCAGGTTCTGCCCCAGCGGCCGGTCCAGCAGGCGGATCACGATCAACAGCGCCGACCACGCGCCCGCGGCCATGATCACCGCGCCATCCCCGAACGGCAGGTGGAACATCCGCCCGTCGGCGCGCTTCTTCAGCAGCAGCAGCACGGCCAGGCCCACGAGCACGATGGCGGCCTCGACGAACGAGAACGGGCCGAACGTCGAGACGATCAACAGCAGCGCGCCGACGCCGGCCACGCGCTGCTCGAAGTCCAGGTAGCGCCACGCGCGCAGGGACTCGCCCGCGAAGCGAACCATCCACCGGCCGAGCCGGCGGAAGCCCCGGCCGACCGCGGCGATCGCCCGCTCGCCGCGGGCGCCGCCGCGCGCGGTGTCCGGCGACGGCGGAGCTGGTTCGCTAGAGCGGCTCTCGTCCGCCATAGCCCGTCTCCAGGTCGTGCCAGAAGCCGATCTCGTCCTCGCCGTCCTCCACGCACAGGTAGACCTCGCGCCCGTCGCGCAGCGCCGGGAAGTCGAACAGGCCGCGCTCCAGGTCGCGCAGGACGATGTCCATCTCGTGCAGCTCGAGCAGCGCGTTCCGCAGGTCCAGGAACGCCTCGGAGACGACCGTCCCGGGCGCGCCGCCGCCGTTGCCGGGCGCCGCCTCGGACAGCGCCGCGCGCGCCTCCTCGTCGCCCAGCTGCTCGCGAGCCGCGCGCATGCGCTCGATCCGCTCGCGGACCCAGCCGATGGCCGCGTTGGCCTGCTCGACCGAGTAGTGCCGCTCGTGCTTCACGACGACATCAGCCCCCGCAGCGACTCGATCCGCCGTTCGACCAGCTCGCGCACGCGCGGGTCCACCTCCGGCGACGCGGCGACCGAGCGCGCCTCCTCGAAGGCCTCGAGGGCGCGTTCGAACCGCTGCGGCCGGGTGCTCTTCATCACGTTGTCGCCGCGCAGCAGCAGGGTCCGTACTCGCGCTGCGGGGTCGGCGGAGTCGGGGCCGGTCACGTGGCGACAGGTTATCCTCGCGCCTAGATGGCCGACGATGACATCCACCTGATCGGGCCCGACGAGATCGCTTATCGCCTGGACTTGACGCCCAGCGAGCTCAAGGTGACCCACACCGCTCTGCACTCGCTGCTGGACGACCTTGGCCACGACGAGCGCGACGTCATGGACATCGTCCGCCGCGTGCTGGACAAGCTGCCGGACGAGCGCTCGATCCGCGCGATCCAGCTGCCGGACCGCAAGCGCTGAATCAGTCCTCCGGTCGCGGGACCGGCGGGAAGTGCTCGAGCACCCAGTCGGGGCCGAGTTCCGTGCGCCGGTAGGAGCGTCCGCGGATCTTCACGTAGTCGCGCGTGCGCGGGTCGAGCGGCAGGTTGCGCTCGACCGGGTACCACTCGTTGTGCTGGCGGATCAGCTCGTTCACGGCGTCGAAGTTCCACCCCTGGGCCAGCGAGCTCCACTGCTCGGCGAACGCGTGCGGGTCGCGCACCGTCTCGCTCAAGCGCCGGTGGCTGCGCTCGAGCCGCTGCTTGTGACGGGCCAGCTCACGCTCGATCTCCTTGAGCCGCCGCATGTACGCGGGGGTGATCCCGGCGCGCAGGTACTGCTCGACCGTGCGCTGGGTCTGGCGCTGCCGGCGCGACAGGGGCTGGCCGGCCGCGTCCTCCAGGGCCTCGTCGTGGAACGAGCGCTTTACGTGGCGCTCGACGGGTGTGCGCTGTTCGCGTTCCTCGCTGGGCATCTCAGCCGGTGTCGATCTGGGCCAGGACGGTGTTGGCGATCTCCTGCAGCAGCTCGATCTCCTCGCTGCGCCAGTGCCGTGGCTTGCTGTCGATTACGCACAGGGTGCCCAGCGCGTTGCCGTCCGAACCGATCAACGGGATGCCGGCGTAGGCGATCACGTCGAGGTCGACGATCGCCGGGTTGTCGCGCAGCGTGGGGTGTTCGCGAGCGTCGTCGACGATCAGCGGCTGGCGGATCGTCACCGCGTGCTGGCAGAACGAGTGCGACAGCGGCGTGCCGCGCTGCGAGGCCCACGGTTCCTTGGTCAGGCCGATGCAGCTCTTCCAGAACTGGCGGTCCTTGTCGACGAGCGACACCAGCGCGACCGGCGCGTTCAGGACCTTGGCCGCGATGCGGGCGAGGCCGTCGAAGCGCTCGTCGGGCTCGCTGTCCATGAGGCCCGTGCGATGTAGCGCCGCCAGACGTCCCGCATCCGCTACCGCTCGCGCGACGGGGTCGTCGCCGTTCCCGGACGGAGCGGGGCGCTGCGCCTGATCCGCGATGACCGCGAGCGTGGTGCGCGCGGCGTCGTCGCCGCGCATCCCCGCGAGCATCGCCAGGCGGAGAATCGTGGCCTCGCGCACGAACTGCGCGGCGCTCAGGCCGCTACGCGCGGCCTCCTGCTCGAGCATGGCCCAGAGGTCCTCGCCGAACCTCACGGTTGTCGCCCGCATGGGCACGGCTCCGTAGGCTACCTGATCCTTGATCCGACGTCGGAGCGGCCGCTAAAGCGGCCTCGACCCGCCAACTTTCATTATCTCAGGCGTATATATGTCCCAAATCCGGTATCTATCTATTGTGCCCCCGCGCCCGCTTGCATCCGTCGACATCGCCCTCGGCGACGCCGAGTCCTTCCGCCGCGCCTACCAGATGCACCACGACGCGCTGGTGGTCGTCGCCTGGCGCGTTCTGCGCGACAACGCCGCGGCCGAGGACGTCGTCCAGGACGTCTTCATGGACCTCTGGTGCACGCCGAGCGCCTATGACCCTCGGCGCGGCAGCCTCCGTTCCTATCTGCGGATGATCGTCAAGAGCCGCGCCCTTGACCGATGGCGGTCACGCGTCGTGGCCGTCGCCGCGGTCGAGCGGGCCCGCGCGCAGGGGCGCGTTGTCGCCGAGACGGACGCGAGCGCCGCCGAGCAGGTCATCCACCGCGAGACGGCGCAGGCCGTGCGCGCGGCCGTGGACTCGCTGCCCGCGACCCAGCGCGAGGCGATCCTGTTGGCCTACGGCAGCGGCCTGAGCACGCCCGAGCTGGCTACCGTCACCGGCACGCCGCTGGGTACGGCGAAGAGCCGCGTCCGCCTGGGACTGAACGCGGCGCGCAAGACGCTGATGGCAAACGAAGCGGCGTAGCCGCTTCCCCCGCCGTCCGCGGTCCGCCGTCCGCCGTCCTAATCGATCGGTATGTCCTCCACCCGCGCCTCCGGCGCCGGCGCGTCGAGCCGCTCCAGGTACCAGTCGATCAGCGAGCGCACCGTCAACAGCAGCTCGCGCTGCAGCGACACGAACTGATCGCGTAGCTCGGGCGGCACCGCGCGGCGCAGACCGTCGACCAGCGCGATCAGCGCCGACAGGTCGGGCACGCGCGGGTCGTTCGGCGGCGCGCCGACGCCGGCCTCGGCCCATCCCCGCCAGGCGTCCCATCCCGGCGGCGGGCGGCTCGGGTCGTCCGGGCCGAAGCGGCCGCCGCGGCCGAAGCCGCCGCCCTCGTCACCGCTCGACTGGCTCATGCTCTTCCTCGCGTTCGAAGGTCACCTGCAGCGCCCCGTCCTCGAAGCGCGCGCCGCGCGGACGATAGGCGGCCATTGCCTGCGGCAGCATGATCGTCCGCTTCTGGCCGCCGACCCGGACGACTACCTCGAGGCCGATCTTCTTCAGGTCGATGTCGCCCTTCTCGGCGAACGGCAGCGGCAGTCGCAGCGTGGCCGAGCCGTTCTCCGAGATCAGTTCCTGCGACAGGTCGTCGTGCAGGACGGCGCCGGGGTCGAGATCCTCGAACGCCGCCTGCGCCAGCCGGTCCAGCATCGCGGCGCCGACGACCTCCTGCTCGAAGTAGGGCGCGGACAGGATCGGCACCGGCGCGAAGGCGGATCGGACCAGCTCCATCTGCTCCTGCTGGTGCTCGCGCCAGGCGGCGAAGTAGCCCTCGCCGGCCTCGGCGGGGAAGACCCGGTTCACGATCACCGCGTCGGTCAGGTAGCCGTAGAGGTTCAGGTACGTGAACGTCCGCATGGCCTCCTTTATCACCATGCGGTCCGGGTTCATCACGAGCCGGATCGACGTCCGGGTGCGGTCGCGGAGGATGTCGTTCATCGCCACCAGGTTCTCGACGAGCCGCTTGACGTCGTCGAAGACCGCCTCGCCCGGCATCGGTATGTCGAGCAGCGAGCGGGCGAACGGCCGCGCGGCCGCGTACAGCCGCCGCTCCCACGGGAAGACCTTCTCAAGCCACCACGAGGCGACGTCGGGAAACGACAGCAGGCGCAGCGTCTCACCCGTAGGCGCGCAGTCGACGATGATTGCGTCGTACTCGCCGGACTCGTGGTGGGCCTTGATCTGGAGCAGCGAGAACAGCTCGTCCATGCCGGGCGGCACGGTCAGCTCGTCGGCGGAGATCGGATCGACGCCGCGCTCGGTCAGCAGCTCGCCGAGCCAGTCAGACACGGCGTCCCAGTGGCGCTCCATCTCCTCCTGCGCCTGTACCTCCTGCGCGAACAGCCGCTCACCGATGGCCGTGGGAGCGCTGCCGAGGTCCGCCTCGAGCGAGTCTGACAGCGAGTGCGCGGGGTCGGTCGACAGGACGATCGTGCGCAAGCCCGCGGCCGCGCACCGACGTGCGGTCGCCGCCGCGACGCTGGTCTTGCCGACGCCGCCCTTGCCCGTGTAGAGGATGGTGCGGGGCGCCATGCGAGTCCGTGATCGTAGCCCGCGCAGCCTGTTCTGCCCGCGTCAGCGCGCCAACCCGGCTTTATCTCACCGCAACAGACCGGCTGTAGTCTCGGCCGTTGCAGTCCCCTTTCCCAACTCAGGAGATTCTCGAAGTGCGATTCCGTGATCGCAGGCTGATCAGCCTGCTCCTGGTCGCCCTCGCATCGGTCGCGGCGCTGGCGCTGTCGGCGTGCGGTGGCGGCGACGGCGACTCGGGCGACGCCAAGGCGCTACTGAAGGACGCCTTCAGCAACCCGATCAAGTCCGCGAACGTCTCGCTCGACATGTCCGCGAAGATCGAAGGCGTTCCGCAGCTCTCGCAGCCGCTCACGTTCAAGATGACCGGCCCGTACGAGACGCGCGGCGCGAAGAAGGTCCCCAAGGTCGACTGGGACGTCAACGTCTCGGGCGGCGGCCAGACCTTCAGCGGCGGCCTGATCTCGACCGGTGACAACGCGTTCGTGTCGTTCCAGGGCCAGAACTACGAGGTGGGCAGCCAGGCCGTCCAGCAGTACGAGCAGCAGCTGGCCTCGCAGCAGCAGAACCCGACGTCGCTCAAGCAGTACGGCGTCGATCCCACGACGTGGGTGACAGACGCCAAGGAAGAGGGCGACGAGGACGTCGCCGGCGCGGAGACCACGAAGGTCACCGGGAAGCTCGACATCGAGAAGATGCTGAACGACTTCAACAAGCTGATCGAGAAGGCCGGGCCGTCGGTGGGCCAGAGCAGCACCCAGAAACTGACGCCCGAGCAGATCTCCCAGGTCAAGCAGGTGGTCAAGGATCCGACGTTCGAGGCGTTCGTCGCCAAGGACGACAAGACGCTCCGGCGCCTGTCGGCCACGATCGACTTCACGATCCCCGAGTCGCAGCGCCAGCAGGCGAGCGGCGCGAGCGGCGGCACCATCAAGTTCGCGCTCCAGTTCGCCAACGTCGGACAGCCGGCGCAGGTCAGCCCGCCGACCGACGCCAAGCCGCTCAGCGAGCTGCAGTCGCAGCTCGGCGAGGGCGGCCTGGGTGGCCTGGGCGGGTCGGGCTCTTCCGGTGGCTCCGGCTCCGGCGGCTCGGGCTCCGGCGGGTCCGGCGGCTCGGGCGGGTCGGGCGGCTCGGGCGGCTCGGAGGCACCCTCCAGCGAGGACTTCCAGAAGTACGCGGACTGCCTCGAGAAGGCTCAGGGCGACCAGGCCGCGATCGAGAAGTGCTCGTCGCTGTTGCGCTGAGTCGCTGAACACGCTCCTGGGGGACCGGGCCGGTCACGCCCGGTCCCTAAGGTGCGGGGCGTGGCGGAGATCCTCCCGTGGGCGGCGCTGGTCGTCGTCGTCATCGTCTTCCTCGAGATCGACCTGCACTGGTTCGCGCGCGGGCGCGAGCCCGAGTTCCGCGAGGGCGCCATATGGTCGATCGGCTGGCTGGTCGTCTCGCTGCTCGCTGCCGTGGTCGTCTTCGCGCTGCGCGGGCAGCAGGACGCTGTCGAGTACACGACCGTCTACCTGATCGAGCGCTCGCTCTCGCTCGACAACCTGTTCGTGTTCCTGTTGCTGTTCGCGTACTTCGGGATACCGACCGAGTACCGCGCGCGGCTGCTGTTCTGGGGCATCATCGCGGCGCTCCTGCTGCGGCTGGGCGCGATCGTCGGTGGCACGGCGCTCCTCAACCAGATCCACTTCGTCATCTACCTGCTGGCGCTCGCCCTGCTCGTGCTCGCCGTGCGCATCTGGCGCGGGGTGGAGGAGAGCGTCGACCCCGACAAGAACCTGATGGTGCGCGCCGTCCGCCGGTTCTTCCCGGTGTCGAACGACATGCACTACCACTACTTCGTGGAGGAGGATGGGGTGCGGAAGGCGACCCCGCTGCTCCTGTGCCTGGCCGCGGTCGTGTTCGCCGACATCGCGTTCGCGGTCGACTCGATCCCGGCCGCGTTCGCGATCACCCGCGACCCGTTCATCATCTGGATGGGCAACGTCTTCGCGCTGCTCGGCCTGCGCGCGCTGTTCGTACTCGTCGAGGGTCTCGTGCGCCGCTTCCGCTACCTGGACGAGACGATCGCGGTGGTGCTGGGCGCGGTCGCGGTGAAGCTGGCGGTCGAGGACTTCGTGCACATCGGCCCGCTGGCCAGCCTCGCGGGCGTCGCCGTGCTGTTCACGGCCGGCATCGTGCTGTCGGTGATCGCCGACAAGCGCGATCCCGAGGGCGCGCGCGAGCGCGAGAAGGAGCAGAAGCGCGAGCAGGAGGAGCGCAAGCAGCGCCAGGAGGAGCGTAGGCAGCGCCAGGAGGAGCGCGACGCGGAGCCGGCCGAGGCCGGGTCGAGCTAGCTGCCACGGGCGATCGCGGCGTCCATCGCGGCGACGGGGTCCTCGACGGTCTTGCCGTGGCCGACGGCCAGGCGCGTCGGCTCGAGATCGCGCAGCGTCTGCGCCGACTCCAGCTCGAGGTCGCCGTTCCAGGTGATGAAGCCGGGGAGCGGGAAACGCCAGTAGGGCTTCGCCGTCGTGGCGACGCCGCCGATCGTCGAGTACACGTCGCCGGCGAGCAGCGTCCGGTCGCGGGTGTCGAGGTAGGCGAGGTGGCCCGGCGAGTGGCCGGGGGACCAGATCGCTTCCAGTGAGCCGACGCGGTCGCCGCCGTTCAGCTCGCGTCCGGGCGATGCCTTCACGGGCTTGATCGGGCGGACCTTGCCCTCGGGCTCACCCGGCTCGAGCTTCGCCTCACCGCGCATGAACGGAGTCTCGCGGGCCGGCCACATCACCTCCGCGTCGGGCAGCGCCTCGGCCAGCGCGTCGAGCGAGCCCGAGTGATCGTCGTGGTAGTGGGTCAGCACGATGCGCACGATCGGCGCGCCGGCCTCCTCGGCCGCGGCCAGGATCTTCTTCTGCGACCCCTTGAGCATCGTGTCGACGAGCGTCAGCCCATCGTCCTCGCGGACCAGGAAGCAGTTGACGATGCCGAGGCGAGTGATGCGTGTCAGCGTCGTGGGCGCGGCCATGCGGGCGTCAGGCGAAGTAGAAGACAACGCCCATGACCGCGTAGACCGCGATCAGCTGCAGGCCCTCGAACCAGTTCGACTCGCCGTCCTGGGTCAGGAAGTTGGCGATCAGCACCGCGAAGATCATCGCGCCGAGCTCGTAGCCGTTGAAGACGAGCGGCATCGGCTCGGGCCCGAAGACGAACGACAGCAGGACGAGCACCGGGGCCACGAACAGCGCGATCTGCGCGCTCGACCCGACCGCGATGTTCACGGCCAGGTCCATCTTGTTCTTCGCGGCGACGAGCACGGCGACCCAGTGCTCGGCGGCGTTGCCGACGATCGCGACGACGAAGATGCCGACGAAGAACTGCGAGATGCCGATGTCCTTCGACGCCTCCTCGATCGAGCCCACGAGCACCTCGGACATCAGGCCGACCAGCACGCCGGCGATCGCCAGCGAGATCAGCGCGCGCTTCATCGTCCAGGTCTCGCCGTGCTCCTCGTCGCCCTCCTCCTCCGAGTACGGGTTGAACAGCGAGCGATGCGTCTTCAGCGAGAAGAGCAGGCCGGCGACGTAGCTGCCGATCAGGATCAGCGCGACGATGAACGACATCGTCTTCAGGTCGCCGCAGTTCTCGGAGCCGATGCCGCCGCAGCTCTCGGCGAAGCCGGCGCCCTCCTCGCTCACGGGCGGTAGCCCGCCGCCGTTGATCAGCTCGAACAGCGCCGGCAGGATCAGCGCGAGCAGGGCCAGCAGCAGCATGCCGGACTGCGCGGTCGCGGCGGTGGCGTTGAACGTCTGCTTTTCGCGGTTCCAGCCGCCTACCAGCATCGAGGCGCCCAGCACGAGCAGGATGTTGCCCAGGATCGAGCCCGCGATCGACGCCTTCACGACCTCCTGCAGCCCCTCGTTGAGGGCGAAGAACGCGATGATCAGCTCGGGCGCGTTGCCGAACGTGACGTTCAGCAGGCCGCCGATCCCGGGACCCGAACGGGCCGCCAGGTGCTCGGTGGATTCGCCCATCAGCGCGGCGGTCGGGATCACGCCGAGCGCGGCGGCGAAGAACACGATGACCGGCGAGGCGTGGGCGATCTCCAGCGCGACCGCGAGTGGGATGAAGATCCCGAGGAAGTAAACGGGCCGTATCCGCACGAGCGGCGGAGAGACTACGGGTTAGCCGCGGGTGGCGGCGCTAGAGCTCGTCAGGGTCCGGGTCGGGCTCGAGAGTTTCCTCGGGCTCGTCGTCGGCGGCCTCGGCATCGACCGCGCGCCCGTCGCCGCCGGTGTTGACGGCCTGGAACTCCTCGAAGATCTCGTCGCGCTTGGCCTCGTCGAGCGGAAGGTCATCGTCGATCAGCACCCAGTCGGCGCCTTCGTAGGCCTCGAGGTTGAAGATCTCGGAGTCCAGCGAGGGGGAGTCGTCGACGACCACCATCACCTCGGTCTGGGGATTGAAGTACGTCCCCGGGCGGATCAGCAGCTCGTCGAGCTCGTATTTGCGTCCCTCTGCCATGTGCGGCGTATCTATATCGCAGAACCGCGCGGGCCAAACCCGATCCTCGGTTCAGCCGCCGCCGAGGTCGCGGAGCTCGCGGTCGACCTCGGCCTCCACGTCGAGCGGCGGCTTTCCCTGGCGGGCACGGCGCTCGTTGCGAGCGACGACGAGCTGGCGGACCTCCTCGCGGAGCGCCGGATCGTCGCCGGCGCCACCGGTCCCGCCCGGGTGGGTCAGGGCGTCGATCTCGGCCTCGACGTCGAGCGGCTGCTCCCCACGCGCCTCCCGGCGGGCGGACTTGGCCTCGACCAGCTGACGGATCTCGGCGCGGGCCTCGGCGTCCGCGGCGGCGCTGCCGGGCGCGGGCCCGCTGACCGGGCGGTCGGGCGCATCGAGCGAGAAGGCGCCCTTGCCGATCCGGTCGTAGTTCGACCCGGTCGTGAACAGCATCACGACGGCCACGACGACCGCGGCCGCGACGACGATGAGCATCACCCACAGGAAGGCGCCCTCCACGCCGTACAGTGTGGCCGATGTGGCGCCGCTTGAGGCGACGGACGATGGCCCCGAGCCGGCCGGCAATGTACGGCGACCAGCTGGGGCTGGTGCTGCTGGTGATCGCGGCGATCGGGCTGGGCGTCTACGCGGTGGTGAAGGCGTTCTAGGGGCGCGGGCGCGCCGGCACCGCGCCGCACCCGCACCTGCGTCGGCCGGGGTCGGGTACCCTTGTCAGGCAGCGTTGACTGACGAATCAATCGGACGCTTGAACTGACGGCAGCGCATCCGCCGCGCGCCGCTGGCACCAAGGAGCACTACGCAGTGGTCGAATTCACGCTTACCGACGAGCAGAAGGACCTTCGCGAGCTCGCGCACAACTTCGCCGAGAAGGAGATGCGCCCCGTCGCCTGGGAACTCGACAAGGACGGAGCCTGGCCAGGCGACGTCCTTCAGAAGGCCTGGGAAGTCGGCCTGATGAACACCCACATCCCGGAGGAGTACGGCGGCCCCGGCCTCGACTTCCTCTCGGGCTGCCTGATCGAGGAGGAGTTCGGCTGGGGCTGTTCGGGCATCGGCACGAGCCTTGCCTGCAACGGCCTCGCCACCGCGCCGATCGTCATCGGCGGCTCCGAGGAGACCAAGCAGAAGTACCTGGGCATGCTCTCCGAGGAGCTGAAGCTGGCGAGCTTCTGCCTCACCGAGCCGGACGCCGGCTCCGACGTCTCGGGCATGCGCACGACCGCCGTCAAGAAGGGCGACAAGTACGTCCTGAACGGCTCGAAGTGCTTCATCACCAACGGCAGCTACGCCGACTACTACACCGTCTACGCGAAGACCGACAAGG
>Ga0126307_10001804_pt1 | contig 14253 bp, 12 predicted proteins | sample Plot28_FD_89955 | JGI IMG/M metagenome (GOLD analysis project Ga0126307, IMG submission 89955) | Serpentine soil microbial communities from UC McLaughlin Reserve, CA, USA - Plot28 | ecosystem: Environmental > Terrestrial > Soil > Grasslands | place: USA: UC McLaughlin Reserve, Lake County...
CATTTTTATCACAGGGTGTGCACAGGGTAATTTCTTTACAACCAGCAATCATTGCCGGAACGCCTAGCATGAGAACTGTTGAAAAAAGAGGTGCGGTGCCGCCGGGGACATATAAACCTATTTTTTCAATAGCAATGCTCTTTCGCCAACATTGAACTCCCCGCATTGTATCAATTATCGCTGTTTTTTGCAGTTGCGCTTTATGAAAGACTTCAATGTTTTCTTTTGCGTTTTGAATGGCCTTTTTCAACTCCTCTGAAATTTGCATAGAAGCCTGGCTGATCTCCTCTCCACTTACTGTAAAGTTCTTTAGTTCTACACCATCAAATTTTTTTGTAAAAGACCAGATAGCTTCATCGCTGTGCTGTTTTACCGCGTTCAATATCATTTGCACCGAGTTGAGTACAGCCGTATTATCTACATATGGCCTTTGTACCAACTGCTTCCAATCTTTCCTGTCCGGGTTGTTTATTATTTGCATAGCTCACATTTGCATATTCAAAGAATCATTTTTTCAATAGGCACTACCAATATCCCCTCGGCCCCCGCATTTTTTAACGCCTCTATTTTTTCCCAAAACTCATCTTCGCTTAATACACTGTGAACGGAACTCCAACCTTCATCTGCTAATGGCAAAACGGTTGGACTTTTCATACCAGGTAACAGGGCAATGATTTTTGATAAAGCATCGTTGGGAGCATTCAACAACACATATTTATTGTTGCCAGCCTGTTGAACGGCATTAATGCGAAATAATATTTTTTCTATCAGCCGCAATTTCTCCTGAGGCAAGGAAATATTTTTTACCATCACAGCCTGGCTTTCCAGTATTGTCTCTACTTCCTTTAACCCATTCATGAATAAAGTAGAACCGCTGCTCACCAGGTCGCAAATCACATCTGCCAGTCCAATTCCTGGTGCAATTTCAACCGAACCACTGATCTCATGTATTTCTGCTTCAATGCGGCTTTTCTTCAAAAATTGGGAACACAAAAACGGATAACTGGTAGCAATCTTTTTTCCTTTCAGGAACTCTACATCGCGATAATCTTCATTGCGGGGTACAGCAATTGAGAGCCTGCATTTACCAAAGCCAAGCTCTTTTACAATTTCTACGTCCTTGCATTTTTCATACAACACATTTTCACCCACAATTCCTATATCCGCTACTCCATCCTGTATGTATTGTGGAATGTCATCATCCCGCAAAAAATAAACTTCTAGCGGAAAGTTGTCGGCAACAGTTTTTAATTGGTTACGTCCATTTTTTACATCAATGCCGCAATCTTTCAGCAGTTCAATACTGTCGTCATGCAGGCGTCCCGATTTTTGTATAGCGATCTTTAAAACCATGATTTGAATTTACCCGGTGGTCAAAATTTTTAATTACTCAACAACTTCATAACAAAAAAGGCTCACCACCTGGTAAGCCTTTAATTTATTGATGGTACACAACATCACCGGCTTACCGCAAGGCAAGTACATGGTGATGAATATGTACAAATAATTTCAACATTGTGGCGCAAAAATAAGCTCCATTTCTTACCATCCAAAAGATTTTTTGTGCAACCTGAACTGAGGCATTAAGGATTATAAGGACAAACTTGACATGCTAACGCTCCTTAACCATCATCACAAGTCCTTTCTAAATGATGGCAAATAAAAAGGGCCGGAAAAACCAACCCTTATTAATTCGTTTATGTTTTTTTATTGAACAAAAGATATTCTTGGACCTCCCGTTGCAAACACAGCCAGCATTCTTTCCTTTTGTCCGTTGCTGAACATGTACATACAGGCATCGTCTGTATAATCCATATAATTCATGGTCATTTCAATAGCGCCATCTGTACAGGAATTATAATGCGGAAAATCAGGGCAGCCAAAATTAGCTGTAGTATGTTTTGGTGTGTCGTCTACAAGGTCGTTACCGCAGGTAGCATCGCCCCAAATATGTCTTAGGTTTAGCCAATGTCCAACTTCGTGTGTGGCTGTTCTGCCTTTATTATATTTCTGTATTAAAGTACCCGTTCTGCCAAATGCAGAATAAAGGACGACTACGCCATCCGTTGCAGGATTGTCACCAGGGAACTGTGCGTATCCTAAATACTTCGCCAGGTTACATGCCCACATATTTAAATTGTTAGCCGGATCAACAGCATCACTACCTCCTTTTGAAGTATATTTCATGGCATCATTAGCTGGCCAGCTTTGCCGCGTCGTCGACTTGCGGATGGTTTGAGATAAAACAAACTTAACTCCAACGTCAGCTTTCAAACCGGAGAAAATGGAAGGCACCAGCCTGCCATCGGCATTTCTTAAAGAAAAGTCCTCGTTCAGTACATCTATCTGGCTTTGTACCTGTGCATCAGAAATATTTTCCTGTGCTTTGTTATAAAGAACATGTACCACTACAGGAATTTCAATTTCGTTATTTGCATTTACACGTAAGGCTTCGCCATTGGCTATAACCCGGCGGGTAAATTGCTCCAATTGATTCATTTTATCCCTTAAAGATGGGTTTGCTGCCATGTGTTCTTCTAAAATTTCCTGCGACCCACAGTTGCGTTGGGCAACCTGCTCATTGGCGATTTCAGGAGATTCAGTAACAGAATCGTTTTTTTTACAGGAAATAAATAATAAAAAACTGAGTAGGGAAATTGTTAGTTTTCTCATGTTGAGGTGTTTTATGATGATAAATGAATAACTGGATGGTTAGCTTTACAAGGAGGATTGATTTTCTAAGGTAGGGCTTTCGGTTGGAGAAATTATTTTATTTATTAAGACCATTTTAGGAAGAATTACCCGAACATCAACAACCCTTAAACCGGCATTAACGTCTGAATTGGGAACTTTGTATAAATCTTCCGGATGAGGAAACTTTTTATCGTTTTATTGTTTGTTATTGCCTGGCAGGCTTCCCCCGCCCAAAAGGTAGACAGCATTTATTTTCACTTATATACAGATAGCCTTAAGAAAGGCTTTTACAACTACATTAATATCGACGGCAAATTATCTGATGGCACCTGGGCGCCACTGGATACGAACCAGGTGAAACTAATCAGCAATACCGGATTTTTTAAAGGCAACGACCTTTTTATTGACAGCTCTTATCATGAAGAAACAGTGAGGGTCAAGGCAATACTAAAAACAAATCCTTCCATTTGGAAAGAAACAACCATCCATATAAGAAAAAGGGGCTTTAATGAACCCCTCAAATCAAATGAAGAAATATTAGGCGAGATGCAGAAAAAAAGAAAAGATAAAAGCTGATTCACTAATCAAAGCTTTATCAAGTTCTCACATCTTTTTGGCGTCCTCCAAAAACTTTGCTAAACCAACATCTGTCAATGGATGTTTTAATAGACCTAATATAGATTCCAGTGGACAGGTACAAACATCAGCCCCTAACTCTGCTGCCCGAATAATATGATTGGCATTGCGTATAGAAGCCGCTAAAATCTCCGTTTTGTATCCCTGGATAGAAAATATTTGCGATATCTGTTCAATCAGCAACATTCCGTCCCAGCCACTGTCATCAATACGGCCAATAAAAGGTGAAACATAAGCGGCGCCGGCCTTAGCCGCCAAAATAGCCTGCCCTGCTGAAAATATAAGAGTACAATTGGTACGAATACCATTATCAGTAAACCATTTAATGGCTTTTACCCCATCTTTGATCATTGGTACCTTCACCACGATATTAGGATGTATAGCAGCCAGTTTTTTTCCTTCTTCAATGATAGTGGCCAGGTCAGTGGTCAATACTTCTGCGCTGATGTCGCCATCCACCATTTCACAAATAGTTTTGTAATGATTATTGATGGCTTCTTGTCCGCGAATACCTTCTTTGGCCATTAACGAGGGATTAGTGGTCACACCATCGAGAATGCCCAGTTCGTTTGCCTCTTTGATTTGTGCAAGATTGGCTGTGTCTATAAAAAATTTCATGTCGCTGAATTATGGGGCAAATATAGAAGAATTAGAGAGCGAAGAAGGGAATAAAAAAAGCCTCAACATAGAGGCATAAAAAATGGCAGGCTACTTACATCGCACCGCTACAACCGCCTACCCTTGCTACCTTCCGATCCTGGGGGAGTTCAGCAGGAGCTGGCCGTATAAGACCTGCCGCTGCAAATATAGGGAAGTTTAAGAATTGAAGCGGGGTGACTGATTTTTGGGTAGCCGTATCAGCGAGCGTGTACGGTGAGATGAAACCTTACCTTGACTATATCAAGGAAAAGAATATACCGGAATGCATGGAAGATTATGCTGGTGATGTATGGACATGGGCAGCGATTGACCGAGATACCAAATTAATTAAATCGTGGTTTGCAGGTGGTAGGGAAGCTGATTCTGCCAATGTATTTATGCAAGATGTAGCTTCAAGAATAACCAATAAATACAATTACAACCGATGCGCACCACGCTTATTTGGACGCAGCAGATAATGTCTTTCATTTGAATATTGATTATGCACAGTTAACAAAATTATACGTGTGCCAACCGGACATAGCAACACAGAAAGAAAATATAGCCCCTCTAAGGGTAATAACTCTAAGAAGAAAATTCCTTTGGATGAACCAAACGAAAAGTTTATTTCTACTACTCACGTTGAGTGCCAAAATCTTACTATGAGAATGCACGTGAGAAGGGTTACAAGGGTTAACCAATGTCTTCTCTAAAAAGATTTAAAACCATTGCTATGCAATTGCCCAACATATTGCTGAATACAATTCGTAAAAAACGTTACAATGGACACTTTGGAAAAAATGGTGAAGCCAAAAAGATTTATCAAAAGCGGGCCACATGTTTCTGTAAATAAAGACGGCGGTTTACATAAACCTCCCACCCCAAAATCCTATCGCTGAAATGTCGAATTCAGGCTAGCAAAACCAATCAATTCATCAGCCCTGCCGCCAAAAGGGCGATAATATACCAGCACTGTATAACTATTTTCTGTACCCCAAAAATCGCCTTCTGTCTGGCTCATGTCCGGATAACCCTTTCCATCCAATGGTTTAGTGATATAGTTGTAGTTATAATATCCTTGTTTGAGAAAAAGTGTTTTCTCATAAGCACCTCTCTCCTTATTGAAAATCATCTTGGAGGACGCATCAAAAGCGTAATCGGTGAGCTCACCAAAGATGTATATATCCCTTCCTTCAATAGTCCTGTTATTAGGGGGGAAATAACTAAAGTTGACGTACGCATAATCGCCCTGCCAAAACGGATTGATGCTCTCCATTGCTTCTATGGTATAAGATCCATTTAGGTCCCGGTAATATAAATAAGGAAGGCCATTACGGGAAGGATCAGGCTTTACAAAAATCCAGGCTGTATCCTGGGTCGTTTCCATTTTTTGCACACGATCACTTAACAAGCGCAGGCTGCGCAGGTCGAGCCAGCGAAATTCCTTACCTGCTGGCATGGCAGTGATACTTTCATCGATATATTCATAATAATTAGGCCGGGATATAGTAGGCCGGTCAATAAATAAAGAGGTTTGCCAATTGTTATTTTGCAGCACTACTATTTTTAGATCGCTGGGTGTGAAGAGGCGGATCCGGGGATCGGTTTGTACTCCAATAAACAATTTCTGAAACGTTTTGAAAAATTGTGCATTAAAAGGCTGTTGCACTTGTGCTGCTACAGTAGCCTGGCTGTTTACAACAACAAAGCGTTTGGTAAACGCCAATTTAGAAGTATCGCTGTCAAGGAAAACCTTTAGTAAATAGTTACCAGACCTGGAAGGAGTACTGTTCCGGTCAGGAATGGATGCCTGGTAATGAATATATCTCGTAATAGAAATAGACGAATTACGGTAGGTACTGATGCGAACATTCTGAAAGCCCTTGATGTATTCAAACGGATGCAAGATACTGGGTGTCCAGTCAGCGTTGCATAATTGAAAGGTGTAATAATAATTTTTCACCCGGTTCTCCAGGTCATCAAACTCCAATTGAAGCGCATCGGCAGAGTTAAGAGTAATAGCGGGAAAAGAAGTCTGGTCGCCATACCGGTACAATTTTGCCGATTTGATATTAGGGTTTAAGGTTGTGCCCTGGGCAATAGAACTTGCAGCATTTGCCAAAAACCCAACTAAAAAAAACAATGATATACCTTTCATTAATTTTAAAAATAAGCTATTTAGAAACCACGTTATATTTTTGATGCGAGACGTAAACATCAAAGATGGAAAGAAAGCCGGGCAAAAGATTTAACAAGCTTACTTGCACTTTTTATGGTTTACGGGATATCAGACGAAAAAGATCAGCTTTTGGTTTGATACAAACCTTAGCTTTATAAATTTATTTTGAACCTATCTTCCTTTATAGCACGGCGCATTGCCTTCAACCAGCAAAAATCATTTTCCCGGTTCATTATCAGGCTATCCATTGCAGCAACCATAATCAGCGTAGCCGTAATGATAGTAACGCTTTCCTTCGTCAATGGTTTCCAGGATACGGTAAGTCAAAAAGTATTTAGTTTTTGGGGGCACATCAGGGTGGGCTATCGCCAGCCTATGAAAGCAAACATTGCTGAAGAGGAACCCATTGAAGCTAATGATTCTCTGGTCCGTAACATTAAGGCGATTCCCCAGGTGCAATCTGTTCACCCATTTGCTACCAAGTATGCGATTTTAAAAACCGCTGATGAAATGGAAGGTGTGCTGCTAAAAGGACTGGATTCCAACTATAACTTTGAGCATCTTAAGTCTTTTCTACAACCGGGGGGCCGATGGGTGCGATTCAATGATAGCTCTTATTCAAGAGAGATCGTCGTTTCAACTTATACGGCCAATCAATTGCACCTTAAACTAAACGATCGCATACTTATTTATTTTGTGCGGCCCGATGGCAGTTTGCGTCCGGACCGGCTAACGATAGTTGGCATTTATAAAACCAGTATTGAAGAATACGATAAAACTTTTGCTATTGGTGACATTAAGCTTATAAGAAGACTAAACGGGTGGAAACCAGATGAAATAGGTGGCTACGAGATTTTTCTTAAAAACTATAAGCAGATGGACCTGGTGAGCAACGCTATATTTGGTGGTGATCAAATCCCTCCAACGTGGGAAACAAAAACAGTAAAAGAAATCTATCCTAATATATTTGACTGGCTGCAAGTAATTAATACCAACAGTACTGTACTAATCTCCATTATGATCATTATTGCGATCATTAATCTTATTACCTGTCTTATTATTCTTGTACTGGAGCGATTACGTATGATAGGTGTATTAAAAGCCCTTGGCGCCACCAACTGGACGGTGCAGAAAATATTCTTACACCATTCTGTCATCATTACTATAGTTGGAATTATTGGCGGTACGCTCTTTGCCCTGGGTTTACTGTGGCTGCAACAAACGACGGGCTTTGTGCGTCTACCGGAGGATGCCTATTATATGGATAGGGCTTCGGTAAAGATTTTATGGTGGCAGGTGGTAGCGGTAGGTATTGGCACCCTCGTTGTTTCTTTATTGGTGCTTCTTATTCCTTCTTTTATTGTTCGAAGGGTGCAGCCAATTAAAGCCATCCGTTTTAATTAAGACAAAAGATGTGAAAGAATAATGCCCGATGCCACCGCTGCATTTAAGGACTCTGCAGAACCTTTGCGGGGAATGGTTATTTTTTCTGTTGCCATTTCAACTACCTCCTTTCTTAGGCCTTTTGATTCATTGCCAACCAACAATATTCCGTGGTTTGTCTTCTCAAATTGAAGTACGGGCCGTCCATTTAATGTAGCAGCGTACTTTGGAACAGACTGTTTTCCCAGCCATTTGTCTTCTTCATCATAATATACATCCACCCTGGCGATACTAGCCATGGTGGATTGCACTACTTTGGAATTATATAGATCGGCACACCCTGTGCTGCATATTATATTTTGAACGCCAAACCAATCTGCTGTCCGTATAATGGTACCAAAGTTTCCAGGATCCTGTATAGTATCGAGATATAAAGCAAATGAAAAAATAACCGGTTCAACAGATGAAAATTGCTTTATTACAGCAACTGCATTATTTGGAGTTTTCAAACCAGATATACGCTCCAGTTCTGTTTGGGAAATGATTGTAAATTTTGAAGGTTCGATTAAGCCCGTACATTGTTTGACCCAATCTTCTAATCCATAGATCATTTGAATTTGGAACGGAATGAGTTGAGCCAGTTCACTAACGATCTTGGGACCTTCAGCTATAAATAGCTTAGTTTCATCGCGGTGTTTTTTCAGGGATAAACTTTGAATATCTTTGATTTCTTTTTTACTAAGCATACACTGGCTTTTACTATATGTTTTTTTTCGTGGCAAAATCAACCATACGATCCTATTGTTACCTGGTAGCCGCGTTTTCTATTTTTCTCTTTTCCTGTAAAACCATTAAAGATTATCCTGCAAACAAACCATTTGTTTACGATAATAAGATCAACCTGCAAGATAAACTTAGCACCGATGAAAGGAAACAATTAACTCAAGGACTCGAACAACAATTACATGACAGCTTAAGAGTAAGGTGGGTAAGCAAATTTTTAATAGCGCAGGTGTTGAAAAATCCACCTGTTTATGATAGTATCAATGCCGACAAGTCGGCAGCTTTTATGAGTACCTATTTAAATTCATTAGGTTACTATCGCGACTCTATTAATTATAAAGCAAGTATTGATACCGTTAGTGATCAACAGCGTACTACTGTCAACTTCAATGTAGTTACTGCAAAGCTTTTCCAGCTCGATTCGATCAGTTACAATTTGTATACGGATACATCCGATAAAGTAGTTCATAGTGCTGGAAGAGACACGCTGCATCAATTGACAAAAAATTCGATAAAACAAACCCTGGTTAAAAAAGGCGACCCTTTTTCTGCAGCCACCCTCTCTCAGGAGATAAACCGGCTGGCCGACATATACCGCGATAATGGGTATTTGCGTTTTTCAAATGAAGAGTTGCTAGTGTTGTGGGACACCGTGGGGCTTGCATTGATCCGGCCAACACTCGATCCTATAGAACAGGCGCTACAATTAGAGCAGTTAAGACGCCGCAGGTTAAATCCAACGGCCGATGTTGAATTCAGGTTGAGAACAAATCCCGATACTTCAAGGTTGATACGATATTATGTAGGCAATGTCAGGGTATTTCCCGATCTCAATGCAGATACCTCTTTGTATTATCCAACAATTGATACTGTTGGCACCTACCAGTTTATTTCTTACCCGGTATTGTTTAAGCCACGCAAGCTGGTTGATTTTATTTACCTGCGCCAGGGAGAGCTTTACCGTCAAAGCAATTTTCTCAAAACGCAGAACAGGTTTAATTCCTTAAGTTCCTGGCGGCTGATAACAATAACTCCAAATCCCCGTCCCGGCCAGGATTCAGTGGACTTCGATATCAAGCTGACCCCTGCCAGGAAGTATCAATTTACTACAAACCTTGAAGGGAGCAGGAATCAATCACCTCTGGCTGTAATAGGAAACTTATTAGGTATAGGTATAAATGTTGGTTTACAAAACAGGAACTTTTCACGAGGTGCTAATCTTGCAACTACGAACCTGCGATATGGCATTGAGCTTAATGCTACTTCTGATCAAAGCATCATTCAAACACAACAATATTCTTTAAATCATTCGATTCTGTTTCCCCGGAAGTTTCCCAAAAACCTTATTTTATTTCGTGGAAGCAAGGATAACGTTAGAACCATATTTGGAGCAAACCTGGCCTATACAAACCGTTATAATTATTACACCGTTCAATCCATCAATACTTCCTGGGGATATGAAAGATCACGAAACAATAAAATCCTGACCATTCGTTTTCCCAATATCGAATATTATTATTTAAACAAGCAACAAGGATTAATTGAGTTGATTGATTCAAATCAATCTTATAAGTACATTTTCAACAAAGGCCTGATACTATCAACAATTGTCAACCTCACTGTTGCAAGTGGTAAAAAAAATGTCACTCGTCTCTTAAGTGTAAGTGCTGAACTTTCGGGATTGGTTGCCAGTCTCATACCATCAAAATTTTTAGACAGTAATCTATACCGGTTTATTAAACTTGATGCCGAATTTCGTCAGAATCATAAGATACGCCGCTCGGCATTTGCATGGAGAGTATTTGCAGGTGTTGGATATGGAATACCTTCTTCTCCGAAGGATCCTCTTAGCCAGTATCTTCCGTTTTTTCGTCAATATTTTGCAGGTGGGCCAAATACCATGCGGGCGTGGGGAGTACGAAGGTTAGGTCCAGGTTCAGCGTTAAAATCTTTTGAAAAAACAAATGCACCGGACCGTTTTGGAGACATGCGTATAGAGGGCAATGCTGAATACCGGTTTTACCTGGCTACTTTAAGTGGCGTCATACTAAATAGTGCTTTGTTCACCGATATAGGCAATGTTTGGTTCGTGAGAAAGAATTCTGATTTTCCCAATGGTGAGTTTAAATTTAACCGCCTTTGGACAGATATTGCTATTGGCGCCGGCACCGGTTTGAGAATAGATTTCGGTTTTTTAAAACTTCGTTTTGATTACGCTTACAAAGTAAAAAACCCGACGCCTGATATTACTAATTCCAGTGAACAGAACCAGTGGTTTTATAACTGGCAGTTATTCAATGGCCAGTTCCAATTAGGTATTGATTATCCTTTTTGATCTCCTATTTTTTGTTCAAATTCCTCTATGTTCATTGCACTGGATAATAAAAAGCTTCCTATTCTTGTTCGGCATAAACTACTGAGGTATCCTCCGCATCCTAGTTTTTCTCCGAAGTCATTGGCAAGACTCCTGATATAGGTACCTGTTGAACAAACTACTTTAAAATGCACTATTGGTAATTCTGTTTTTATTAATTCAAATTCTGAGATCGTAACAGGTCTTGCATCTAATTTCACTTCCACACCCTGCCTGGCTAATTCATATACTCTCTTACCTTCTTTTTTTATAGCAGAATGAATAGGAGGTACCTGTTGAATAAGCCCTGTAAAAGACAAAGCAGCTTGTTCTAACTCTTCTTGGCTAATGTTTTCTATTGGCTTAAAGTCCCGGGGTTCACTTTCCAGATCATAAGTAGGCGTAACAGCACCTAATGTAATGGTACCGGTATATTCTTTTTCCTGTGCCATATACTCATTGATCTTTTTGGTGAATTTTCCGGTGCAAATAATTAACAAGCCGGTAGCCAACGGATCCAGCGTACCGGCGTGACCTACCTTTTTAGTCCTGGTGAGATAACGGATTTTTCTGACTGCATCAAAAGAGGTCCACCTCAAAGGTTTATTGATCAACAATACCTGCCCTTCGGTATATATATTATAAGGTGTTTCCATGGCTGGCAAATGTAGTTAATAGTCCACGTTTGTTTAATAAGCCAGTTAATAGGCATGGCAGTTACACCTCTAATTTTAGATAGATTGCCTGTTTTTTAATTCCAGGTATTTATTCAGCGAATTGATGCTAAGCATCTGTGGACTACTTAAAACAGCGATGATGCCGTGTGCCTGTAATTCCTTTGCTATTAACTTTTTCTCGTGGCGGTATTTATCTGCAATGGTCTTGATATAAATATCTTCTGTGGTTGAAGCCTTTGCTTCTGTCAATTCTTTCAATTCGGTATTCTCAAAAAATACCACCATTAACAGGTGATAATGCGCTAATCGTTTCAGAGACGGCAATTCACGTTGTAAACTCTCAAAAGATTCAAAATTGGTGAAGAGTACCAACAGGCTTCTGTGGGCGATCCGATTGCGTACAGCTGAAAATAATTTTTCAAAATCAGGTTCCAGGAAATTAGTTTGCTGCTTATATAAAGCTTCGAGGATATGATTAATCTGTGTTGGTTTTTTATCAGCCGGCAGAAAGGCATCAAGGTGTTGCGCAAAAGTGATTAATCCTGCCTTGTCTTGTTTTTGCAATGCCACATTTGAAATAACCAATGATGCGTTAATAGCATAGTCAAGTAAGGTCATGCCTTCAAAAGGCATTTTCATAACACGGCCCTTATTAACCACGCAATAAATTTGTTGGCTGCGTTCATCTGTAAAATTATTAACCATCACATCGCCACGCCGGGCGGTAGCTTTCCAGTTTACGGTTCGGTAGTCATCTCCTCTTACATATTCTTTAATTTGTTCAAACTCCATGCTGTGCCCTAATTTTCGCATACGTTTTACCCCGGTCTGTTGCATGTGGTTTGCCACGGCCATAATACTAAAACGTCGCATTTGAATGTACGAGGGATATACCTTTACGGGTTGTTGCCTATGAAAAGTAAATCGACGCCGGACAAATTTTAAAGGCCCCTGTACATATACGTTAATATTTCCAAAATGATATTCCCCCCGCTCCTGTGGTTTTATAAAATATTCGAGGTCGGTTCTCTGCATCGAATGAATTCTTAATTGGTGGCTCCATTTTCGGTCCTGGAACTGAAACGGCAGCTCATCGATGATAGTACACAGAACATTAAAATCATAGTTATTTTGCAGCTCTATTACTACCTTATTTTCGTCCCCGTTACTTAATCTTTCATTTACCGAACGCCGCGCTTCAATTCCCTCTTTTTTACGGTACAATAAAAACACTTCAATCAATATCGTTAATACTATAAATAACAATATAAGTATAGCAATATTAAACAGTGGTGGAGCAAAGTAACTCAACACGAATACAACAGCCGCACTAAAGCCGGCGTAATAGACAATGCTGTTCAGATAGAACGTTGTGGAGTCCCAGTATTCAATGACTTTTCTAAACATTATCTCGGAATATCCATAGTTTGAATAATTTGCTTAATAACAGCATCTTCTGTAACTCCTTCCATCTCTTTGTCTGGTGACAAAATGATTCTGTGACGAAGCACAGGAGGTAGCACTTCAAGGATGTCTTCTGGTGTTACAAAATCTCTTCCGTTTATTGCAGCTATAGCTTTTGATGCATTCATGACGGCAAGTGAAGCTCTTGGCGATGCACCCAGGTAAATAGACTTATGATTTCTTGTATGATGAATAAACCTGGCAATGAACTGCAACAATTTTTCTTCAATAACAGTGGTTTTAACCTGCTTACGAACAGAAGCAATTTGATGGGCCTGTAATACCGATTCAATAGAGGCAAGTACATTGGTATTACCCATTTGATGAAACTGCGTCAGGATCTCAAATTCCTCTGCCTCGCTGGGATAAGGGACTACTATTTTAAATAAAAAACGATCCAATTGTGCTTCCGGTAAACGATAGGTTCCCTCCTGCTCTATTGGGTTTTGTGTAGCCAATACCATAAACGGAGCTTGCATAGAATAGGTCTTTCCGTCTACGGTAATTTGTTTTTCTTCCATCACTTCAAACAAAGCAGCCTGTGTTTTTGCCGGCGCCCGGTTGATCTCATCTATCAAAACTACATTGCTAAACAACGGGCCTTTTTTAAAATCGAAGGTACCTTCCTTTGGATTGAATACCGGCGTACCTAAAACGTCCGACGGCATAAGGTCAGGAGTAAACTGGATACGGGAAAATTGCACGGCCAATGATTTGGCTACGAGTTTTGCAGTCAAGGTTTTTGCTACCCCGGGCACGCCTTCAATTAATACATGACCATCTGCCAGTAAAGCAGCAATAATCAAGCGTACCATTTCATCCTGACCGATAATAATTTTTTTTATTTGTTGGCGAACAGCATTTACTGCATTACTTAATTCAGCCAAATCTGTTCTTACGCTAAAAACTTGTTCTTCCATTTTATGTGTTTTGATAAAACAATTCTACCTGTTGGTGAAAATCGGACAATTGTTTTTCTGAAATAGCAGCCGTGTGATCTAAATAATTGATGAAACTAATAATCTGTTGTAATCTTTCCGCAGGGTAGCCAGTTTTATAATGCAGGTTTTGAACAAAGTTTTCATCCAATACCTGTGTCGTCAGTTTATACCTTGTTCGAACATGATCCAGGAAATAAGCACCCATTTTAGTGGCCAGGTTTTTATGGTCTTTTCGGTCATAATAAAGCCGGCCTAATGTTTTTACAAAATCAAGGGAATCATTCCTTGGACGCTGGAGGGCCGGTATCATTCGTTGTCTGCGGCGCATGTGTAGCAATACAAAAAGCAAAATAGTAATAACACCGGTTAACAAGCCCCATTTAAATGAAGGATATTTCATTAATACGCCCAGCCAGTTCGGTTCTTTCTCCTTATTATTTTGCGGTTTTGATAAATAATATTCATTCCATAAAACCTTATCAACAGAACCTGGTATCACTGATA